>JAESGW010000327.1_pt1 | contig 65348 bp, 66 predicted proteins | sample 9269791 | NCBI WGS metagenome assembly JAESGW01 (sample SAMN16773120, study PRJNA677053) | algae metagenome | isolation source: Aphanocapsa lilacina HA4352-LM1 and co-occurring heterotrophs from near cave... | place: USA: Maniniholo cave, near Haena, Kauai, HI | collected 2009-07-28
ATCGTCGAAAAGCGATGGGTGACGAGAGCAGTTCTGGCGCCCATCCGCGCAGCGGCGCTCGCGGCTTCACAGCCGGCATGGCCGCCGCCGATGACGATAACGTCGAAGGTATCCGCTCTGGAAATCATGGCGGGACTTCTATCCCGGAGTTCTAAAACCCGGAAGCGGAGTTTGAGGGAATCTCTGTTTCACGTGAAACAGGTTCCGGTCGCCCGCTCGGATTGTTTCACGTGAAACAGGTCATTAAGGTTAACAGACGAAACCCTACTTCCCGACGCAGAACTCTCGGAAGATCACATCGAGGATATCCTCGACGTCAACCCGGCCAAGAAGTCTCCCTAGCGAATGAGCGGCCGATCGCAGTTCCTCTGCGGCGAGCTCTTCGCCCTCCCCGACAACCTCGATACTCCGCCCCAGCGCGTCCACTGTCTCCTGCAGCAATTTCCTTTGCCTGGTCCGCCCGATCAGACCGCCCTCGCCTCCGCCAAAGTAAGCTTGGGCGAACTCCACCAGGGCTGCGATCAGATCCGGCACTCCGTCTCCGCGACGCGCCGAGATCTCAAAACCCGGTTGTCCGCTGGACTGGGTCAGCGGCCGACCTGACTCTTCAAGATCGATCTTGTTGCGGACGGTCCAGACCGGAGGCTCGGTGCCGTGCTGAACCGGGATGCATGGCGAGTCCGTCAGCCACAGCACGAGGTCCGCATCCGTGGCGCGCGCCCTCGCCCGACGGACACCCTCCTGCTCCACCGGATCGTCGGTCTCGCGAATGCCGGCGGTGTCGATGACCGTCACCGGATAGCCGTCGAGATCGAGCTGCACTTCAATGACGTCGCGCGTGGTGCCCGCGTGCGGCGATACGATCGCGACCTCGCGACGTGCGAGCTGGTTCATCAGCGTCGATTTGCCGACGTTCGGCGGTCCCGCGATTGTCACCACGAGCCCATCGCGCAGACGTTCGCTCCGGCCCTCCGCCGCGAGTACTTCCTCGATCTCAGTTCGCAGCGCCTTGATCTTCTCTAGCGCCGGCTCGATCAATTCCGCCGGCACATCGCCCTCGTCCGAAAAATCGATGCCGGCCTCGATCAACGCCGACGCTTCGATGATCCGCGCCCGCCAGTCGCGCGCCCTGTCGCCGAGCAAGCCTTTCAACTGCCGCAGCGCCTGGCGGCGCTGGCGATCGGTGTCGGCGTGAATGAGATCGTCGAGACCTTCAGCCTCGGTGAGATCGAGCTTGCCGTTCTCGAAGGCGCGACGGGTGAATTCGCCGGGCTCAGCGGCACGAACATTTTTGAATCCGGCGAGCGCCGCGAACAGCGCGGCGAGCACTGCGCGTCCGCCATGGACATGAAATTCCGCGACGTCCTCGCCGGTCGCGCTGGCGGGTGCTGGAAACCACAGCACCACGGCATCGTCGATCGGCCGTTGGCCGACATCTCTCAGCAGTACCCTTGTGGCCATACGCGGCGACGGCAATTTCCCGGCGAGCGCCGACACGCTGTTTCCGGCCTGAGAGCCCGAGACCCGCACCATGGCAATCGCACTCGGGGGCCGGCCGGACGACAACGCAAAGATGGTCTGGTCTCGTGGATGCATCGCCTATTTGTTCAAGCGGCTTTGGAAAGGCAACGCCATTTCGATCCGGAGTTACCCAGCTTCGGTCGGCGGTACAGTCCTAATCAGGACACCCATCAATCCAAATCAGGACGACCCGGCTTTGGCGGGACTTGAGGAACGCTCGGCTTACCTGGCCCGCGCTTACGTCGCCGGTCCCTCAAAAGCACGTCGACGATGAAGCCCAGGAACTGGTAGATGGCCAGTAATGCACCTTCGCTCATCGATCACTTGCAGGAGGGAATGAGGACAGTCAGACCGCAATCTCCGGTAACAATTAATTTAGGACACTCCCAAAAACAACTTAGGACACCGGGGCAAATACCGACAGTGCCCGGTCGGCAACCTACCCGGCTAGCTTTTGCGGTCCAGCGACCCGCCCTCCCCCACGTCGTTTTCGGCTTAACATCATATATTACAAATACTTAGGCCGTTGCCGTCCACCGGTTGAAAATCGCGCCGCTGATAACCCCATAAGAAAAGGCGCCCCGCTGGTGCGAGGCGCCCTCTCCTGACCTTGGCCTGTTCGGCTCAGGTATTCATCGAGTCGAAGAACTCCGAGTTGTTCTTGGTGTTGCGGAGCTTGTCGAGCAGGAAGTCAATCGCATCCATGGTGCCCATCGGATTGAGGATCCGGCGCAGCACGTACATTTTCTTCAGGAGCTGCGGATCGGTGATCAGCTCTTCCTTGCGGGTGCCGGAGCGCGAGATGTCGATCGCCGGGAACGTCCGCTTGTCGGAGACCTTGCGGTCGAGGATCAGTTCCGAGTTACCGGTGCCCTTGAATTCTTCGAAGATGACTTCGTCCATGCGGCTGCCGGTATCGACCAGCGCGGTCGCGATGATCGTGAGCGAACCGCCCTCCTCGATGTTTCGCGCGGCGCCGAAGAATCGCTTCGGCCGCTGCAGCGCGTTGGCGTCGACACCGCCGGTCAGCACCTTGCCGGATGACGGCACCACGGTGTTGTAGGCGCGGCCCAGACGCGTGATCGAGTCCAGAAGGATCACCACATCGCGGCCGTGCTCGACGAGCCGCTTGGCTTTCTCGATCACCATCTCGGCGACCTGGACGTGACGCACCGCCGGTTCGTCGAACGTCGACGAGACGACTTCGCCCTTCACCGAGCGCTGCATGTCCGTGACTTCTTCCGGACGTTCGTCGATCAGAAGAACGATCAGATAGCATTCCGGATGATTGGCGGTGATCGAGTGCGCGATGTTCTGCATCAGCACCGTCTTGCCGGTGCGCGGCGGCGCCACGATCAACGCGCGCTGGCCTTTGCCGATCGGCGCGACGATGTCGATAACCCTTGCAGAAAGGTCTTTGCGCGTCGGGTCTTCGAGCTCGAGACGAAAACGCTGATCCGGAAACAGCGGCGTGAGATTGTCGAAATTGACCTTGTGCTTGGACTTTTCCGGATCCTCGAAATTCAGCGTGTTGACCTTCAGCAGCGCAAAGTAGCGTTCGCCTTCCTTGGGGCTGCGGATGTGGCCTTCGATCGTGTCACCGGTGCGAAGACCGAAGCGGCGGATCTGCGAGGGCGACACGTAGATGTCGTCGGGGCCGGGCAGGTAGTTCGCGTCGGGCGAGCGAAGAAAGCCGAAACCGTCGGAGAGAACCTCGACGACGCCTTCGCCGATAATGTCGGTTTCCTGGATCGCGAGTTGCTTGAGGATGGCGAACATCAGCTCCTGCTTGCGCATGGTGCTGGCATTTTCGACCCCGTTCTCTTCCGCGAACGAGACGAGTTCGGCCGGCGTTTTCGATTTGAGGTCCTGGAGTTTCATTTCCCGCATTGGGGTCGTCCTGTGGAGTGTTCTCTGGGGGAAGGGGTGCGAGGTGGCTTATGGAAAAAGCGGACACGAATAATGGAAGGTCCGCAGGTCTAAGCAAGGAAAGCGCCGGTGAGGCTTCAAACCTGATGCGGCGGCCGGTCCAGTGAAGGAGCCGGAACGCGACCACATCCGCCTGCGTGGGGTGGGATTTCGACAATATAGAAAATCGCTTGCCGCTTCGCAAGCAGATGCGAAGTGCGATCGTCGATCAGAGCTTAAGCCCTAAAATGGCTTCACGATCACCACGACCACGATGAGGATCATCAGGGCGGTGGGTACCTCGTTGATAATACGGTAGAATTTCTGGCTTCGGGTATTCCGGTCGGCGGCGAAATCCTTGACCCATCGGGAAAAAAAGCCGTGGACGCCGGACAGGATCAGCACCAGCGTCAACTTGGCGTGGAACCAGCCGGACACGTACCAGTGACCGGCCCAGGCGAGATAGAGCCCGGCCAGCCAGGTGACGATCATCGCCGGATTGATGATTGCCTTCAGCAGGCGCCATTCCATCACCTTGAAGGTTTCGGACTGCTTCGACCCGACCTCGGCATCGCAATGGTAGACGAACAACCGCGGCAGATAGAGCATGCCGGCCATCCAGGAAATGACGGCAATCACATGCAGCGCCTTGATCCACGGATAAGCCGTGACGGTGATCCACTCATACATTGCAGTCGCTCGACCTTGCTCGTTGCTGGAACGCTTCGGATGCTCGCAGCGTTATGGCCGGCGAGGGGAGGCAAGACATATCCGCAAAGCTCCGCTTCTCTAAACTAATAATTTTAGAATCTTAGGTTTGAGTCTAAGTGACCGTGATTATGACTCACACAAAACGGTCCCGCATGTTTGCGAGGCTTGTTCACAACCGTCCCCGATTTTGGCCGAACGCTGCATTGTCCTGATAATGCCTCGTGCATCAGTCGCTTGCGCCGTTTCGTGATCAGCTTATGAAGAGACAAATCCACACCTTCCCACTATCATGACGATGGGCCGGCGGACTTGTCCTCTCGCGGGGCCCTGTGAAGAAAAGTCCGGGTTATCCCTGAGGGGGTGACCCAGGACCGAAAATCTTGGTTAAGCTCCACAGGGATTCACAAGGATACACAGGGGTATTGGTGCCCACGACCGGCAACTATTTTCATCTTCATCTGGTGTCCGACTCGACCGGCGAGACGCTGATCACGGTGGCACGCGCGGTCGCTGCGCAATACGCCAATGTGACGGCGGTCGAACACGTCTATCCGCTGGTGCGCAGCCAGAAGCAGCTCGATCGCGTGCTTGCCGAGATCGAGGAGGCGCCCGGCATTGTGCTGTTCACGCTGCTGGAAAAGGATCTGGTTGGCCGGCTGGAGAACAAGTGCAGGGAGATCAATATCCCGAGCCTGTCGATCATCGGCCCGGTAATGCAATTGTTCGAGGCCTATCTCGGCGCGGCTACGACGGGACGCGTCGGCGCCCAGCACGTTCTGAATGCGGAATATTTCAAGCGCATCGACGCCTTGAACTACACCATGATGCATGATGACGGTCAGCACGTCGAAGGCCTGGAAGATGCGGATGTGGTTCTGGTCGGCGTCTCCCGCACATCGAAGACACCGACCTCGATCTATCTCGCCAACCGCGGCGTCCGCACCGCGAACGTGCCGCTGGTGCCGGGCATTCCGCTGCCGCACCAATTGGAGACATTGAAGAAGCCGCTGGTCGTCAGTCTGCATGCGACGCCGGAGCGGTTGATCCAGGTTCGCCAGAACCGTTTGCTGAGCATGGGCTCCGACACCGGCAATGATGACTATATCGATCGCCAGGCGGTGGCGGATGAAGTGGCCCATGCGCGCCGCTTGAGTGCCAAATTCAGTTGGGCGCAGCTCGACGTGACGCGTCGTTCGATCGAGGAAACGGCGGCAGCGGTTCTGAAGCTGTTCTCCGACCGCCAGCGCCAGCGGCTTCCCGAATGATGTATTCGCGATGACCATCTGGCGTGGAAAACATCCGCTGATTCTGGCCTCAAAGAGTAGCGCGCGGCAAACGCTGCTCGCCAATGCGGCGATTCCGTTCGATGCGATGCCTGCCGATGTCGATGAACGCGCGTTGCAAAAAAACTCCGGCCTTTCGGCGCCGGGCAAGATCGCAGGCCTGCTGGCGCGCGAGAAGGCGTTGTTCGTGTCGTCGAACAATCCCGGACGTTACGTCGTCGGCGCCGATCAGACGCTGGCGCTCGGAACGAGATTGTTCAGCAAGCCGGCCGGGCGCGGGCAGGCCGCGGATCAGTTGCGGCTGCTTGCCGGCGGCACACACGAACTGCACGCCGCAATTGCCGTTGCGCGCGACGGCAAGGTTCTGTTTGCCGACGTCAGCGTCGCCCGCATGACGATGCGGCGTTTGAACGAAAGCGAGATCGAGGCCTATCTGGATGAGGCAGGGGAGGCGGTCACGACCAGCGTCGGCGCCTATCAGCTCGAAGGGCTCGGGGTGCATTTGTTCGAACGTATCGAGGGCGATCATTTCACCATTCTCGGCTTGCCGCTGTTGTCGCTGCTTGCATTTCTGCGGGAGCAGGGGCTACTCGGTGTCTGAAACGATGCGGCGGACAAAATGCTAGTTCTTGGTCTCACCGGCTCGATCGGCATGGGCAAGTCCACGACGGGGAAACTGTTCGTGGAGGCGGGCGTGCCGCTCTACGACGCCGACGCGGAAGTCCACAAGCTCTACGGGGGGACAGCGGCCCCGGCGATCGAGGCGGCCTTTCCCGGTACGACGTCGAATGGAAAGGTGGACAGGCAAAAGCTCAGCGAGCGCGTGGTGCACGATCCCGCGGCAATGAAGCAGCTCGAGCAGATCGTCCATCCCATGCTCGGCGCCGGCCGGCAAAAATTCTTCGAGGATGCCGAACGCGCCGGCGCCCCCGTCGTCGTGGTCGACGTTCCCTTGCTGTATGAAACCGGCGGCGAAAAGCGCGTCGACGCGGTGGTGGTGGTGACGACGTCGCCGGAACTGCAGCGGGAGCGCGTGCTTTCGCGCGGCACGATGGATGCCGCAAAACTCGATTCCATCATTGCACGGCAGACACCCGATGCGGAAAAGCGCAAGCGGGCCGATTTCGTCGTGGATACCTCGCACGGGCTCGACCCGGTGCGTGCGCAAATCAAGGATATTCTGGCGGAGGTCGTTAAGATGCCGCAGCGGCGGACCTGATTCGCCGAGCCTCCGGATCACTCAACTTCCATGCGCGAAATCGTCCTCGATACCGAAACCACCGGCCTCGATCCGCTCCGCGGCGACCGGCTCGTCGAAATCGGCTGCATCGAGATATTCAACCGCATGCCGACCGGGCAGAGCTTCCACCGCTACATCAATCCCGAGCGCGACATGCCGGCGGAAGCGTTTGCCGTGCACGGCCTGTCCAGCGAGTTTCTCGCCAGCAAGCCGCTGTTCACGGAAGTGGTGGAGGAGTTCCTGGAATTCATCGGCGATGCGCCGCTCGTGATTCACAATGCCTCGTTCGACGTCAGCTTCATCAATGCCGAACTCGACCGCATCAAGCGGCAGCCGATCTTGCGCGAGCGGCTGGTAGATACGCTGCTGCTGGCCCGTCGCAAGCATCCGGGCGTGTCGAACCGGCTGGACGATCTCTGCTCGCGCTACTCAATCGACAATTCCCGCCGCACCAAGCACGGCGCGCTGCTCGACGCTGAACTGCTCGCCGAAGTCTATATCGACCTGATCGGGGCGCGGCAGTCGCAACTGATCCTGGCCTCGGATATCCGCACCGAGCAGAGCGGCGGAATTGGCGAAACGGCGCGCCGGCAGCGGGAAGTGCCGCTGGCCGCCCGGGTCACCGATGAGGACCGTGCGGCGCATCGCGCCTTCATCGCCACGCTGGGCGACAGGCCGATCTGGAACGATTTTTTGCCGGCTAGTCAGTAGGATGGGTAGAGCGAAGCGAAACCCATCATGCTACCGCGCAAGGATTTGATGGGTTTCGCTGCGCTCTACCCATCCTACCAGCGCCAGAAAGTCGCTTCGGATTTGGCCCCACGCTACTTTGCATGGGGTTGTTTTCGCGATTTTGTGTCTGCGCCCGGTGTTCGTTTGCTTCAGCTCGGCTTTGCGCCGGGGGCGGCCTGCGCCGCTGCCTGCCGCTCCATGTTCTGGCGGTACAGGCCGACGAAATCGACCGGGTCCAGCATCAGGGGCGGGAAGCCGCCGTCCCGTACCGCGGTCGCAATGATTTCACGGGCGAACGGGAACAGCAGCCGCGGGCATTCGATCATGACCAGCGGATGCAGGTTTTCCTGCGGCACATTGACGATGCGGAACACGCCGGCATAGGCGAGATCGAAGCTGAACATCAGCTTGCCGGTGTTTTCGGCCTTGCCCTCGATGGAAAGCGTCACTTCGAACTCGTTTTCCGCGAGATTGTTGGCGGCAACGTTGATCTGGATGTTGATATTCGGCTGCTGCTGTTGCGGCGCCAGGGAGGAGGGTGCGTTCGGGTTTTCGAACGAAAGGTCCTTGGTGTACTGGGCCAGAACATTCAGTTGGGGAGGGGCCTGCTCGGGAGGCGCGCCGTTGCCGTTGGTCATGAAACTCTCTCCTGAAACTTGGCGAGCGCAGCCCGGATATCGTCTGAATTCGCTCGATGGACCGAAAAGCCTTTTCCGGGCGAGTGGCTATCATAGCCCCGCCTCGTTCCACAAGGACGACGGGGGGGTGCGCCGTACCGGAAGCGACTTCGAAATGTGGCCGATATGCCTAATATCGGCGCGCCGGGCGCGCGGAGCTTACTCTAAATTATTGAAGATGCGTGATTTCCGGACAGGATCGGGTTTCCCCTGGACCCCGAAACGCGCTACAATTCACCCCGCGCCAAAACGCGCCATTGGCCCGGCGCAGTTTCATGCCTACATGCGGAAGACTCAAATCGGTGATGTAATCACCATCGGTCTCGGAGAATCTCATAAAGGGGCTTCTCTCCAGGGAACGCTCGACCGTCGGGCCCGTTGCCGGCGTTAGAACCAGAAAGCGAATTCGACGTGGATATTTACACCATCATCTTCCTGGCGCTGGCGGTCTTCATTTTCCTGCGCCTGCGCAGCGTCCTCGGACAGCGCACCGGGAGCGAACGGCCGCCCTATGATCGCGCCGCGCCGAACGTCCTGCAGCGCACGCAGGACAATAACAACGTCGTCCCGATGCCCGGTACGGTGATCGATCAGACGCCGCTGGCGCCGACCGCCGACGCCGCGCCGCCGGCCGATCGCTGGAAGGACATTGCAGAACCGGGTACGCCGCTTGCGGCCGGCCTTGACGCCATTGTCGCCCAGGACTCCTCGTTCGACCCCCGGCACTTCCTCTCGGGCGCCCGCAGCGCCTACGAGATGATCGTGCTCGCCTTCGCCAATGGCGATCGCCGCGCGCTGAAGGATCTATTGTCGAGCGAGGTCTATGAGAGCTTCGAGGCCGTGATCAAGGATCGCGAGAAGCACGAGCAGAAAACCGAAACGCGGTTTGTCTCGATCGACAAGGCCGAGCTCGTGAGTGCGGAAGCTCGCGACCGCGCGGCGCAGCTCACGGTTCGTTTCGTGTCGCAGATGATCTCGGTCACCCGCGACAAGGCCGGCACCATTGTCGATGGCAATGCCGATAAGGTCGCCGATATCACCGATGTCTGGACATTCGCCCGCGACACGAGTTCCCGCGATCCGAACTGGAAGCTGGTTGGCACCGGAAGCGCCGCCTGAAACGCGAAGCCTTGCAGGGCTTGCGTTTGGCGTGATCGCTTTCGCATTGTCGATTGCTCCGCTGGATGCTTCGGCGCGCCAGTCGCGTTCGCACAAGCACGCAGCCCCGGCGCCTGCCGTCCGTCACCTTCCGTACCCCGATCTGGAGTTGCCGTTTCAGATCAACGGCGGCCAATACGCGCCGGTCGCCTGGTCGGACATCGCCGGCTGGAGCGAGGACGATCACCTCGCGGCCTACAACGCGTTTCGCGTGAGCTGCAAGCCGATCGCGGCTCAAACCAAGCCGCCTGCCGATCCGAAGGCGCTCGGCACATCGCTGCGCGATCCCTGCCTCATCGCCAAGGGCCTCGAGCTGACCGACGGCGCCAAAGCGAAGGCATTTTTCGAGCTGAGCTTTCTTCCCTTGCGCATCTCGCGGCTCGGCGAAGGCGAGGGGTTCGTCACCGGTTACTACGAGCCGATCGTCGACGGCTCGCTGGAGCAGAACGAGGTCTACAATGTGCCGGTCTATCGCCGGCCTTCCAATCTGTTCGTTCGCGGCACCAGGCAAAGCTCCGCAGGGCTTCCCAACAAGGGCCAGGTGTTTCGCAAGATCGGCCGCCGCAAGTTGGTACCCTACTATGACCGGGGCGAAATCGAGGACGGCGCGATCGAGGGGCGCGGCCTCGAAATCTGCTGGCTGAGGGAGCAGACCGATCTTCTGTTCTCGCAGATCCAGGGTTCAGCCCGGGTGCTGCTCCCTGATGGCTCGACGATTCGCATCAACTACGATGCGCATAATGGCTATCCCTATACGCCGGTGGGCCGCATCCTGATCGAACGCAACATCATCCCGCGCGATCAGATGTCGATGCAGAAGATCCGGGAATGGATGGAGCAGAACCCGGAGGGCGCCAACGAACTGCGGCGGCAGAACAAGTCCTACGTTTTTTTCCGCGAGGTGCAGCTTTCCGACAAGGACGAGGCGGTCGGCGCGCAGGGCGTGCCGCTGACGCCGGGGCGATCGATCGCGGTCGACAAGGCGTTGCATGTCTACGGCACGCCGTTCTTCATCGAGGGCGAGCTGCCGATCGAATCCGACCGATCGAAGACGCCGTTCCGGAGGTTGATGATCGGGCAGGACACCGGCTCCGCGATCGTCGGGCCCGCGCGCGCCGATCTCTATTTCGGGGCCGGCGCGGAGGCGGGCAAGGTGTCCGGTCGCATCCGCCACAATGCGCGGTTCGTCATCCTGGTGCCGAAGAGTCTCGATCCGGCGGCGCGTGGCCGCAAGTTGCCGGTGCCGGATGAGCGGCCGTCGGAGAAGATCGCAAGGCTGTTTCCGCAGACCAATGCGATGAAGGATCCGCCCAGGGAATTGAGGGGCGGAGAGAAGCCTGAGGTCACCGCCGCTACGAGTGCCAGGACTACGGCTCCGCCGGCGACACCACCTGCAGCCGGATCTTCGCAAACCGCCGCCATCCAGGCCGAGGCCACAAAGGTCGTGCCGCTGCCTGAACCACGGCCCGCCATCGCTCCGGTTTCGACAAAGCCCCAGCAACGCCAGCTCCGCCGCCATCGCTACCACAGATGAAGCGACGGAGTTCGATCCCCGAAATGCCGGTGCCGCCACGGCGCAAGCGCGGCCTGAGCGAAGAGGAACGCGCGCTGTGGGAAAGCGTCGCCAAGCAGGTCAAGCCGCTGCGCAAGCGGCATCGCGTGAAGCCGCCGGCCGCGTCGGTCGCGCCTGAACCGAACGCCGCGCCGAAACCTGCTGCTTCGCCAAGGCATGCAGCAAGGCACGCAGCGCCGCCGCGGGTCATAGTCCCGCCAAAGCCGGAGCCGCCACCGCTGGCGCCGCTCGGCCGCCGCGAGCGATCGCATCTGTCACGCGGCCGCAAGGAGATCGATGCCCGGCTCGATTTGCACGGCATGACGCAGACGAGGGCGCACCGCGCACTGTTCGGCTTTCTGCAGCGCGCCCACCATGACGGCCTGACCTTCGTGCTCGTCATTACCGGCAAGGGCAAGATCGGGTCCGAGTCCGAACGCGGCGTGCTGCGCCGCCAGGTGCCGCAATGGCTGGGACTGCCGGAATTCCGTTCGCTGGTAGTCGGCTTCGAGGAAGCCCATATCGGCCATGGCGGCGAGGGCGCGCTATATGTCCGGGTGCGACGCGCCCGATTCTAAATTAGAACCGACGCAGCTCCGCTACAGAATGAACCGGCTCAGATCGGCGTTCTTGGCGAGATCGCCGACGTGCTTCTGAACGTAGTCGGCGTCGACCTTGATGGTTTCGCCGTGGCGATCCGGCGCGGCAAAGGAGATGTCGTCGAGCACGCGCTCCATCACGGTCTGCAGGCGCCGCGCGCCGATATTCTCGACCGTCGAATTGACGGCGACCGCGACATCGGCCAGCGCGTCGATCGCGCCGTCGGTGATGTCGAGCGTCACGCCTTCAGTCTGCATCAGCGCGACATATTGCTTGATCAGCGACGCCTCCGGCTCCGTCAGGATCCGACGCATGTCGTCGCGCGTCAGCGCTTCCAGCTCGACGCGGATCGGCAGGCGGCCCTGCAGTTCCGGCAACAGGTCCGAGGGCTTTGCGATATGGAACGCGCCCGAGGCGATGAACAGGATGTGGTCGGTCTTGACCGCGCCATGCTTGGTCGAGACCGTGGTGCCTTCGATCAGGGGCAGCAGGTCGCGCTGCACGCCTTCACGCGAGACGTCGCCGCCGCTGCGGCCGTCGCGCACGCAGATCTTGTCGATCTCGTCGAGAAACACGATGCCGTTGTTCTCGACCGCATTGATGGCTTCCAGCACCAGCTGGTCGCTGTCCAGCAGCTTGTCGGATTCCTCGTTGACGAGAAGCTCGTGCGAGCCTTCGACCGTCAGCCGGCGGGTCTTGGTTCGTCCGCCCATCTTGCCGAAGATATCGCCGATCGAGATGGCGCCCATCTGCGCGCCGGGCATGCCCGGAATCTCGAACATCGGCATGCCGCCGGACGATTGCGTCTCGATCTCGATTTCCTTGTCGTTGAGTTCGCCCGCGCGCAGCTTCCTGCGGAAGGAATCGCGGGTGGCGGGGCTCGACGCCGGACCGACCAGCGCGTCCAGCACGCGTTCTTCGGCGGCCTGCTGCGCGCGCGCCTGCACGTCCTTGCGCTTGCGCTCGCGCATCTGCACGATCGCGACCTCGACGAGGTCGCGGATGATCTGCTCGACGTCGCGGCCGACATAGCCGACTTCGGTAAACTTGGTTGCTTCGACCTTGAGGAAGGGCGCGGCAGCGAGCTTCGCCAATCGGCGCGCGATCTCGGTCTTGCCGACGCCAGTCGGCCCGATCATCAGGATATTTTTCGGCAGCACCTCTTCGCGCAGGCTGCCGGTGAGCTGCAGCCGTCGCCAGCGGTTGCGCAGCGCGATCGATACCGCTCGTTTGGCATCGGCCTGGCCGACGATGAAGCGGTCGAGTTCGGAGACGATTTCACGGGGAGAAAAGTCGGTCATTTGTTCTAGCTAGGGTTCGAATGTCGTGAGAGCAAGGCGCAATGCGAAGGCACTAGATGATCGGTGGGCCGCTTTGCCAAGCTTTAATCGCCTCGATGGGGTGAATCAGCATGATGATGTTGAGCGTCAGATTGTCGCGAATATGGAGCAACAGCACGAGCTCGAACAGGAGCGCCAGTGCGACGGTGGCGGCAACCGGGATCCATTTCGCCAGCAGGAAGCCGCCGATCATGGCAAAGGTGTCGGAGATCGAATTGACGATGGTATCGCCAAAATAATCCAGCGAGATGGTGCCGGCACGATAGCGATCGATGATCCAGTTGGAATTCTCGACCAGTTCCCAGCCGCCTTCGACCAGCATGGCGAGGATCAGGCGGCCCTGCCAGGCGAGGCGGGGGAACACCAGAAATGCGGCGCCGTAGAACAGGAAGCCGTGCAGGATGTGCGACAGCGTGTACCAGTCGGCGATGTGCTGCGAGTTCTCCGAACTGAGAACTGTGCCGTGCCAGAGCTTGACGTAACCGCAGGCGCAGATCGGCAGGCGGCCCATGGCGTAGAGGATGCCGGCCTGCAGCACCAGGATGCCGGCCCCGATCAACGTCCAGTGCAGGTTGGTGACACCGGCGATCGGAGATTTTCCAGCGACGTTTTCGGCGGTCATGCATTACGCACCATCAATAGAGCGGGTCCATCGGGCGTATCGACCATACCAGCTTTTTCAAATCCCGCTTTCTCATAGGCGCGAACCGCCCGGCCGTTGGCCGGATCGGGATCGGTGACGATGCGCGGCGCACCATTACGCAAGCGTTCGTCGACGAAAGCGCGAATGAACGCCGAACCATGGCCGCGCCCGATCATGGCGGGCTCACCGATGAACTGGTCGATGCCGCGGGTGCCGGGCGGATGTTCGCCAAAGCCCGAATTCCACGCGGTCAGGTCGTAGCACTGGATATAGGCGAAATCGCTGCTTCGCGCCGAGACGATGAACTGGTCCATCGCAGGTTCGTTCAGGTCGCCGCTGACGAGATCATATTGCTCGGATGGATCGCCCCACCATTCCCGGACATGCGGCTGCGCCAGCCACTGCCGGATCAAAGGCAGATCGTCAGCCGTCATCGGGCGGAAGGCATAGTCCGGCGCCATGATCGGCGGCTTCCCTCAGAGCGTTTCGATCGTGACGTTGCGGTTGGTGTAGACGCAGATATCGGCGGCGATATCGAGCGCGCGGCGGACGATGGTCTCGGCATCCTTGTCGGTGTCGACGAGTGCCCGGGCGGCGGCCAGCGCGTAATTGCCGCCGGAGCCGATCGCCATCACGCCCGCTTCCGGCTCCAGCACGTCGCCGGTTCCGGTCAGGACCAGCGACACGTCCTTGTCGGCGACGATCATCATCGCCTCCAGCCGGCGCAAATAGCGGTCGGTCCGCCAGTCCTTGGCGAGTTCGACCGCCGCCCGGGTCAATTGGCCGGGATACTGCTCGAGCTTGCTTTCCAGCCGCTCGAACAGGGTGAAGGCGTCGGCAGTGGCCCCGGCAAAGCCGCCGATGACGTCGCCCTTGCCGATCTTGCGGACCTTTTTGGCGTTGGCTTTGATGACGGTCTGGCCGATGGAGACCTGGCCGTCGCCGCCGATGACCACCTTGCCGCCTTTGCGGACGGTCAAAATCGTGGTGCCGTGCCAGATCGGCAGATTATTCTCGGATGCTTGCATGGATTGTCCTCGTTCCCGTCAGATTTAGGGGCTGGCGGGGAGGGTTACAATCGCGGGATTCCGGTCACCATGCGCCCAAGATCACCCCCTCAGGCGTCATCCCGCAGTAGCGAAGGCGACATCGGCCTGTTACAAGGGCCGCGTTTTCGGCCCCAGACGGCCAAAGGGAAGCAGATTTCATGCGCACGGCGTCCATCAAGCGCAAGACCAAGGAAACCGACATCGAGGTCGCGGTCAACCTCGACGGGTCAGGCGTGTCCAGGGTTTCGACCGGGATCGGCTTCTTCGACCATATGCTCGACCTGCTGGCCCGGCATTCCCGCATCGACATCACGGTGAAGGCGGATGGCGATCTGCACGTGGACCACCACCACACCACCGAGGACGTCGGCATTGCGCTCGGGCAGGCGGTGAAACAGGCGCTCGGCACCATGGCCGGCATCACTCGCTATGCCTCGATCCACATGCCGATGGACGAGACGCTGTCGCGCGTGGTGATCGACATTTCGGGCCGCCCGGTACTGGTGTTCAAGGTCGAGTTCCCGCGCGACAAGGTCGGTCAGTTCGACACCGAACTGGTCCGCGAATGGTTCAACGCCTTCACCATCAACGCCGGCGTGACTTTGCACGTCGAGACCCTATATGGCGAGAACAGCCATCATATCGCCGAGTCCTGCTTCAAGGGCCTGGCAAGGGCGCTCCGTGCCGCGGTTGCGATCGATCCGCGCGCGGCAGGCGAAGTGCCTTCCACCAAGGGTCAGCTCGGCGGCTGATATCCTGTTCGCGTTCTCATCCGCGACGGAGAGTTACGATGCGGGTCTACACAGTGCACGCCCCCGTGGCCAGCGGCGCCGATCTCGCGGCGGCCGACAAGTTCGTCCTCGTCCGTGACGGCTTCCATTTCTGGGCCGCGGCGGCGACCGTGATCTGGCTGCTCTGGCATCGGCTGTGGCTGGTGCTGCTCGGCTGGATCGCGCTTACGCTTGCGGTCAATTTCGGCATGGGCGCGCTTGGCGTCAGCCGCGGCACCATCCTGACGGTCGATTTTCTCATCGCCATCCTGATGGGCTTCGAGGCCGCCAGCCTGCGGCGCTGGACGCTGTCGCGCCGCAAATGGCGGCAGGTCGATGTCGTGGTCGCCGATGATATCGAAGCCGCTGAACGCCGCTTCTTCGAGCGCTGGACCGCCCGGCAGCGCGGCAACGGCAATGACCAATGGTCGGTCGATCGCGGCGGCCCGCCGCCGACCCGCAACGTGCCGGGCCAGCCGTTCTCGAAGCCGCCGCCGCCGCTGCCGCAGGGCGGCATCATCGGCCTGTTTCCGGAAGCCGGAGCGCCGCGATGAGCGTTGCGATCGTCGATTACGGCTCCGGCAACCTGCACTCCGCAGCGAAAGCGTTCGAGCGCGCCTCGCGCGCCATGGAAGAGCCGCAGAAGATCATGGTGACGCGCGATCCCGAGGCCGTGTACCGCGCCGATCGCATCGTGCTGCCGGGCGTCGGCGCCTTCGCCGACTGCCGGCGCGGCCTCGATGCCGTCGACGGCATGCTGGAGGCGATGACGGAAGCGGTGCGCGTCAAGGCGCGGCCGTTCTTCGGCATCTGCGTCGGCATGCAGCTGATGGCGACGCGCGGCAAGGAGCATGTCACGACCGACGGCTTCAACTGGATCGCGGGTGACGTCGAAAAAATCTCACCGCGCGAGGAGAACCTGAAGATTCCGCACATGGGATGGAACACGCTCGATCTCGTGCGCGAGCATGAGGTACTGGAGCGCCTGCCGCTCGGGCCGAAAGGCCGCCACGCCTATTTCGTGCATTCCTATCACCTCAACGCCACCAACGAGGCGGACGTGCTGGCGCGCGCCGACTATGGCGGGCCGGTGACTGCGATCGTGGGCAAGGACACCGCGATCGGTACGCAATTTCACCCCGAGAAAAGCCAGCGCTTCGGCCTGGCTTTGATTTCGAATTTCCTGAAGTGGAAGCCGTGATCCTTTTTCCTGCTGTCGACTTGAAAAACGGCCAGTGCGTGCGCCTCGAACAGGGCGACATGGCGCGTGCGACCGTGTTCAACCTCGATCCCGCGGCGCAGGCACGCGCCTTCGCCGAGCAGGGGTTCGAATATCTGCATGTCGTAGATCTCGATGGCGCCTTTGCCGGCAAGCCGATGAACGCGCATGCGGTCGAGGCGATGTTGAAGGCGGTCACCATGCCGGTGCAACTCGGCGGCGGCATCCGCGACCTCAAGACCGTGGAGGCCTGGCTCGACAAGGGCATTGCGCGCGTGATCATCGGAACGGCCGCGGTGCGCGATCCCGAGCTGGTAAAGGGCGCGGCGAGAAAATTTCCCGGCCGCGTCGCCGTGGGGCTCGACGCCCGCGACGGCAAGGTCGCTGTCGAAGGCTGGGCCGAGACCTCGCAGGTGACCGCGCTCGAAATCGCGCAGCGGTTCGAGGATGCCGGCGTCGCTGCGATCATCTTCACGGATATCGCGCGCGATGGTTTGCTGAAAGGCCTCAATCTCGATGCCACGATTGCGCTGGCCGAGCGCATCTCTATCCCCGTCATTGCCTCCGGCGGTTTTGCTTCGATCGAGGACGTCAAGGCGCTCCTTGAGCCGCGCGCCAAAAAGCTCGCCGGCGCCATTGTCGGCCGCGCGCTCTACGATGGCCGGCTCGATCCGGCGGCGGCGCTCAATCTGATACGCGCCGCGGCGTAGGAGAATTGCCATGTTCAAGGTTCGCGTGATCCCCTGCCTCGACGTCAAGGACGGAAGGGTGGTCAAGGGCGTCAATTTCGTCGATCTGCGCGATGCCGGCGATCCCGTCGAGGCGGCCATTGCGTATGATGCCGCCGGCGCCGACGAATTGTGCTTCCTCGACATCACCGCCACCCACGAGAACCGCGGCACCATGCTGGATGTCGTGCGGCGTACGGCGGAGGCCTGCTTCATGCCGCTCACGGTGGGCGGCGGGGTCCGCACCATCGACGACATCAAGACGCTGCTACGCTCCGGCGCCGACAAGGTCTCGATCAACTCGGCCGCGGTCACGAACCGCGAATTCGTCAAGCAGGCGGCTGAAAAGTTCGGCGAGCAGTGCATCGTGGTCGCGATCGACGCCAAGCGGGTGAAGCGCGCTGGCGGCGGGGAGCGCTGGGAGATCTTCACCCATGGCGGCCGCAACTCCACCGGGATCGACGCCATCGAATACGCCCAGGAGGTGGTCTCGCTGGGTGCCGGCGAAATCCTGCTGACCTCGATGGACCGGGACGGCACGCGGCAGGGATTTGACCTGCCGCTGACCCAGGCAATCGCGGACAGTGTTCCCGTACCGGTCATTGCCTCCGGCGGCGTCGGCAATCTCGACCACCTGGTCGACGGTATCCGGCAAGGCCACGCCACCGCGGTGCTGGCAGCCTCGATATTCCATTTCGGCGAATTTACCATACGGCAAGCCAAGGAGCACATGGTGCGCGCCGGGCTGCCGATGCGGCTCGATCCCTGACGACTCGTTGTCGCAAAAGTGCTAAGTCCCTGACTGGGACGGCGTCGCGGCCCTCGGCCCGGCGCCAGTGTTGAGTTCAGTTGATGCCGCGTTTCACGATCCACGATCTGGCCGCTACCATCGATGCAAGAGCCGCATCGGGAGGGGAGGCGTCCTACACCCGCAAATTGCTCGACAAGGGTGCGGAGCATTGCGCCAAAAAACTCGGTGAGGAAGCGGTCGAGACCGTGATCGCCGCGGTCGAGGACGATCGCGACCACCTGATCGCCGAGAGCGCCGACCTGCTGTTTCACCTTCTGGTGCTGCTGAAGTCGCGCGACGTCAAGCTCGAAGAGGTCGAGGCCGCGCTGGCGCAGCGCACGTCGATGTCCGGGCTCGAGGAAAAGGCATCGCGCAAGCGCGACTAGCCGGGAGGGCAGCTCATGGATATCCGGGCCACCGAACAGCAATATAACCCCTACCGCCTCTTTACCCGCGAGCAATGGGCAGGCCTCCGCGACGACACACCGATGACGCTGGAGCCGGGCGAGTTCGAACGGCTGCGCTCGATGCACGACCGCCTCGACATGCGCGAGGTCGAGGACATCTACCTGCCGCTGTCGCGGCTCTTGTCGATCTATGTCGATGCGACCGACCGGCTTTACCGGGCGCAGCGCCAGTTCCTCGGCATAGCCGACCGCAAGGTGCCTTATATCATCGGCATTGCAGGCTCGGTCGCCGGCGGCAAATCGACCACGGCGCGCGTGCTGCAGGCGCTGCTGGCGCGCTGGTCGCCGCGGCCGAAGGTGGATCTCGTGACGACAGACGGTTTTCTGTTTCCCAACGCTGTGCTGGAGCGGCAGGGCCTGATGCAGAAAAAGGGTTTTCCCGAGAGCTACGACCTGCCGACGCTGCTGTCGTTCCTTTCGGACATCAAAGCCGGCCGCCGGCAGGTGCGCGCGCCGGTCTATTCACATCTGGTCTACGATATCGTTCCGAACCAGTGGGTCGAGGTCGACCGTCCCGACATCCTGATCGTCGAGGGCGTCAACGTGCTGCAGACCGGACGTCTGCCGCGCGACGGCAAGGCCGTGCCTGTCGTGTCGGACTTCTTCGATTTCTCGGTCTATATCGATGCGGACGAACCGGTGCTGCGCGAATGGTATGTGCGCCGCTTCCTTGCACTTCGGGACACCGCGTTCCACGATCCCAAATCCTACTTCCACCGCTACGCACTGCTGTCGGACGCCGAAGCCACGGCAACGGCGATCGCGATCTGGGAGCGCACCAACCTCGCCAATCTCGAGGACAACATCCTGCCGACCCGGCCGCGCGCGACGCTGATCCTGAAAAAGCGCGCCGATCATCTGGTCGAGACGGTGGCGCTGCGGCGGTTGTAGTTGCTGTCGTCCCGGTGCAGTTTCGCAGGGTGGGCAAAGCGGAGCGTGCCCACCATTGCGAACGTGCTCTGGATGGTGGGCACGCTGCGCTTTACCCACCCTACAAATTCTTTACGCCGCGATGTGCCGTGACGCGGCCAGCACTGCGAGCGCTTCGGCGAGTTTTTCGCGGTCGAGCGGCTTGATCAAGAATCCGTCCATGCCGGCTTCGAAACACGCGTAGCGGTCTTCGACCAGCGTGTTGGCGGTGAGCGCCAGCACCGGCGTCCGGCGGTCGGGCTGGCCGGCTTCCATTTCCCGTATGCGCTTGGTGGTTTCGATGCCGTTGAGATTAGGCATCTGGATGTCCATCAGCACGAGGTCGTAGGGGCTGCCCGCGGATTTCGCTGACAGCCAGGATTCCAGCGCCTCGTTGCCGTCGGTGGTGATGACGGTGTGATGCCCGAGCTTTGCCAGCAGCGAGCGGATCAGAAGCGCGTTGATCTGGTTGTCTTCGGCGACCAGGATGGAAAGACCCTGCGTCGCCGGCACCACAGGCGCGTCGACGGCATCGGCAGGTTCGATCAGCGGTTCGGCGGCAAGGCCCGGCGCGGCCACTTCCGGGGTCGCCATCAGGCGCGCTGCGAGCGACGCCGCGCGCAGCGGCTTGACCAGATAGCCGGTGAAGGCGGAGTTGGCCTGCGGGTGCAATTCGCTGCGCGTCGCCGGCGTGAACATCACGATTCGCTGCCTGGCATGAAGCCGCGCGGTGTCGCCGAGCCGCTCGATATCGGCAAGCCCCAGCGCGTGGTCGATCAGGATCGCGTGCCATGCCCGCTCGGGCAGCAGGGCCAGCGCGACATCGACATCCGAAACCATGCAGGTCTGACCGCCCCAGCGCTGCAGCCGCCGCGCGGCCAGCGAGGCCTCGATGCTCTCGGGCGAAACCAGCATGACGAACTGGCCGGAGAGATCAGGCGCGGTGAACGACTTTTGTTCGCCGTCGGCAGCCGCGAGCGGGATCGACACTTCGAAGGTCGAGCCGACGTCCGGCTTGCTCTCCAGCGTGATGCGGCCACCCATGCGCTTGACGATGCGGTCGGAGATGCTGAGGCCGAGCCCGGTGCCACCATAGCTGCGGGCGATGCGGTCGTCGGCCTGCTCGAATTCGCGGAAGATCCGCGCCTGCGCCTCGGGGGCGATACCGATGCCGGTGTCGCGCACCAGAAAACTGATCTCGTTGGGCCAGATGCCGGGCTCGACGATCAGGGCGACGCCGCCGGCCGAGGTGAACTTGATGGCGTTGCCGGCGAGATTGAGCAGCACCTGCCGGATCCGAGCCGCGTCGCCGATCACCTGCGTCGGCAATCGCTCGTCGACATAGGCGGCAATCTCGATCTTCTTCGCCTGCGCGCGCGGCGCCAGCAATTCGGTGATATCCTCGATCAGGCCGGAAAGCGCGAACGGACGATGCTCAAGATCGAGCTTGCCGGCCTCGATCTTGGAATAGTCCAGCAACTCCTCGATCAGCGAGAGCAGCGCGTCACCGGAAGTTTTTACGGCCTTGACGTAGGTGGTCTGTTCCGGCGTCAGCGGCGTATCCATCAACAGCCCGCTCATGCCGATGATGCCGTTCAGGGGCGTGCGGATTTCGTGGCTCGCCATCGCGAGAAAGCGCGACTTGGCGCGGCTCGCCGCATCGGCCTGGTCGCGGGCCTCGGCCAGCGCGCGCTCGCTTTCGGTGCGATCGGTGACGTCGCGGCCGACGCTCTGCATTTCGGCCGGGCCGCCGGCGTCGTTGCGGACGAGGCCTTCGCGCCACGCGATCCAGCGCGGTCCGAGCGGACCTGCGACCTTCTGGTCGTGAACGCGGGTGCCGTTCGATTCCAGCGCGGTGTCACCCTGTTCGAGGACCGCAAGCGTGGTGCGGCTACCGATCAGCGCGCTGCGCGACGATTGCGCCAGCCCGCAATAGGCATCATTGGCGTAGCTGATGCAGCCTTCGGCGTCGCGCAGCACGATCAGGTCGCCCTGCGATTCAAACAGCAGGCGGGCGCGCTGCTCGGCTTCCTGCAACTCCCAGTTCCGGTCGGCCAGCACCTCGTTATGCAGCGCGATCTTGCGCATCTTCTTGCGCATCATGCGGATGCGAAAGCTGGTGGCCGCGAGCGCGACGCAGGCGATCGCAAACAGGAAGGCGACGCCGATCGCAAAATTGTGCGGATCGTAGCCGGAGTTCTCCGACCGGCTTCCGGCGATGAAGCCACAGGCGGCGCCGAATACGACGGAGAACACCATCAGCGAACGAAGAGTGAAGGTGATCCACGGATGACGGCGGGCGAAGCGACGCAAGTGCAGTTTGATCCGGAAAGTCCGCCCCATCATCGCCAATGACCCTGAGATTGTTGCTTGAACTGAGGCGTCCCGATTCGCCGCGTGATTAAGGCAGACGATGCGTCGCCGAGATTGCAAAGTGTTTGAGGTCGCGTTCGCCAGTTCGTCGCAATGAGAACAGGGTGAACGAAACCTTAAAGCGCGGCCGCCGCGACGCGGTGGCGTTCGCCGCGGGCGCCGACGATCAGGGCGGCGGCATCGCGTACCGAAAAGCTCTTCGAACTGACGAAGATCCGGTAGTCGGCGGGCCCTTCCCTGGAAAGATAGATGATGGGCTCGGCCGCCGAGGGATTTTGCGAGATCGCGACCAGTTGCGGCGGTGCGGCGCCTTCGCAGGCACCTCCTTCGGCGCTGTCGAAATCGTCGATCACGGTGAAGTCGGCGGCTTCCGCGCCGTCCGAGATCTGAACCCGTACGGTTGCGCGGGTAGGATCGCTGGTGAAACTGACATGCCGATGCGCCTGCCAGGAGAGCGTGGCGATCTGGACCGATGTTCCCGATATCTCGATGCAGGGCCGAGGACCGGCCAACAACTCGCCGCGCGCAAACAGGGCGGCAACGGCCAACGGAATTACCGAGGCCAGAATCCTCAAACGCAACATGACACGCAACCCACTCGACACCAGCCCGCGACAGCGGGCGTATGGTTGGCAGAGGGTAAACGGAAGTAGTTACCGGTGTGTTGATGGGGTGAGTATTTTTACGGTGCGGCAGGATCGTTGCGAGTGGGGTAGGGCAGTTCGATGTGGAAGCCCCACATTCGGCTGTCATCCCCTGCGAAGGCAGGGGATTTAGTACGCCGCGGCCTATCGATTCGACATTGGTGCCTCTGGAATACTGGATCCCCGCCCGCGCGGGGATGACGGCCGAATGTGACGTCACGTTCTCGCTGCGCTCGCAATGACAGAGAGAAAGTATTGCTCACGCCGCCCGCCGCAAATCCTCGGCCAACGCGCGATACGACAGGGCTTCGGCCAGGTGCAGCCGGCCGATCTTTTCCGCGCCGTCGAGGTCGGCGAGCGTGCGCGCAACGCGCAGCACGCGGTGGTAACCGCGCGCGGTGAGCTTCATGGTTTCCGCGGCATCGCGCAGCAGTTTTTGTCCCTGTGAGTCCGGTTGCGCGATCGTATCCAGCAGAGAGGCCGGCGCTTCGGCGTTGGTGCGGACATGCGGCATGCCGGCGGCAACATAACGCGCGAGCTGAACGTCGCGCGCGGCGGCGACGCGGGCTGCGACTTCCGCAGAGCCTTCGGCGGGGGGCGGCAGGATCAAGTCGGCGGCGGTCACGGCAGGGACCTCGATGCGCAGATCGATGCGGTCCATCAGCGGGCCCGAGATGCGCATCTGGTAATCCGATGTGCAGCGGTCGATGCGTCCGCGCTTGCAGGAATAGCCGGGCTCATAGGCATGGCCGCAGCGGCACGGGTTCATCGCCGCGACCAGCATGAAGCGGGCAGGGTAGGTAACGCGATGGTTGGCGCGGGATACCGACACCTCGCCGTTCTCCAGCGGCTGGCGCAGCGAGTCGAGCACGCGCGGATCGAACTCCGGCAATTCGTCGAGGAACAGCACGCCCTGGTGCGCCAGCGAAATCTCGCCGGGCTTGGCGCGCATGCCGCCGCCCGTGAGCGCCGCCATGCTGGCGGAATGATGGGGACTGCGGAACGGCCGCCGCGCGGTCAATGCGCCGTCGCGGATTTCGCCGGCGACGGAGGCGATCATCGACACTTCCAGCAGTTCGGACGGCGACAGCGGCGGCAGGATCGAAGGCAGCCGTGCCGCCAGCATCGACTTGCCGGCGCCGGGTGAGCCGATCATCAGCATGTGATTACGTCAATGGGAATTTGGGCTCAGATTTGGGGCCCCCCGGCGGGCATGGTACCGTTTTCGGACGCGACCGGCCTCCCCGACTTCAAACTGCTCGGCTTAAAGGCCTCGGCCGCTGCCAAGGTTACAGCAGAAGGGTGCATTCATCGAACGTCCGCTCTGCCCTGGTCGCGACCAAATTCGGCCCCACGCCGAGGTGTCGCGATGGGCCAACAGCGGCCCTCGTATGCGGCAAGTACTCTACTCAGTCTGATCGAAATTCACCCCGGGTGTGTCCCGCAAGTAACAGTCAAAACTAACCTCTTGTAGTTGAATGAAGGAGCGACAGGAAAGCTTGGCAATATCTATGCCCCACATGGGAGCGTGCCATGAAATCGATCCTTGCGGCTCTGCTTGCAGTCTGCGGGAGTGTCACCGCGCGTGCTGCGGACTTGCCGGTGAAAGCTCTGCCTGCCCTCCCGCCGCCGTACAATTGGAATGGGTTCTACGTTGGCGCACATGTCGGTGGGGCCTGGGCCAGTGGCAGCCTGAACATTCCAGGCAACAATTTGTATGGCGGGCTCAGCGAATTCATCGGTGGTGTTCAGGCCGGCTACAATTTCCAGGCTGGCCATTTTTTGTTTGGCGTCGAAGCTGATTTCGACGGAGCGACCTTTGGTCATTTTGCGCTTCCGACACCTACCCTCGGCACCGTGCAGCAGAACTGGATTGGAACGATTGCCGGCCGCGTCGGGCTCGTGGAGGACCGCTGGCTCTTCTACACCAAGCTTGGCGGTGGCTGGGCGCGCAGCAATGCCTCGCTGAACTTCCCCGGCGTCAGTTGGGAGGGATCCAACACCAGCTCCGGCTGGCTGGCTGGCGTGGGCATCGAGTACGGCTTCAAAGCGAATTGGACGCTCAAACTCGAATACGATTACATTGGGCTGGGACATTGGACTTCGCCTACCGTACCGTCGATCCCGCTGAACCGCGACCTTCAGATGGTCAAGTTCGGTGCGAACTATAAGTTCGAGAGCGGGCTTCCCGACACGGTAGCGCCGGCAAGAACCGTGCATTCTGCCGAGCGCTCCAAAGGCTCCGAAGGCGAAGACCTCGCCCAAAAATCGCAGAACCCTATCGCCGATCTCGTCAGCGTTCCGTTCCAAAGCAATACGAATTTCAACGCCGGGCCGTTCAACCGCACCCAGGAAGTTCTCAACATTCAGCCAGTCATACCGCTGCGCATCAACGCGGACTGGAACGTGATCTCGCGCACCATCCTGCCCGTGATCAGTCAACCTAGTCCGTTTTTTAACAACAACACGAATGGAATTGGCGACATTACTCAGCAGTTCTTTTTCACTCCCACCCATCCGGGCGCGCTGATCTGGGGCGTCGGTCCCATCTTTACAGTTCCGTCCGCGACCGATCCGATTCTCGGAACCGGTAAGATGTTGTTCGGTCCGACCGCCGTTGCCCTCGTAACGCCCGGACATTGGGTGATCGGCGTGCTGGTCAACAATCAGTGGTCTGTTGGCGGCAATCCGTTGCGGCCGCCCGTGAACGCATTTCTCGCGCAGCCGTTTGTCAACTACAACATGGCAGGCGGGTGGTACCTGACAAGCTCACCAGTTATCACCGCGGACTGGCTGGCGGCGCCGGGTCAGCAATGGACCGTACCGATCGGCGGTGGCTTTGGTCGATTGTTCAAGCTCGGCGACCAGCCAGTGAGCGCAAATATCGCCGGCTATTACAACGTCGTTCGTCCAACCGGCGCGCCAAATTGGCAATTGCGAGCCCAATTGTCGCTGCTCTTCCCCAAGAGGTAAGAGGTCGGCTTTGGGTCAAACGCGACCAAGCTGGCCGGGCAGAAATTCCGGCCATGTCCGCTATGCTGTCAAAGCGGAAGTGAATTCAACGATTGCTATGTGGCCCCTGTGGTCCCCAGCGAAGCAGATGATCCCGTCAATGGGAAAGACGCGCCCTCCGGCGCTCCCGGTCTTCAATGGAGACGGCGCCGGAGCTTCCTGATGATCTCCCGCAGCTCCTCGGCGTATTCTTCGATGATCCGCCGTGCCTCCTCCAACCGCGAAGGCTTGGGCTTCGAGGTGCGCTCACCCGCGGGCGGCTCGTCGGACTGGCTCATGATCGGACTGTTCGATACGAGCAACAAGGGCCGCTGATCTAAATCAAGGGGCGTCGGAATTTATGGGTTCTTGGGAGGGGCTTTTGGGGCCCCCTTTTGGGGCATGGTACCGTTTTTGGACGCGACCCCCACCCCCGGCTTCAAAAAATCGAGGGCTAAAGGCATGGCCTCTGCTCGGCTGAACAGGGCGGTGTGCTTCCGCAGAAGTACCGGTAGGGAACCCAATGGCCGGCCGGGCGGAACAGGCCCCGCGTGGTGCTCTGGCGCCGATAGCCCATAGGAGGCTCAGCGGAGGCCGCTGGTGGGCGTTAAGGCGTTCCGCTGTGCTAGACCAGGCCGAGCCTATACGCACACACGGGCTTCCTAGGGCCCCACAGGGGCATTGCGGGACCTGCCTACGCTCTGCCGAAAGCTCGATGACACGTTGTATGCATATATATGAGCAATCAGACCTATTCCCATCTAACCCATTGTATTCGCTTCCGAATGCTATCTTGGCTAGTCTGTTTCGCCTCATGCTCGCCCACCCCAATGGGGCGCCTAGGGTTGGGGTGGGGTACTTACGGTCCCTCGCCTCTCAGAACTCCTCCGGCGTGGCATCTTCGTCGAGCTCGACATAGGCAGGTGCCTCGTCCGGATCAAAGGGGCGGCGCGGTTCCCAATACGCCATGAGCTCCGCGGGTAGCCCGGGGTCCAGTTTCTCCAAGGCTAGCGCTGTGATTTCGGGGTTCCTTGATAGCGCCAGCTTATACCTGCGGATATCGTCAGCTAGGTTCTGCGCTCGTTCCTCCAACCAGCTATCTTCGTCGAACGCCTGCTTCTCCTTTCCCTCTCGCTTGGCGCGTGCCTGCTTCCAACTGAGGTCCGCAAGGTTCTCAACGTCCCCGTATTGCCCACTGTGTAGCTCCGTCCACGTCTCGCGCATCCGGTCCACCGTGCCTTTGCCGACATTGCACATCGCTTTTATTGCGCTGACAGTGTCTGGCCAATCTCCCGGCTTGCCCATCTTCACAAACCTCCATGCCGCCGCTGTTCTGTCTTTAGTCGTCATCGACAGATTGTTCTTGTTGTTGCGCTTCACTGCCTCCCTGACTGCTTCGTCCAAGCTGCCGTTGAACACTTCCGCTGGGACATCGCCTGTCCACTCTGCTGTAATGTAGGCAGCTAACCTGTGGTGGCCGTCGATCACGTAGAACTTATCAGCCACCGGCAATACGAGGATCGGGTCGAGCGCCCCTGTGTTCTTCGTAGTCTTCGCCAAGTCGAAGATCAGGTCGTCGCTCGGCACCAAGCCCGGATTTTTCCATTGAAAGACCTTCTCAGCCACGCGGATATCCCGCAGCTTAAGCTTCACTACAGTGCCTGCCTTCGCGTGCTTCCTCACCACCCCTGCATTAGCTGCCAGCTTCGCCGCGATGTCGCCCGCGGTATCCCTTGTGTCAGTGGGTCTCTTGACGCCAATGCGCCTGACGGCCTTCCGCCGTTCCACTGTCTCTTTTCGTTTCGCCATTAGTGCCCCGTTGCCTCTGCAGTCTGATTAGCGCCCCAGTCAAAGCGGCTAGTGATGAACACTACTCCCTGCGGCTCCTCAGCGTGGTGCCAGTGTATTTCCAAGGTTCCCTCGGCGGGCCTCATGACCATCTTGCGGATCGCTCCCCGCAGCGCCTTATTGGCCTCCTCGGTGTTCATCGGCCCCCCTGTGAGCGCCTTCTCCACCGCTGCCAGCCGCAGTTTCACGTTGGTGCTGGTCAGGGTGTCCCTACGTTCCTGCAGCTCCCTCAGGGTCTCCTTTGCAGCCTCCAGCTCCTGCTCAGCCGTGTGCAGAGCCTGCCTCGCGACCCCGCTTTTGTCGGTGATAGTCAGCTCCAAAAGCTCGCGTACCCTGTCCTCGCCTGCATCAATCGCCGTCCGCCACTGCCCAATCTTCTCATCCATCTCTGCGGTGTCATTGCCCCGGGGAGCCTCATCCAAGACTTCGTGGATTACCCGGCGCATCGCCCCCTCAGCATCGTGGTAGGGGACGCTTTCGTACTTGCATGTGCCTGACTTCGCGTGCGCAGCCGAGCACACGAGATACACATGCTGCCCCTTGTTGACCCGGGTTACAGTGCCGCCGCAGCGCCTGCATTTGAGCATCCCAGCGAAGATGGACTGCACCGGGGTGTTGGTGTTCTTGCCTCGGGCCCCTGTGGTGCTCATGCGGGCATTCACCCGCTCGAATAGTTCGCGGTCTATGGCGGCCGGGAAGCGGTGCAGGATAGGCTCTTGCGGTGTCCGTTCCTTGGTGCGCTTGCCGTCAACCTTCCGCACCGTGTGAGGCACGAATACGCCGATAGCGGCTTTGTTGGTGAGGAGCTTGCGCACATAACTGCGATGCCAGTGCGCCGCCTTCCATCCCCCCGCGCCCCATGTGTCTTCCTTGGTTTCGTTGAGATGTGCCGCGATGCTGTATTCCCCCATGCTGCCGTCCGCCATCTCAAACATCCAGCGCAACAAGGCCGCCCGCTCTTCGATCAGCTCATAGTCTGACTTCTCGGTGCTCCAGCGTATCCACGCAGGGAGTTTCAGGGTGTAGGGCTTGGAAAGCTTCTCCTGCCCTGCGAACTTCTGGCGTCTGGCCGCGTGCGCCTTGGCCACACGCACGCTTTTAGTCGCGCTCTCCTCGTTGGCGCGGATGAACTTCATCACCATCATCACGAACAGGAACGGGTCCTTGTCGAGCGTTTCCGCGCTGTACTCGCGCCCCCCGTCAGACAGGTCGACAACGGTGACGCCTGCCTCCACGATGTCCTCGATGGTCCGCACGGCCTTGCGCGCGACCTGTCTGCTGATGCGGTCAAGGTTCTCGACCAACAGCCACGAACCGGGCGGTATCGTGCCGTCCTTGACGCGCTCAAGGAACACTCCGAGAGCGCCAGTCTCCTTGTTGGCCCCGGTGAAGCCCGATACACCCTTGTCCTGTAGCGTCAGCTCCTCATCCAGCGCCACGCCGTTCGCAGCGGCCCACACCTTCGCGGCGTCAGTCTGGCGCTGGAGCGAGTGCCCCTTAGCCTGCTCTGGCGTGCTGAATCTGACGTAGCTATAGGCCTTCGGCAGCGGGGCGGCTTCCGGCTGAGGGGGCGTTGGTGCGGGGGCTAGGCTCATGTTGCTCGTCTCCGTAGCCCATTGTGGGCACCGAGACAATCACATGAGCAAATGATGCCCGCCGGCGGCGGCGATTTCGAGCGCACGCTTGGCGCTTTCCTGGCCCTTGATGTCGCGCAGATCGAGATGCGTCGCTTCAGCCTCGTGCACCTTCGGCTGCGGGCGTGACAGCACCTGCGTGCCTTTGAAGTGGTTGGCGATCTGGATCAGCGATTTTGCCGCGATGATCTGGATGTCCGGGCTCGCCCACGCCGCTTCCGTGCCGCACGACGCGGGGCAGATCAGCCCCTCCTCGCGCGAATTCGCGCCGATCGCCGCCGGCAGCACGCCCGCGACCGCCGCGATCGACCCGTCGAGCCCGAGCTCGCCGAGCACGGTAAAGCCGTTGAGCGCGTCCGGCGGGATCGCACCGATCGCCGCCATCAGGCCGAGCGCGATCGGCAGATCGTAGTGGCTGCCTTCCTTCGGCAGATCGGCCGGTGCCAGATTGACGGTGATCCGCCGCGCCGGCAGCGCCAGCCCCGAGGCGATCAGCGCCGAACGCACCCGCTCCCGCGCCTCGGACACCGCCTTGTCGGGGAGGCCAACGATCGCAAACGCCGGCAGGCCGGGCGCGACCTGCACCTGCACGTCGACCGCCCGGGCCTCGATCCCCTCAAAGGCTACCGTAGAAACCCGCTGAACCATGCCCGCCCCCATGACGCAATCCAAGGTAGCGGGGAGCCGGCGCAGAAGTCAAGAACATTACGAGAACACGAGTTTCCGCGGGATGCCCCGACCGTCACCGCCTCTCAGGGTTTTCCGCAGGTTGTCGGGTGGTGAATGGCAACGTAGTAAACCTCACGCGTCTGCGCGCGGGAGAGTTGGGCACACCGCAGCCATTGGGGAATCACATGTCGAAAATCTGCCTTGCCGCGGCTCTGTGCGCCATCACGACCGTATTCGCCGCGCCTGCATTCGCGCAGGCCCAGCCGGTTCGGGTTGGCGGATTGACCTGCGACGCGGCGCCACGCGTCGGATTGATCGTCGGCTCGCGGCAGAATTTGCGATGCGTGTTTCGCTCGAATGCGACCGGGCGCACCTACAATTATACGGGAACGATCGGCCGGCTCGGTTTGGATGTCGGGATTACCGGCGGGGGCAGACTGTTCTGGGGCGTGTTCGCGCCGACCTCGCGCGTCGGATACGGCGTGCTGCGCGGAACATATGTCGGCAACGCCTCGATCGGTCTTGGCCTGGGCGCCAACGTCCTCGTCGGCGGATCCAATCGAACGATTTCGTTGCAGCCGCTGTCGGTCGAAGGCCAGATCGGCATCAATCTCGCGCTGGGTGTGGCGCGCCTGACGCTCCGGTGATCTTGAATTTTCTGCAGCGAGGAACGTGCTTGAGAACGTCGGGTATGCGGGCGAGGATAATGCCTGCATTGGCGCTCGCGTGTGTCGTCCTGCTGGCAGGATGTGCCACGGTTTACAACCTGCCCGGCAATGTCCAACTCGGTGAGACGCTCGCCGACAACAATTTCGGCCGGGAGGTTCCGAACCTCGACGACGACGTGCTTCTGGCGCTGTCGTTCTCCGGCGGCGGTACGCGCGCGGCGGCCTATTCGTTCGGGGTCCTGACCGAACTCGAGCGTGCCCGCGCCGGTTCCAACAAGACGAAATCCCTTCTCGACCGCGTCGACTTCATCTCCGGGGTGTCGGGCGGGTCGGTGACGGCGGCGTATTTCGGCCTCAAGAAGCGCGCGGCGCTGGATGATTTCCGCGAACGTTTCCTGCTGCGAAATGCGGAGGAAGGCCTCAACACCAACGTTTCGCTCGGCAATATCGCCCGCGCCATCGGCGGCGGTGTCAACGACAGCCAGTTTACCAATTGGCTCGATGTCAACGTCTTCGACGGCGCGCGGTTCGACGATCTTCGCGAGGACCGCCGGCCACGGGTCTGGATTAACGCCTCCGATATCTATAACCGCACACCGTTCGTGTTCGGACGAACCGCCTTCGACGCCCTGTGCAGTGACATCAGGCCCTACCGTGTCGCCGAAGCGGTCGCGGCTTCGGCCGCGGTGCCGCTGGCGTTTGCGCCGATCGTGCTGGAGACGTTTCCAGGCGGCTGCACCAAGCAACTGCCGCCGCTGCTCGAACGCGCCCGTCGCGATCCGCAGGCACAGCCGCTGCTGCGATCGTTTGCCGAAGCCAATGCCCGCTACCGCGACGGCTCGATGCGTTTTGTAAAGCTGCTCGACGGCGGCCTCGTCGACAATTTCGGCCTGTCCGGATTCAGCATCGCGCTGATGGCGGCGCAGCGGCCGTTCGAGCCGATGACCGAACGGCAGGCGGTGAAGGTGCGGCGCGTCATGTTCCTCGTCGTCGATGCGGGGCGTGGCACCTCCGGCGACTTCGCGCGGCGGCTGGAGGGGCCGAGCGGCGTCGAACTGGTCTCCGCAGCGGCGTCCACCGCGATCGACGCCAGCGTGCGGTTGAGCTACGCGGCGTTTTCCTCGCAGCTCAACGAATGGTCGGGCAAGGTGAGGCGCTGGCGTTGCGGTCTGTCGGCCGCTGAACGTACGCGTCTCGGCGTCGGCAGCAATTGGCGTTGCGGCGACGTCACCTTCTTCATCGAGCGGCTCGGCTTCGAGCAGCTCGGTCCGGCGCGCGCCGGCATCCTCGAGGCGATTCCGACGCGGTTTGTATTGCCGGCCGACCAGATCGATCTCCTGATCCAGGGCGGCGCCGACACGCTGCGTGAGAGCCGTGCCTATCAAGCCTTTCGGAAGGGTCTTTGAGGCCTTCGCAGCAAGGTGCGCTGTGCAGGATTGGCTATCGAGCGATCAATTCAACTTACCCGCTGCAATCGCTGCCGCATTCGCCTGCGGCTGCTCCAGCATCTTCAGTGCCGAATCCAGCGCGTTGCGCAGATTGACGGCGGCGTTCTGGGTGCAGCGGAGGCGGCCGGAGGAGATGAACTTGACCTCGGTCGAGCCATCCGGCTTCGGCACGAGGATGCGAGTAGCGAGTTCGATCTCGATCGAGCCGTTCATGGTGCCATAGGCGCCGACGATGTCGAAATAGACCAGCGGGGCGTTGGCGCCGGTGTCCTCATAGACGAGGTCGCCCGGCTTGGCGGTCGGTTGGTCGGTCAATGGGCTCTCCCAGTTCGCGTAAGGTCAGGACTGTTCGATACCTGCTTACGCGAAACCGGAAGCCCGCCCTAGTGGCTGTTGAATCCTGATCAACGAAGCTTGGGCGGCACGGGGGCGGCTGGCGAACAACCGCCCCAATGCAATTACCTAGAGGTTCATCACCATCGCGGCTGGATAGTAATGGAACCCGTCGTTGGTCTTGGCGATGTGGCCGAAGCCGGGCCAGTTGAAGTGATAGGACATGACCGGGATTTTGTTGGTCGCGATCATGTCGAGCAGCTTCACCCGCGTGTCCGCCGCCTGCTTCGGATCGCTGTCGTAGGAGAATTGCATCCGCGGCTTTTCGAGCAGCAGCACCGCGTGATGCGTGAGATCGCCCAGGAACGCAAAGGATTTGCCGGCCGACGTCACCATGAAGATGGTGTGACCGACGGTGTGGCCAGGTGCAGCGATCGCCTGCACGCCGGGCAGGAACTCCTGGCCGTCCTTGATGAACACGATGCGATCGCGCACCGGCATCAAATTCTTGCGGGCGTGGATCACGAAATCCTTCAACGGGCTGCCGAGCTTGCCTTCATCGGTCCAGAAGTCGAAATCGCTCTGGGTGATGTAGACCTGCGCGTTCGGGAATAGCGGCTTGTCGTCGGCGCCGACGAGGCCGCCGATGTGATCGATATGGGCGTGCGAGCACACCACGGCGTCGATATCGCCCGGCTTGATGCCGGCCTCCGCCATGCTCTTCTGCTGGCGGCCGGTGGTCGGCCCGAACGCTTTCGACGTGCCCATGCCGGTGTCGAACAGGATCAGCTTGTCGCCGGTGTTGACGATCGGCGAGTTCTGCTCGAGCACGACATTGTCGGGATTGAGGAAGTTGTCGGAGAGCATCTTTCGCACTTCCTCATCGGGCACGCCGACGAAGGTGCCCTTGGGCGGGCCGAGCGGCAGCGGGCCGTCGGAAACCACGGTCACTTCGGCGTCACCGAGAACGAGGCGGTGCCAGTAGGGCGTCTGCGTGCCGAGCTTAGGCGCTTTCGCCAGCGCGCTGCCGCCGAGCATGGTCGATGCGCCCAGACCCGCACCGAGACCGGCGCCAAGCGCAAGCAAGGACCGTCGCGAAAGATTCGTCGTCATGCGTCTTCCTCCAGTGTTTTTATGAATTGCAGTATGTGCCCCGGATAGATTCATCCGTGGCTACAGGCTGCGCCCGCTTCCGGGAATTGGCAAGTGGAATGAGGCGAGAGAGGGGAGGAGCGAAAGCGGAGCGCGGGACGTGGCGCGATTTCACGCAAGCCGCATCTGCTCGATGACATCCCGGATGGTGTTGCGCCGCACTGCGTATCGCGCGGGCGTTGTTAGGAATGGAGTTTCGACGATCGCCGCGCTGGCGGCTACCAATCGTCGTAGTACCATTGCTCCCTCGGGTAGTATCGCGGCCGCGCTCGCACCGGCGGCAGCGGCTGATACGTCCGCTCCGGCCTGCGCACGACTGAAACCGGCGGCTTTGCTGGCGGTGACACCCTGGGCGGCAGGGGCTGCTCGGGCGCCTTCGCAAGCGTCCGTTTCATTTCTTCCTGGCTGGCCTTGAGCTCGCCAATGGCCTTTGAATTGTCGGCGGCCATTTGCTGCTGTGTGGCCCTGAGCTGTTCGATGTTCCGCTCCAGCGTCGCGAGATCGCGCGCGATCTTCTGCAGCAACTGGGCTTGATCGGGAAGCGCTGCGGCGGCGGGCGGCGTGGGGGCTGGCGCCGTGGCGGCGGGTGGTGCGGCTTCTTGCGGCCCGGTCTGCGCCTGGGCCAGCGATGTTGCTTGCGATGGCGTTGGCTGTGTCGATGCGGCCTGCGGTGGTACCGGCAGTGGTGCGGTCTCTGCAGAGGCAACCTGAACGAGGGCTGGCGCGGACTTCGCGGCAAGCGTCGGGCCTTCCGGCGGCGATGATGGCTTCGAGCCGAGCTGCGGCGCCCATCGGGTGACAATCCCGCCGCCATAGGCCGACAAGACCAGGGCGGTGACAACAAAGCCCGCCGCCATCAGCAAAGCCACGGGGCTCCGTGACGCCGGCTTCGCGGGCGATACTTGCGGTGGGGGCATTTGGGCCGGCGATACCTGCGCGGCGGATGCTTGCGCGGGCGGTGGCTCTGCAGCCGGCGATGGCGCAGGCCGTGATGGCGGGGCAGGTGCGGCCGCAGCCGGGCGCGGGGTATCGCCCTCAATTTTTGCGAGCCGCTCACTCATCTCCGTGAGCTGTTCGTCGGCGCGCTTGATCTCTTCGTAGGCATGCGCCAGCCGTTCATCCGGGCGTCCGACTTGGGCATCGGCAGCCTTCTGGGCATCGCCTTCTTTCGGCGTCGGTGTGGAGTTCACTGGCGTTTACCTTACGCGGTCCAATGTCATCCGCAGATGGCTCTCCGAGCAGTCTTGTCCAAACAATGGCCGCTTGATGGTAGAATACTGGATCGCGCGGCGATAGCCCCGGAATCCGGTGACCGTGCCGCGCAGTTAACCGGGCTCACTTCCCGGCGCGCTTTTTCTCGATGGTGTCCCAGATCCTTCCCGCCACATCCGGCCCGCCGAGCCGGGCGATGGCGCGGATGCCCGTCGGCGAGGTGACGTTGATCTCGGTGAGGTTGCCATCGATCACGTCGATGCCGACGAACAGCAGGCCGCGCTCGCGCAGCGCGGGGCCGAGCGTGTCGCAGATCTCGCGTTCGCGCGGCGACAGCTCGGTAGCCTGGGCGGCGCCGCCGCGGACCATGTTGGAACGGAGGTCATCCGGTGCGGGGACGCGATTGACGGCGCCGGCGAACTCGCCGTCGACCAGGATGATGCGCTTGTCGCCGTGCTTCACCTCGGGGAGGAAGCGCTGAATCACCCAGGGCTCGCGGAAGGTGACCGAGAACATGTCGTACAGCGAGCCAAAGTTCATGTCCTGCGGCAGCACGCGAAACACCGCGGCGCCGCCATGGCCGTGCAGCGGCTTCATCACGACGGCACCATGTTGTTCGCGGAACGAATTGATTTCGTCGAGGTCGCGCGAGATCAGCGTCGGCGGCATCAAATGCGAAAAATTCATCACGAACAGTTTTTCCGGCGCGTTGCGCACCGAGGCCGGGTTGTTCACGACCAGCGTTTTTGGGTGGATGCGTTCGAGGAAATGCGTCGAGGTGATGTAGGCGAGGTCGAACGGCGGATCCTGCCGCAGCAGGATCACATCGAAGACTTCGAGCGATTCGCGCTTGGCGTCGCCCAGGGTGAAGTGGTCGCCGATCTCGTCGCGCACGGTGAGCGGCTGCACCGGCGCCACCAGTTCCTCGCCGCGCAGCGAGAGCTTGTCGGGCGTGTAGTAGGAGAGGCTGTGGCCGCGCTTCTGCGCTTCCAGCAGCAGCGCGAACGTGGAATCGCCGCGGATGTTGATGCGCGCGATCGGGTCCATCTGGACGGCGACATTCAGTTTCATATGGGGGGTCCGGGTCTCTTGAGGGATCTACTTAGGGGCTGGCGTCGAAGGCCGCTAACAGATGGCGTGGCAGATGCCGCGGCGCAATCAGGATCGCGTCGAAACGCAGGTCGAATTCGGCATGCTCGGGATGCGCCACCAGCCAGCCCTGTGCCGCGTCGATGATGCGGGCCTGCTGGCGCGGCGTCACCGCGTAGGCGGCCTCATCCAGGCTGGCGCGGGCCTTGACCTCGATGAAGGCCAAAAGATTGCGCTTCTTCGCCACCAGGTCGATCTCGCCATGGGGGGTGCGGAAGCGTTTTGCCAGGATGCGGTAGCCTTTGGCGATCAGGAAGGCGGCCGCGCGGCTTTCGGCCGAAAGCCCGGTGCGGAAGGCCGCGACCCGCGCCGGCGAGGCGAGGTTTGCGGACTTGTCCGGCGGCGAGGGGCCTTCAGTCTTCGCCATCGTCGCCCCGGATTTCTTTCGCCAACTCCAGCGCGCGGGCGTAGACCTCGCGGCGCGGCCGGCCGGAAAGTTCGACCGCATGCGCCACGCTGTCCTTGACGCTGCCCTGCGCCAGCGACGCGCGCAACAGATCGTCGAGGTCGTCCTGCGTCATCACCTGTTCGTCGGCACGCGGAGGGCCGACCACCAGCACGAACTCGCCGCGCGTCTCCAGCGTGGCGGCAGCGTCTGCCAGTTCCGATATCGGCGCACGCTTTATTTCCTCGTGCAGCTTGGTCAGTTCGCGGCAGATCGCAGCGTCGCGCCCGCCCATGATTTCGGCAAGATCGGCCAGCGTCTCCTGCACGCGGTTGCCGGATTCGAACATGACCAGCGTGGCATCGATCCGCGCGAGTTCCGTAAGCCGCGTTCGTCGCGAGACCTCCTTGGCCGGTAGAAACCCTTCGAAGAAAAAGCGGTCGGTCGGCAGCGCCGCCACCGAGAGCGCCGTCAGCACCGACGATGCGCCGGGCACCGCGATCACGGCGTGGCCGGCGGCGCAGACCTCGCGCACCAGCTTGAAGCCGGGATCGGAGATCAGCGGCGTGCCGGCGTCGGATACCAGTGCGATCGACGCGCCTTGCGCCAGCTTTTCCAGGATTTTTGGGCGCGCCGTCACGGCGTTGTGCTCGTGATACGGCTTGAGCTCGGCTGAAATCCCGTAGCGCTCGGTCAGGCGGCGGGTGATGCGGGTGTCCTCGCAGGCGATGATGTCGACGCCGGCCAGCGTTTCAAGCGCACGCAACGTGATGTCGCCGAGATTGCCGATCGGGGTCGCCACCAGATAAAGCCCGGGCTTCGGTCTCGGGGCGTTCAGGACCTGGCCGCCGATCAAAAATGTTCTGTGTGCCGAACCCGGTTCGGCATCGGCACCGTAGTTGGAACTGGGTTTTGGGCGCATAATGGCAATTCTAGAGGGCCCGCAGCCTCAGCGCCACCGGGGGGTGGGCTGGCTGGTTCCGGGCAAGGATAAGGAGATAGGCTTCTGCACCGGCAATGGCGCCGAGGAGCCCATAATCCTTTTGTTTTAGTTAACTATTTCTCGACTTTGTGCTGAATCCGGCATTGGGTTCAGGAGCGGTTCAGGAGCCTTGGTCCCAGATGGCCGGAGTTCTGGCCGACGGCGGTCGGTCAAGAGAAGAGAGACGATGGTAGGCCCGTTCAATCGCAAGCCTGGATCTTTGGATCCGCGGCTGCCGGGAGCGACCCGGCGGACGGTGGTTGGCCTCATTCTCGGCGCACCCCTGCTTGGCGCGTGCTCCGGGGCGCAGAACTCGTTCGGATCGATCGAGAATGCAGGACCTGCCGGGCCGCCGCAGCAACCGCTCGCGGTCGGCACCGGTCAGGTCAAGGTCGGGATGCTGCTGCCGCTCTCGGCCGCCGGCAACGCCGGCGTCGCCGCGCAATCGATGAAGAACGCCGCCGAGATGGCGCTGGCGGAATTCCAGAATCCCAACATCCAGCTGCTGATCAAGGACGACGGCGCGACCCCGCAAGGCGCGCAGCAGGCCACCCAGCAGGCGCTCGAGGAAGGCAGCGAGATCATTCTGGGTCCGCTGTTCGCGGGCTCGGTCCCTTCAGCCGCGCAACTGACGCGCACCCGCGGAATTTCTGTGATCGCGTTCTCGACCGATTCCAGCGTCGCCGGACGCGGTGTCTATCTGCTGAGCTTCCTGCCTGAGTCCGACGTCAACCGGATCGTCGATTACTCCGCCAGCATCGGCAAAAAATCCTTTGCGGCGATGCTGCCCGAGAATGCCTATGGCAACGTGGTGGAAGCAGCCTTCAAGCAGGCGGTTGGCCGCAAGGGCGGACGCATCGTCGCATTTGAGAAATACGGCGCGGATCGTGCGGCGGCGGCGCGGACGGTAGCGCAGTCGCTCGGTTCGGCCGACGCGCTGTTCATCGCCGACGACGGCGAATCGGTCGTGGCGACGGCGGATGCGCTGACGGCGGCGGGAGCGAACCTGCAAAACATCCAGCTGCTCGGCACCGGGCTTTGGGACAATCCGCGCGTGTTCGCGAGTCCCGCGCTGCAGGGCGGCCTTTACGCCGCGCCGGATCCGCCGGGCTTCCGCGCCTTCGCCGGCCGCTACCGTGCCAAATACGGAAGCGATCCGGTTCGCACGGCAACGCTCGCCTATGACGCGGTCGCACTCGTCGCGGCATTGTCGAAGCAGCAGGGCGCGCAGCGCTTTGCTCCGGAAACGCTGGCCAATCCCTCGGGCTTTGCCGGCATCGATGGCCTGTTCCGATTCCGCTCCGACGGCACCAACGAGCGTGGTCTTGCGGTGATGAAGGTCGCCACCGGCGGCGCCACGCCGATCGCGGGCTCGCCCAAGAGTTTCGGGGCGTAGGGTCTCGACAAGTTGTCGGCGGCGTGGACCCTCCGCGAGTCGTCCCCGCGAACGCGGGGACCCATAACCACAGGGTTTAGTGGTTAAGCCGAGCTGGAGCTCCAGCCCGCTTCACCAATCAACGTCGGTGGTTATGGGTTCCTGCTTTCGCAGGAACGACAGCCTACGCCGCGAGATCCGCCACGACAGCGTCCAGCACCGGAAATCCGTCCTTCGTTACGCGCAGCCTGCCGTCGGGGTCGACCGATATCGCGCCTTCCTCGCGCAAGATGGCGATCCGGCTCGGATCGAGCGCGCGGCCGGACAGCGCCGCGTAGCGCCGGGGGTCGATGCCTTCGGCCAAACGCAATCCCATCAGCAAAAATTCATCGGCGCGCTCTTCGCTGTTGAGCTTGTCGTCGGCGACGACGCCGTGGCCGTTGGCTTCGACGCGCATCAGCCACGCCTCGGGGCGCTTCTCGGTTGCGACCGCGTGCCTGATGCCGTCGATATCGAGGCGGCCATGCGCGCCCGGGCCGATGCCCGCATATTCGTCCCCGCGCCAATAGACCAGATTGTGCCGGCACTCCGCGCCGACGCGGGCGTGATTTGAAATCTCGTAGGCTGGAAGACCCTGCTGTGCGCAGACCTCCTGCGTTACGTCGTAGAGCGTGCGCGCGAGCGCCTCGTCCGGCGTTTTCAGCTTGCCCGCGGCGTGCAGGCCGAAGAACGGCGTGCCTTCCTCGATCGTGAGCTGATAGAGCGACAGATGTTCGGCCGCTTCCGAAATCGCGAGCTTCAGCTCGTCGGTCCACATCTGCGGCGTCTGGTCGGGGCGAGCGTAGATCAGGTCGAACGAATATCGGTCGAACGCGCTGCGCGCGATCGCGACCGCGTCCAGCGCCTCGCGCGCGCTGTGCAGCCGTCCGAGCGCCTTCAGCGAGGCGTCATCCAGCGCCTGCACGCCGAGCGAGACGCGGTTGACGCCGGCAGCGCGATAGCCGCGAAACCGCGTTGCCTCGACGCTGGTCGGATTGGCCTCCAGCGTCACTTCCACCTTAGGCGCGACGCGCCAGAATTTTCCGATCGCATCGAGGATGGCGCCGACGGTCTGTGGCTGCATCAGCGACGGCGTGCCGCCGCCGAGAAAGATCGAGCTGACGATTCGCCCGGGCGCGCGTGCCGCGGTGGTTTCGATCTCGCGCGCAAAGGCGCGCGCAAAGCGTTCCTCGTCGATCGGGGCATGCCGGACATGGCTGTTGAAATCGCAATACGGGCATTTCGACAGGCAGAACGGCCAGTGCACGTAGACGCCGAAGGCGTCTCTATTTCCCTCTCCCGCTTGCGGGGGCCGAGGCGAGCGAAGCTCGCTCTGGGGGCCAGGGTGGGGGCGCTCAGCCAAGGCAAATCTCCGCCAGTTTGACGAAGGCGCGGGCGCGGTGCGACAGGCCAAGCCCGAGCGGCGGCAGGCCGTGCTTCTCGATCGAGGTCATCTCGCCGAACGTCCGCGTGTGTCCGTCGGGCAGGAACGCCGGATCATAGCCGAAGCCGGCGGTGCCGCGCGGCGGCCAGACCAAAGTTCCGTCGACGCGCGCCTCGACCTCCTCGATATGGCCGTCGGGCCAGGCAACGCACAGCGCGGAAACGAAATGCGCCTTGCGCTTGTCGGGCGAGGTCGCGCCCCGCTCCTGCAGCAGGCGTTCGATCTGGCTCATCGCCGCCATGAAATCCTTAGCCTCGCCGGCCCAGCGCGCCGAGTAGATCCCGGGCGCGCCATCCAGCGCATCGACCACCAGCCCCGAATCGTCGGCAAACGCCGGAAGCTGCGCGGCGTTCGCCGCCGCGACCGCCTTGATCGCCGCGTTGGCGCAGAACGTCTTGCCGGTTTCGTCAGGCTCGGCGAGGCCGAGTTCGCCCGCGGAAACCGCCTCGACGCCATGCGGCGCCAGCAATTCCCGCATCTCGGCAAGCTTGCCGGGATTGTGGGTCGCGATCACGAGCCTGCCGGTGATTCGACGATGCATGATCAATCTGACTACGCGACGGCCATCTTCTGCAAGTCGACCAGCCGCGCGACGCCCTTGCGCGCGAGTTCCATCAGCGCGAGGAACTCGTCCTGCGAAAACGGCGTCTTTTCGGCGGTGCCCTGCACCTCGATGATGCGGCCGTCGCCGGTCATGACGAAATTGGCATCGGTCTCGGCCTCGGAATCCTCGGCATAGTCGAGGTCGAGCACTGGCGTACCGTTATAGATGCCGCAGGAGATCGCCGCGACGTTGTCGCGCAGCACGTTGGTCTTCAGCATGTTGCGGGCCTTCATCCACGCGATGCAGTCGGCCAGCGCGACCCAGGCGCCGGTGATCGAGGCCGTGCGCGTGCCGCCGTCGGCCTGGATGACGTCGCAATCGACCGTGATCTGGCGCTCGCCGAGCGCCTCGAGGTCGACCGCCGCACGCAAGGAGCGGCCGATCAGCCGCTGGATCTCGACGGTGCGGCCGCCCTGCTTGCCGGCCGCAGCCTCGCGGCGGGTGCGTTCCAGGGTGGCGCGTGGCAGCATGCCGTATTCGGCCGTCACCCAGCCGCGGCCCTGGCCCTTCAGCCAGGGCGGCAGCCGCTCTTCCAGCGTCGCCGTGACCAGGACGTGGGTATCGCCAAATTTCACCATGCAGGAACCTTCGGCGTATTTGACGACGCCGCGTTCCAGCGACACGGGGCGCAATTGATCGGGCGCACGGCGGCTTGGCCGCATGGGAAATCCTTTCGAAATCGAGCGAAAATTCGTTCGCGGTGCTTGTAGGAGGGCGAGCCGGCAGCGGCAAGGGCTTTCGGCCCTGTTCAGGGTAAATAGAGGTTTGGTGCCGAATCTCTATCCTTTTGTTTTGACGCGCTTTCTTCCAGCGAACCAGTGTCGGCTTTGCGGGAAAACGTCCATCTGCACGCTTGTCATCGGCCCGCCGGATCGACAAATTAGAGGGGTCTGAGGAGTTAGATAGTGGCTCACCACGATCCGATCGGCCTGATCGCGCCGCATGCCGGGCTGGCCCAGCTCAACGAGCGGTCGCGTGATATTTTTCGCCAGATCGTCGAGAGCTATCTCGCGACCGGCGACCCCGTGGGCTCGCGCAACATCTCCCGCCTGATCGCGGTGCCGCTGTCGCCAGCCTCGGTCCGCAACGTGATGTCGGACCTCGAAGCGCTCGGCTTGATCTATGCCCCGCATACCTCGGCCGGGCGGTTGCCTACCGAGCTCGGCCTGCGGTTCTTCGTCGATGCCCTGATGCAGGTCGGCGACCTCACCGAGCCGGAACGGGAATCGATCCAGAACCAGCTTGCCTCCGTCGGGCGGGCGCAGTCGGTCGAGGCGGCGCTCGGCGAAGCCCTGACGCGGCTGTCGGGGCTGACCCGCGCGGCCGCGGTGGTGCTGACCGCCAAATCCAATTCGCGCCTCAAGCACATCGAATTCGTTAGGCTGGAGCCGGAGCGGGCGCTGGTCGTGCTGGTCGGCGAAGACGGCCAGGTCGAAAACCGCGTGCTGGCGCTGCCGCCCGGCGTGCCGTCCTCGGCGCTGACGGAAGCGACCAATTTCCTCAATTCGCGGATCAGAGGGCGGACGCTGGCCGAAGCCAGGCTCGAACTCGAAACCGCGCTGACGCAAAGCCGCGTCGAACTCGATCAACTGACGCAGAAGGTGATCGCGGCCGGCATCGCGAGCTGGTCCGGCGGCGAGAACGACGACCGGCAATTGATCGTGCGCGGCCACGCCAATCTGCTCGAAGACCTGCACGCGCTGGAAGATCTCGAACGCGTCAAGTCGCTGTTCGACGATCTCGAGACCAAGCGCGGCGTGATCGATCTCTTGGGCCGGGCCGAGCGCGCCGAAGGCGTCAGGATCTTCATCGGATCGGAGAACAAGCTGTTCTCGCTATCCGGTTCCTCTACCATCATCGCCCCCTATAGCGACGCCGCGGGCCGTATCGTCGGCGTTCTCGGCGTGATCGGGCCGACCCGGCTGAACTATGCCCGGGTGATCCCGACCGTGGATTACGCCGCCCGGATCGTCAGCCGGATGCTGGGCGGCTGATCGGCCCGAATAGGGCCTCAATCTGGGCTGCTTGTGCTTGATTTCCGGCCCCCAAAGCACGATATCCCGCTCAGCAAATCCCCATCGACCCAGATCCGTTTTTTGAGAAGGCAGTGTTATGACCGATCCCAACCGGCCGAGTGATGATGCGGTCAAACCGGCCCAGACCGGCGAGCCCGTGGTCTCAAAACCCTACATCATGCCCGACGATCCCGAGGAAGGATCGCTGGAGCTGCTGGTCAAGGAAGCCACCGAGTCGCGCGACAAGATGCTGCGCACGCTGGCGGAGATGGAAAACCTGCGCAAGCGCACCGCCAGGGAAGTCGCCGATGCGCGCGCCTACGGCATCACCGGTTTCGCGCGCGACATTCTCGATATCGCCGACAATCTGCAGCGTGCGCTCGATGCGATCCCGGCCGAAGCCAAGGAGACTGCCGATCCCGGCCTCAAGGCCTTCATCGAGGGCGTTGAGCTGACCGAGCGCTCGCTGCTCAACTCGCTGGAGAAGAACGGCGTCAAGAAGTTCGATCCGTCGGGCGAAAAATTCGACCCGAATTTCCAGCAGGCGATGTACGAAGTGCCCGATCCGTCCGTCCCGTCGGGAACGGTGGTCCAGGTGGTGCAGGCCGGCTTCATGATCGGCGAGCGCGTGCTGCGCCCGGCGCTGGTCGCCGTCTCCAAGGGCGGTGCGAAGGCGGCGCCTGGAGCGAACTGAGTCGGCCTGCCCTTTTATTTGGGTCTCTCGTCCGCCCTCGGCCGGTAAGTGCCAAAACTCCAGAGATTGCCTTCCGGATCCCGGCAGGCAAAGTCGCGGCTTCCATAATCCGTGTCATGAAGCTCCATCTCGATCTTGGCGCCTGATGCCTTGACCCTGGCGTGGAGCGCATCCGGATCGTCGACGGCGACGTAGAGTGCATCGGTGCGACGGCCGCCGATATCGCCGACGAGTTTGCCGTAGTCGTCGTCCCGGCATTGGCCGAGCATCAGCAGCGAGGGCCCGTAGGCAAGTTCGGCATGCTGGACCGTGCCGCCGTTGCGATAGACGACGCGCTCGGTGAAGCCGACCACGTCTTTCAGCCAGCCGATCATGGTCTCGGTGTCCCGGCAGCGCATCGTCGGATAGATGCGCGGCGCTTCGATTTCGCTTTGTTTGGTCACGGAAAAACTCCTTCTGCTGCTGCGCCAATATGCGCAAGCGCGGCAGCGCCGTCTTGAAGATTTGTTACCAGACAGGCTCGTCCAGGGATCGCACCAGGCGGCTGTCGGTCAGTGCCAGCCGTCGGGCCCAGGCCGTAGGAGGCTCGCCGGCAAGGATTGAAAATTCGCGGGCGAGATGCGCCTGATCGGAATAACCGCTCTCGGCCGCAATCCCGGCCCAGCCACGTGCGTCTCCCGAATGTGCGAGCTGGCAGGCTCGATGGAAACGCATGATGCGGGCAACCGGCTTCGGCGCGAGACCCAGTTCGGATCGAAAACGGCTCACCAGATGCTTGCGACTCCAGCCGATCTCCTTGGCCAGCGCGGTAATCCGCGCACTGCCGGAGGTCAGCGCCAGCCGCCGGTATGCGAATGCGATCTCGGGCGACGGCAGATGATTGGCGCGATCGGCAATAAAATCCTCGACCAGATCGAAGCGGTTTTGCCAACCGCGTGTCGCGCCTAGCCGCTCGCGCAGCCGCCGGCCTTCGTGGCCGAGCACGTCGCCGATGTCGATCATGCGCGCAGCGAGATCGACGACGGCGCCACCGAAGAAGCGATAGGCGCCAAGCGGCGTGAAATCCACTTGCACGCACTCTGCGCCGCCGTCGGACTCGATGAGGACCGGGCCGGCATAAAGTCCGGCGGCGAAACTCGGTTGCCGGTCGGCGGCATCAGGCTCACGTCCGAGTGCGATCAGGAACGGCGTGCCGAAGCTGATGATGAATGGCACCACGAGAGATGCGGTTTCGCGTAGAGAAAACCTGCCGCGCGCCGTTTCGCGGTAACCCGACATTCCCGAAATAAGCCCCGCCGTGCGTTGTGACGGCGCTCGACGGACCAACTCGAACGCGAACGGCGCCGTCAGATCGGACATCCCTTGCCTCTTCCGGAGGACCAGCCTTACGTCGCGATATCCCCCGACTGGATCCGCTTGACGCCAGCCTTCTTCATGTCGGCCCAGGCCCTGGCGAGCGAGCCCTGGGTGTCGATGCCGCGGCAGGCGTCTTCGACCACGTAGGTTTCGAAGCGCGCCTTGCGCGCATCGAGGGCGCTCCATGCCACGCAGAAGTCGGTGGCGAGGCCGGCGAGGAACACCTTCTTTACCTTGCGCGCCTTGAGGTACGCGGCGAGACCGGTCGTGGTCTTGCCGTCGGCCTCGGTGAACGCCGAATAGCTGTCCACGTTCTTGTTGAAGCCCTTGCGGATGACAAGCCCGGCATGGGCGATCGCGAGGTCCTTCGACAGCGCCGCGCTCTCGGTGCCCTGCACGCAGTGATCGGGCCACAGCACCTGTTTGCCGTAGGAGAGATCGACGGTTTCGAACGGCTTCTTGCCGGAATGCGAGGTCGCGAACGAGACGTGGCCGGCGGTGTGCCAGTCCTGCGTCAGCACCACATTGGAAAAGCCCTTGGCGATGCGGTTGATGATGGGGACGACCTGTTCGCCATCTTTGACGGCAAGGCTGCCGCCCGGCAGGAAGCAGTTCTGTACGTCGATGACTAGCAGCGCGGAGGCCTCGTCGGGCTTGATCGGCGCGGCGCGGAGCGCGCCCGGGACGAGAGCTGCGGTTGATGTCGCGGCAAGACCTGTCAGAACCAGCCTGCGAGTAAACATGGCGCGCCTCCGATCGTGAACCCGAAGAAAAGCTAATTCCATCGACGTGTGAACGAAAGCCCGAAGTTTCAGCGGGCTTTGCGAATCTGCCGATCAGCCGCGCGGCTGGATGCCGTCGCGCACGGCGCGGAAGCGCGGAAACGCCTTGGCCCAGTTGTCGCGCGGCGTAGAGCCGATGATGCGCATCGACGTCTGTGACCCGAACCGCAGCCATTGCACGAGCGTCACCGGCGTATTGTCCTTGCCGCTGATGGCGTCGATCCGTGTCTCGTAGCCGGGCTGGCCGTCGATGCGGACCGGTTCGGACATCGTGATCTTGCCCTCGCGGACGCCGGGAATCGTGGCCGCGATCTGCTGGGCAAAGCGGCCGCGATCGTCGGGCGTCGCCGGTGTCGAGCCGATCAGGCCGATGATCATGAAGGGCGCGACTTCGAAGCCGCTCTTCTCGTCGCCGTCGGAGAGAATGAGCGCAGCGCCCGGTGCCAGGGTGCGAACATTCTTGAAGCTGGAGAGCTCGCTGATCTTGAACGGCATCAGCCCGAGCTGTTCCTCGACCGGAACCTCGTTGCGGAGCACGGCGGTCTTGAACATCTGGCGGACGGCGTCGTCGGTGTAGATTTTGGAAGCGTTCTCGGGCACCTGCACCGCGACGTAGCCTGAGAAGCTGGGGCCGGGCAGGATCATCGAATAGCGCTTGACATTGCCGGCCGCATCCTTGGCGCTTTCGACGGTGAAGTAGGCGAGCCCCGCCGCAGTCTCGATGCTCTCGGGCTTGATGCCGCCGGTGCCGCCGGGATTGGCCTTGAAGGCGTTGGCGACCTCGCCATAGGCTTCGGCGGGCAGGTCCGCAATCAGGACCTTGACGCCCCCATCCTCGGTCTCGAAGCCCGGAAATGTCTTGGCCTTGTTGAGGCCGACCAGCGGCGTCATGCCGACCCGGGCACCCGGCGCAAAGACCGGGTCTGCGGCGAGCGCAGACGATGACATGCCAACGACGAGGGCGAGCGCAGCTAGGTATCGAAGTAGCTTCATGAAGGATCTACCAGGTTTGTATTGAGGCCCATCCAACGGTCGGCCGTGCCGCGTATGATTAGGCACCAGGTTGGCACCTTGGGACGGGATCGTTCAGTCGGCCCTGCTTCTAGCGGTTTTGATGCCCCTGCAACAGTACAGGGCGGGCTTCCGTTCCTCCCGAAAGCCGGCATTTCGGAGCGATTTTGCCCGACCTCCGCGCTTTTTTTGGGCAGGCCGCAGCGGCCAAATACCGCGTCCCCGCGCGCGGGCTTGCGGCTGCGCGGGGTGGCGATGGCGCGTCGCTGGCGAGCCGCATTCGGCGCCCTTCGGCGCGGCTCCCGCCGCCTGTCATTCCTGATTTCTTGATCCGCCGAGGGGACAGATCCGGCCAGCCCCGAGGTGACACAATCTTTCAAACGTCAGGCTTTTCAGGCCTTAAGGTTGCGTTCGGTCCTTGCAGGCCCGACCCCCCCTCCTATATGAGGCTCATCGTCGCAATATCGCGAGTATGTGAACTTTGGGGGTTCGGTCTGGTGCGCCGTCCAGGGCCCTGCCAACCTGCCGCAACAAGAAGGATATGAGGACCATGGGAAAGGTCATTGGGATCGACCTCGGCACCACGAATTCGTGCGTCGCCGTAATGGATGGCAAGACTGCGAAAGTCATCGAGAATGCGGAAGGCATGCGCACGACGCCGTCGATCGTCGCCGTTACCGATGATGGCGAACGCCTCGTTGGCCAGCCTGCCAAGCGTCAGGCGGTGACCAATCCCGAGCGCACGTTCTTTGCGGTGAAGCGCCTGATCGGCCGCCGCTACGACGACCCGATGGTCGAGAAGGACAAGAAGCTCGTCCCCTACAAGATCGTCAAGGCATCGAACGGCGACGCCTGGGTCGAAGCCGACGGCAAGACCTATTCGCCCTCGCAGGTCTCCGCCTTCATCCTGCAGAAGATGAAAGAGACCGCGGAAGCTCATCTCGGCCAGAAGGTCGAACAGGCCGTCATCACCGTGCCCGCCTACTTCAACGACGCGCAGCGCCAGGCCACCAAGGACGCCGGCAAGATCGCCGGCCTCGAAGTGCTGCGCATCATCAACGAGCCGACGGCGGCAGCGCTCGCCTATGGTCTCGACAAGACGAAATCCGGCACGATCGCGGTTTACGACCTCGGCGGCGGCACCTTCGACGTCTCCATTCTCGAAATCGGCGACGGCGTGTTCGAGGTGAAGTCCACCAACGGCGATACCTTCCTTGGCGGCGAAGACTTCGACATGCGGCTCGTCAGCTACCTCGCCGATGAGTTCCAGAAGGAGCAGGGCATCAACCTGCGCAACGACAAGCTTGCCTTGCAGCGCCTGAAAGAGGCCGCCGAAAAGGCCAAGATCGAGCTGTCCTCGACCACGCAGACCGAAATCAACCTGCCATTCATCACGGCGGACCAGACCGGGCCGAAGCATCTGACGATGAAGCTGACGCGCGCCAAGTTCGAGGCGCTGGTCGACGACCTCGTGCAGAAGACGGTTGAGCCGTGCCGCAAGGCGCTTAAGGATGCGGGCCTCACCGCCGCCGAAATCGGAGAAGTGGTACTGGTCGGCGGCATGTCGCGCATGCCCAAAGTGCAGGAAATCGTTAAGCAGTTGTTCGGCAAGGAGCCGCACAAGGGCGTCAACCCGGACGAAGTCGTGGCCATCGGTGCGGCGATCCAGGCTGGCGTGCTGCAGGGCGACGTCAAGGACGTGCTGCTGCTCGATGTTACCCCGCTTTCGCTGGGCATCGAGACGCTGGGCGGCGTTTTCACCCGCATCATCGACCGCAACACCACGATCCCGACCAAGAAGAGCCAGGTGTTCTCGACCGCCGAGGATAACCAGAACGCGGTCACCATCCGCGTCTTCCAGGGCGAGCGCGAAATGGCGGCCGACAACAAAGTGCTCGGTCAGTTCGATCTGATGGGCATCCCGCCGTCGCCGCGCGGCATGCCGCAGATCGAGGTGACGTTCGACATCGACGCCAACGGCATCGTCAACGTGTCCGCCAAGGACAAGGCGACCGGCAAGGAGCAGCAGATCCGGATTCAGGCATCCGGCGGTCTATCGGAGTCCGACATCCAGAAGATGGTCAAGGACGCCGAGGCCAATGCGGCCGAGGACAAGAAGCGCCGCGAAGCGGTCGACGCCAAGAACCATGCCGACGCGCTGGTGCATTCCACCGAGAAGGCGCTGGCCGAACACGGTTCGAAGGTCGAAGAATCCGAGCGCCGCGCCATCGAGGATGCCGTCAGCGATCTGAAGGAAGCGCTGAAGGGCGACGATGCCGAGGCCATCAAGGCCAAGACCAACACCGTGGCGCAGGCTTCGATGAAACTTGGCGAGGCCATGTACAAGCAGCAGGCCGAGGCCGACGCCAAGCGTGACGCTGCCAAGGATGACGTGGTCGACGCGGAGTTCACCGAGGTCGACGACGACAAGAACAACAAGAAGTCGGCTTAACGCGGGCTTGCGAACATGACCCCCACGCCAAAGAGCGCAACCGCAGCGTCTCGATGGGTGGGGGTCATTTTTCTTTAAGCCGAAGGCTGCATCTTTTAGCTCCTTCGGGACGAAGGCGAATTCGGGCGGGTTTGACTGATGTCCACCAAGCGCTGCTATTACGAAACCCTGGAAGTTGAGCGGAACGCGGACGACGGCAAGCTCAAGGCGGCCTTCCGCAAGCTGGCGATGAAATGGCATCCGGACAAGAATCCGGGCGATGCCACCAGCGAAGTGAAGTTCAAGGAAATCAACGAAGCCTACGAAGTCCTCAAGGACGGCGAGAAGCGCGCCGCCTATGACCGCTACGGCCATGCCGCGTTCGAGCAGGGCATGGGCGGCGGCGGTCCCGGCTTCGGCGCCGGCTTCGCCTCGTCCTTCTCCGACATTTTCGAGGACCTGTTCGGCATGGCCGGGCAGCGTGGCGGCCGCAGCGGCGGACGCGAGCGCGGCGCCGACCTGCGCTACAACATGGAAATCACGCTGGAGGAAGCCTATCTCGGCAAGACCGCGCAGATCGAGATTCCGGTCTCGGTCACCTGCGAGTCCTGTTCAGGCACCGGCGCCAAGGCCGGCACCAAGCCGAAGAACTGCTCGATGTGCGGCGGGCAGGGGCGGGTACGCCAGGCCCAGGGCTTCTTCACGCTGGAACGGACTTGTCCGGGCTGCCAGGGCCGTGGCCAGATGATCGAGGACGCTTGCCCCAATTGCGCAGGCTCTGGACGGGTGACGCGCGACCGGACCCTGTCGGTCAACATTCCGCAGGGCGTCGAGGACGGCACCCGCATCCGGCTGGCCGGCGAAGGCGAGGCCGGCGTCCGGGGCGGACCGCCCGGCGACCTCTACATTTTCCTGTCGCTGTCGACGCACGAGTTCTTCCAACGCGATGGTGCCGATCTGCATTGCCGGGTGCCGATCTCGATGGTGGCGGCCGCCCTCGGCGGCGACTTCGAGGTCCCGACCATCGACAAGGGCAAGACCAAGGTGAAAGTGCCTCCGGGCACACAGTCCGGCCGTCGTTTCCGCATTGCATCAAAAGGCATGCCGGTGCTGCGTTCGCGCCAGACCGGTGACATGTATGTCCAGGTCATGGTCGAAACGCCGCAGAATCTGACCAAGAAGCAGCAGGAATTGCTGGCCGAGTTCGAAAAGCTGTCGTCGGGTGCGACGCAGCCCGAAGCGGCGGGTTTCTTCACCAAGGTAAAGGACTTCTTCGGCAACCGCGCGAGTTCCTGAGCGCGTGCGATCGGCCGCAGTCATGATTCATTCAGCTTGAACATGATGTTATCGCGGAAGCGAGGGCGTTTTGGCCGATCCTGCGCGTTCCGTTTGGCTTGACCATGTCCCCGTCGACCTATACGTGTTTATGACTGTTTTCTGACATCCCCGCTTGGTTGGCGGTCCCGCCTGGTAGCGACATGCCTTTGCAATCGTCCGCGCGTGCGTTGAAGAAGCCCCGTCTGGACGATGAGGTTCGCTTCCTTCGTTCATGGATCGAAAAGCCGCTGCACATGGGCGCGGTGGTGCCGTCGAGCAAGCTGCTCGCCCGGACCATGGCCGAATATGTCGATGTCGAATCCGATGGTCCCGTCGTCGAACTTGGGCCCGGGACCGGCGCGATTACCAACGCGCTGATCGAACACGGCGTCGATCAGAAGCGGCTCGTGCTGGTCGAATATAATCCGGGTTTCTGCGCCCTGCTGCGCGATCGCTATCCGCATGCCAAGGTGGTGCAGGGCGATGCCTATACGCTTCGCGACTCCCTTGCGGGCGTGCTTGATGCGCGGGCCTCCGCCGTGGTCTCCGGCCTGCCGCTGGTCACCAAGCCGATGCTGACGCGCCTGAAACTGATCCGCGACGCCTTCGCCGCGCTCGCGCCGGGAGCGCCGTTCGTGCAGTTCACCTATTCGGTAGCGCCGCCGATCCCGAAATCGCTGCCCGGCGTGTCCACCGAAGCCTCCGAGCGGATCTGGATGAACCTTCCGCCCGCGCGGGTCTGGGTGTATCGCAAGGGCTGATGCCGCGTATTCGCGCGGCGGTTCCGCCCCGAATACGAATTCAAATATGGCCGCACTGAAAATCCTCGTGATACCGGGATCGCTGCGCACCGGCTCGCTCAATGCGAAGCTGGCGGCGGTTGCCGCGCACGAGATCGCACAATCAGGCGCCGACGTCACCCGGATCTCGCTCGCCGACTATCCGCTGCCGATCTATGACGGCGATCTGCAGGCGAAGTCGGGCGTGCCGAAGCATGCGGTCAACCTGAAGCGCATGATGTCGGCCCATCATGGCATCCTGATCGTGACGCCAGAGTACAATTCCTCGGTGCCGCCGCTGGTCAAGAACACCATCGACTGGGTCAGCCGGGTCCAGGATGCGCACGAAACCCGCGGCCAGGTGTTTCGCGACCGGGTATTTGCGATCGCCTCGGCCTCCGGCGGGCGGCTCGGCGGCAGCCGCGCACTGTCGGCGCTGCGGCTGATCCTCTCGGCCTGCCACGCCACGGTGATCGCGAACCAGTTGGCGTTGTCGTTTGCCGACGACGCCTATGACGAGACGGACAGGCTGAAGCATTCCGCCGACAGCGAGGCGCTGAAAGCGATGGTGCGGCAGTTGATCGACGTTTCCCAACGCATGATGTGAGGTGACATGCAGCCAGCCAGTATCGCGCCGAAGGACCGCCTGATCGTAGCGCTCGACCTGCCCGGCGTCGCCGAGGCAGAGGCGCTGATCGCGCGGCTCGGAGACAGCGTCAGTTTCTACAAGATCGGCTATCAGCTCGGCTATGCCGGCGGGCTATCGCTGGCGCAGCAGCTGGCGACGTCAGGCAAGAAGGTCTTCATCGATCTCAAGCTGCACGACATCGGCAATACGGTCGCGCGCGGCGTCGAGAGCGTTGCCAAGCTGGGCGCGACCTTCCTCACCGTGCACGCCTATCCGCAGACCATGAAGGCAGCGGTCGAGGCGCGCGCAGGCTCGGGGCTGAAGATTCTCGCCGTCACCGTGCTGACATCCTACGATGATGCGGACCTGCACGCCGCCGGCTATCGCCTCAACGTCTCGGACCTGGTCGAGGCGCGGGCACAGCAGGCGCAGGTGCTCGGTATTGACGGGCTCGTCAGTTCACCGGAAGAGGCGGCCAGCCTGCGCAAGATCGTCGGTCACCAGATGACGCTGGTGACGCCGGGCATCCGTCCTGCGGGCGCCGCGACCGGCGACCAGAAACGCATCATGACGCCGGCGCGCGCGATCGCAGCCGGCGCCGATTATCTTGTGGTCGGACGCCCGATCACGGAAGCTGCCGATCCGAAGGCAGCAGCGGATGCCATTCAGGCGGAAATCAAGCAGGCTTCGGCCTGAACAACGAAAGGGAGAGCGAGAATGGCGAAGGCATACTGGATCGCGCGCGTCGACGTACACAATGACGAAGGCTACAAGCCCTATGCGGCACATAACCCCGCGATCTTCAAGAAATTCGGCGGGCGCTTTGTCGTGCGCGGCGGCAAGTTCGAAGGCATCGAAGGCAAGAGCCGTTCGCGCAACGTGGTGATCGAATTCCCCGACTACGCGACGGCGATGGCCTGCTACAACTCACCGGAGTACCAGGAAAACATCAAGCGCCGGCAGCCGCATTCGGAGGCCGATCTCATCATCATCGAAGGCTATGACGGCCCTCAGCCGTGAGGGGCGCAGCACACTTTGTTCGTCATGCCCGGGCTTGACCCGGGCATCCACGTCTTGGCCGCGGCGCAGAAGAAAGACGTGGATGGCCGGGACGAGCCCGGCCATGACGAGGTGATGGTGTTCGGTTGCCGGAACGGCTCCGTCCCGCTATAGGGCGTAAAGAGGTGCAGCCATGGCCGACATGCGATTGATCGTTGCGGGAGCCGGCGGCCGGATGGGTCGCGCGCTGGTGCGCGTCATTTCGGAAACGCCGGGTGCGGCTTTGGCCGGCGCGCTGGAAGCGCCGGGATCGGAACTGCTGGGCAAGGATTCCGGCGTGCTCGCCGGCCTGCCGGCCAATGACGTCAAACTCTCGGCCGACCTCTGGGAACTGTCGGCAAACGCTGATGGCATCGTCGATTTTACCATTCCCGCCGCCAGCATCGCCAATGTCGCGATCGCCGCCCAGCGCGGGCTGGTCCATATCATCGGCACCACCGGCCTGTCGGCATCCGACATGGCGGTCATCAAGAGCGTGACCTCCCGCGCCATCGTGGTGCAGTCCGGCAATATGAGCCTCGGCGTCAACCTGCTGGCGGCGGTGGTGAAGCGCGTCGCGCAATCGCTCGACGAGAGCTTCGACATCGAAATCCTCGAGATGCACCACAAGGCCAAGATCGACGCGCCTTCGGGCACCGCGTTCCTGCTCGGCGAAGCCGCCGCCGCCGGTCGCGGCATCGACCTGCATGCCCGGTCCGTGCGCGGCCGCGACGGCCAGACCGGCGCGCGGACGCCCGGCGACATCGGCTTTGCCGCGCTGCGTGGCGGCACCGTCACCGGCGATCACAGCGTGATCTTCGCCGGCCCGATGGAGCGGATCGAACTGACCCATCGCGCCGAGGACCGGACGATGTTCGCGCAGGGCGCCATCAAGGCGGCGCTGTGGGCGCGGGGCCAAAAGCCCGGCTTCTACACGATGACCGATGTGCTCGGGCTCGCCGACTTCTAGCTCAGGTCCGCCCCTGCGGGCGCAGCAATGACACGCCGGTCATGTCTGTCGGCTTCGGCAATTGCATCAAGTCGAGCAGCGTCGGGGCGATATCTGCCAGTCGGCCGTCCGCCAATGACACGTCGCCGCCGCCCTGGAGCAACAGCGGCACCGGCCCCGTTGTATGTGCGGTATGCGGTCCGCCAGTTGCGGGGTCGCGCATCATCTCGCAGTTGCCGTGGTCGGCAGTAACCAGCAGCGCGCCACCAGCTCTTTGAATCGCATCCGCGATTTTCCCGAGCCCGGTATCGACGGCCTCGACCGCCTTGATCGCGGCCGGCAGGCTTCCCGAATGGCCCACCATGTCCGGATTGGCGTAGTTCAGGACGATCAAGTCGTATTTGCCGGAGTCGATTGCCTCCACGGCTTTTGCCGTCAACTCGGGCGCCGACATTTCCGGTTGCAGGTCGTAGGTCGCGACCTTGGGCGAAGGCACCATGATGCGGTCTTCGCCGGGAAAAGGCTCCTCGCGTCCGCCGTTGAGAAAATAGGTGACGTGGGGATACTTCTCCGTTTCGGCCATGCGCAACTGGGTGCGATTTGCGGCAGACGTGACTTCCCCCAGGATGTTCGGAAACGTCTGCGCCGGAAAGATCGTCTGCATCAGCCTGTCCAGTTCGTCGCTGTATTGCGTCATGCCGACCGCAGCGGCGAAATGGACGTTGCGCTTGCGCGGGAAAGCGGCAAACGACGGATCGAGCATCGCGCCGAGAATCTCGCGCACGCGATCGGCGCGAAAGTTGAAGCACAGCACGCCGTCGCCGTCCCTGATGCCGGCATAGCTGCCGATCACCGACGGTTCGACGAACTCGTCCGTGAGATCGCGTGCATACGCGTCAGCGATCGCCGATCGCGCATCGGGGAATCGTGGAGCTTCGGCTTCGACGATCGCGTTATAGGCCCTGGCGACGCGATCCCAGCGCTTGTCGCGGTCCATCGCGTAGTATCGCCCAATCACGGTGGCAATCGGGACCGAGGACGGAAGCGCAGCTTCCAGCCGCACCAAACTATCGACCGCCGATTTCGGCGGCGTATCGCGTCCATCGGTGAGGACGTGCACGACCGATGGCACGCCATTGTCGGTGAGGATGACGGCCAGCGCCGCAACGTGGTCCTGATGCGAATGTACCCCGCCGGGAGAAACCAGGCCGACGAGATGGCACGTGCCGCCGCTCTGTTTCAGCGCCTGGATCAGGGAACGGAGCGCTTCGGTGGATTTGATGCTGCCGGACGCAATCGCGTCGTTGATCCGCGGCAGGTCCTGCATCACGACGCGGCCTGCGCCGATGTTGAAATGTCCAACCTCGGAATTGCCCATCTGGCCATCGGGCAGACCGACATCGCGCCCCGATGTCCTCAGGAGTGCGTGCGGGCTTGTATCCCAGAGCCGGTCGAAATTCGGTGTCTGAGCCTGCCGAACGGCGTTGTCGGCCGGATCTTCGCGCCAGCCCCAGCCATCCAAAATGGCCAGCATCACCGGACGACGTTCTTGCATGGGCACACCTTCCCCTGTTGAGAAAGGTGGTTTTGGGCGATCAATTTGCGATCGTCAATCGTTGCATGCGGGGAGGGGCAACGGCGCCGGCTCGCTGGAAATTGCCGTACCAAGGCAATGAGTTAGGCTGCCCGCTCGCTCCCGGGAAAGAACTGCAGGATGGGTAGAGCGCGCAGCGAAACCCATCCTACGAATTCGCGATCAGTGCACGCCGACCTGCCCCGCTTCCCAGCCGAGCATCGCCTGTTTCCGCGTGATGCCCCAGTGATAGCCGGTCAGCGCGCCGCCCTTGCCGAGCGCGCGGTGGCAGGGCACCACGAACGATACCGGGTTGCGGCCGACGGCGGCGCCGACGGCGCGCGAGGCCTTCGGGTTGCTGATCTTGTTGGCGATATCGGAATAGCAGACTGCGCGGCCCATCGGGATCTTCAGCAGCGTCTCCCACACCCGCACCTCGAAATCCGTGCCGATCAGCACCACGCGCAGCGGCTGATCCGGCCGCCACAGTTTGGTGTCGAAGATGCGCTGTGCGAGGCCGGCGGTGCCGTCGTGATCCTCCACATAGGTCGCGTTCGGCCAGCGCCGCTTCATGTCGGCAAATGCCGGCGTCTCCTCGCCGGGATCGGCGAAAGCGAGGCCTGCCAGGCCGCGGCCGCTGGCGATCACGATCGCGGTGCCGAACGGCGAGCCGTGGAAGCCGTAGCGCAGCGTCATGCCGGCGCCGCCGTTCTTCCATTCGCCCGGCGACATCGCCTCATGGGTGACGAACAGATCATGCAGCCGGCCCGGCCCTGAAAGCCCGGAGTCGAGCGCGGCATCGAGCACGCTGGCGGAATCGCGTAGCAGTCCCTTGGCGTGATCGAGCGTCAGCGCCTGCATGAAGGCTTTTGGCGTCAGTCCGGCCCAGCGGCGGAACAGATGGTGTAGTTCGTCCGGCGTCACCGCGGCGGCATCCGCCATCGCCTCGATGGTCGGCTGCGTGCGCCAGTGTTCCGAGATGAAGGCGATGGCGCGGCGTACCGAATCGTAATCGCGCAGCGCGGCGTTCTGGGGGCCCGGCTTGGTCAGGCGCTGGTCATGTATGGCAAGGGTCATCATGGGGTCTGATTTAGAGCTCATGCGCGCTTCAAACCACCCGATTTCTGACAACCCCTAGCTGACGGGGTTGTACGTGATACCGCGCTTTGCAGCTTGGAGCGCCGCCAGTAAGGCTTTGGAAAAGCTCTCCTTTTCCTCGGGTCCCAGAAAATGGCCGACCGAGAGCCGTCGGCCGCGGGAGACCAGATAGAGCCGCTCGATGCCGAATTCAGGGTCGCCGGTCTTTTCGAGCTGCACCCAGAGCGGGTTGAGCGTCCATTCCATGACATGGCCGCGATGGCTGACCCGGCGCACGCGCAATTCCGACGGCGTCATCACGATATCCTCGGTGGCCGATGCGCTGCGGAAATTGACGCGGAAAGCCCAGTAGATCACCAGCAAGTCGAGCCCGAAAAAGCCGAGCACCGGCCATGCGCCCATCAGACAGAACGCGATGCCGGCAACGAAGCTGACGACGCCGATGAACACCATCAGCACCGTGAAGCCGGTGCGGTTGAGCGAGCGATGCGGCGTCACCCGAGCCGAAAACAGGGTCGGCTGGTCAAGCGCCGGATCAAAGTCGTTGCCTGCGGTCATCGCGTATCAGTATATCCCGATCATGGCGAAAATCACCCGCCCTTCCGGCGGCAGAAAATCCAGCGTTCCGTCCGTGCCGAAGAAAACGGCAAAGGCTGTCGAGGCGTCGCCCGAGCGCGCTGCAAAGAAGGCAGCCAAGCCAAAAAAGCCAAAGCCCTGGACGCCGGCCGAGGTCTACGAGGCGTTCAGCCGCTTTCGCAAAGCCAACCCGGAACCGAAGGGCGAACTTGAGCACCTCAACCCCTACACGCTGCTGGTCGCCGTGGTGCTGTCAGCGCAGGCAACGGATGCCGGCGTCAACAGGGCGACGCGCGCGTTGTTTGCGGTCGCCGACACGCCTGCGAAGATGCTGGAACTCGGCGAAGAGAAAGTGCGCGAGTACATCAAGACCATCGGGCTCTATCGCAACAAGGCGAAGAACGTCATCGCGCTGTCCGGGAAGCTGATCGCCGAGTTCGGCGGCGAGGTGCCGCGCACCCGCGCCGAGATCGAGACGCTGCCCGGCGCCGGTCGCAAGACCGCCAATGTCGTGCTCAACATGGCCTATGGCGAGCATACCATGGCGGTTGATACGCACGTGTTCCGGGTCGGCAACCGCACGGGGCTGGCGCCCGGCGACACGCCGCTGGCAGTCGAGCTGGGACTGGAGAAGGTGATCCCTTCAGAATTCATGCTGCACGCCCATCACTGGCTGATCCTGCACGGGCGCTATACCTGCCTCGCCCGCAAGCCGCGCTGCGAGGTGTGTTTGATCAATGACCTCTGCCGGTGGCCGGAGAAGACGGTGTAGGATCCCGCGTCATTCCGGGGCGATGCAAAGCATCGAACCCGGAATCTCGAGATTCCGGGTCTGGTCCTTGCGGACCATCCCGGAATGACGCGCCCAATCAAACCACCGGCATTCCCGATTTCCTTGCCGGCTCGATCAGCTCGGGCCGGGGCCCCGACAACCGCTTGTGCATGTGAACCATGAAGGCCATGCCGAACAACGGCGTCGCGAGGTTGACGATCGGGATCGACACGAACGCCGCAATGAACAGGCCCGCGGTGAAGACCGTCGCCGCATTGTCCTTGCGCATCGCCTTGGCTTCCGCCGGCGAGCGGAAGCGCATCGCCGCGAGTTCGAAATATTCGCGGCCGAGCAGCCAGGCGGTGGCGAAAAAGAAAATCAGGAAGCCGGCGCCGGCGAACAGCACGAACGGCAGCGCGACCAGGTAGACCAGGATCGTCAGCAGCGCCGTCTTGACGCCTTCGGGGATCGAGACGCCGAGCGGCAGTGCATCGCCGGGACGCTCCGCCGGATAATGCTCGCGCTCGACATGTTCGGCGACGTCGTCGACGAACACGCTTGCGACCAGCGAGGTGACCGCCGGCATCAGGAAAATGCCGCCGAGCACGACGCCGAGCCCGGCGGCGATCGAGATGATCCATGAAAGGACGTTGAGCGTGGTGTGGAAGCCCGGCCCCAGCAGCGCCTCGGCCCAGACTTCGCCGGATTCCGCGAACCAGCTCAATAAGCGCTGCAGGCCGATCGCCAGCACCGTGACCAGCACCAGCGCCAGCCCGATCGAGCGCCACAGGATGGAGCGCATCGGCGGCGACAGGATCTGCGAAATCGCCTTGACGGCAGCGTCCAACATGGCGGTTCAACCTCTCGTGAAAACCCTTGCGAGAGGTAGATATGCGCGGGAGGTTCGGCAAGAGCCCGATCCGGTGCCGGCGAGGAAGCACAGACGGCCGGATCAATTGCATTTGCGTTATGCAGCAGCGAACGTGCCGCTCGGGAGATAGTATTTTCCCGGGATCTTCCGAGGCCCTAGTCTGGCTGTTGGCCTCCACGGGAGAGAACCGCGATGACCGGGACGGGATTGCCGGTTGAGCGGAACGGCGGCAATATCGGCGAGGGGCTGTGCAAGTGCCGGTGCTGGGCGCCGACACCGAGGCCGTCCGCTCTGAGTCAAAAAAAGATATGTCTTCAACCGACAACGCCGCGTGAGGCCGAAAATGACCCGGGTCCAGGAACTCTATCCCGATGACAGAGTGATTTTGCGCGAGGTCGGCCTGCGCGACGGCCTGCAGCTCGTGAAGAAATTTCCGTCGACATCGGCGAAGCAAGGCTGGATGCGCGATGAATATGCCGCGGGCGTGCGGCATTTCGAGGTCGGCTCATTTCTGCCCGCGAAGACGTTTCCGCAATTCGCCGATGTGCGCGACATTATCGGCACGGTCGCCTCGCTGCCCGGCGCCTACGGCATCGCACTGACGTTGAACGAACGCGGCGTCAACGAGGCGCTTGCCTCCGGCGTCGCCGAGGTGGCGACCGTGGTCTCGGCCACCGAGGAGCATAGCCAGGCCAACGCCAACCGCTCGCGCGAATCCGCCATCGCCAACGTCAAGCGGCTCTGCGAGATGCGCGACGCCAGCGCGCACAAGCCGGTGGTGAATTCCGCGATCTCGATGGCACTCGGTTGCTCGATCGTTGGTGCCGTGGACCCGAAGGAAGTGCTGCGGCTGACAGAGAAACTGTTCGAGGCCGGCGTCGACATGGTCGCGATCGCCGACACCGTCGGCTATGCCGGGCCGAAGCAGGTCGGCGAACTGGTCGCAGGGGCGGTGAAGATTGCGGGATCAAAGCCGATCTGCATCCACCTGCACGACACAAGAGGGATGGGCATCGCGAATGCCTCCGCCGCGCTCGATGCCGGCGCGCGCGTGCTCGATGGCTCGCTCGGCGGCCTCGGCGGCTGCCCGTTCGCCCCGGGCGCAACCGGCAATGTCGTGTTCGAGGATCTGGTGTTCCTGTGCGAGAGCAAGGGTTTTGCGACGGGCATCGATATCGAGAAGCTGATCGCGGTACGCGGGATCCTGAAGTCCGAGATGCCAAACGAGGCGCTCTACGGCGGGCTCGCGCGCGCCGGCCTGCCCTGCGGAACAGCGGCGAAGGCGGCGTGATCTATTTTCTCGTCATGCCCGGGACAAAGCCCGGGCATGACGACTTTCTGCTGTCTGCTTCGCGACCTACAGCCGCGTCACCCGCAGCCGCAGCGCGTTGCCGACGACGCTGACCGAGGACAGCGCCATCGCGGCCGCGGCAATGATCGGCGACAGCAAGAGCCCGAACGCCGGATAGAGGATGCCCGCCGCAATCGGGATGCCGGCTGCGTTGTAGATGAACGCGAAGAACAGGTTCTGCCGGATATTGCGCATCGTCGCCTGCGACAACCTCCGGGCGCGAACGATGCCTGTGAGATCGCCCTTCAGCAGCGTGACGCCCGCGCTTTCCATCGCAACGTCAGTTCCTGTTCCCATGGCGATGCCGACTTCGGCGGCGGCCAGTGCCGGCGCATCGTTGACGCCGTCGCCGGCCATCGCGACGATGCGCCCGGCCTTTTGCAGTTTTGCAACCACCGCACTCTTCTGATCGGGCAGCACTTCCGCTTCCACCTCGGCGATGCCAAGGCTCCGCGCGACGGCATTCGCGGTGGTCCTGTTGTCGCCGGTCAGCATGATGACCTTGACGCCCTCGGCCGCCAGCGCCTTCAGCGCCTCCGGCGTCGATGCTTTCACCGGGTCAGCAATGGCGAACAGTCCGGCGAGCTTGCCGTCGATCGCCATGTTGATCACGGTCGCGCCGTCGCCGCGCAAGCGCTCGGCCTCGGCGTTCAACGCCTGCGCGTCGATGCCGAGAGATTGCAGGAAGTTCGCGTTGCCGAGCACGATGGTCTTGCCGTCGACCTTGCCGGTGGCGCCCTTGCCGGTCGGCGAGTCGAACTCGTCCACCTTGCCAAGATCCAGGTTGCGCTCCCTGGCCGACCGCACGATGGCGTCAGCCAGCGGATGTTCGCTGGCGCGCTCGACGCTGGCCGCCAGCCGCAGAAGATCGGTCTCGGAAGAGCCTGCGGCCGGAACGATGGCGACCACCTTCGGCTTGCCTTCGGTCAGCGTGCCGGTCTTGTCGACAACCAGTGTGTCTATCTTCTCCATCCTCTCGAGCGCTTCGGCGTTCTTGATCAATACGCCGGCCTGCGCGCCGCGCCCGACGCCGACCATGATCGACATCGGCGTGGCGAGGCCGAGCGCGCAGGGACAGGCGATGATGAGGACGCTGACGGCGGCCACAAGGCCGAATGCCAGGCGCGGCTCCGGCCCGAACCAGGCCCACGCGCCGAACGCGATCAGCGCCACCACGATGACGGTCGGCACGAACCAGCCGGCCACCTGGTCCGCGAGCCGCTGGATCGGCGCGCGCGAACGCTGCGCGTCCGCCACCATCTGCACGATCTGCGAAAGCAGCGTGTCGCGGCCGACCTTGTCGGCGCGCATGATGAAGCCGCCGGATTGATTGAGCGTGCCGGCGATGACCTTGCTGCCGGCTTCCTTGGTGACCGGCATGGATTCGCCCGTCACCAGCGATTCATCCAGCGACGAGCGGCCTTCGAGGATGACGCCGTCCACTGGCACCTTTTCGCCGGGCCGGACGCGCAGACGATCGCCGACCGCGAGCGTGTCGATCTCCACTTCGTGATCGGCACCGTCGTCTCCAATGCGGCGCGCGGTTTTCGGCGCCAGCTGGAGCAGCGCTTTGATCGCGCCTGAGGTGGCTTCGCGGGCGCGTAGTTCCAGCACCTGGCCGAGCAGCACGAGCACGGTGATGACGGCCGCCGCTTCGAAATAGACCGCGACTGCGCCGCCGTGGCCCCGGAACGTGTCCGGGAAGACGTTGGGCGCGACGGTGCCGACGACGCTGTAGACATAGGCGACGCCCGTGCCCATCGCGATCAGCGTGAACATGTTGAGATTGCGCGTCAGCAACGACTGCCAGCCACGCACGAAAAACGGCCATCCTGCCCAGAGCACGACGGGTGTCGCAAAGGCGAACTGGATCCAGTTCGATAATGTCGGGTCAATCAAGCCGTGACCGCCGACGAGATGGCCGCCCATTTCCAGCACGATTGCGGGCAGGGCAAGCACAAGGCCTATCCAGAACCGGCGGGTCATGTCGGCAAGTTCGGGATTGGGCGGCGCATCGAGGCTCGCGACCTCGGGCTCCAGCGCCATGCCGCAGATCGGACAGCTCCCCGGACCGACCTGGCGGATCTCCGGATGCATCGGGCAGGTGTAGATCGCGCCTTCCGGCACCGCGGCTTTCGGCCGCTTGTCCTTTTCCAGATAGGCGAGGGGATCGGCAGCGAATTTGGTGCGGCAGCCGGCCGAGCAGAAATGATAGCTCTCGCCGCGATAGTCGAAGCGATGCTTGCTGGTCGCGGGATTCACGGTCATGCCGCAGACGGGATCGCGCACGGTCGCCGCATTGTGCGCATGGTGGCCATGGCTGGAATGATCGTGGCCTGCGTGATGGTGACCGCTGCAGCAGGCGCTCTTGGCCGGCTCACCTTTTGCGGTGTCGCTGTTGGCCTGGTGCATGACGCCTCCGCCGCTTGAAATGGATACCCTATGGGGGTATATAGGCCTCATGCGAAAAGACATCAAGGCTTCCTGTCAGAAACGCCTCAGCCGGATCGAGGGCCAGGTCCGCGGCCTATCGAAAATGGTCGATGAGGACCGCTATTGCATCGACATCGTCACGCAGATTTCGGCGGTGCGGGCCGCACTGCGGCGCGTCGAGGAGGAGGTGCTGCGGGATCACGTCTCGCATTGCGTCGAGCACGCCATCACCAGCGGCAACAAGGCCGACCAGCGGGAAAAGATCGCCGAGCTGATGGCCGTAATCGGCCGCTCCGACAGGTAGCGGCGAGAATATCGCCGTGGCGCGTCAGTCGTGCTGATGGGCGCCCTTGCGCGGCTTCGGCTTCTTGTCGGATGCAGTCGGGATCATCACCACGCGGCCGTAGCGCACGCCGCGTTCGGCGATGATGTGATCGGCGAAATGCCGGACCTCGCCGCTCTGGCCTTTCAGCGCTGTCACCTCCATGCAACTGTCGTCATCGAGATGAACGTGCAGCGTCGCCAGCGAGAGATCATGGTGGCCGTGAAAGCTCTGCACCAGCCGTTTCGACAGGTCGCGCGCGGCATGATCATAGACGTAAACCAGGGCAGCGACGCACTGGCCTGAAGGCGCCGCATCCTCGGCGTTCTGCTGCAGGCCGGCGCGCGCGAGATCGCGGATGATCTCGGAACGATTCTGGTAGCCGCGGGCTTCCGCTGCCGCATCGATCTCGGCAAGCAGTTCGTCTTCGATGGTGATGGTGATCCGTTGCATCCTGAATTTCCATCCGCGCAGTATGACAATCTACTTGTATCGTCATACTGCGCTTGCTAGCGTGAGGCGCCGGGTTAAATCGAACTGATACGGTCGCGCGTCGAGTGTAGCAGTTATCATGCGGGGGCATGAGCGTTGCCTAGAACTGCTTGGGGCGCGTTCTCCGCCGCAGCATACCTGTTTGCCACGGCGTCACCGGTGGACGCGCAGACCGCCGCCGCGCCTGCGCCCGGCCAGCTACCCGCGGTGACCGTAAATCCCCCCGAAGCTAGGCCGCGCAACCGCCCCAAGCCGCCCCGTCGCCAAGGAGCTGCGCGTAATCCATCCGCGGCCCAGACAAGTGTGCCCGTTGCACCGCAGATCAGCAGCGGCGTGACGTCGGGCTCCGCGACCGCGGGGCCGGCGTACATGCAGCCCACCGCGGCCAGTGCCGTGACCATTGGCGGTGCCGAAGTGAACGCGCTGCCTTTCTCCCGTCCCGGTGAGGCGCTGGAGGTGGTGCCGGGGCTGATCGTCACCCAGCATTCCGGCGAAGGCAAAGCCAACCAGTATTTTCTGCGCGGCTTCAATCTCGATCATGGCACCGACCTCTCCATCAAGGTCGACGGTATGCCCGTCAACATGCCGACCCACGGCCACGGGCAGGGCTATGCCGATATCAATTTCATGATCCCCGAGCTGATCCAGTCGGTGAATGTCCGCAAGGGACCGTACTACGCCGACGTCGGCGATTTCGGCTCCGCCGGCGCCATCGCGATCGACTACATCAACCGGCTGCCAAGGAACATTCTGGAGACGACCAACGGCACCTTCGGCTATCACCGGGGTCTGGCGGCAGGGTCGACGGCCGTCGGTGCGGGCACGCTGCTCGCGGCGATCGACGGCGTCAAATACAACGGCCCGTGGGATCTGCCGGACAATGTGCGCAAGATCAACGGCGTTATGCGCTACAGCCAGGGCACCGCGACCGACGGCTTCACATTGTCGGCGATGGGCTATTCCAACGGCTGGAATTCGACCGACCAGGTGGCGCAGCGCGCGATCGACCGGAGCGTCATCGGCCGCTTCGGCACGCTCGATCCGACCGATGGCGGAACGTCGAGCCGCTTCTCTCTGTCGAGCAACTGGGCGCATTCGAGCGCGTACGGGCGGACCAAGGCCAACGCCTATGTGATCCGCTCGTCGATGAACCTCTACAACAATTTCACCTACTTTCTCGACGATCCCGTCAACGGCGATCAATTCAGCCAGCTCGACAGGCGCACGGTCTATGGCCTCAATGCCAGCCACGCCTTCGATATGCGGCTGGCCGGCATCGAGACCCAGACCCGTATCGGGTTGCAAACGCGCGGCGACGATATCCGCGTCGGCCTGTTCAAGACGTTGCAGCGCGACACGCTCTCGACCGTTCGCGAGGACGGCGTGAGGGAAGGCAATGTCGGCCTGTGGGCCGATACGACGGCGCGCTGGACCGACTGGCTGCGCACCAGTGTCGGTATCCGTGAGGATTACTTTGCGGGTCGCGTCACCAGCGACACGCCGGAAAATTCCGGCAGCGCGCAGGCGTCGATGACAAGCCCCAAGGCGGGCATCGTGCTCGGCCCCTGGTACAAGACCGAGTTCTACGGCAATGCCGGCTACGGCCTGCACTCCAACGACATCAGGGGTGCGACGATCACGGTCGATCCGATCGACAAGGTGACGCCGCAGGATCGCGTGCCGTTGCTGGTCCGATCGAAGGGTGCTGAGCTCGGCATCCGCACCAAGGCGATCGACGGGCTAACCAGCTCGGTGGCCGTCTTCATGCTCGACTTCGATTCCGAACTGCTGTTCGTGGGCGACGCCGGCACCACGGAGGCTAGCCGGCCGAGCCGCCGGGTCGGCGTCGAGTGGACCAACAATTACAAGCCGCTGCCGTGGATGGCGCTCGATCTGGATGTTGCCTATACGGAGGCCCGCTTTACGGACTTCGACCCCGCGGGCGATCGCATCCCCGGTGCGCCGGCCTGGATCGCCAGTGGTGCGGTCACCTTCGGCCACGAGACCGGCTGGTTCGGCGCGCTGAAGGGACGCTATTTCGGCCCGCGTCCGCTGATCGAGGACGACAGCGTCCGTTCGCAGTCGTCGCTGATCTTCAATGCGCGGGCGGGTTACAAATTCGACAACGGCTTGCGGTTTCAGCTCGACGTGCTGAATCTCTTCAACGCGAAGACCAACCAGATCGAATATTACTATCTGTCGCGGTTGCCGGGCGAGCCGATCGACGGGGTGGCCGATCGTCACGTGCATCCCGCAGAGCCACTGGCAGTGCGGCTGACGCTGGCGGGAAAGTTTTGATGGATTGAGATTCGCGGCCTACGCTACCGTCTCCGGCGACTTGCCGCGCGGACGCGCGCGGCGCTCCGGCGGACGGACCGGGACATATTCGACGGCGAGGTAATGTTCCGACACGGTCACGCGTTCGACCATGATCGTCTCCGCCGCGGTCACTTCCGAAGCTGGAAGCGGCGCTTCTTCGTCAATCGTTTCAGGAACAAGCGTCGGCGATTCGACCTGTTGAAACACAGCGAATTCGCCCGCTACCTCCGGGAGCGGCTTCTGCTTGTCGGCCCAGTGCAGGGCGGTGTAGTCGAACCCGTGTACGATTGTGGG
>JAESGW010000328.1_pt1 | contig 65333 bp, 62 predicted proteins | sample 9269791 | NCBI WGS metagenome assembly JAESGW01 (sample SAMN16773120, study PRJNA677053) | algae metagenome | isolation source: Aphanocapsa lilacina HA4352-LM1 and co-occurring heterotrophs from near cave... | place: USA: Maniniholo cave, near Haena, Kauai, HI | collected 2009-07-28
GAGCCCCTGGCCCCGAACGCGACCGGTTGCCCGACGAGATCCCTGATCGTCCTGTAGGGACTGTCGGCGCGCACCACGAACATGCCGGGGCTGGAATACATCGCGGTGAGGATTTTCAGTCTGGTCGGCGCCCGCCCGATACCCATGAAGGCCTCGTAGGAAGGCTCGCCCGCCACCAGCGCGATGTCGAGTTGGTCGCTTTCCAGCAGCGGGATGTTCTCGCTGGAGCCCTTGGTGTTGCGCGGCTCGATCGAGAGCGACGGATCGGCGGCATTCATGACTTCGGCAAAGGCATTGCCGTAAACCGGGAAGCCGCCGCCCGGCGTCGCGGTTCCGAGGCTGATCGTGGTCTTGGTAATGGCCGTACCTCCTGCTGTCTTGTCGCCCTGCTGCGCCGCGGCGCTGCCCGCCAACAGGAGGAGACCGGTAATGGCAATCAAAGCAGGTTTCATCTCGGCCTCGAGCGTTTCCATGACGAAAGAGCAAGGGCGATTTGTAGGCAACCGCGAGGGCTTGTGAAAGCCTGTTCTCAGGCGAGAACCCGGCATTGCCGTATCGCGATCTCCCCTGTAAACGATGCCAGCACCGTTGCCCGCCGATCTCTCGGCCGCACGCGGCGGGGCCTGTAGCTCAATGGTTAGAGCCGGCCGCTCATAACGGTCTGGTTGCAGGTTCGAGTCCTGCCGGGCCCACCAATAGAAGAAGAGACTGATCTCGACTTCCTCTCCGCCGGATCCGGCGCGGCAACGCGCCGGTCTAAACGATCTGCCGCACCGCCGGCGCCTTCACCACATCCGACAGCACCTGCAGCGCCTGGCTCAGTTCGGCACGGTTGCGGGCGGCGCCGAGCGAGATGCGCAAGCCGCGCGGAGCGATGTCGCCCACGGCGAACGCATCTTCGCCGACGACGGCGAGGCCGTTACGCATCAGATGCGACAGCGGATCAGTGCCGTCGAGATGCCGCGGCAATGGCAGCCACAAGTGATGGCTCGCGGGACGCGCGGCGTATGCAACACCGCCGAGGAAACGCGCAGCCAGCCGCTGGCGCGCTGCGGCTTCGTTGCGGATCGCGCGGATGATTGCGTTCGCTACGCCGGATTTGAGCCAATGCGTCACCAGCGCCACCATCAGCGAGGGCGGCATCTGCATCGTTGCCTGCAGGCCGGCACGCATGGTCCGCTCGGCGGCCGCATCGGGTGCCAGCAGGTAGGCGACGCGGAGCGCAGGCGCGATGCACTTGGCAATGCTCGCCGCGTAGTAGGTGCGCTCGGGGATGAGGTTGGCGATCGGCGAAGCCTGCGGCTCCAGCGGACCGTAGACGTCGTCCTCGATCAGCACGGTTCCGCGTTTGCGGATGATGTCTGCGATCGCCTTGCGCCGGGCGGCGTCCATCGTCGCCGTGGTCGGGTTGTGCTGAGTCGGCACCAGATAGACCGCCCTGGGCTTGTGCTTGCGACAGGCTTCGTCCAGCGCGTCGGGCCGCGCGCCTTCATGGTCCATGGCGATACCGACAAGGCGCACATCGAGCCGTGCCGCGGCAGCCTTGATGCCGGGAAAGGTCAGCGCCTCGGTCAGCACGATATCGCCGGGCCTGGTCAGGGCGAGCAGGACGTTGAAGATGATCGCCTGCGATCCCGGATAGACCGCGATGCGCTCGGCCTTTGCGTTCGGCAGGCGCGGCCGTAGCCATGCCGCGGCGGCCTCGCGCTCGTCCGTGGTGCCGCCCGGTCGCGCATAGCTGAGAAAGGCGCTGAAGCCGGCCTCGGCGCGAATGGTGGCAAGCCCCTGCGCGATGCGCATGTCGAGATTGGCCTCGACCGGCTGCGGCGGAAGATTCATCGAGAGATCGATGCTGACCGGCGCCGGGAGGTCGTGCGCCGCGCGCGTTGTCGTCTCGGAAACGAAGGTGCCCTGTCCGACGCGCGCGTCCAGGAGTCCGCGCCGCCGCGCTTCACCATAGGCGCGGGTGACGGTGGTCAGATCGAGGTCGAGCGTATTTGCCAAGGCACGATGCGTCGGCAGCCGCTGTCCACGGACCAGCCTGCCGCTCGCGATATCGGCCGCCAGCGCATCGACAATGCGCTGGTACATCGGGCCCTGCCATTCGGAAACTGTAGGGATCCAATCCATACAATTTGGCCAATTGCCTTTGATTGTCTGTGTCAGCAGCCATATTGTATGGATCAGCGAACAGGTCAAGGATTTACGGCGATGACAGACGCAGTCTCTCTGCCCCAGGCACTCTGGCGCGGCTTTGCGATGAAGTGCCCGCATTGCGGGCGCGGCCACCTGTTTGGGCGCTTCCTGAAGGTCGCCGATCACTGCGAGGTTTGCGGCGAGGATTTCACACCGCAACGCGCCGACGATTTTCCGGCCTATCTCGTCATTGTGGTGGTCGGCCACATCGTGGTGCCGGCGCTGCTTGCAGTGGAAATGGCCTACGCGCCGCCAGCCTGGCTGCAACTGATGATCTGGCTGCCGGTGACATTGTTCAGTTCGCTGGCCCTGCTGCAGCCGACCAAGGGCGCGATCGTGGGCCTGCAATGGCAGACCGGCATGCACGACTTCGAGGTGACGCGGCGCAAGCGCGCCTGCATCGAGGCGACCCATCGCGGAGCGTAGCCGGAGATTTTGGCCGCTCCGCTACTTCGGACCAACCCTTCGCGTCGGGTCGTGCTCGACGCCGATCCTCTTCGGGCATTCCCCGCGAAAATGAGACGCTTGGATATGGGCGGTTTCAGCTTTGGGCTGCAGCTTTCGCGGTAAGGCGCGGCCGGAGGGGCGCGCCAGGATGCGCGCATGGGGAAGGTCCGGCGTGAGACCGGATTCTCCCTTTCGCGTCAGAGGGAGGAACAACAATGCGCAAGTCACTGCTCGGCGCGGCCGCGGCGGCCGCCCTTTTGCTGCCCGGCTCAGCTCTCGCCCAAAGCGGCACCATCAAGATCGGCATTCTGGTCGCGCTGGAAGGCGCGTTCGCAACCGGAGGCCAGGACGGCGTCCGCAATGTCGAACTGGCTCTCAAGCAGGTCAACAACACCATTGCCGGCAAGAAGATCGAAACCGTCGTTGCTCCGACGGACACCAAGCCTGACACGACGGTCCGCATGGCGCGCAAGCTGGTGGAGCAGGACAACGTCGACTTCATCATCGGCCCGCTTTCCGGCTCGGAAGGCATCGCCATGCGCGATTTTGCCAAGACCATCCCCGGCAAGGTGGTGATCAACGGCATTTCCGGCGCGCTCGAGACGACGTGGGTCGATCCCGCGCCGAACTTCTACCGCTTCAACCTCGACGGCTCGCAATGGGGCTTCGGCCTCGGCAACTACGTCGTGAAGACGAAGGGCTGGAAGCGGGTGGCCACGATCGCAGCCGATTACTCGTTCGGCTACACCAACTTCATGGGCTTCGCGGTGGACTTCTGCAAATCGGGCGGCGACATCGTCCAGCGCTTCTGGCAGCCGCTCGGCCAGTCCGATTTCGGCGGGATCATCGCGCAGATGCCTGATAATGTGGACGCGATCTATCTGGGCCTCGGCGGAACGGATGCGATCAACTTCCTCAACCAGTATCAGCAGGCCGGTGAAAAGACCCGCCTGATCGGCGGCACCATCATGGCCGACCAGACGGTTCTGACGGCGAAGGGCAAGGCGAAAGATGCGCTGAAGGGCACGCCGACTTCGGGCCCGTTCGCCGCCGACAATACCGACCCGGCCTGGACCTCATATGTGAAGCTCTATCAGGACAGCTTCCCCGCCGACAAACGCCTGCCCGCGCCTTCGCTGTTCGGCCTGGGCTACTACGTCGCCACGCTCGCAGCCATCAAGGGGCTCGAAGCGGCCGGCGGCGATCTCTCGAACGGGCAGGCGAAGTTCAAGGAAGCGCTGAACAAGCTTCAGCTCGACAGCCCGATCGGCAAGATCACGCTGAACGAGAACCGGCAGGCGACCGGAACCGTGTTCGTCAACGAAGTGGTCGATGGACCGGACGGCAACATGACCAGCAAGATGGTCGCCAAGACCGAGAACGTGAACCAGACGCTCGGCATGACGTCGGAACAGTTCCGGGCCATCGGGCTGCCGTCGCGCACCGTGGTCGACTGTCCCAAGCTGCGCGCAGGCGGCTGAGCGGTCGTCCCCTGCATCATCGGGAGCGGCCGGCACTTCGAGCCGGCCGCCCTCTCCTTCGGAGAATCCGCCACCCGCGGATTCCATGTTGCCGTGCGCCAAGAGCATCTCCGATGACCTTGATCGGCTACCTTACACGGACCCATTTCGCAGAAGCTGCGATTGAAGACGCGCTTCCGGAGGAAGTGGGGCCGCTCGCTCGCGCGCTGGCGCTCGTCGACGACGAGCCTGCAAGCATGGCCGTTTGCACGCGCGTGCAGGAGGCGCTCGGACAAACCACGATCAGCCTCGCGAGAGTAGGTCCGGCCGCGTCTCCCGGAAACGCAACGTCCCGGATCCTGGACGCCTTGAACGACATCCGGACCAACACGCTCATCGCCGTGGGCGGAGCTTTAGCCGTGGGGCAGGCGCGGCTTGCCGCCGAGCACGCCTTGCGGCGCGGCGAACGCCTGGCGCTGATCGCCGTTCCGGCCAGCCTTTGCGATTTCGGGTTGGCGCGGCGGGTGCGCGTCGGACAAGGCCAGACGGTGACCTGCCCTCGCCCGGACCGGGTGATCGCCGATCCGACGGTGCTGGAGGGAGCGCCCTCCCATCATCTCGCCGCCGCTGCCATGGAGGTGCTGGTCCACGCCATCGAGGCCTATGCCAGCCCCGTCTACCACCCGCCGGCGGATGCGCTCGCACTGGAGGGGACAAAGGGGCTGACGCGCTGGCTGCCGGTGGCGCTCGCTTCGCCCAGCGATCGTGAAGCGCAGCGCGAACTGATGGCCGCGGCATTGACGGCCGGGCTCGCGCTGGAGAAAGCGGTCGGCGGGGTCGATGCGCTTGCACATCCGATCAAGGCTGAACTCGGCCCCGGCGTCCTGCATGGCGATCTCCACGCGCCGTTGATGGCGGCGATGGCCGACTTCAACGCCGAAGCCGTGGGCGATCGCTACGCCGCCATGGCCGAAACATTCGCAAGGAAAACGCAGGCGCCGCGCTTCAGCGCCGAAATTGGCGCCTTCGCCCGCGCCATCGGCATGCCGACATCCTTGCGCGAGATCGGTATCGATCCGTCGCGGTTCGACCGGTTTGCCGAGATGGCAGCGAACGACCCGGGAGCCCTGGTCAATCCCCGGCGGCTGACCCGCGGCGACTGCCGGCGTATCCTCGAGGCCGCCTGGTGAGTACGAACAGGAAACACCCGGTACGGGGCAAACGGCCTGCTCCGGCGGGGGCCGAGGCGATTTGCCTGTTGCCACAGCAAGATCTCCTTATAATCTCGACAATAACCGCGCACAAAGATGGGCGGGGAGGAAACCGATGAGTATTGCGCACGCGGTCGCACATGGTGCGTTCGGCCGCGCTTGTCTGTACGAGCTGGATCGCCCCATGGCGCCGCATGCCCATCGCGAGGGGCATCTGATCTTTCACGTCAGCGGCCCGGCCGCCAGTGTGGTCATCGACGGCAACACCCTGCCGCTTTCGCCCGCGCACGCCACCGCCATCAGTCCATGGCAACCGCACTACTTCTCGCCCATCAACCGTCTTGAACCAACGCTGACGCTCGTCCTCTACATTCGCCCGGGCTGGTTCGCCGATGCGAGCCACACCGCGTTCGAAATCCTGCGCTTCGGCAGGCCAGCCGTCGAAATGAGCGATCATATCACCCTGCTCGCTTCGGAAACCGCGCGGCTGCTCGCCGCGCATGGCGGCAGCGACGGCGCTTTCGAAGACCGGCTCAGTGCCCTCACCCAGGCGGCGTTCGATCAGACCTGGCAATGGACGAGCGCGGGCGACAGGCCGGCAGCCCCGTGCTCGGTATTGCGCGATTTCCGCCTGCGACGGGCGATAAACCTGCTGAGCGAAAGGCTCGGCGATCCCGTCGACCTTGCCGAGATTTCGCGGAGTTCCGGCCTTTCGCGTCCGCACTTCTTCAAGCTGTTTCGCGAGCAGATGGGGCTGCCTCCCACGATTTTCCGGAACGCCCTGCGCATGGAGTGCGCGATCGAGCGATTGGCCAAAGGCGTGGAGACGGTTTCCGAGATCGGCCTCGACCTCGGCTTTGCGACGCCTGCGAGCTTCTCGCGGTTCTTCATCGCCAATGGCGTCGTACCGCCGAGCGCCTACCGGCGCAGCGTCGCGAGCCTCGCGCACTGAAGGGAAAGAGGTGCCGCCGCACTGAAAGAAGAGACGTTGGGGCTAAAGAAAAGACGTTGGGGGAAAGACAGACCGGAAACCCCAATCTAGCCTTCGTTCCAAAGGTGGCGAAGTCCGCCACGGGAAGCTGCCGGGCCGTTCTGAGATGGACAACTTCATCAAGCAGTATCCGTACTGGAGCCTGACGATCATTGTCCTGGTGGCGGCGTTCCTGTGGCTGGTGCTGGCGCCCTGGCCGCCTGAACTGGTCGCGAACTGGGGCCGCAAGCAGATCTTCTTGAATGCACTCCTGGGCGGCATCACGCTTGGCGCGCTCTATTTTCTGGTGGCGGCCGGCTTCACCCTGATTTTCGGCCTGATGCGCATCGTCAATCTCGCGCACGGCTCTCTATTCCTGATCGGCGGATATCTCGGCTACGAGATCGCGACCGCCTCGGGTTCGTGGCTGCTGGCATTTCCGATCGTCTTCATCGTCGTGGCGCTGATCGGGCTTTTGATGCAGCACTTCATCTTCTCCAAAATGGAAGGTGAAGAACTGCGCCAGACGCTGGTCAGCATCGGCATTTCGATCGTGCTTGCCGACCTCATGCTGTGGTGGTGGGGCGGGCAATCCTATTCGATCCTCGCGCCGCAATTCCTGCAGGGGCCGATGGAATTGCCGCTGGTGAGCAACTTCAACGCCGCGACCGGCGCCGTCACCTGGCTGCGCTACCCGTCCGTGCGGGTGTGGATCCTGGTCGCTGCAATCGTGATCGGCATCGCGATGTGGCTCATTCTGAACCGCACCGCGCTGGGTACGCTGATCCGTGCGGGCGTCGACGACCGCGAGATGCTGGCGGCTTCCGGCGTGCGGATCCAGCTGGTCTTTCTGGCAGTGTTCGGCTTCGGCGCCGGGCTTGCCGGTATCGCCGGGATCATCGGCGCCACGTTCCAGTCGCTGTCGCCGGGCGAGGATACGCGCTTCCTGCTGGCAAGCCTCGTGGTGGTGATCGTCGGCGGCATGGGGTCGATCGTCGGTGCGGCGCTCGGCGCACTGATCATCGGGGTGGCCGAGCAGATGGGCTTTGTTTATGCCCCGACCTATTCGGTGGTCTTCACCTTCCTCATCATGGCGGCGGTGCTGGCGTTTAGGCCACAGGGCCTGCTGGGCGCGAGGCGATAGGCATGTCGGTCGCGGATCACATCCCTCGCCTCGCCGGTCGCACTGAGCAGCGAATGTGGTTCGAGCGGATTCCCACGCGGTGGTGGGTCGTCGGGCTGATCCTGCTGTTCCTGCCGGTCGTGGCCAACAATTTCTGGCTGTTCCAGGTGATGGGCTGGACCTTCATCCTCGGCATGATCGGGCTCAGCCTGATGTTCCTCGCTGGTTACGGCGGAATGGTGAGCCTGCTGCAGATGTCGATTGCGGGAATGGCCGGCTACATGGTGGCGATCCTCGGACCATCCGGCGTGCTCAATGTCAGCCTCGGCCTTTCCTGGTGGATCGTGCTTCCTTCCGCCTTCCTGATCGCGGCGCTGTTCGCGACGATAGCGGGTGCGCTCGCCGTCCGCACGGAAGGCATCTACACGATCATGATCACGCTCGCGATCGCGGCGGCCTTCTTCTATTTCACGCGACAGAACTACTCGATCTTCAACGGCTATTCCGGATTCAATCTCGTGTTGCCGCCGCAGCTTTTCGGCGTGAACTGGCGCGACCCGGTGGCCTTCTACTATCTCACGCTCGCCAGCGCCACGCTCTGTTACTTTGCGGTCGTCTATATCGAGCGCTCCCCCTTCGGACTTGCGCTTCAGGGCGTGCGCGACAACCCGCGTCGCATGGCTGCGCTGGGTTTCCACGTGACCGCCCATCGCGTGGCGGCCTACGCGCTTGCGAGCATCTTTGCTTCCGCGGGTGGCATTCTTCTGGTCTGGCAGAATGCGCAGATCGCGCCCGGCACCATCGGCATCTCCTCCGCAATCGACATACTCGTGGTCGCCGTGGTCGGCGGGATGCGCCGCCCGCTCGGCCCGTTCATCGGCGCCTTCATCTACGTGCTGCTGCAGGTGTTCTCGGCCGATATACTCGGCTTTTTCGGATTCTCGGTGGACCGCTTCAAGCTCATCATCGGGATCGGCTTCCTGGCGATCGTGCTGTTCTCGCCGGATGGTGTGCTCGGTTTGTGGGATCGCTGGCGCGCGCAAGTTGCGGCGCGCAACGCCGCCACGGCGGGAGACGGGGCATGAATGCGCCCGTCACCCCTTCCCGCATGAACCTGCCTGGATCGAGCCATGCCGCCTCGGGCAATGCACTGGAACTGCGCGGCATCACCAAGATGTTCGGGGCATTGGCCGCCATTTCGGACGTCACGCTGTCGGTGAAACCGGGCGAAAGGCGCGCCGTGCTCGGCTCGAACGGCGCAGGCAAGACCACGCTGTTCAACTGCATCACCGGTGATTTTCTCCCGACGGCCGGCTTGATCCGCTTCTTCGGCGAAGATGTGACGGTCTTCCCGCCCTACGAGCGCATTCGCCGCGGCCTGCGCCGCACCTACCAGATATCCTCGCTCTTGAGTGGATTGAGCGTGATGGATAACGTCTATCTCGCCTGCCGGGGCGTTTCGCGAAACCGCTTCTCGCTGATACGGCCCCGCGCCGATGATGCCTTGGTCAATGCCGCGGAATTGCTGGTCGAGGCCGTGCATCTGACCGGCGAGAAGGATCGTCTGGTCGGTGAATTGGCCTATGGCCAGCAGCGGCAGCTCGAAATCGCGCTCGCGCTCTCCGGCGCGCCCCGCTTCATCCTGTTCGACGAACCGGCAGCGGGCCTCTCGCCTACGGAGCGACGCGACCTCATTCAAATCCTTACGTCACTGCCGAGCCATATCGGCTACATCATCATCGAACACGACATGGATGTCGCGCTGCGCGTCGTCGAGAGCGTAACGATGATGCACAATGGCCGCATCTTCAAGGAAGGCCGGCCCGAGGAAATCGAAGACGACCCGGAAGTGCAGGAACTCTATCTCGGAGGCGGACATGACTGAACGTCCGCCCCGCCCGATGGGTTCTTCCGCGCCAGTGCTCCAGTTGCAAGGCGTGAACGTCTTCTACGGCAGAAGCCACGCCCTTCAGGGCGTGGATCTCTCGCTTTACTCCGGTGTGCTCTCCGTCGTCGGGCGGAACGGCATGGGCAAGACCACGATGTGCAAGGCGATCATGGGCCTTGTCCGTCCCTCTTCCGGATCGATCCGCTTCATGGGCGAGGAACTGGTCGGACGCTCGCCGGCAGAGATCGCGCGGATGGGGATCGGCTATGTACCCCAGGGACGCCGCCTGTGGCGATCGCTGACCGTGGACGAGCACCTGCGCCTGGTGTCGACCGGCAAAGGCAACTGGACGCCGGAACGCATCTACGAAGTATTCCCGCGCCTCGCCGAGCGAAGGCGCAATGGCGGCGGCCAGCTTTCCGGCGGCGAGCAGCAGATGCTGGCGATCAGCCGGGCACTCCTGATGAATCCACGCCTGCTGATCATGGACGAACCCACCGAAGGCCTTGCGCCGGTCATCGTCGCGCATGTCGAGGAAACCCTGGTGGCGCTCGCCGCGGAGGGCGACGTCTCGATCCTCGTGATCGAGCAGAATATCGGCGTTGCGACCCAGATGTCCGATCCCGTGGCCATCATGGTCAACGGGCGGATCCACCGCATCATCGCCTCGCAGACCCTCGCGGCCGATCGCGACCTCCAGCAGCGACTGTTGGGCGTTGGCCGGCACAGCACGGATGAAACCGAAGCGAGCGATACGCCGGGAGCTGCCGCCTCGCTCATCCGCGCGGAGATCGTGCCGCTGGGACCGACGCGGATCTACAATGCCAATCCCGTGCTGCCGACGCGGTGGTCGCAGGACATCCCCGCTGCGCGGATCGAAGCTGCGGCGCGCACCGTTTCGCGCCCCACCCTTGCAGCGGTCGATGGCCGTCGCGTGGGCGATATTTCTCCGCTTGCCGCGCGTGCGCCGCAGGAGCCGCATGTCATCATCGCCGGCACGCTCGATACCAAGGGCGAGGAACTGCGCTACATCCGCGATATCATCAAGGCTGCGGGCCTGCGCACGCGGCTCGTCGATCTTTCCACCGCCGGCCGCAACCAGGGCGCCGACGTTTCGGCGCAGGAAGTCGCGCTCGCATCTCCATCGGGGTCCGCCGGCATCGCCTCCGGCGATCGCGGCACGGCGGTGGCCGCGATGACGGAGGCTTTCCGCGCCTGGACCGCCAAACAGCAGAATGTGGCCGGCATCATTTCCGCCGGCGGCTCCGGCGGCACGGCGATCGCGACGGCCGGTATGCAGACGCTGCCTGTCGGCGTGCCGAAGGTCATGATCTCGACCATGGCGGCGGGCAATGTTGCCGCCTACGTCGGCCCGACCGACGTGACGATGATGCATTCAGTTACTGACATCCAGGGACTCAATCGCCTCTCGCGCGCCGTGCTCGGCAATGCTGCACATGCCATGGCCGCGATGGCGCGCAGCTGGATCGAGCAGAACACGCCAAACCCCAGCCGGCGCGCCGCCGCCGAGCGCCCGCTCGTGGGCATGACCATGTTCGGTGTCACCACGGCGTGCGTGCAGCAGGTCACGAAGCTGATCGAAAAGGATTGGGAGCCGCTGGTTTTCCACGCCACCGGCATCGGCGGCAGGTCGATGGAGAAGCTGATCGATTCCGGCCTGATGCAGGGCGTGATCGACGTTTCCACGACCGAGATTTGCGACATGATGATGGGTGGCATTCTCCCGGCCACGGAAGACCGCTTCGGATCGATCATCCGCACGCGGATTCCCTATGTCGGCTCGGTCGGTGCGCTCGACATGGTGAACTTCGGTCCTCCGGACACGGTACCGGCGCAGTACCGCAGCCGTACCCTCTATCCGCACAATCCGCAGGTCACGCTGATGCGCACCACCCTGGAAGAAAACCGGCGGATGGGTCGCTGGATTGGTGAGAAGCTCAATTCGATGGAAGGCCCGGTGCGCTTCCTGCTGCCGGAAGGCGGCGTTTCCGCGCTGGATGCGCCGGGACATCCGTTCTGGGATCCGGCAGCGGATGCTGCCCTGTTCGGCGCCATTGTCGAAACGGTGCGCGTGACGGCCAACCGGCAGATCATCCGGCTTCCGCACCACATCAACGATCCCGCGTTCGCCTCCGCGCTGGCCCAGCATTTCCGCGCCTTGCACCAAAGCCGCTCCCGCGGCGCATCCGGCAGGAGCTGACCGATGCCCGCCTTCTCCCGATCCGACCTTCTCGCACGCTATCGCGCCATGATCGCCCGGGGCGAACCGATCGTCGGCGGCGGCGCCGGCACGGGCCTTTCCGCCAAATGCGAGGAGGCCGGCGGGATCGATCTCATCGTCATCTACAATTCGGGCCGCTTCCGCATGGCCGGTCGCGGCTCGCTCTCCGGGCTGATGCCCTATGGCGATGCCAATGCGATCGTGATGGACATGGCGCGCGAAGTGCTGCCGGTGGTCAAGCAGACCCCTGTTATCGCCGGGGTCTGCGGCACGGACCCCTTCCGTTCCATGGACGTCTTTCTCGACGACGTGAAGCGGATCGGCTTCTCCGGCGTGCAGAACTTCCCCACCGTCGGGCTGATCGACGGCGTGTTCCGCCAAAATCTCGAGGAGACCGGCATGGGTTACGGCCTCGAGGTGGAGATGGTGGCGCTCGCCAGACACAAGGGCCTTCTCACCACGCCCTATGTTTTCTCGGAAGCCGATGCGGCCGCCATGGCCAAGGCCGGAGCCGATATCATCGTCTGCCATATGGGCCTCACGACCGGGGGCTCGATCGGGGCGGAAACAGCGCTCAAGCTTGCCGATTGCCCGGCGCGCGTCGACGGCTGGGCCGACGCGGCGCTCGCGGTGAATCCGGAGACCATTATTCTTGTGCACGGCGGCCCGGTGGCCGAGCCTCCGGATGCCGACTTCATCATGAAGAACACGCGGCATTGCCACGGTTTCTACGGCGCCTCCTCGATGGAGCGCCTGCCGGTGGAAACCGCGATCCGCGATCAGACGCGTGCTTTCAAGACGATCGGCCGCAACGGCGGCGCTGACAACAACCCGGCAGGGACAACCCGCCGTTCAAGCGCCGCCCAGTAGGGTCGGCGGATGGGAGGAACGTGACATGACGGGGCAACTGATCGGAACCCTCATTCTCTGGCTCATCGTGGCGGTGATCGTCATCGCCATTATCGTCTACCTGGTGAACTGGCTCTATCGCCGATCGTCCAAGGAAGTATCGTTCGTCCGTACCGGTCTCTTTGGGGAGAAGGTAGTGATCAATGGCGGCGCCTTCGTGCTGCCGATCATCCATGACGTCACGCCGGTCAGCATGAACGTCCTGCGCATGGCGGTGACCCGCGCCAACGACGACGCGCTCATCACCCGCGATCGGATGCGCGTCGATATCGACGCCGAGTTCTATGTGCGCGTTCGCCCGCAACGCGAGGCCGTCGCCATCGCGGCCGCGACGCTCGGGCGGCGCACGCTCCAGCCCGATCAGCTGAACACGCTGCTTTCCGGCCGGCTCGTTTCGGCGCTACGTTCGATTGCCTCCGAGATGACGATGGAGGAGATGCACGAGAAGCGCGGCACCTATGTGCAGAAGGTGCGGGAGTCGGCCGCCGAGGCGTTCGACCAGAACGGGCTCGAACTCCAGAACGTCGCCATCACCAATCTCGACCAGACCGACCTGCAGTACTTCAACCCCTCCAACCGCTTCGATGCGGAAGGTCTCACGCGGATCATCGGCGAGATCGAGGAAAAGCGGAAACTGAGGAACGACATCGAGCAGGACGCGATGATCAAGATCCGCACCCGCAACCTCGAAGCCGAGCGCCAATCGCTCGATATCGAGCGGGAGAGCGAGTCGGCACGGCTCGAACAGCAGCGGGAAATCGAAATTCGCCGTGCCGTGCAGCGCGCGGAGGTGGCGCGCGAGCGCGCCGTTCGCGACACCGAGGCCGAACAGGCGCAGATCCAGTCCCGTGAGGAAATCGAGAAGTCGCGGATATCCAACGAGCGCGCCATCAGCGAGGCACGCATCGCCTCGGAGCGCGACATTCGCCAGAAGGAAATCGAACGGACGCGAACGGTGGAAGAGGCCGAAATCGCCGCGCGCGAACTGGTCGAGAAGGCTCGGATCGCCAACGAGCAGGCAATCAACGCCGCCCGAATCGCCTCCGAACGCGACATCCGCCAGAAGGAAATCGAACGTGCAATGGTGATCGAAGCCGCAGAGATCGCGGCCCGTGAATCGACCGACAAGGCACGTATTCTTCAGGAGACGGCGGTGAATGCGGAGCGCATCGCCCGCGAGCAGGACGTTCGCAACCGCGAAATCGAGCGGACGCGGACCCTCGAACAAGAGGACATTGCCGCTCGCGAAGCGATCGAATCGGCCCGCATCGCGCAGGAGGAGCGCGTGCGCGCGCTCCAGATCGCGCGCAACAGGGCCCTGGACGCCGCGGAAATTTCTGCTCGCGAGGCCACGGAGGCTGCACGCATCGCCCAGGAAAAGGCGACCGCCGCAGAACGCATCGCGGCCGACCTCTCCACGAAAGAGCTGGAGATTGCGCGCGCGGCAACGCTCGAGGCCAGGGAAATCCGGAAGCGCGACGACGTGGAACGCCAGCGCATCGCCACGGAGCTCAAACTCGAACAGGATCGTATCGCGTCCACCAGGACGCGCGAAATGCTCCAGATCGACCAGAAGAAGAGCATCGAGGTTGCCGAAGAAGAGCGCGCCATCACGCTCGCTGCCAAGAAGGTGGAACGTGCCGATGCCGACAGGACCCTGCGGCAGGCGGAGATCGTCGCAAAGCAGGAAATCGAGAAGATCGACATTGCCCGCGAGCAGGCGCTCGAAGCTGCGCGGGTGGAACGCCGGCGTGCTCTCGAACAGCTCGAGATCGCCCGTTCCCAGGCGCTGCAGGAGGCGCAGATCACTTCCAACGAAGAGGTGGAGCGCGCGCGCATCTCTTCCGATCGGGGTCTCGACGAGGCCCGCGTGGGACGCCAGCGCGACCTGCGCAAGCTCGAGATCGAGCGCGAGCGGGACGTCGAAAACGCCGGGATGGAGAAGGCCATCGCGCTCTATGCCAAGTCGCTCGAGGAATCCGCGGCCCAGGTAAAGGCCGAACTGGCCCGCGCCAAGGCAGTGGAGGCGGAAGAACTCGTCAAGACCGTGAAGGAGAGCGAAGGCGCCAAGCGCCGCAAGGCCGTGGAAGTAACGCTTGCCGAGAAGGCGGCGGAAGAGACCCGCATCGCTGCAGGGGCCGACAAGGTGCGGCGCGCGGTGGAAGCGGAAGCACAGAAGCTGCTCTACGAGGCCGAGAACGTCCTGTCGGACGGCGCGCGTTACGGCCTGTTCCGCCGTCGCCTGCTCGACCGGATCGAGGGCATCGTGCGCGAGAGCGTCAAGCCGATGGAGAAGATCGACGGCATAAGGATCCTGCATGTGGAAGGCCTGGCCGGCGCGGGCGGCGGCGGTTCTGCCCCCCGCTCGCCCACCGACGAGGTGATCGAAAGTGCGTTGCGCTACCGCGTGCAGGCGCCGCTGATCGACGAGGTGCTGAAGGAGATCGGCATCGAGGGCGGCAACCTGGCGAAGATGGGTGGGCTCATCCGCGAGGCCAGCGACATGCAGCGCATCGGCAAGGAATCGTCGGGCACGAAGCCCAAGGACGGCAAGGCCGGCAGCGGCCCAGGCGGCAAGGCCAAGGAGTAAACGGCAATGGCCCGGGTCTACACATCCAGCGTCATCAATGCCTCCGCCGCGCGGGTCTGGGCCCGTGTGCGCGACTTCAACGGGCTGTCGAACTGGCATCCCGCGATCGCCGAAAGCCGCATCGAGAACGGCGAGCCCGCGGACAAGGTGGGCTGCATCCGCAATTTCTCGCTTCGAAACGGTGACCGGCTGCGCGAGCAGTTGCTCGGCCTTTCTGATTTCGACATGTTCTGCACCTATTCGATCCTCGACTCGCCGATGCCGCTTACCAACTACGTGGCGACCCTTCGGCTCACCCCGGTCACCGATCACGACAGGACCTTCATCGAGTGGTCGGCCGATTTCGATTGCGCGCCCGACAAGGAAGGCGAACTGGTGTCGAACATCGGCGGCGGCGTGTTCCAGGGCGGCTTTGATGCGCTCAAGCGCGCCTTCGGAGGCTGATGTGCCGAAGGTCGTTCGCAGCACGATCATCGATGTGCCTGTGGAACGGCTCTGGGCCGTGGTGCGCGATTTCAATGCGCACGACCAGTACCATCCCATCGTGGCCACGAGCCTGATCGAGCGCGGCTATCCGGTCGACAAGGTCGGCTGTGTCCGCCGCTTCACGCTCGAGGATGGCAGCGAGTTGCGCGAGCAGTTGCTCGCACTGTCCGACCTCGAGATGACCTGCAGCTATTGCCTTTTGGATACGCCGATCCCCCTCTTCAACTACGTCGCGCACATCCGCCTGCTGCCGGTGACCGACGGCAATCGCAGTTTCTGGCACTGGGAAAGCCGCTTCACCACCCCGCCGGGGCGCGAGGAAGAACTCGCGCGCATGGTGGGGGAAGAGGTTTATGTCGCCGGCATGGAGGCCGTGCGGCGGCTCCCTCAACTGCAAAAGGAGGCGATCTGACATGCCGCTCGACGTGCGCGTTGCTACCAGCATGGCGGAAGCCGCCGGCATCCTCACCGCGGATCAGCGGACCAAGCTGCTCTCGGGCGGCACGCTGGTGATGCGGGACGTGAACGAAGGGCGACTGCTCGACGGTACGCTGCTGCGGATCAGCGATCCCGCCTACCGACAGATGAACACATCAGGCGCACGCATCGAACTTGGCGCGGGCGTGACCATGGCGATGGTGTTGAACAACCGCGATCTCGCCTTTCTGCACGCCGCCGCGCGCTCCATAGGCGGCCCGGCCATCCGGCAAATGGCGACGATCGGCGGCAATCTCTTTGCCCAGGCTCCCTACGGAGATTTCGCCGTGGCGCTGCTGGCGCTCGATGCACAGGTGATGGTGCAGTCGGGCTACGGCTCCGCCCGCGGCACAGCGCTCGATGAATTTCTCGGCGCCCGCGACCGCGGCGTTTCCGGACTCGTCGCCGGTGTGCAGTTCTCAAAGCCGCAGAATGCGGCCGACTTCCGCTTCCGCAAGGTCAGCCGCGTGAAGCCGAAGGGCATCGCGGTGATGAGCATCGCCGCCCACCTGCCCAATGCCGGCGGACGCATCAGCCAGGCGCGCATCGCCTATGGTGCGATGGCCCCCACCGCCGTGCGGGCGCGGGGGGTCGAGCGCGCGCTCGAAGGCAAGACGCTCGATGCAACGAGCATTCAGGCTGCGAAGGCCGCCGCTCTCGAAGGCACCCGCCCCGCCACCGACGCCATTGCCAGCGAATGGTATCGCCGCGAGGTCCTGCCGGTGCATCTCGGGCGGCTGCTGACCGGCGAAGGACGCTGAGGAAGCACGCATGGCAAAAGTACCCGTCCAGTTTCGCCTCAACGGTTCGGACCGCGCCGCTTTCATCGACGCCGCCGACAACCTCCTGATGACCCTTCGACGCGGGCTCAACGAGTTCGCGCCCAAATACGGCTGCGGCCAAGGCACATGCGGCGTCTGCACCGTGCTGATCGACGGCGAACCGCAGCTTTCGTGCCTCACTTTGGCGGTAGCCTGCGACGGCCGCCACGTGGAAACGGCATCCGGCATGGCGGACGGGCCGAACCTGCACCCCCTGCAGGTCGCGTTCATGGATAATTTCGCAGCGCAATGCGGCTTCTGCACGCCCGGCATGCTGATGGCGGCGCGCGCGCTTCTCGACCGCAATCCAAAGCCGAGCCGCGAGGAAGTGGTCGAGGCGATTGCCGGAAATATCTGCCGTTGCACCGGTTATGAGCCGATCATCAACGCCATTCTCGCCGCGGCCGGCGCTGGCGACCAGAAACGCGCCTGAGGGAGAACGGGATGCTCGAGATCCGGAAGGACTACTTCGCCAACGAGCGCGATGACAATCTCAACGTCGTCGGCAAGGGCATTCAGCGCCAGGACATGCCGGGCCACGTCACGGGACGCTCGCGCTACTTCGACGATCACGCCTTCGAAGGCTTGCTCCATCTGAAGGTGGTGCGCAGCCCCCATCACCATGCCCGCATCCGTTCCATCGATGTCGGCGCGGCGGAGCGCGCGCCGGGCGTGAAGCGCATTCTGCGGGCAGCGGACGTGCCCGTGAACAAGAACACGCTGCTCAGCCTGATCAATTTCGGCAAGGACGACGAGCCCACGCTTGCGGTCGACAAGGTGCACTACAAGGGCGAGCCCGTCGTGGCCGTTATCGCCGAGAGCGAGGCTGCAGCGATGGCCGCCCGCAAGCTGGTCCGGATCGACTACGAAATCCTGCCGGCTGTCTTCGACGTCGAGGAAGCACTCAAGCCCGGTGCCCCCGTCGTCAACGAAACCTACCCGCATAATTACTTCGAGTATCACGAGAAGTTCGATCATCAGAAACTGCGCTTCGGCGATACGGAAAAAGCCTTCGGTGACGCCGACCTCGTGATCGAGGAACGCTACCAGACCTCTCCCATCGAGCATGCTCCGACGGAGACCAACGGCTCGATCGCCGCCCCTGAGCAGGACAACCGCTTCGTCGTGCATTCCTGCGCGCAGGGGCTGTTTTTCTCGCTGGGCACGTCGGCAAAGATCCTCGATCTCGAGTCGAACCGGTTGCATTTCATCGGCGGGACGGTGGGCGGCGGATTCGGCGGCAAGGTGGATTCGCTCACCGAGCCGCTTGCGATCCTCGGCGCGATGCTGACGGGCCGGCCTGTGCGCTACGTGCTCGATCGTGAGGAGGAAATGCTCTACGGCTCGCCGCGCGGCGCCGAGCGCGTTTATGTCAAGGACGGTGTGATGCGCGATGGACGCATCATCGCCCGCCATGTCCGCTCCTATTTCGATGCCGGCGCCTATACCCGCCTGTCTTCCTACGCCGCCATCAAGTGCACCGCGCATCTCCCGGGCCCCTACTGGATCCCGAATGTCTCGTCCGACATCTACGTCTCCTACACCAACCGCTGCCCTTCCACCGCGATGCGCGGCTTCGGCATCACGGCGGCCGATTTTGCGCTCGAGGTGCAAATGGACAAGCTCGCCCATGCCGTGAACATGGATCCGATGGAATTCCGCATCCTCAACGCCTACCGCGACGGCGACATGAAAGCGCATCGTCGCGTAGCGAAGAACACGGCGCTGATCGAATGCGTGCAGGTAGCAGCTGAGAAGGCGCGCTGGCCGATCTCCGAAAGCGCCAGGCGGCAATCCTCGCTTCAAGGCGGCGGACAGGGCGAGCGCGGGCAAATCCCCGCCACCCCCATCGATCAGCGCGGCCAGATCGGCCGGCCCAAGACGCGCAGCGGGCCCGTAACGCAGACTCTGCCGGCCGGCACCATGCGAATCCCGCTGACGAAACAGCCGGAGCTGGAGGGCAGCCGCGACGCGCGGCCCGTGGCGCCGAACGTCCCGCGCTATGAGCCGGCGCGCCCGATGACGCAACCCGCCGTGCAGGCTCCGGCACCGCTTGCTCCGATGCCGTCAGCCGCTCCGCCGCCCCAGCCTGGCGTAACGCCACCTGCCGCGCCCGCTCCAGGTGCCCAGCCTCAACACGGCGCGATGCGTTTCTCGTCGGTGTTCGGAACAAGGAGGCGGTGAGATGACACGCCACAAAGGCCGCGGCATGGCCTCGATCAACTATCCGATCGGCATGAATCTCGGCGGCGATCCCAGCCAGGCGCTGATCCACTCCAACCCCGACGGCAAGTTCACCGTAGCACTTTCGGCGATCGACCTCGGCCAGGGCATGAAGCAAGTCACGCGGCAGGTGGCGGCCGAAACGCTCGGCGTGCCGGTCGAGGATGTCTATGTCGATACCGCCGACAGCGACACCGGCCCGCACGACATGGGCTCGTTTGCATCGCGCGGCACGCATCGTATGGGCAACGCGGTGATTGCGGCGGCACGCGAGGCGCGCGGCGTTCTGCTTGAAGCCGCCGCGGAAGAGCTCGAGGTCAATGCCGCCGACCTCGTCACGGATGGGCGCGGCAATATCCACGTGCGCGGCGCACCCTCCCGCTCGATCACCGTGCGCGCGACCGCGCAGGCCGCACAGTTCAAGCAAGGCAAGACAATCGCCGGGCGCGGTATATTTCTCATTCCGCTCTCCGCGGTCGATCCAGAGACCGGCGAGATGAACCCCAACACCGCGTTTGCCCACGCCTGTCTCGTGGCCGATGTGGAGGTGGATGACGAGACCGGCGAAGTGACCTTGCTCAACATCACGAGCGCCTATGAGCTTGGCCGCGCGCTCAACCCGAGAATGGTGGAGCAGCAACTGGTCGGCGGGGCCTGGATGGGCCAGAGCCATGTGCTGTTCGAAACGCCGGAGCCGTACTATCCCAATCCCGATCACGGTCCGCGCGATTTCAACGAGTACCTGATGCCGGGACCGGGCGATATCGCACCCTATTCGGCGAGCGTGCTGGAGCGGCCCGCGCCGGATGGCCCGTTCGGAGGCAAGGGGCCCGGCGAAATGTGCGCAAATCCCGTGCTGCCGGCGGTAGCCAATGCGGTGTTCAACGCCGTCGGTGTCCGCGTGGACGAACTGCCGATCACGCCGGAAAAAGTGCTGCGCGGCATCCGCGCCATCGGCGGCGCGCGACCGCAGGCAAGGCGGGGCGGCTGACCATGGCGCTGCGCACCACCATCGCCGGCATTTCGAGCCCCGAGGCGCTCGCGGACGCGCTCAGGTCGGCCTTGTATCTCGCGGACGACGGGATCGCGACCGCGGGTTATCTCGCGCTGGCGCTCGGCAAGCCGCTGCTGCTGGAAGGCGCGCCGGGTGTCGGCAAGACCGAGGCCGCGAAGGCGATCGCCGGCATTCTCGGACGGCAATTGATCCGGCTGCAATGTTTCGAGGGGATCGACGCCGCGGCAGCGCTGTACGAATGGAATTATCCCCGCCAGATGCTGGCGATCCGGCAGGCGCAGGAAGGAACCAGTACCGATATCTACCGCGATGAATTCCTGATCGAGCGCCCGATGCTCACGGCTCTGCGCCGGCCGGATTCGACCGTGCTGCTGATCGACGAAATCGACCGCTCCGATCATGAATTCGAGGCGTTCCTGCTCGAATTCCTCTCTGACTTCTCGATCTCGATTCCCGAGCGCGGCACGCTGCGCGCAGCCGAACGCCCCGTGGTGATCCTCACCTCGAACCGCACGCGCGATCTGCATGAAGCGCTGCGCCGGCGCTGCGTCTATCACTACATCGCCTATCCCGATCCGGCGCGCGAGGCCGAGATCATCATGCTGCGCTCATCCGCTGTCGCGGAAAGCACGGCGCGCGCCGTGGTGGCGGCGGTCGGCATCCTTCGTCGCGAGCCGCTCTCGAAACCTCCCGGCGTCGCCGAGGCGGTGGACTGGGCCGAGGCAGCCACGGCGCTGGCCCGCACCGGTGCATCCTGGCCGGAGGCGTTCCGCCGTTCCCTCGGCGCGGCTATCAAGGATGAGGAAGACCTCGCCCATCTGCGTCCGCGGCTTGCGCAATTCATACCGGGGATGGCGGCATGAGCGTGAAGGTGCCCGGCGCGGTGCGCCCGCTGATCGGCTTTCCGGTCCTGCTGCGCGAACACGGATTTGCGGTCGCCCCCGAGCAGACCGTGAGCTTCCTTCAGGCGGTGGAACTGCTCGGCCCGCGCAGCATCGAGCATGTGCGCAAGGCCGCGGTCGCGACGCTTGCGCCGCATCCCGAGCAGCGGGTGCGCTTCGACGCGCTGTTCGACCTGCATTTCCTCGGGGTTGTCGGCGAGCCGGGAGAGGACGAATGGCAAGCCGACGACGACATGCAGGTGCAGGACGACATCGGCACCGAAGAAGTCGTGATCGGCGAGGAGGTCAACGAGACCGGGCAGGCCGCCACGGGAGCGGAAGCGCTTGCGATACGCGCCCTGCGCGCGCCCGACGATACGCAGACGCTGCGGCGCTTTGCCGACGCCCTGCCCGATTCCCTGCCCCGCCGGCGCGGCTATCGCCACAAGGCGGCGCGGCGCGGCAAGGGCATCGACCTCGCACGAAGCCTGCGGGCGGCCATGCGGAACGAAGGCGAGGTGATGAGCCTGAAGCGGCAGCGGCGCGCCACGCGCCCCCGCCCCATTCTCCTCCTGATCGACGTATCCGGATCGATGAAGGCGCGCAGCGATGCGCATCTGGCGCTGGCGCATGAAATCGTCCACGCGATGCCGCGCGTGGAAGTGTTCACATTCGGTACACGCCTGACGCGCCTTACCCGCGCGATGCGACTCAAGAACCGCGAGCACGCGCTTTCCGAAGCATCAAGCCTCGTCGCCGACTGGGATGGCGGCACCCGGATCGGCGACGCGCTCGAAGCGTTCCTCGCCGTGCCGCGCTTTGCCGGTTATGCCCGGGGCGCCACCGTCATCGTGCTGTCGGACGGACTCGAGCGCGGAGACCCCACGACGATGATACGCGCCGTCCAGCGCCTCGCAGCGCGCGCCTTTAGAATTGACTGGTTCACCCCGCTCGCCATCGATCCCCAGTACCGGCCCGAGACCGAAGCACTGCGCGCCATCCGCCCGCTGCTCGCCTCGCTGGGCGACGCGAGCTCCACATCGCGCCTCTGCCGCGCGATCCTTGCAATCGGAAAGGCCAAAGCAGCATGACGGGACTGGTCGACGCACATTTCCACATCTGGCGACAGGCCGACTTGCCGTGGCTGCTGGGACCGATGCAGCCGCGTATTTTCGGGCCGTATGAGCCGATCCGGCGCGACTATCCGGTCGAGGAATACCTCGCCGATTGCCGACCGGAGGGCATCACCGAAGCCGTCTACGTGCAGGCGAACTGGGCGCCGGAACGCGCGCTGGACGAGGTGCGGTTCGTGGCAGAGTCCGCTCGCCGGGCAGCTTTCCCGATTGCGATCGTCGCCTATGCCGACATGCTCGCAGCGGATATCCGGCCCCAGCTCGATGCGTTGACCGCCGAGCCATCCGTTCGCGGCGTCCGGATGCAGCTCCACTGGCATGACAATCCGCTCTATCGTTTCGCGCAGTCGCCCGATCTCGCCCGCGATCCTGTCCTGCAGCGCAACGTCGCGCGGCTTGCGGACTATGGCTGGAGTTTCGATCTCCAGGTTTTCGCCGGCCAGATGGCCGGGGCGGCGGATCTCGCCATGGCCTGTCCGCAGGTGACGTTCGTTCTGCAGCATGCGGGCATGCTGGAGGACCTGACGCCGGAAGGCATCGCATCATGGCGCGCGGGCATGAAGCGCCTCGCCGCCTGCCCCAACGTCGTCAGCAAGCTGTCGGGCCTCGGCACATTCCTCCGGCGCAACGATCCGGCACATGTCGCCTTCATCGCGCGCGAAACGCTCGCGCTTGTCGGCGCGGAGCGCTGCCTGTTCGGCTCGAACTTCCCGATCGAAAAGCTCTGGACGACCTATGCCGCACTCATCGGCGCACATCGCGCGGGCGTACCGGCAACCGATCACGATCAGGTTTTCAACAGAACTGCGCGCCGGGTCTACCGGCTCGGCCAATAGAAGAAATGGGAGGGCCAGATGGCTTTGGAAATCAAGGTGCTCGACTATGGCGATATCGAGCTTGAATCGAGCTTCCTGGTGCTGGGACGCGATTGCGGCCGGACGCGCCGTGTGCCGACCTACGGCTTTTTGATTTTGGGCGGACCCTGGCCCCTCGTGATCGATACCGGCTACCGCAACAACCAGATCATGGAGAGCCTCGGCATGCGCGGCCTCCAGTTCCACGAGAACATGATCGAGAACCAGCTCGCGAAGTACGGCGTGCGGATGGGCGACGTGCGCTACGTGCTGCACACGCACCTGCATATCGACCACGCGGGAAAGGACGAACTCTTCCCCATGAACACGACGGTGATCATCAACCGCCGGGAGCTCGAATACTCGGTCTCGGGGCTGATGCATCCGCAATATCCCGCACCCGACATCAAGCATCTGATCGACCGCCTGCATACGAAAGATGCGTTGCGACTGGAAGACCTTGAGCTCACCGGCATGATCGAACTCTTCCCCGGCTGCTACATGGAGGCGGCCGGCGCGCACACCGAGGGGTCGATGAACGTCCATATCGACACGGTCGAGGGCCGCGCCACGATCTGCGGCGACGTGATCTACGATTTCAACGACCAGGTCGTGAATCCCTTCCACGAAATCCATGCCAACGAGCCGCGCACGACCGGCAATCACGGCGTCTCCAAGCGCGAGGAAAAGGCGGCGATCAAGAAGCTGCTCGCCAGCTCCAAATTCCTGCTACCGATACACGACAAGCCCGCGAAGATCGGCAGCGGTCAGGTGATCGGGCGAATGGACATGGCCGTTCCCGGCCCGGTGGTGCAGAGCCTGCCACCGCGCAACTGGTTCCCGATGTAAGCAATGAGATCGGGCGGCATGAGCAGCCGCCCGACCGCGAGGGGGTTCGTCATGACAACGCATGTCGCCGTCCGGCCCGGCTTTGCCGATCTCGTCGATCTCTGGGCACCGGTGCGCCAGATCGGTACCGGTTTCCAGTTCACGGAAGGGCCGATATGGCACCCGCGCGAAGGCTTCCTGCTGTTCTCCGACATGCCGGGCGATGTCCGTCGCCGCTACGATTCGACCGGCATCCGCGAGGTCATGAAGCCGGCGCACAAGTGCAACGGCCTGACCTATGATGCCGAGCTCAACCTGATCGTCTGCGAGCACGCGACATCGACGCTCGTGCGGGAGCGACCGGACGGGCGGCGCGAGGTCCTCGCCTCGCATTTCGAGGGGATGGAGCTGAACAGCCCCAACGACGTCTGCGTGAAGTCGGACGGCTCGATCTATTTCTCCGATCCCTGGTATGGCCGCATGCCCGTCTACGGCGTGGAGCGGCCGCGCCAGCTCGGCTTCCAGGGCGTCTATCGCCTGCCCCCCGGTGGCGGAAAACCGCAACTGCTGGTGGACCGCTATCTGTTCGAGCAGCCGAACGGGCTCTGCTTCTCACCGGACGAAATGCTGCTCTACGTCAACGATACCGTGCAGCAGCTCATCCGGGTGTTCGAGGTCCAGTCGGATGGCACGCTGGCCAGAGGGCGGGTTTTCGCCTCCGCGATTTATTCACCGAGCGAGCCAGGCGTGCCGGACGGCATGAAATGCGATGCACAGGGCAATGTCTGGGTCTGCGCACCCGGCGGCGTCTGGGTCTATGCGCCGGACGGCGCACTGGTCGGCAAGGTGCGCGTGCCCGAGCTCGTCGGCAACCTCACCTGGGGCGGTCCGGATTTTCGTACGCTGTTCCTCACCGCGACCCATTCCGTGTACGCGATGGAGACAAAAATCGGCCCGCGCATCGAGCCTTATATGCGGAATGCGTCAGGGCGAAGCGGTGCTGCGCCTCAGGCTGGCGCCAGCATCGGCCGCAACGGCTCGATCAAGGCTGCCCCCGGCTATGCGCTCGATCCATCGCGCTGCGCGCTCATCATCCAGGACATGCAGAACGATGTGGTGATGGAAGGCGGTGCCTTCGCCTCCTCCGGGTCGCCGATCCATTGCAAGGAACAGAACGCAATTAGCAACGCCTCCCGGCTGGCCGCGGCTGCGCGCACGCGCGGCATTCCCGTCATCCATGTCTGGTTCGTGGTTGAAGCGGGCTGCCCCGGCGTGACGATGAATGCGCCACTGTTCGAGGGCCTTGCGGACGCAAGCGCGATGGTGCGGGGAAGCTGGGGTGCCGCGCCCGTGCCGGGCCTCGAGCCACAACCGGGGGACCATATCGTCGAGAAGCAGCGCATGAGCGCCTGGGAGGGCACGCGACTTGAAACCGTGCTGAAAGCATTGAGGCGCGACATCGTCATCGTTACCGGGGCATGGACCAACATGTCGATCGAACACACCTCCCGCACCGGAGCGGACAAGGGCTACTACATGGTGGTGCCCGAGGACTGCTGCTCGACGATGAATGCCGTATGGCACACGGCTTCCGTGAACTACGCGCTCCAGAACGTGGCGGTGGTGACGGATGCCGACGCTTTGGTCGGCTCCTGGTCCTGACCTCCCAGGGCCATGAAAGATCAATCCGGCTGTGCAATAGGCTTTCCCGCCAACGCCTTGAGCACCGAGCAGCCGACCACTTCCTCGATTCCGGGCGCATTTCCTATCACGCCGGAATAGATCACATCACGCCGCGCGAGCTTCGCGACCAGTTGCGGCGCGTCCCTGGCGCCATGCACGCCGTCGCCGGAGAACATGCCCACGACAATCGCCGGTCCTTCGATCAAGTGCACCGCTTCCTCGAGACTTGGTCGCTCTTCCAGAAAGGCAACGGCGACATCGCGGCAGGCCTCGCGTTTGGCGATTTCGCTCGCTATTCCCTCGGTCGCCTCGCGGGAGGCTGGATCGCGCCGCGAGCCATGAGCAAGCAGGACGGCCGTCAACGATTTGGCCACGAGCCCGTTCTCCTGGGCCACCCGATCGATGTGATCGATGACCAGTTCCGGAAGACCGAGGTCGAGGCCGAGTGGAGGAAGAATGTCGATCTCGCGCGTGGCTCCGCTTGCCTCATCGATCAGTTGCACAAGCCGATCGCGCGTGAAGTAACCATTCGACGCAAACAACGGGTAGACAATGACCTTCCGCGCCGCCAATCCACCTAGCGCATCCTTGATCGCGGGTAAGCCATTGATGAACCCGACGGCGACTTCGGATACGATCTCGCGGGCACATAGGGCACGCGCGATCCGCATGACGCTTTCGTTGCCGGCCCCGGACCGCCTTTCGCCATGCGCGGCGATCAGGAGCGCCGTTTTCGCAGCCGCGCTCTCACTCAATGGCTGGTTCCATCCGAGAAGTTGATCTTGTTCCAGACATTGTATTTGCCCGACGGCTTGGACATCGGAAGCCGCTTTACTTCCGCAAACGTCATCGCATCGTACACCACAAGGGCTCCATTGTTCTCCCATACCGACACCAGGGCGTGCCGGCCGTCCTTGTCGAACTCGACATGGGCGGCGGTCTTGCCCGGCTCCGGCGTCACGCTGCGCACGATCTCGAGCGTACGCTTGTCGACGATCGAAAGCGTGTCCTTTTTGCCGCCCATCATGCTGTCCGTCCAGGCATAGGGTGAGTTTTCGTGGCTGCGCATGAAGAAGCCTGGCCCCGGCGTCTCGATCGATTTGAGCAACGACCAGTCCTGCATGTCGAGCACGTTGATCCTGCCAGCTTTCAGCAGCGGCGTTGCCATGACAGGCCGGCCGTTCCAGTTCCAGGAGATGCCGGAGCCGAGATGCGGCAGGCCGGGCATGTCGAGCTGCCTGATGTCGCGCCCGACCACGAGGTTGACCACCACCGCCCTACCCTCGCGCGCCGATCCGATCAGGTTGCGATAGGGCGGATCGAAGAAGAAATCGTCCAGCGGCTCCGGCGTCTCGATCCGCCGCAGCGCGAACAGGCCCTGCGACGACGACAGCGCCTCGACCATGCCCTTCTCGTGCGAATGGACGAAGCCGGAATAGACCGGCGGCGCGTTGGGATCGGTGGCGATCTCCCAGATCTCCGGCACGTCCTTGAGCGCGGCGATGAAGCTGTCGCGCGGCCGGGCCTGATACACGGCGGACACGCGCGACGGATTACCCTTCTTGTCCCTGACGTCGAAGATCTTCTCGACCGACAGATCTTCGGCCGAGAGCATCACCAGCGTATGCGGCAGATAGTTGGCGACCGCAATATGCTTGCCATCGCGGGAGATCGCGATATTGCGCGCATTGATGCCGGCGCGTATCTCGGCCAGCATGGTCAGCGTCCACAGGTCGTATTTGCTGACCCAGCCATCGCGCGACATGAAGAAGACGTAGCGTCCGTCCGGCGAAAACTTCGGGCCGCCGTGCAGGGCAAAACGTGTCGGAAATCGCGCCAGCGGTTCAAAACGGTCGCCGTCCAGGATAGTGGCATGGTGGTCGCCCGCCTCGACCACCACGAACAGGTTTTTCGGATCGGCATCGAAGCGCGGCCGGTCAAGCGCCGGCGCCGAGGCATGGATGATGCGGCTGGCGGAAATCGCGTCCATGCCCCATGCCGGCAGCGCCGGAAGCGGCGTCGCAATGTAGGCGGCAAGGCCTGCAATCTCCTCGTTGCTGAGCGCGCCGGCAAAGCCCGGCATTTGCGTGGCGGCGCGGCCGTTCGCGATCACCGAGATCGCGCGCGCCCCTGTGAGCCGGCCGAGATTTTCCGGAATCAAGGCCGGCCCGAGTTGGCCAAGCCGGTCGGCACCGTGACACTGCGCGCAATGATTGGCGTAAAGCCTTGCGGCATCGGGCTCGGCGGCGGAAGCGCCCCCACAAACCGCGAGCGCAAGCAGCGCGCCGATCGCGCTAGTAAGACATCGGTACTTCATGGCGGGCTCCGCGATAGGCGCGCGTGCGGATGCGCTCGGCCGGCTCGGCCAAGCCGATCTCCGCGTCCGTGAGGTAGCAGCCGGGATCCTCGGCCCAGGGATTGCCGGTCATCCGCAGCGCGCGCACGCGCGTATTGCCGTTGCAGATCGAAAAATGCGCGCAAGCGCCGCAGCGGCCGCCGATCTGCCGTGGCCGCCGCTTCAACCCGGCCATGACCGGATCGGAAACGTCCGACCAGATATCCGAGAACGGCCGCGTTCTGACATTGCCGAGATTGTAGTGCCACCACATCGTGTCCGGGTGCACATTGCCGAGGTTGTCGATGTTGGCGACATTGACGCCGGAGGAATTGCCGCCCCAGCGCACGAGCTTGTCACGCAGGCTATCCACTGCGTCCGGCACGTTGCGCCCAGCCCATTGCAGCAGATAGATCGCGTCGGCGTCGTTGTTGCCGGTCACGATCTCCATGTCGCTGCCAGCCTGCGCCCAGCGCCAGGCCCGCGCGATCACCAGGTCCATCGCATCGCGGGTCGTCTGCCACGCCGCATCGGTGCCGCGGTTCTTGTTGCCGCGGCCGGCATAGACCAGATGGGAAAGATAGAATTTCGGAAACCCCTCCTGCTCCACCAGGTCGAGCAGCCGCGGCAGCTCGGCAGCGTTGTCCTCGGTCATGGTGAAGCGGACGCCGACCTTGATGCCGCGGTCGCGCAGAAGCCGCAGGCCGCCCAGCGCTTCATCATAAGCACCGGCGCGGCCACGGAAGCGGTCATGCGTGGCGCCGATGCCATCAAGTGAAATACCGACATAGTCGTAGCCGATCTCGCGAATACGATCAGCAAGAGCGGCGTCGATCAGGGTGCCGTTGCTGGAGAGCCCGACATAGAAACGCATCGCCTTGGCGCGCCCGGAGATCTCGAAGATGTCGCGCCGCATCAGCGGCTCGCCGCCGGACAGAATCAGCACCGGCACGCGAAACACCTTGAGGTCGTCCATCACGTCAAAGACTTCCGCGGTGGTGAGCTCGTTGGGGAAGTCGACGTCGCCCGAGATCGAGTAGCAGTGCTTGCAGGTCAGGTTGCAGCGGCGGATCAGATTCCAGATCACCACCGGCCCGGGCGGCTGGCGCACCGGGCCCGACGGCGCCGGTTCGCCGATCTCGCGAAGATAATGACTGAGGCGAAACATCCAAAGCTCCTCCGCTCAGGCCGCAATACGCAAGCCGGTCTTCTTCAGGATGCGGGTCGAGAAGAGAACGTCGTGGCCGCGCGCGGCAGGACCTATCAGCCCAGCGATCGCGTCGACCTTGGCCCTGACCTCGTCGCGCGTACGCCCGTGCACCATCGCGAACAGATTGTAGGGCCAGAGCGGCAGGTGCCGGGGCCGCTCATAGCAATGGGTGACGAAGTCGAGCGCCCCCACGCGGGCGCCGACTTCCCTGACCGCAACGTCGGCGACGTCCCACACCGACATGCCGTTGGCGGTAAAGCCGAGCGCGTAATGATTGGGGATGGCTCCGATGCGCCGGATTGCCCCACAATTCAGCAGGCGCTGCAGGCGCGCCAGCGCGTCCGCCTCATCGAGGCCGAGTTGCGCGGCCAGCGCGCGGTAGGGTTCACGCGTCAGCGGCAGGCCCGCCTGGGTCGCCGCGATCAGTTGCCGATCGATTGCATCCAGCATGTTCAGACCTCGACCCGGAAGCCTACGAAGAATTCGCGCGCTTTCGGCATGGCGTAGACGGCCAGGCCGGTCTCGCGTTCGATCTCCGCGATCACCTGCTGAATTCTCCGGGGATCATCAGCCGAGATCACGAACCACATGTTGAACGAGTGCGCCCGCTCGTAGTTGTGGGCGACTTCCGGGTGCGCGTTGACCATCCCGGCGACCTCCTCGAAGCGAGGCCCGGGGACCGCCATCGCGGCGAGACAAACGCCGCCACCGATCTGCTCGGCGTTCCACAGCGGCCCGAACCGGCTCAGTGCGCCGGAATCAGTGAGTTCACGCAAGCCTTCGATCAGTTCGTCTTCGGTCAGTCCCAGTGCGCGGCCGGCATCGCGGAACGGCCTCGAGGTGAGCGGAAACTCGCCCTGCAGGCCGTTGACGATGGCGCGGGCGGTGGGATCGAGATAGAGCATCAGTTCAGCCCCGCGGTTTGCGAGAACACCGCGCCGCGCTGCTTGAAGCAGCGTTTCGAGAACAGCACCGCCTGCCGCAGCAGGCCGGTGTCAGCTTCCAGATTGATCTCGTCGATCACGGCATAGGCGTCCCAGCGCGAACGAGCATGCACCATGCAGAAGATGTTGTAGGGCCAGGCCGGCAAGTGCCGCGGCCGCCGGTAGCATAGCGTGACCTTCGGGTGGCGGGCAAAGCTTTCGACGACATCATCGAGGCGATCGTCGGGCACATCCCACACCGCCATGGCATTGGACTTGTAGCCAAGCTTCTCGTGCCGCACCACGCATCCGAAGCGCGTGACGATGCCGGATGCCTTCATGTGGTCGAGCCGGTCGATGACTTCGGACTGTTTCATGTCGAGCTTGTCGGCGACCGCCCGATAGGGGCGTTCGATGAGCGGCAGGCCGTCTTCGATCGCGGCAAGGATCTTCCTGTCGCGCGGATTGGGACGGTAGTCGGCGGGACTGCCGACCTCGCGCCGCGGCGGCGGCGCAGCGCCCAGCGAAAAGCCGAGGCCGAGGTGATAGGCCTGCAGCATGGGCAGGTCGAGAACATCTAGTCCGGTTTGGCGGCGGATGCGTTCGATGGTTGCAGCAATCGCCTCCGCACCGGCACCTGCGATCACGAACCAAAGATTGAGCGCATGTTCGCGCTCGTAATTGTGCGTGGTCAGAGGTTCGCGGCTGACGATTTCGGCCACCTGCTCCAGCCGTTCCTTCGGCACCTGCATGGCGGCCAGCGTGCTGGCGCCGACGGTGTTCGGCCGCACCACGGCGCCGACGCGGGAGATCACGTCGTTCTCCCGCAGCCTGCGGAAGATGCCGATGGTCGCGTCCTGATCGAGCGCGGCAAAGCGGCCGACCACTTCGAACGGTTTCTCGACCAGGGGAAAGCCGTGCTGCCAGCGATCGATGAGCGCGAGTTCGGTCTGGTTCGGTGTCATTGTCCGATCCTTGTTGCGCGTGCGGTGAAGAAGATGCCCGACGGCTTCTGTGCTGATATTTCCGCCTTCTTGCTGAAGGTTGCGGTGTCGTAGATGTCGATGCGGTCGGCGTCGCGCACCGAGACCCAGACCTCGTTGCCGCGCGGCGTGAACTCCATATGCAGCACCGCCGGTCCCGGCGCGAAGCGATGAACGAGCTTCAGCGTCTGCACGTCGACGACATCGATGGTGTCGTTCCTCGGATGGGCGAAGTTGACCCAGACCTGCCGGCCGTCCGGCCGCGCCACCGCAAACACCGGCTGTCCGTGGGTTGCCACGCGACCGCTCTCGGTGAAGCTGCGCGCATCGACCGCGATCAGTTCGTGGCGGCCGACGGCCGGCAACAGCAGCCTGTCACCGACCGCGGCCCAGCCTTCGAGATGCGGCATCTTGTAGACCGGCAGCGCTTCCTCGCCGCGGCCGTAGCGGTCGAGAATGCGCTCGGCCTTCAGCGGCGCCTGCCAGGTATCGACATGCACGACGCCATCTTCGCCGAACAGGCCGGCGAGATAATGCCGGCCGTCCGGCGTAACATTGCCGTCATAGGGCATCTTGCCGACGCCGGTGAGCTTTTCGATCGTGAGCGCTTCCGGCGTGGACAGGTTGGCGACCCAGATCTCGCCCGCATCATAGAGCGCAAAGGCAAAGCGACGGCCCGGGAGATCGACCAGGCCGACCGTCTTGGAGGATTTGCCGTCGCTGCCGATGGCCGCGATGCTGGCCACGGGGTCGAGCGTGTCGGCTGCGAAGACGCGCACGCCGCCGGGCTCGTAATTCGAGACGGCAACCAGCGAGCCGTCGTCGGAAATCGCACCGCCGATCGCGTTGCCCGCCTGCACGACGCGCTTCGCGATCGACGCGGTGAGCAAGTCGACCTTGGTGAGCCCGCCGTCCCGTCCGAAGACATAGGCGTAGCGCTGGTCCGGCGAGAACACCGCCGACGCATGCGAGAGATCGCCGAGACCCTGGACACGGCCGATCGTCCGTCGGGCCATGGTATCCACGATCAGCACCGAGCCCGCCGCGCGTTCGATCACGAGCCCGAGGCTGCCGGTGCCGCGCAATTCGCCGGCGCCAGCCAACGTGGGCAGGACGAACAGGACCGCCAGCAGAATGCGCGCCACAGGCTTCATGGCATGTTCCCCTGCTGCAGCCGGTCGGCGATCCAGCGCGCGTCGCCTTCGCTCAGCAGCGCGCGCCATGGCGGCATCGGCGTGCCCGGCACGCCGTCAAGAATGATGCTGACGAGTTGCTCGCGATCCCAGGCGCTGAGATTTTCCGACGTCAGCGGCTTGCCGAGGCCGCCGCGCAAGGTGAGACCGTGGCAGGAGCCGCAATCCTGACGCACGAGATTGGCGAGCTTGTTCGCGTCGGGTGGCATTTCGTTCGCCATGACGGGCGTTGCGGCTACCACCAGCACAGCGGCCAGGTCAGGCCACGATGGAAACCGCGTCGGCCGTGATTGCATCGTCATGCCCGCTCCTTTCCAGCGCCAGCCCGGCGACCCGGCCGATGATGAACAGCACCGGGCCGGAGAACGCCGCCTCGCGCGCCGCTTCAGCCAGCGCGGCCAGGCGGGTGCATAGTCGCCGCTCCTCGGGCGTCGTGCCTTGACACACCGCAAGAACGGGCGTGCTCATCGGAAGTCCGTGGGCAACGAGCTCGCCGACGATTTCCTCGATGTTGGAAAGTCCCATGTAGACCACGAGCGTCGTGTCGGGATCGGCAAGGCTCGCCCAGTCGAGATCGAGCGGCTCGTTGGCCTTGCGATGGCCGGTGACATAGCGCACGCCGCTCGCGAGACCGCGATGGGTCAGCGGGATGCGTGCGGCCGCCGCACATCCCTGCGCCGCCGTGATCCCCGGGATCACCTCGTAAGGGATTCCCGCAGCCTCCAGTTCGGCCGCCTCCTCGCAGCCGCGGCCGAAGATGAAGGGATCGCCGCCCTTGAGCCGCACCACCGTGCGGCCGGCGCGGCCGAGCCGGATCAGGATTTCGTTGATTTCCGCCTGCGGCACCGGATGGAAGTTCGCCTGCTTGCCGACATTGATCAGGGCCGTGCCGTCGTCGATCGTTTCCAGAATGCGCTCGGACACCAGCCGGTCGTAGACGACGACGTCGGCCGACGCGATCGCGCGGATCGCCTTCAGCGTCAGCAACTCGGGATCGCCCGGACCGCTGCCGACCAGATAGACCTTTCCGACGCTCATGCGCGCGCTCCGGCTGGCTTGCTTTTTCCATCGGGGCGGCGCGGTTCGGCGCCACCCCGATGTCTTCATGGCGTCAGTAGACGTCGTTACGCGTGTTGTAGACGTTGAACTTGCCGGTCGGCGTCACAAGACGCTTGTCCTTGATCACCGTCTTCAGCTGCAGCGTCTTGTCGTCAACCACGACGATTGCCGATTCCTGGGCCTTGTTGTTCCAGACCGAGAACCAGACCTCCGTGCCGTCCTTGTTGTACTCGCCCTGCACCACGCGACGCGCGCCTTCGGAGATGCCGGACCACTGACCGATCGGTAGCACCTTGAACTCGGGCTTCTCCTTGGCGAGGTCCTTGATCTTGAACACGGCGACTGACGAAGAGATCTCGGCGTCGGTGTTCAGGGGCGTGTCGACATAAAGGTTTTCAGATTTCGGATGGGTCTTGATGAAGAGCGAGCCGCCGCCCTGGCCGTTGACCTTCTGCACGACCTTCCAGGCGTTCTGCTTGTTCTTCTCGGGATCCGTACCGATGAAGGAGACGGTCTCGTCGCCGAGATGGCTGGTGGCCCAGACCGGCCCGAACTTTGGATGGGTGAAGTTGGCGCCGCGGCCGGGATGCGGGGTTTGTCCGCCGGACTCGACCACGCCGACCAGTTTGTTGTCCTTGGTGTCGACGATCGCCACCTTGTGTCGTGCGTTCGCCGCCACCAGGAAGTAGCGCCCGGACCTGTCGAAACCGCCGTCATGCAGGAAGCGTTCGGCCTCGATCGCCGTGACTTTCAGGTTCTTGAGATCTTGGTAGTTGACCAGCAGGATCTGGCCGGTCTCCTTGACGTTGACGACAAACTCCGGATTGTAGTGTGAGGCAACGATCGCGGCGACGCGCGGCTCCGGGTGGAATTCCTGGGTGTCGTAGGTCATGCCGCGGGTCGACACCACCTTGAACGGCTCGAGCGTAGCGCCATCCATCAGCACGAATTGCGGCGGCCAGTAAGCGCCGGCGATGGCGAACTTGTCCTCATAGCCCTTGAATTTCGACGTTTCGACGGAGCGCGCTTCGGTGCCGATCTTGAGTTCGGCGACCGTCTGCGGAGGATCCATCCAGAGGTCGACCAGGTTGAGCTTGGAATCGCGACCGACAGTGTAGAGATAACGGCCCGATGCCGACATGCGCGAGATGTGCACGGCGTAGCCGGTCTTGAGGATGTGCTCGATCTTCTTGGTGCCGCCGTCGATCAACGCGACCTCGCCGGCGTCACGCAGCGTCACCGCGAACAGGTTGTCGATGTCGATCTTGTTCATCTTCTTTGTCGGCCGCTGCGCGACCGGAACGATGACCTTCCAGCTCTCCTTCATCTCCTTCAGGCCGAACTCCGGCGGCTGTGCCGGTTCGTTCAACAAGTAGCGCGCCATCAGTTCGACATCGCCCTGCTCCAGGTCGCCCGAGGTCCCCCAGTTCGGCATGCCGCCCGGCGAACCGTAGGTGATGAAGTCGCGCAGATATTCGAAGCCGAGCTTCTTGGTGAGATCGGGCGTCAGGGCCTTTCCTGTCGCGCCCTTGCGCAGCACGCCGTGGCAGCCGGCGCAGCGTTCGAAGTAGATGCGGTTGGCCTTGTCGAATTCGGCCTTGGTAAGTTGGGGCTCGCCAGGCTTGGCGCCTGGCTGCTCCGTCGCCTTCTCGCCGAGTACATCGAGGCTCGGCTGGTACTGACCGCCCGGCGAGGTCTTGTGCTGCTGAACATCGGCGGGCTTCGGCGTGGCGGGCTGCTGCGCCAATCCGGCTGTGGAGCCGAGGCAGAGAATACCCGCAGCCGCGATCCCGCCGAGAGCCACGAGTTCAAAAACGCGATGTCGCATCACATACCTCCAGCATGAGAATCCCATGCTTGCTTATGCCCGATGCGAAGGTCTTCGTGCCTTGACTGCGGTTAAGCGGCGATATTGACCTAGATCAACGCGTTGCTGTCTGGAATCTGCCTGATCGCGTCCATGCGAGATATTGCCGCGATTGGATTGTCCGCACTACGCGTCGTGCAGTGCACGTTCGTAGCCTTTTTTCTTCTCGCAAGTGCAGCCGATGGCGCCGATCTGTCGGTTGCTTCCAGCTTCTTCCCTTCCCCCGCAACAATCGAGCAAGCGCAAGGTAACCCGCCAGCCGCAGCCGTTCGCGGCTCCGATGGAAAACTGCTTGGCTACGCCTTCTCGACGCATGAAGTATCGGGATCGGTCGGGTATGCCGGGCGGCCCCTCGATATCGTCGCCGCCGTCACGACGGAAGGAATCATTGCCGGCGCTCAGATCGTGGCGCATGAGGAGCCGATCCTTGTCATCGGCATTCCAAAGGATGCGCTCGCCGCTTACGTCAGGAATTTTACGGGCTTCGATACGAGAGCAGGTGCTGCGCTGAAGCCGGCGGACGATCTGACGCGCGGGCCGCATGCGGTGGCCGGCGCAACCATCACGTCGACCGTGATCCGCGACGCCATCCTGCGCTCGGCGCGCGCGGTTCTGCGCACCCGTGGTCCGGTCGCCGATACCGCCGTGCGACTCGATCGCGAGACCCTGCGGCGATCGTCCTGGCATGCGCTGGTCGGCGAAGGTGCCGTGCAGCGAAAGCTGGTTACGCGCGGCGAAGCGGCGAAAATGCTGGGGACGCAGGACAGCGAGCCCGACAAGCCCTTCATCGATCTGTGGCTGGCACTCGCGACCCCGCCGCCGATCGGCGAGAGCCTGCTCGGACAGCGGACCTACGAAAGCGAACTCGCCCGGATCGGCCCCGACGACGATTTGATCCTGGTCGGGGCCGCCGGACTCTACTCCTTCAAGGGAACGGAGTGGCGGCAGTCCGGCACGTTCAGCCGCATCGAACTCATCCAGGCCGGCAAGACATTTCGCCTCAACGCGGCCGACCACACGCTGGTCGAAGCGCTGCGTGCGGCGGGAGCGCCGGAACTGCGCGAGATCGCGGTTCTTCGCATCCCCAAGACGCGCGGGTTCGATTCGACAAAGCCGTTCAGGCTCGATCTCGACCTCGGCACACCGTCGGCCGGCGGCCGCCCGGCCGTCGTATCGCTCGAGTACCGCGTGCCGGAGCGATACCTGATCGCGCCGCCGCCCCCGCCCGCCGCCAGTCCACCGTCCGGCAAGACGCTGCTGCAGTCGACAACGAACCAGGCCGTGTGGCAGGACATCTGGTGGACGCGCCGCTTCGAGATCGCGGCGCTTGGCGTCATGCTCGTGGTGCTGGCAGGCATTCTGGTTTTCCAGGACACCGTCACCGCCCATGGCAAGTTCTACTACCGCCTGCGCACCGGCTATCTGCTGCTGACTCTGATCTTTCTCGGCCTGATCGCGAATGCGCAATTGTCCGTGGTCAACGTCCTGACCTTTATTCACGCGCTGCTATCCGGCTTTCGCTGGGAGCTGTTCCTGCTCGATCCCCTGGTGTTCGTGCTCTGGAGCTTCGTCGCGGTCAGCATGCTGTTCTGGGGACGCGGCGTGTTCTGCGGCTGGCTGTGCCCGTTCGGCACGCTGCAGGAGCTGACCAATCAGCTGGCGCGGCGGCTCGGCATCAAGCAGATCGAAATTCCCTTCGGGCTGCACGAGCGGCTCTGGATGATCAAATACGTCGCCTTTGTCGGCATTCTCGCCGTCTCGCTCCGCTCGATCCTCGCGGCATTCCAGCTCGCCGAGATCGAGCCGTTCAAGACGGCGATCACCATGAAGTTCATGCGGGAATGGCCGTTCGTGATCTATGCCGGCGTGCTGCTGCTGGCCGGCCTGTTCGTCGAACGCTTCTATTGCCGCTATCTCTGTCCCCTCGGCGCGGCGCTGGCGATCCCGGCGCGGATGCGGATGTTCGAATGGCTCAAGCGTTACCGCGAATGCGGAACGGAATGCCACGTCTGCGCGCGGCGTTGCACGGTGCAAGCGATACATCCGCTCGGCCAGATCAATCCCAACGAATGCATCTACTGCCTGAAGTGCCAGGCGAACTATTTCGATCATGACATCTGCCTGCATCTGAAGAAGCGCGCGCAACGACGGCAGCCGGTGCCGGCGCCGGCCGCCTCCGGCGGAACGGGAGGGCGGCCATGACCAGTTCGCCTGAAAGGCCGACGCGGCGGCGGGCAATCACCATTCTTGCCGCCGCTGCGGCCGGCGCGCTCGTCGGGGGCCCCGCCCGCTCTTCCACCGACTACAGATGGAGCGGCGTGGCGATGGGCGCCGATGCCACGATCCTGTTCAACGGTATCGACCGCGACACGGCGAGAGCGGCCATCGAGCTGGTCGAGGCCGAGATCCAACGGCTGGAAGGCGCGCTGAGTCTTTTCCGCCAGGATTCCGAACTGTGCCGGCTCAACCGCGATCGCTTCCTGCAATCGCCCAGCGCCGATTTCAGGCGTGCCCTGACGCTCGCCATCGACATGGCGGCGGCAAGCGGAGGGTTGTTCGACCCGACCGTGCAGGCGCTTTGGGAGGCCTATGTCGACTGGTTCGCAGCTGCGCCCAATGCCGCAACGCCTCCCGAAGAACTGATCGCGCGGGCGAGGACGGCCGTCGACTGGCGCGGGGTGCGGATCGAGGCAGACGCGATTGGTCTAGGCCAGGGTCAGCGCGTGACCCTCAACGGTCTAGGCCAGGGCTACGTCACCGACCGTATCGCCGAACTGCTTGCAGGCCGCGGCCTGAAGCACGTCCTCGTGGACCTCGGCGAACAGCGCGCCATGGAACCAAGGTTGGACGGAAATGCCTGGCAGATTGCGCGCGCAGATCAGGCGCCGATCGCACTGCGGCACGGCGCACTGGCTACATCCGAAGGCGCGGGTTGCGTGCTCGGCGCCGGGGGTGCCGTGCATCATTTGTTCGATCCGCGCAGCGGCCGCAGCGCCGCCCACTGGAAGGCGTTGACGGTCCACCATCGCTCGGCGGCCGTCGCGGACGCACTGTCGACGGCTTTCTACATCGCTTCCGCGGACGAGATCGCGGCCCTGCTGCCGGGCTTTCCCGGCACCGTCATGTGGTCGCGCGATCACGCCAATATCGACCGGCGCTGGATCGCAGCCCCGGCCAATGGCGCGCGGCAGGCCGTCTCAGCTACTTGATCTTGCCCTCGGCGTCATACTGCTTGAGATGGGCCCAGAGCGCCTTCGCCTCGGTCTCGTTCTTGATGCCGGCGAACACCATCTTGGTGTTCGGAATTCTGGCCTTTGGATCCTTGATGTAGTCGAGGAAGCTCGCTTCGCTCCAGGTGATGCCGGACGCCTTGTTGGCATCGGAATAATTATAGCCCGCGATGGTCCCGGATTTGCGGCCATCGAGTCCGTTGAGCACGGGTCCAACCTTGTTCTTGGCGGTCGGCCCAACGTCGTGGCACGCCGCGCATTTCTTGTACGAGGTGGCGCCTGCCGCCAGATCCTGCGCGGCGGCCGCGCCAATGCCGGCGACCGAGATCAGTGCTGCAACCAGTAACTTCCTCATTTTCATCTCCCTTGTTGAAAGTCTTGCGAACCAGCCGTTCAGTGGTTACCCAGCGCGCGGTGCAGGCGGGCGTCATGGCTCTCGAAATGCCGCGAGAACCAGGCGTCGAGCCGCTGCGCCAGCAGCCGTTCCTCAAAGAGATCGTTGACCTCGTAATCCTCCATGATGTCCCGGATCTCGTCGAGCAGGCGCTCATGATCGCCCTTGTGCTGGCGGAGCTGGTCATAGCCCTTCTCGCGCATGAAGCGCTCCTCCAGCGCGAAGTGCGCCGAAATCGCCTTGTAGAGATCGCCGAAGAAGCCGAGCACGGCTACCTTGGAGCCCTGCGCCTTCGCCTCTTCGTGCAGCCGGTTGATCAGCTCGACGAGTTCGCGGTGCTCGTGGTCGACCGCCTCAATGCCGACACTGTAACGCTTCTCCCAACGCAGCAGGCCCATGATGTCCTCCTCAGCGAAAGATGAAGCTGCCGCTTTCCGGCCGGTAATCGATCACCAACATCTGGCCGGGCGCGAGTTCCGCGCTGTCGCGGCGCTCGCGGTCAAAGCCTTCGGATCGTGACGTGTCGCGCATGCGCACGGCGAGTTCGTGACTGCCCGCCGGCAGGACGAAGCGCTGGTAGACTCGTGATGGCCCGTCGCCGGCGATTCCCGTCGGCGCCAGGCTCGCCCGGTAGATGCTGCGGCCATCCACATCGAGTTCGACATAGATCGGACGCCGGCCCCGCGGGCAATCCTGCACCCTTCGCATGTTGGGCGGCAGTTTTGCGATCTCCTCCGGCGTGAGGCGGCGGCACTCACCCTTGCGGTCGGCACCATGCACGAAGGTCAGCATCACGACACCCGTGCCGTCCGGAATCTGGGCGTAGGTCGGCCAGTCCGACAGCGCTGCGACGCCTGCGAACAGGGCCGCGATGACGATAAATTGTCCTACCAGCCGCAACCCAGTCACGTCATACCCCTTTCCGTCTCCGGGACTTTTGGTGAAGGCACCGGCGAACTGGCCGGAAGCGGTGAACGCAGGCGCTTGGGTGGCATCGTCGCGATGCGCGCCGCGAAATCGGCGATCTCCGCCTCGGCTCTCGTTGCGGCGAGCGCAGATGCCCATACCGTCGCGATCCGATCCCGCGGCACGCGCGCCCGCAAGTAAGGATCGCGCTCGGCAGCAAAGCGCTGCTCGGTCCACTGGATGCCGAGGCGGTTATAGCAGGCGCTCTCGGCACAGCCGGCGACCACTACGCCGTCGGCGAGGTCGCGGCTGAGGATGAAGTCGATCAGAGACGGCGGCGCCATCGCCACGCAGGGCAGCACAACCGTATCGCCGATCCGTCCCGCCGCGGCGCCATGCTCGCAGGCCAGCACCAGCACGCGCCCGGCACCGCTCAGCCCACTCGCCGCGCCCATGACCCGCTCGCGCAGTTCCCGCAGCGAGTATTCGGGCAGATCGATTCCCGTCTTCAATTCCTCTGAACGGCGGAACGGCGTCGAAGACGGGCACGAGCCGACGCAGATGCCGCAGGATACGCAGAGCGACGGATCAACCTCGGCCTGGGTCGGGAACGGCAGCTTGTCCGTGCGCGGCACCATCTTGATCGCCTCATAGGGGCAATCCTCCGCGCAGCGGGCGCAGCCGTTGCAATGGTCGAGATCGATCGCGGCCGCCTTCGCCCTCCGCAGCGGTGGCAGCCACGGCATCAGCGCGATCATCAGCGAGAACGCCCCGAGAAAGGCCCATACGGCGCCATTGCCCCACAGCTTCGTCAGCGGATAGAGCGGCAAATAGAACCAGTCGAGGCCGATATCATTCGGCACCTTTGCAAGGTCGGCGGGGCCCTGCGACAGCGCCGGCTTCCAGATCGACACCGCGAGCAACGCCACCAGCGACATCAGCGCCAGCGTGCGCGGCGGGTTCACCTTCGGCCGCGAGATGCGCAGGATGTGCACCCACATGATGAACAGCAGAAACAGCGGCACCGCGACGTGCATGAAGACCATCAGCGAGAAGAAGCGGCTGGTCAGCGTGCCCGTCGCGATGAAGTTCCTCGCGATCGGCTCGCCGAATATCGGCAGCCAGTCCAGAAGCTCCGACGACACCACCGCCACGAACTGGGCAAGTTTGTCCCAGACCAGCCAGTAGCCGGTAATCCCGGAGGCATAGAGCAGCCAGATGATCGGCAGGCCGGTAATCCAGGAGAACCAGCGCACCCCGCGGTAATGGTCGAGGGAGAACTCGCGCAGCATATGCACCGCCACCATCACCACCATCAGGTCGGAGGCATAGCGGTGAAAGCTGCGCATCACGCCGGCATGAAACCACTGATCGCGCGAGATGTACTCGACCGAGCGAAAGGCACGATCGATGCCGGTATCGAAGAAGATGAAGAGGTAGATGCCGCTGACGGTAACGATCCAGAAGAAGAAGAATCCGAGCGCGCCGAGCTGCGCCAGCGGATTGAGGGAAGGACCGAACAGGCGATCGAACGGCCGTTCGACCAGCTCAAACCCGGCTCTGAGCGTTTTTCGAATGGCGTTCACGTCAGTTTCCGTCGGCTAGAGCCTTTTCCGTTCCGATTGAATCGGAACGGGGCTCTAGATTCAATTTTTGACGCGTTTTCTTTACGCGAACCGATTTCCACTTCGCTGGAAAACGCTCTGAACGTTGCCTGTTGCTGCGGACCCCTGCCCGCAGCCACTCGCGCAGCAGCAGCCCGCCCATCACCAGCAGCGAAAAGGCCGCCAGGACGCTGCCGAACACCAGGCCGTAGTCGATGCGATAGCGCCCGGCACCCGGATCGTAGGCCGTGCAGATGAACTTGATACGGTCGACGATGCCCGTGAAGGAAAACGGCGTGCTGGTGCCGTAGACTACGTCCTTCATCGGCTCCATGAACATGCGCAACGGAAAGGCCTCGCCATAGACATGGCGATAGACCTTGCCGTCGCTGTCGAGGATCGTGGTCTGCGTCGGATGATCGAAGCCGCCGGCAACCTCGCGGTAGCTGAAGCCGAGATCGTTGAGCAGTGCGGCGATGGTGGCGGCGTCTCCGCTCGCGACCCGCCAGTTCGCCAATTTTATTCCCTGCCGCGAAGCGAACTGCGCCATCCGTGGCACGGTGTCGTTGCGCGCATCGAAGCCGACGGTCAGCACGGCAAAGCGATCGAGGCCGAACACGCGACCGGCCTCGGTCACCGCATCGATGGTGTGCTGCGTGGTCGGCGGGCAGACCGAACTGCAGGACGAATAGACAAGACTGACGACCAGCGGCTTGCCGCGGTAATCCGTTAGCGAGAATGGCGTACCGTTGCTGTCGGTCAGCGCATGTTTGCCGACGGTACGACCCAGCGCCGCCGTCGATTTTGCGATGACGGCACCCGGGTCGAGCACAGGTGCGGCCGACGCAGGGGCCGCCAAAAGGCCAACGAGCGCGGACGCTGCACATGCCGCGCGAAGGCCTTTCATGACAGAAGTCCTGCGGCGCTCGATAGCAGCGCGCCCGCGATCAGCAGGGCCAGTTGCAGCAGCGAGGCGAAGAAGTTCGCCATCGCGTTCGCTTTCGACGGATCGCGGTGGAGCACGACGCTCTTCCAGACAAAGTAGCCGCTGCCGATCGCAGCAAAGAGGCCATAAAGCATCCCAGCCCCGTACCAGACCGGGACCAGCGAAATCGCGGCCAACGCTACCGCATGGACCAGCACGGCCAGCGTCCAGGCATAGGCCGGAGCCACCACCGGCAGCATCGGGATGTTCGCTCGCGCATAGTCGTCGCCCTTGGCAGCAGCGAGGCTCCAGAAATGCGGCGGCGTCCACAGGAACAGAACGACCGCCAGCACCGTGGGCACGACCTGCGGCGACGGATCGACGGCGGCCGCCCCCGCCAGCACGGCGAAGCTGCCGGCAAGCCCGCCGACCACGATGTTCCAGGTGCTGCGGCGCTTCAGCCAGACCGTGTAGACGATGCCGTAAGTGAAGGCGCCGAGGAATACATAGCCTGCCGCAACGTGCCCGGCCGTCACCACGGCGAGCGCGAGCGAGATTGCCAGCAGCGCGAGAAAGCCGGCGACCCACCACGGGCTCGGCTTGAGCGCGCCGCTCGCAAATGGGCGGTTGCGGGTCCGCCGCATCAGCCTGTCGACGTCGCGCTCGTAGTAATGGTTGAAGGCGCCGGCCGCGCCGGAGGCACCGAGCACGGCAAGCGCGAGGCCGGCGATCTGCCACCACGCCAGTTGCGGGCCGCTTGCCGCCGCCACGCCGGCCAGCGCGCTGGCCGCAATCGCGACGCCGATCCTGAGCTTCAGGAGCGAGATCGTCATTGAGGCTACAGCGCGCATGGTGTCTCTCCTCCCCGGGGACGACAGTCGATCAACGGAACAGCCAGAGTTCAGAAAGGTATTTCCAGTTGATGAAGTAATAGAGGACAAAGCAGACGAAGAAGATGGCCACGAGGATGATCGTGCCCGGCAGCTTCGGCGCCTTCTCGCTACCGTAATGCGAGGCCACCGCGCCGCCGCCGGTGAACAGCGGGAACGTCAGCTTGTGGCCGCTCGTGATCTTCTTGCCGAACAGCGCGGTGCCGACGACGACCAGCACGAAGATGATGCCGCCGATCGCCGCGATGATGGCGAAGATGCCGTTCAGCCCCATCATCAGGAACGCGCCGGCCGAATGCGCAAAGCCCACGCTGGCGTCACTGAAGGTCATGTCCCAGTGCCGCCGCGCCACGCCGAGGGTGCCCGCGCCCATCATGAACAGCGAGATGCCGGCAGCACCGATGCCGAACAGATAGGGCTGGATCTTGGCGAGCTTCGGCCAGACGATCTCGCGCTGGAAGATCAGCGGCAGCACCAGATAAGTGCCGCCCATGAAGGCCAGCGTCGTTCCGGCCACCACCGTGCCGTGGAAGTGGCCCGGCACGTAGATGGTGTTGTGCATGAGCACATTGAGCTGCTCGGTGCCCAGCACCACGCCGGAGATGCCGCCGATGAAGCCGAAGAACACCAGCGACAGGAACATCGCCGCGAACGACGGATGGCCCCAGGGGGCCTTGCGCAGCCACTCGAACATGCCGCGGTTGAACCCGTTGCGCCGCTGCGCCGCCTCGATGGCGCCGGGCACGGTGAGGCCGTGCACCATCGAGCCCATCACGGCGAGGTACATCATGTAGCTGGTGTTGACGATCTTCCAGCTCGCATCCATGCCGGGCTCGGCGAGCAGATGGTGCGCCGAAGCCAGTTGCAGGAACAGGATGTACATGAAGAACGCCATGCGGCTGACCTTCTCGCTCAGCGGCTTGGCGCCGACGAGCAGCGCCGCCGTCAGGTACCAGAGCGAGACATGCGCCGAGACGTTGATCTGCTGCGAGGAATGCCCCATCGCCCACCACACCACCTTGTACATCAGGGGATCGATGTCGGAGATCAGGCCGAGCGACCACAGCCAGGTCGGGATCAGGATGATCGCGCCGGAAGCGATCGTGAAGACGGCGATGATGGCGGCGGTGAGCGCGCCAAAAGTGACCAGCGGGATCGAGCCTTCATAGGTGCCCTCCTCCTTGGCGATCACTAGCGTCGCAAAGAACAGCGCGCAGCCGATCAGCGCGCCGACGGCAAACAGGATGATGCCGAGATAGAAATGCGGCTTGGCCATCATCGGAGGATAGGAGGTGAACATCACGCTCGAATCGCCCTGCATCACGGCCACGTTGGTGGCGATTGCGCCGACGATCATGAGCACGAAGCCGAGCCAGCCGAGCTTTGGCGCTGCCAGCCGCGAATTCAGCAGCACCGCAGATGCGAAGTAGAGAATCGCAATCTCGAAGAAGATGATCCAGAACAGCAGCACGTTGGCGCCGTGGCCGGTCAGGATCAGGTAGAACCAGTCGGCCGGAAGCAAATGCACCGCCGGCCATCTCGTGAGCGCCACCAGGAGGCCCATCAGGCCGCCGATCGCCAGGAACACGACGGCTGCCACCGCATTGGCGATGATCAGCTTCTGGGCGGCGGCGTCGACCTTGAGCCCGGTGTACTGGCAGGTGCGGAATTCGCCCTTGGCGGAAACGGCGCCAATCACGGTTTCTGCGGTCATGCTTATCTCCCATCCGCCAGGCGCTGTTCCGCCTCTGCCGTCTTTGGCTCGGTCACATAGATCTTGCCGGTCATGGTGTGATGGCCGATGCCGCAAAACTCGTTGCAAACGATGCCGAACTCGCCGCTCTGCGTCGGCGTCAGCGAAATCACGTGCTCGATTCCCGGATGAACCTGGATGTTGATGTTGGTCGGCTGCAGCGAGAATCCGTGCTGCCAGTCGATCGACGAGAGGTGGACGCGATAGCTCTGGCCCTTCTCCAGCTCGAGGATCGGCCACCACTGCCACAGCCGCCCGAGCATGTAGACGTCGCTGCCCGGCTTCGGTTTCGCGACCGGAATGCCGGCCTCTTCCCGCACCTGGTTCTTCTTCGCGAACTCGTCAACCTTGGCCTCGAAGGCCGAAGGCGTGATTCGGTAGGCTTCCTTGCTGAGGTTCTGCTCTCCGATGAAGTGCCAGGCGATCATGAACACGAACATGAACAACCCCCACAGGAAGGCGATCACGATCCAGATCAGCTCGACCCGTTCGATAGGCTCATTCCACCAGATCCGTCTTTCGGGCGGTGTGACAGCCATTTCGATTCCCCTTCACAGATTGCGTTATCGGTTGCGTGCGACGGTTCTCATTTCGCGAGCGGGATCGAGGCGACTTCCATGATGCCCCAGATCAGATAAAGGACAGTCGGCAAGGTCACGCCGAGGAACAGCAGCAGGAACGGGTTATCGAGCACCCTCTGCATGGCGGGCACACGTTCGGCGGCACCCTGGTGCGGCGCATTCACTTCGGTGGGCGGCATGGCGATCTCCCGGCTTTGACAGGCTTTAGCAAACTAGGACGAATCCGCCCGAGGCTTCCTTGACCGCGGTTAAGGATGCGCCGCCTCAAACTGAAATAGTGGCGGCATGAAATATCCTGTCGTACTCACGAATGACGGCGGCCGACGTGTGTCGTTTTGCCTGGCGTTGTTTGCAGCAGCGGTGGCGATGATCGCGGCGCTGCTGCTCGCGCCTGCCCCGCCGCCGGCGCGCGCGGTTAACCTCAAACTGATCTACGTCGGCGCCGAGGACTGCGCCCCATGCCGCGTCTGGCAGCACAATGATGGCGCTGCGTTCCGGCGCTCGGCCGAATTTTCTCGCATCACCTATATCGAGGTGAAGGCGGCCCGTCTGCACGATGTCCTCAAGGACGAAACCTGGCCAGAAGAGATCCGAGGCCTCAAGACCCGCTTCAAGAAGAGTGATGGCGTGCCACTGTGGCTCGTCGTTTCGAACGACGAGGTCGTGGAACAACGCTTCGGCGCAGCTTCGTGGCGAGCGAATATCCTGCCGGCAATCCAGTCCGCGCTGCGCTAACTCCTACCGATCGACCGCGACCAGCGAGGCCGCGTCAGCGGGGGCAGCCTTGCGGTTGCCGACATTGAAAGCGAAGCCACGTGGCTTGATGCGATCGCTCGCCACGAGGCTGCGCAACGTCGAAATATCGTTCACGACGACATCCGAGACGCGCACATCGACGCCGACCGACCTGAGCTTGGCGAACACCCTCGATAGCGATTCTGGCTTCAGGCCGAGCTGGCCCGCAATCAGGGATTTGTCATAGGGCAAGGCAATCCTGCACGGCCCTTCGACGGAAGACGCCAGCGAAATGAGGAAATCCGCAACCCTTTGCATTCCGCTCTGTGCCGTGAGTTGCTCGATCCGGCTCACCATCAGGTGCAGATGGCAGGACGCCGAGGCAATCATGGCAAGGGCTACTTCCGGCATCTTGCGAATGCAGTCGATCACGTGATCGACCGGGATCATTATCATCCGCGTGCGCACCACCGCGCTCGCCATCGCCGGATAATGCCCTGACGTGAAGGTGACGGCCTCGGCAAAACTCTGCCCGGCGCCAAAGACATTCAGCACCGCCTCATCGCCCGCGGGGGTGATGCGATAGAGCTTGATCCAGCCCTCGACAATGATGAAGAACGAACTCGCCGGCTCACCCTGCCGGAACAGCGTGCTGCCCGGGCGAAGATTGATGACCCTCGCCTGCGCCAGCAGGACATCAAGCACCTCCGGCTTCAGTCCGGAGAAGACCGGGATTTGCGATGCGACGGCCAGATCGGCGGAGCTCGGCACGGTCATGTGTCCCTCGAAGGTTTCCTCTGGGCAAACCTCTTTCGACTATCGTCGCGCCACTGCCTTGCAGCAGCGTGCGCAGCGCTCGAATTGACGGCTTTTCCAATGCACTGGGCACGTCGTGCAGCATCTGTTTCAGAGCTGTACTGGCGGTTGCCGGCTTCGATGGCGGCGCGTGCACAGCAATGAAGCATCCATCCGCCGGGAAGAACTTTGAGCCAACGCAAACTTGGTCGAAGTTTCTGTCGCCCCGAAATTGAGCGTGTGTCGACCTGTTGCGAATCAGTCGCATCATCGTCGCGCCCCTGCTCATACCGGTCTGGTTCCAGATTCGATCGGGACCAACCCGGACATCCACCGTTGCGAGCATGTGCGAATTGGCCGACCTTCGGATCGATAGGGGAAATGATTCGTGCTCGCTGACACCGCAGAAAGTTATCTGGATGGTCTAAATTCGGAACAGCGCAAGGCTGTCGAGCATGGTATTGGCCCGGTCGGAACCATTGGTCCGCCGCTTCTCGTGATCGCCGGCGCAGGATCGGGAAAGACCAATACGCTCGCGCACCGGGTGGCGCATCTGATCATCAAGGGCGCCGACCCGCGGCGCATGCTCCTGATGACGTTTTCGCGCCGCGCCGCCTCCGAGATGGCGCAGCGCGTGGAACGCATTGCGCGCCGTGTCATGGGCGACAAGGCCGGCATCATGACCGATGCGCTGACCTGGGCCGGTACCTTTCACGGCATCGGAGCGCGGCTGCTGCGGGAATACGCCGAACGGATCGGCTTCGATCCGACCTTCACCATTCACGACCGCGAAGATTCTGCGGACCTGTTGAATCTGGTTCGCCACGAGCTCGGTTATTCGAAGACCGAAAGCCGCTTTCCTACCAAGGGAACCTGCCTGTCAATTTATTCCCGCTGTGTGAATGCGAAAGCGCCGATCGAGACCGTGCTCGGACAGCATTATCCCTGGTGTTCGGGCTGGGCCGACGAGCTCAAGCAACTGTTTGCGGGTTACGTCGAGGCCAAGCAGAAGCAGAACGTGCTCGATTACGACGACCTGTTGCTGTGGTGGGCCCAGATGATGTCCGAGCCTTCGATCGCCGAAGAGATCGGCGGGCGCTTCGATCACGTCATGGTCGACGAATACCAGGATACGAACCGGCTGCAGGCGACGATCCTGCTGGCGCTCAAGCCAGATGGCCGCGGGCTGACCGTGGTCGGCGACGATGCCCAGTCGATCTATTCGTTTCGCGCCGCAACCGTCAGAAACATCCTGGATTTTCCGGACCACTTCAGCCCAAGAGCTGAGATCGTCACGCTCGACCGCAACTACCGCTCCACTCAGCCCGTGCTGGCGGCTGCGAACGGCGTCATCGGACTTGCCAGAGAACGGTTCACCAAGAACCTCTGGACCGAGCGCAGTTCGGCGCAGCTGCCGCGCCTGGTCACCGTGCGCGATGAAGCCGATCAGGCCCGCTATATCGTCGAACGGGTGCTGTCGAACCGCGAGGAAGGGTTTCGTCTCAAGGAGCAGGCAGTGCTGTTCCGGACGTCGTCGCACAGCGGCCCGCTGGAGGTCGAACTCACGCGGCGTAACATTCCGTTCGTCAAATTCGGCGGCCTGAAATTCCTGGACGCGGCCCATGTCAAGGATGTGCTCGCGCTGCTCAAGTTCGTCGAGAATCCCCGGGATCGGGTTGCGGGATTCCGCGTTCTTCACCTGCTCCCCGGCATTGGCCCCGCTTCAGCCCAACGCATTCTCGATGCGACCGCCACTTCGGCTGATCCAATATCGGCACTTGCAGCGTTGCCCGCACCGCCCCGGGCTGGCCAGGACTGGGACTCTTTTGCCCAGACGCTCACAAATCTGCGCTATCCCGAGTGGCCGTCCGACATCGAACGGGCTCGCCATTGGTACACCCCGCACCTGGAACGGATCCACGAGGACAGCGAGGTGCGGCTGGCAGACCTTCTGCAGCTCGAGCAGATTGCAGCGGGCTATCCGTCCCGCGAACGCTTTCTGACGGAGCTCACGCTCGATCCGCCGGATGCGACGAGCGATCGTTCCGGACCGCCGTTGCGCGATGAGGACTATCTCATCCTGTCGACCATTCACTCGGCCAAGGGTCAGGAATGGAAGGCGGTATTTGCCTTGAACGTCGTCGACGGCTGCATGCCGTCCGATCTCGGCGCCGGCACCACGGCCGAACTCGAGGAAGAACGGCGCCTCCTCTACGTCGCCATGACGCGCGCAAAGGACGATCTGCATTTGATCGTGCCGCAGAGATTCTTCGTGCACGGACAGCAGGCTCGCGGCGACCGGCATGTATATGCCTCTCGAACGCGCTTCATTCCGGATCCCCTGCTGAAGCTTTTCGAGCGTCATGCGTGGCCAGCGGCCGCGACGACCGCGCGCCCCGAGAAAGCCGGTCAGACTCCGAACATCGATATCCGGGAGCGCATGCGCGGAATGTGGCGTTAGCCGGGGCTTCCATGACAGTCGGGTATCGGGCCTAACTCATGCCGCAGTGCAGCTCAGTCGCCATGACCAGTCCCGCAACAGCGCTTGCGGCCTCAAGACCGTTGCCCCGGCGGGTTCAAATTCCGAAAAGCCAAACCGCAACGATCGTTCCGAGCACGGCCAGGCCGGAGATTGCCCAGCCCGAGGCATAGACCCCACCATCTGTCTCGGGCCTATCGACCATCGTGTCGTGCCAGTGGGTCATGACAGCCTCCGTGAGATTGCCGTGTAGATAGGTCACCGCCAAATGGCGCAAGGTTCAAATCCGTGGGCGCGCCGGGTAAGGGAGGATAATAATGGGGCAGCAGTGCTGTCCAAGCGGTCCGCGCGGCGACAATGTTCATTGCGGCGGCACCAACATGTCGCTTTCGGGGGTCTACCAGAAGAGACCCAGGCGATGAGCCCTAGAATCCCTTGATCAAACCCGCGTCCATCAACAGCCGGTTCAGGCGTTTGGCCTGGCTGCCTGCTTCGCAATTGTAAAAGATTCCCTCGCACCTTCGCAGGATCGACCTCTGCACCGCAAAGCTTGCGTCGAGGGGAACTCCGGACGCTTCCAGCGCGACCAGCGGCAAATACGCAGCGTCGAGCCGGTCGAGCGCCGACGTCATGTCGGCCGGCACGAAGTTCACCGCATCGATCGCATAATAAGTCGTCAGGTAGCGCGGGTCCGATGCTTCCGCCCGCTTCGCCAGCTCTTCCGCGCCGAGCGATGCATCGATCAGGCGCGCGCCGAACTGGGGCTGATGATCGCCGTAGCGGATGATGATGAAGGACTCTGCCGGAAACTCTTTAGCCAGCCTCTCCCGCAGGTTCCGATATTCCTGCGCCGACATCGCCTGCCGCCGAATGTACTCCTCCACGTCAGGCGCGTTGCCGAGATCCTGCCAAGCGGGCGTGAGCTGCGGGCGCAGCCGCTCGTCCCAGGGAAAATGATTGGCCACCGTGTAGACATAGAGGAAGAGCGGTCCCTTGCCGCGTTCGCGTCCAATCAGATCGATGGCACGGTCGTAGTAGAAGCTGTCGGCCTCGAAGCCGCGGGTGCCGAGATCGTGCATGTCCAGGTAATGCGCGATACCGGTCGTCGTTTGAAAAGCGCGCGATCCGAGAAAGGCTCCGTAGAACGGATACAGGCTGAAGGTCTGATATCCGCAGTCCTGCAACGAGCGCGGCAACCCGCGATGGACGCGCCCGGCAGCGATCCGTGTCACGGATGTCGCAAACCGGCCGAATGATCGAACCGAGAGGCCCGTGAGCACATTGTATTCGGTGAACCAGCTTGGTCCACCGACGCCCTCCACGACAAGCTTGCGCGCCTTGCCATCGAACGACTGAAAATGCCGATGATATCCGGCCGGGACCTTCACCCCGGTCGCCGCCGTAATGTCGAAGCTGGACTCATCGTGCAGCAGGATAATATGCGGAAGCTTCCGCGCCGGAAAGCAGGCGGCGCCGGCAGCTTCCGTCACGTATCCACTCGCCCCCTCGGCCGCGTCGAGATACCCGCGGGAGGACAGTTCGTGAACCGCCTCGACTCCCGTTCGTGCGAATTTCGAGACGTAACTTCGGCCTTCGAAATCCTCATTCATTCCGGTCGGCCAAAGCAGCGACACGGCAACGGATGCCGCGGCCGAGATCGACAATCCTGCAAGGCTCGTTCGGCGACTCACACGGTACCGGTCCAGCCGCCAGGCGACGGCGATCGCGAGCGCCGTCGCGACAGCCGCGAGCAGGATCCACCAGCGCAGGGCAGGAAATAACGCCAGCAGAAAGGCCATCGTGTCGCGATCGATGATCATGACGTCGACGAAGTCGATCGTCATCCAGAGCTTGTCGAACTTGAAGCGCGACAGCAGCGTCAGCGCGACGAGAATTTCGAGAGAAATCAGCGCCGCTACGGACGGCCTTCCATGCAAAATCAGCCACAGGCAGTTGAGCATGATCCAGACGAGCAGGAAGACGGTCATGCCAACGGGACCGGCTTCGGTCGTGAACATGAGGGCAAGCGCGGCTGCGTGCAGCAGCAGCGTCAGGCACAGGACAGCCACCCAGCCGCGCCCGGCCCGCCTGATGGCGGCGTCGTTCTCAAAACGGGTTGGTGCAGCGCGGAATACTTCCAAGGCGCGCCCGGGGCTGGTTCCCGGCGCGATGGTGCATTCGCCTCGGTTTCACCAACCATTGAACTTCGGCCGCGAAGGGGCGGGCAAATCCCGTCCGTAATGTCGCACCCTATGCAACCTTTCGAACAGTTCGTTATTCCAGACCTGAGCCACTATTTGTGTTCCGGAGCGGCAAACAGCGATCGGAGGCTTGCATGCGCATCCTGGCTGCAATCGGTGCTTTGGCGATCGTGGTGGCCATTGGCGCCGCGGCATTCTTCTTCGGCGGCTATTACAACGTCGCCGGAACCGCCGCAGACCCCGCCCCCGTGACATGGGCCCTTACCCGGGTGCGGGTCGCGTCGATCAACCGCCATGCCAACGATAGTCCGCCGGCCTCGTTCGGCGACGCCGCCCTGGTGCAGGCTGGCGCCAAGGCCTATGCCGCCTTCGGCTGCGCGACCTGTCACGGCGCGCCGGGCGTCATGTGGCTCAAGCTCTCGGAAGGGCTACATCCCTATCCGCCGGACCTGAAGAAGGTCGCCGGCGATCTCTCCCCGGCTCAAACGTTCTGGATCATCAAGAACGGCATCAACATGACGGGCATGCCGAGCTTTGCGGAGGCAGGCGCCACGGATAACGAGATCTGGTCGATTGCCGCCTTCGTCAAGAAACTGCCGAGCGGCGTTTCCGACGCCGACTACAAGAGCTGGACCGCAGGAGTTGAGCCAAAGCAGCATTAGGCCGCTCTAGCCTCGCGGCTCGGTCCTATCGGCTTCTCCGGACCAAACGACGACGGCACCGGCCATGCCTGCCAGCACGGCCCAATATCCATAGCGAAAGTCAGACGCCACGCCCACGGCATAGAAGCTCAGCACATAGATCGAGGCAGAGCCGCAAACACCCAGCGCGAAAGCTGCTTCGCGCGGAGGACTGCGCCGCCAACCCACGCAGCAAACGACAATGCATGCCAGCAGCCAGAAGCCGGCCCGAAGCAATGGCGTGGGCTTGAGCACATCATGCACGGAGACCATGGCGTTGAACGCGTCGCGATCGACGAACACCTTTTGCGTCGGATGCTCGATGTCCGCAGTCCACATCGTCAGATTGTCGGCAGCGAGAAGATTCCACATGAAGGCCGAGCGATGCTGCAGATAGGCGATGGGATGACGCAGTATCGCCTGCAGCCAGGCCCTCGATATCGCCGGCGTGCCGAACAGGCCCTTTTCGCGTTCGACCTTGCGCATCACGAAATCACACGGCTCGAGCCGCCAATAGATGTCCCACAGGGTCGGCTGGTAGCATTTGTCGAGCAGCATCGCGTTTTCAGCCTCGCTCCAGTCGACAGGAAACTGGTTCTGCTTCGCGAAATGGCTGATGCCGCCGAGATCGAAGATCATGATCGTTTGCAGCGGATGCTGTCGCTTCGCATCCAGCATGCCGTAATAGACCAGTTGCACGATCCCGAAGAGGGCGATCGCGGCCGGGATGTAGAACATCAGTATTCTGAGCAGCGTGACCCGCGATATCCAAAAGATATAAGCGGCGAGCAGCGGCGCGGCCAGCAGGGCGTTCGGCCTCAACAGTACCCCGAGGACAACCAATACCAGTGCCAGTGCCTGCCCGGTCCATCTGACCGGCGACCGCTGTTCAGAAACTGCAAATGCGACGGCTGCGGCAAGCAGCCAGCAGGTTGCCAGCAGGACGTCCCGCCAGATGCTCCCGACAAGGGCCAGCGCCGGTGGCGTCATTGCCAGCAGCGGCAACAGCAGCGCGACGGCCTTGCCGCGGGACGCGAGCGCAAGCGACAGGATGCCGAAACCCAGCCAGTAGGTCGTGGCCGTCAGCAGGAAGACGCTGCTGGCGCCCGGGGCAATCGGATCGATCAGGCCCCACAGCCAGACCATGACCGGAGATTGCCAATCGCCGTACGTACCCTTGGCGATGTCCTCGTACACGTACTTGGCATCGAAGGTCATGATCCCGGGATAGAAGATCAGAAGCGTCAGGCCGAAGCCGATCGCAACCAGGGTGGCAACGGAAGCCATCAGAAGTCGCGACGGCGGCCGCTCAGGTTGCGACGGCATAAATATCCCCTGAATTGGCCGATTGCGGCAGCGCGATCAGCCAACCGGCAACATCGCTGGCGTCCATCCACTTATCTACCAGCGCCTGGCTCTCCCCGAGCGCCGCGTTGAAACCCGTGTAGCCCATCGCCGAGCAACGCCCGATGCAGGCGAGCGCCACGTCGCGCTGGATCGTAGTGAACTCGAATGACAGCGCGCGTACCCTGTGCGACAAGCCGTGCAGCGCCTCCGCCTCGAAGCCTTCGACGTCGAGCTTGATGAAGGCGGGCACACCGTGCCGGGCGATCAGCGCATCGAGCGTCGTGACCTCGATATCGATCGTCTCGCTCCAGCGCTGGGTTTCCCAGCCCGGGGCGTCGCGTGCGGCCTCGACGAACGCTGGCGATACCGTCGAGACCGTCGGGTTGTCGGCATTGATCAGCATTCGCGCGTGGCCCGGCTCGCGCCCCACCGCGACCGCTTCGATCGTAACGGAAGCACTGCGTCCGTAGAGCAGCCTGAGAGCCCTTACCATGGTCGGCTGCGGCTCCACCGCCACGACGCGTGCGCCGAGCCGACGGAACGAGGCAATTCGGTCGCCGACATGGGCGCCGACGTCGAACACCAGATCGCCGGATCGAACGAAGTTGCCATAGAGGCGGTCCATCGCCGCGGCCCGCTTCCTGTTTCCGTAGTAGATACGAAGCGACCTGAAGGTGGCGCGCGCAGTCCTCACAGCGCCGGGCATGGCTAGACCGAACTGGCCAATGGCGGCCGGCTCTCCGAACGAATCGCGGGCAAGGCCAAGGCGAGAAGATCCTCCGGGATTGCCGTCTCCTCGGGAAGCCGGCCGACGCCGATGCGCGCTGCCAGGCTGCCGAGCGCCGGCCAGGCCGTTACGACCGCGAACGGAACGGCCAGCGCGGGACCGCCGGCAAGCAGGAGAATGTACGGCAGCGCCCACGGCTGGCTCAGCGCCACGAGGCCAAGCGCGACACATCCCACGAGGGTCTGGGGCCAGAGATCGCGCAGCGCCAGTTTCACGGGCACCGCGTGATCGTCACGGATCTGTCCCATCCAGCTGATTTCGCGATCGAGCAGCAGACCAACGAGAAAGATCGTATGGCCGATCCAGAGGATCGGACACAGCACGATGGAGTACGCGGTCTCGATCAGGAAGTTGACGGTAAAGCGCCCGGCCCCGCCAAATGCGCGGCGCTCTTCCGGCGCCAGCAGCACGTCGAGCGCGCCTGCAATCTTGGGCGAGAACCACATCACGAGCACCCACGCCAGCAAAACGCTGCCGACATCGGAACGCATGATCGTCGCGGGATCATCCGTCAGCGCAAGCGCGGCCACAGCTAGCACGAGCAGACCGATCCACGCCGGCGAGCCGATGAACATCAGGATGGCAAGCACCAACTGATAGCGGCTCACCGGCGTGAGGTTCGGCAGCAGAAGGAGCCGCCAGTACTGCATGTTGCCGTGGCACCAGCGCAGGTCGCGGCGCATGAACTCGAGCAGCGTCGGCGGATTTGATTCCCACCCGAGATCTTCCCGCGGTATCACGCGTACGTGCCAGCCGGCCGCCCGCATCATGGCCGCTTCGATCTGGTCGTGACTGAGGATATGCCGCTCCTCCTCCCCGTCTCCGGACAACATCGGCAGCTGGCAATGCCTGATGAACGGCTCGAGCCGCAGGATGGCGTTGTGCCCCCAATAAGGACCGCAATCGGCCTGCCACCACGCGCTTCCAATCGTGTAGGAGCGCATGCCGAGCCGCATGCCGAACTGAAAGATGCGGGCGAACAGGCTCGTTGACGGCAACCCGACGATGAGGCCCTGAAGGATGCCGAGCCTGGGATCGAGCTGCATGATGCGAAACAGGCGGATGACGGCATCTGCCGGCATGAAGCTGTCGGCATCCAGCGTAACCGCAAACTCGTGGCGGCTGCCCCAGCTCTCGCAGAATTCGCGGATATTGCCGGCCTTGAACCCGGTGTTTTCTGTCCGCCTTCTGTAGGTGATTGCAATTCGATCGCGCCAGCGCGCGATCAATTCGGAAAACTGCGCCTCCTCCACGGCCGCAAAATCGGCATCGTTGGTATCGCTCAGAAGGTAGAGGTGGAAGCGTTCGGCGTATCCGGAAGCGTCGAGACCATCGAGCATCGGTTCCAGATTTCGGATGATGCGGGCCGGTTGTTCGTTGCGAACGCACAGAAGAATGGCAGTCGATGCCGTCACCGGTTCATTGCCCTGGATCAGTCCGGCCGCGGGTATCACCGCAGCCACGGGATCGGGAGAAAAGCGCATGATCACGAAGCCGATCACGGCATTACAAAATCCCGCCACCATCCACGGCAAGGTGGCCGCGAACAGGAGGAGCGCCGCCAGATCGAGGATTCCGTATCCGCCCGGCGCCATCGCCAGCGCGGCAAGCCACAGCGATCCCGCCATGGTGACCGAAAACAGGGTTGCGAAGATCGCACGTCGGGCGAACATGCTCTTCTCGGCGCTGTGGGCTTGTATCATTGCAGGTGGATGTACTCGGAGGAAACAGTTACGGCTTCTCATTCGCCGGCAGGCAGTGCAGACTACCGCTTATAACACGTGATGCCCCCGGGAATTCCAGTCCGAGATCCAGGAAAATGGCTATTAGTTCGAGTGCCGATACTGCCTCGGCCCTGTGGTATTGCGGCCCCGGGCAGGTCGAGATTCGCCGGGAACAGATCGCTCCGCCCGGCCAAGGCGACGTGCGCGTGAAAACCCTCTACAGCGCGATCAGCCGGGGCACTGAATCGCTGGTGTTCCGCGGACGCGTACCCGCGAGCGAATTCGAGCGAATGCGCGCGCCGTTCATGGCGGGTGATTTCCCCTTCCCGGTCAAGTACGGCTACGCCGCGGTCGGACGGGTCGAGAACGGCGGCGGCCCTCTGCAAGGCAAGAACGTCTTCGCGCTGTTTCCGCATCAGACCGCATTCAACATCCCGGCGAGCGCCGCGGTCGCGCTTCCGAAGGACGTGCCGCCACAACGCGCGGTGCTGGCGGCCAACATGGAAACTGCGCTCAACGGCGTATGGGACGCGGCACCGGGGCCAGCGGACCGCATCGCCGTCATAGGAGCCGGCGTGGTCGGCTCTCTCGTGGCGTATCTGTGCGGCCGGATTCCCGGTACCGAGGTTACGCTGGTCGATATCAATCCAGATCGGGCGAAACTGGCTGGCACGCTCGGGGTTGGTTTTGCTGAACCCGGGCAAGCCAAAGGTGACTGCGACATCGTCGTTCACGCCAGCGGCTCCCCGGATGGGTTACGAACGGCGTTCGACCTGGGCGGCGATGAGGCAACCGTGCTCGAGATGAGCTGGTATGGTGACGCGACAGTGACCGCGATGCTTGGCGGCGCCTTCCATAGCCGCCGGCTGCGGCTGGTATCGAGCCAGGTCGGGCGGGTTGCTCCATCGCACCGTCCGCGCTGGACCTACGCCCGCCGCCTTGCGGCTGCCGTCGCACTTCTCAACGATCCGCAGCTCGACGCGTTGCTGGCGCCTGCGGTTGCGTTTGACGATCTGCCGGAGCGCCTGCCGCATATCCTGGACGCCCGGAGCGGGATACTCTGCCAACCCGTCGTCTATTAGTTAAGGAGCCGCTCTTGTTTACTGTCGAAGTTCGCGACCACATCATGATCGCCCATTCTTTCCAGGGCGCCGTCTTCGGACCCGCGCAAGCACTGCACGGGGCGACCTTCGTGGTCGATGCCGCCTTCATCGCGGACACCCTCGATAGCAATGGAATTGTCATCGACATCGGCCGCGCGCACGATGCGCTCAAGGCGGTGCTGTCGCCGCTCAATTACCGCAACCTCGACGAGGTGCCGGAGTTCAAGGGCGTCAACACCACGACGGAATTTCTGTCCAAGCATATTTTCGACGGACTGGCGAAGCCGGCAAGAGCTGGCGAACTCGGTCGTCCCGGCCGGGAGCTCAAGGCGCTGCGCATCACGTTGTCGGAGTCCCACGTCGCCCGCGCGCAATACGAGGCGCCCTTGTGGTGAAGCACGCCGTATTCGCCGTGCCGGGCAGCCTCGATACGCCAACCGGCGGCTACGCGTACGACCGGCGGATCATTGCTGAACTCCGGGAAGTGGGCTGGAACATCGACGTTATGAATATCGGCGAGGGGTTTCCGTGGCCGGACGAAGTGACCCGGTCGGCTGCGCGCTCCGTTCTGCTTGAGGTGCCGGAGGGCCGGCCGATCGTGCTGGACGGCCTCGCATTGGGGGTACTGCCCGATGTAGCGGCCGAACTCGCGCACAGGAACCCGCTGCTCGCGCTGGTGCATCACCCTCTCGCGCTGGAATGGGGATTATCCGCCAGTCAGGTCGACAGCCTGCGTCGCAGCGAGCAGGCCGCCCTTGCCGCCGCGCGGGAAGTCGTGGTCACAAGCCCTGCCACGGCAAGACTTGTCACTGTCGACTATGCCGTACCGATGGAACGCATCACGGTGGCAAGGCCCGGCAGCGATCCTGCGCCGCGCTCCAAGGGAAGCCAGAGCGAAATCCCGCATCTGCTGTCCGTTGGATCAATCGTGCCGCGCAAAGGGTTCGACGTTCTGGTAGCCGCCCTTGCGACACTTGCCGAACTGCCGTGGCGGCTGACGATCGCAGGCGACCTCACGCGCGATCCGAGCGTAGCAGCAAAACTTCGCACCAGCATATCCCAACACCGGCTTGCCGACCGGATCGAGGTGCTTGGCGCGGTATCGTCCGAGCAACTCGCCGCGCTTTACGACGAGGCAGACCTGTTCGTTCTCGCTTCCCGTTTCGAAGGATACGGAATGGCCTATACCGAGGCTTTGTCCCATGGCCTTCCGGTGATCGGAACGACGGCAGGCGCAATCCCCGATACTGTGCCGGATGGTGCCGGCATGCTGGTAGCCGCAGGCGACGTGACCGCACTGGCGGCGGCGCTGCGCGACCTCATTGCCAATGCCGACCTGCGCCGTCGCCTGTCCGACGCGGCATCGGAAGCCGCACGGACGCTGCCCACCTGGGAGCAATCCGGCGCGATCTTCGCCGCTACGCTGGAGAAGCTCACATGAGCGGCTTCTCGGCGGAATGGCTGGCGTTGCGGGAAAGCCATGACTTGCGCGCACGCAATCCGATCGTGCTCGATGCAGTGGCTACCTCGTTCCGATCGCGCGACGCATTGAGCATCGTCGATCTCGCCTGCGGTGCAGGCTCCACAGTCCGTGCACTCGGGCCCCATTTGCCGGCACGGCAACACTGGGACCTCGTGGACAACGACCCTCGCCTGCTGGCCGTGGCATGCAGCGGAACATTCGGCGACGACGTTAGGCTGAATGCCGTTCCGCTCGATCTCAGCAGCGATTTCGCGGCGGCACTCAGCCGCACGAAAGACCTGATCACGGTCTCGGCCCTGCTCGATCTCGTCTCCGAAGACTGGCTGGATCGCTTTGCCCGTCATGTCGCCGCGCACGCACTACGCGTCTACCCCGCGCTGACATATGATGGCCGCATTGAGCTGTCCCCGGCCGATCCGCTCGATGCAGCCATCGCATCAGCGGTAAATGCGCATCAACGCACCGACAAGGGCTTTGGCCCGGCGCTCGGCCCTTCCGCTGCCGCTGTAGCCATCTCCAAATTCGAGGCGCTGGGATATTCGATCGTGCAGGGCCAATCCGATTGGACGATCGGAACCACAGATCACGAGATCCAGCAGGAATTGCTTGCCGGTTGGGCAGGCGCAGCGAGCGAAATCAATTCGCTTCAGGATTCTGACATCGCCAATTGGCTGGCGCGACGGCGAAGCGCGGTCCAGCAACACGTTTCATCCATGCGGGTGGGTCACGTCGACTTCTTTGCCACGCCGAGCGTCACGCGCTGAGCTGACAGGTCGCAATCGAACAGCACATCGTCCTCGATCTTGTGCAGCCGCACCGGCATGCGCTGGGCCTGGTCGGCCCGATCGAGCGGCGGTAATTCGATGCCGGGCCCCCCGGCACCCAACATGACGGGCGCAACGGTGACATGCAGCCGATCGAGACACCGGGCTGCGATGAACCGCGACACGGTGTCGGCTCCGCCCTCGATCAGCATGCGTCGCATCCCCGCCCGCTTCAGCGCAGTTGCGATAGCGCAGGGGGCAATGTTCCCGTCCTCCGCAGGCAGCCTGATGACCTCAACGCCGGGAGGCGGTGCGGCCGGAGAGCCTTCCGCCGTGATCAGCAGGCGGCGAACGCCATCCTCGGCAAGCAATTTCGCGTTGGCTCCGAGGCGCCCCTTCGGATCGATGACGGCGCGCGCCGGCTGAGGACCCGCGACATGCCTGACGGTCAATTGCGGATCATCGGCCAGCGCCGTTCCGACGCCGACCACGACAATGTCGACCAGCGCGCGCAGCCGGTGCAGATGCTCGATTCCGGCCGGGCAGTTGATGTACTTGGAATGACCGGTCGCCGTCGCGACCCGGCCGTCGAGCGACTGGCCGACCTGCCCCACGATCACCAGATCGTCCACCAACCCGCTTCGCAGCGGCCCGAACAGATCGGCCCAGGCTTGCGGCAGATGTTGCTGTCCTGTACGAAAAAGCTCGACAAAGTCCTCCCAAGTATCGGGAGAGGCAAATTTGCGGGTGGGGAAACTGCTGAGTTGCACGGTAAATTCGGTTCTCACGAGTTATAAACGCCACTATCGGCCACCCGATCCCAAAAATCCATCTGATTTCTGGCGGAATGATCTCGGACTTTCGGTGTTCCACGAACGCGCCCGGCAGGAAAGCTCCTGATTGTGCAATGCCCCTGTTCGAATTGAGGCGTATCACGCCTTGTGTGAACGGTCGTTGACATGTCCGGCCGCGCACTGGGCCTCAATAACCGTTCCTTCCGCCTTCTGATCGTTGGGGCAGGCCTGTGCTGGTCCATCGCATTCCCGGTCATCGCGCTTTCCTACCAACTCCAGCTTTACGGCGACGGCGCGATGTTTTCGTACGCTGTCGCGGTTCGCGATGTCTGGGCTTTCCATTGGCATAACATCTCCGGCCGAACATCCGTCTTCCTGCTGACCCTCTGGCCGGCCGAGACGCTCGTTGGAATAACGGGCAATCCCTGGGCTGGCATCATCCTCTATGGGCTGCTTTTCTACATTTCCCCGCTGGCGGGACTGGCCGTGACCTACGCGGCCGATCGCTCACCCGGCCGCCTCGTCTTTGTCTATGCGTGCGGCTCGACGGCGCTGCTGTGCCCGTTGATCTTCGGCTTCCCTACGGAGATGTGGCTGGCCCACGCGATATTCTGGCCGGCGTTGGCGCTGGGTCACTATGCGAAGCCGGCGACCGCCGGATCGTTGCTGGTGTTCATCGCGTGGCTTCTGCTGGCCTTCACGCATGAAGGCGCCCTGGTGCTGCTGGTGGTTATCGTTGCAACGCTGGCGCTGCGCGGCTTGCGGAGCATGATCTTCGTGCGCGCTGCAATCATCCTGACGATTATTCTGCTGTTGGCCGCAGCGGCGAAGATTGTGGCTCCGCCGGATAAATACTACGCTGACGCATTCTTGCGGGCAGCACTGCACTTCTTCGATCCCGGCATCTTCCAGGTAAATGTCGTCCTGGTATTGCTGGCGACGACCACAGCCTACGGCGCAATCCTGTTCCTGTTGTCAGCATGGCTGCCGCGATGGGCGTGCATCTGCGCTCTGGGATCATTGTCCGGGATGCTGGCGGTTTACTGGCTGCACTTCGATCATTCAGTCCACGCCAGCAGCCGCTATTATTTCCGAACCGCGCTGGTCATCGCCACACCGCTGCTCGGCGCGCTGGCGGCCCTGGCCGCCATGACCCGAGAAAGTGTCATGCTCAATCAGGCGGCGAGGCTGCGGCACGCCCTGATCGCTCCCCCCGGCAGGATGCGGTGCGCCCTCGCCTCATTGTTTCTCGTGGTGACCATGATCCATGCGGTCGAAACCGCAAAATTCGTCGCGTCGTGGAACGAATACCGCAACGCAATTGCGGCGCTGGCGAGGGGTAGCGAGTCCGACCTTGGGCTCGGCGATCCGCGTTTCGTCTCAGCCGGGCGGGTTTCTCCTGCTCTCTCGCCCCTGTCGTGGTTCTCGACCATCCCTTATCTGTCGATCATTCTCTCGAACTTCTCGCCAAACCGGCTAGTCATCGATCCCACCGGGAACTACTTCTGGTTATCCTGCGAAACGGCGACCAGAAACAGGGATGCAGACCTCGCTGTTCCCATGCAGACCCGCGAACTGGTCCGGATGTACTCATGCCTGCATCGATAAGCACATTGCATCCTTGAGAGCGCGCCCTTGAAGCTGATCATATTCGATTTCGACGGAACATTGGTCGACAGCCGTTCGCTCATTCTGGAGAGCCATCGAATCGTCTTCTCCGAATTCCAGTTACCTGCTCCGTCGCCCGCCGACAGTCTTGCGCTGGTCGGAAAGTCACTTGATGTCATCCTGACACAGCTCGCAGGCCCGGCGGCCCCCATCCTCGATATGGTCAAGGCCTACGATCTCCTGCTGCCGCAACTGAGAGCGGATTCCGCATTTGCCGAAAAGCCGTTCGAGGGCGCCAGCGACCTCCTTTCCGAGTTAAGCGCAGCTTCAGACACCGTCCTGGGCGTCGCCACCGGGCACAGGACCGACACGATCGCTCCAGCGCTGAAAGAGTTGCGATGGACGGATTACTTCAAGACCATTCAGGCGGCGGACACAGCGCCCTCCAAGCCGCACCCCGCGATGCTGCTCCAAGCACTCGCGGCGACCGGGGTGACGGCCGAGAATGCGATCTTCATTGGCGACACCACCTTCGACATGGAGATGGCTCAGGCGGCAAAGCTGCGGTCAATCGGCGTCGGCTGGGGATATCATCGGACCGAGCGATTGCTGGCAGCCGGCGCACATCGCGTCGTCCAATCCATTGACCAGCTGCGCGACTGCATTCGAACCGCCATGAGCGAGTGACCCGATGCGCCATGTCGGCCCGCTGTAGCCGAGCTGTGTCGTTCATTTCCGATGCAATCGGTGTGTCCATATCGGAATCACGTCATCAGGCGGGGTCTCTTGATCCGAAGCCGTAACCCACTCGATCAGGCGTCGGGCGATTTCGTCCTGTTGTGCCTGACGCAGTAACTCATCCCGTTCGCGGCATGCGGGAAGCCGTTCAGCCCGGGCACGGAGCTCCTTGATCTGATCGCTGAGGCGATCCACGTGAGTCTTGTTCTTCATGATCGAAAACTTCCGGTTGGCAGCCACCTCCAGTGGTACGCGCGGCTCGCCCGCCGGTTTCACCCGTTCGGTCCGATCTACTGCGGATCAAGCAAGCCTTCATCGGCGGTTCGCCGCTGCCGCCTTCATCGATCGAAATCGACGTATTTGCCTGCCGGCGAAACCGGCAATATGGTCGTACCCACAAAACAAAAATGCTTTCGGGGAGGCGACAAATGGCAAGGCATCTGATGGCGGCCGCTGTTCTGGCGTTGGCGGGATTGAGCGGCGCGCAGGCTCAGGATTATCCGACGAGAACAGGCACGGTCATCGTTCCGTTCGCGGCCGGCGGACCCGCGGATATCACCGGCAGGCTCGTTGCCGACATCTTCAGCCGTCACCTGGGCCAGAGGTTCGTGGTGGAGAATGTCGCCGGTGGCGGCGGCACGACCGGAGCGCTTCGCGCCGCCCGCGCAGCGGCCGACGGATACACGATCCTGTCCGGCCACCTCGGCACCAACGCGCTGGCGCCGGCGTTCTATCCCAATCTGGGCTACGATCCGCAAAAGGACTTCGAGCCGATTGGACTGACGGCCGAATATCCGGAATTGCTGGTCGTCCGCAAGGACTTTCCTGCGGACAACTTCAAGGACTTTGTCGCTTACGCGAAAGCCAATCCGGAAAAGCTCAATGTCGGGCACGCCGGGCTCGGCTCGGTATCCTATATCGGCTGCCTGCTTCTTCACGCGGCGATCGGCATCAAGCCGACGATGATTCCGTTCACCGGCACGGCCCCGGTGCTGAACGCGATGCTCGGAGGCCAGGTCGACTATGAGTGCGATCCCGTGCTCGGAACGTTGAGCCAGGTGCGCGCAGGCAATGTCAAGGCGCTGGTCGTCGCCGCCAAGAAGCGCAGTCCACTGCTGCCCGATGTACCGACGTCCCACGAGCAGGGCCTGCCCGAGTTCGACATCGCTCCTTTCTACGCGGTGTTCGTGCCGAGCGGAACGCCGCAGGCGGTGATCGACAAACTCTCGGACGCCCTCAACAAGGGGCTCAACGAGGAAGCCGTTCAGAAGCGGTTGGCCGAACTCGGTGCCGATCCCGTGGAGCCGGAGCGCCGCGGGCCAAAGGCCCTCGCCGATCTCGTCAAAAGCGAAACCGCACGGCTGATGCCCATTCTGCGCGCCGCGGCGGAGAAATAATCACGGCAAGTCCACCGCGCCTCGCATGCCGTTAATCGGTCGGCTAGTGCCCCAACGCGTAGTCAGCGCGAAGGGGCGCGGCGCCGGATGGCGGCACGTCGAGGCGCACGGCGACGCCTTCCAGTTGCGGGTTCGGGGCCGGATAGAGCTTCATGACCAGCGGATCGTGCCCCGGAACGATATGGCTCTCGTCCGGCGCAAGCGCCCGCAGCTTGTCGAATCCCTCAAGCATCTCGCCGATATGGAAGGAGGTCGTAAACGGACGCTCGCTAGCCATGTTCTCGTAGAAATGGCTGACATCGGAGGCGAGCACGACATACCCCCGTCGAGTCCTGACGCGAACGAACTGAAGCCCGGCCGAGTGGCCGCCGGCCGCATGGATCGTAAGCCCGGGAGCGATTTCGGCGTCGCCATTGTAGAACAGGACGCGACGCGCATAGTTCAGCCGCACGATCCCGCAGACGTCCTCGACCTCGAATGAATGCGACAACCTCGGATACCGCATGAAGCGCCCGGTGGCATAGGCCAGTTCGCGCTCCTGCAGATGAAATCGCGCTTTCGGAAAGCGATCGAAATTCCCGACATGGTCGTAATGCAGATGCGTGAGGATGACATCCTCGACCGCACCCGCATCAATGTCTAACGCACCGAGCGTCTCTACCGGACACCGCAGAAACGTTCGCTTTCGCTTCTTCGAGACTTCCGCGTTGAATCCGGTATCGACGACGAACGTACGGCCCCCACCCCGGGCCACCCACATGAAATAGTCCATCGGCATTGGACCATCATGCGGATCGCCGCCGATGAAATGCTCGCTCCGCCGCGCCTCGCGTGTGGCGTAGCGGATGGCAAAGAGCTCGTACTCCGGCTCGGCCATGCTATTTCCCCGACCGACGCGTCATTTTCCTTCGACTTCGTTGAACGCCTCGCGCGCGTTGCGGAATGCGTCGATTCCCGAGGGAATGCCGCAGTAGACGCCGACCTGAAGCAGGATCTCCTTGATCTCGTCCTTGGTGACGCCGTTCTTCAGCGCGCCCTTGACGTGCAGCTTCAATTCATGGGGACGCCCCAGCGCCCCGAGCATCGCCAGGTTGACGATGCTGCGGGTGCGGCGGTCCAGACCCGGCCGCGTCCACAACGCGCCCCAGCAGAATTCGGTCGACCACTCCGCCATGGTCCGGGTGAATTCGTCGGCGCCCGCGATGGACTTGTTGACGTAATCCTCGCCGAGCACTTCCTTGCGGACCTTCAATCCCTTGTCGAACAATTCAGTCATCGCTGGTTCCTTCCACTGTTTGAGTACTGTCTTTGAAGGCCACACGGCTCAGCCAGGCGGCCTCATCAGGCCTGAGACGTCAGCCAGCGTATCGAGACGCCAAACGCCGTCAATGATTCGATCCGGATCCCA
>JAESGW010000329.1_pt1 | contig 65279 bp, 65 predicted proteins | sample 9269791 | NCBI WGS metagenome assembly JAESGW01 (sample SAMN16773120, study PRJNA677053) | algae metagenome | isolation source: Aphanocapsa lilacina HA4352-LM1 and co-occurring heterotrophs from near cave... | place: USA: Maniniholo cave, near Haena, Kauai, HI | collected 2009-07-28
TGGCTGATCTTGCAAAGATCGTTGAAGAACTGTCGGCGCTGACCGTCCTCGAAGCGGCTGACCTGTCGAAGCTGCTCGAAGAAAAGTGGGGCGTTTCGGCTGCCGCTGCTGTTGCTGCCGCTCCGGCTGCTGCCGCTGCTGGCCCGGCTGCTGAAGAGCAGACCGAATTCGACGTCATCCTGACGGGTGACGGCGGCAACAAGATCAACGTGATTAAGGAAGTCCGTGCGATCACCGGTCTGGGTCTGGGCGAAGCCAAGGCACTCGTCGAAGGCGCACCGAAGGCCATCAAGGAAGGCGTGAACAAGGCAGAAGCTGAAGAGCTGAAGGCCAAGATTCTCGCTGCCGGCGGCACCGTCGAACTGAAGTAATTCGGTTGGATGGGTTCCGGCCGGATCATCCGGCCGGGTTCCAGCGAAAAGAATAAGGGCGGCGCCGCGAGGCACCGCCCTTTTTCTTTGCGGTGAGGGGACCACCGCGGATTATCGGGCGCTCAGCTCTTGGAATAGCCCGGGCGGAAGCTGGTCGACGTGCGGACACGCGCGGGTTCGGGGCGGCGCACATCCTGTTCCTGCGTCGCCGGGGCAGGGCGCTGGGCGATTTCCCAAGCGCTGACCGGCTTGCGGGTCATGTCTTTCTGCGCGCCGAGCGTCTCGTCATAGACGGTGCGTTCCTGGCGATCGAGGAAACGCGCATGCTTCAGCCGCTTGCTGAGCGTCGCAAAGGGATTGTCGTCGGTGGGCCCGGCCATCGCCATCGCTTCGTGACGACCCATGCTGCCGCTAGGCGCCGCGACGAAGGCGGGAACCGTGCGCGGAGTGACCTCTTCCTCTTCGGGCGGGGCATAGGCGGGGGTGATCCAGGGTTGCGTTTCGCCGGTCACCGGCTCGGCTGCGGCAACGGACGCAGGCTCATATTCATACGCCGTGGTTTCCGCACCGACCGCGCGGCGGCGGCGAGCGAAGGCCAATCCGGCGCCGCCGATGATCAGCAACGCGGCTGCGCCGCCGGCAATCTCCCAAGGAAATTCACTACCGGTCGTGCTGGTCGTTTCGGCGGGCAGCGGGGCCGGCTCGGCGATCGGTTCGGCCGACGCTGCCATCGGTGCGGCGATCGGGGTGGCTTCCTCGATTGCCGGAGCCTCGGCGACCGACGCCGCAACAGGGGCGACAGCCGCTGCGACGGGTGCTGCGGAGCGCGTACGCGGCGCTTCGCGTTCGGCGCGCGCCGGGGCGGGCGCTGAGGCGCGTTCTGCTGCCTTGGGTGCGGCCGCAGTCTTTTCGGCGGGGATATCCAGCGGGACGCGGATAATCGGGGCCGGCGCGGCGGGCTGCGCGGTCTGCGAGGTTGCGACCGGTGCGGTGGTGCTCGGTTCGGGCACCGTGGGCGGGGTCTGCGGCGTCGGCGCCGCAACCGGCGGGGTCATCGTAACGGTCGGGGCTTCCTGCGCAAAAGCGCCGGGGGTGGACAGAACCAGGAACGCGGCAATCGCGCTCATGGCGGGGCGGGAGAGGGCGATATTTCTTGTCATAGTGAAGCACGAACGAGCCACTCGCCGAAAATGCTGCTCGGACAACGCGGTTTCCGGGATGAGCCGTGGCTGCCGAACGGCGCGGCGAGGATTCCGGTGCGGCTGGTCGTGCCGTCTCATCATTTTTGCGGCCGGGCGGACCGGTGCGATCGATCGCCCGGGCCGGGCCCGGGAGCACGCATTTCCGAGGACGTGCGCTTCAATATGACAGGGGTTTTGCGTTTTGGTGTCGGCCGGGTCACCAATCCGTCATTCGCGCGCAACCTTGCCGTGATCAACGCCGCGCATGAAAACCACCGACCTTGCCCCGACCCGGCTGCCGAGCCAGCTGCGCGAAACGCAGCGGCTTCTGTTCATCGCCAAGCATGCGCGCTGGACCGGAGGGCTGCATGTCGATGACGGCAATCACGCGCTCTATCACCGCGAAATGCGCGAGACGCTCGAAGGGATCGGCATCGAACTGCTAATCGCCGACAGCTATGCCGCGCTGTTCGACCGGCCCGCCGCCGATTTCGTCTTTCCGCTGCTCAATCGCGGGGGCTTTTTCAATTCCGAAATGCTGCTGCCGCTGCTCTGCAACCAGCACGGCCTGCCCTATCTTGGCGCCTCGCCGATCGTGCGCGGGCTGTCCGATGACAAGCATCTGACCAAGCTCGAGGCCGCGGCGCACGGCGTGCCGACCGCGCCCTGGGCGCTGTTCCGCCGCGGCGCGCCGGTCGACGTGTCGCGCTGCCCGCCGGCGCGGCGCTGGGTGATCAAGCCGAACAACAGCTCGGCCTCGTGGGGCGTCCGCGACGCGCACGACCGGGTGCAACTTGCGCAGGCGGTCACCGAAATCCATGCGCTCGACCATGATGCGCTCGTCGAGCCCTTTATCGACGGCAGCGATATCGAGGTGCCCGTGATCACGCTGGATGGCGAACCCGCGATGCTGCCGATGATGATTTTCGAGCAGGACGATCCGACCCAGCTTCGTACCTATCAGGAAAAGCGCGACCTCGTCGGCAACGTCGGATATTGCATCAAGCGGTTCGACGATCCGACGATCGCGGCGCGGATTGTCGACTATACCAAGCGGATGGCCGATATCTTCCGCCCGTTCGATTATGGCCGGTTCGAGTTTCGCGTCGATCACACGACCGGCGACGTCCGGCTGCTCGAGGTCAATCTCAACTGCAATCTGTGGTCCGAAAAACTGTTCTCGCGCTCCGCCGTCGCTGCCGGCTTCACCCACGCGGCGCTGATCGAAACAATCGTCGCCGAAAGCATGATCCGTCAGATTGCGCCCGCCGCGGCGCGGCGGAGCGCCGCATGAGCGGGTCGATCCTGATCCTTGCCGGCCGCCGCGCCGGGGCCATCGATGCGCTCGCCGAGGCATCTGGCGTCGGCGACAAATGCCTTGTGCCGGTCGCGGGGCGGCCGATGATCGCGCATGTTCTGGAAAGCGCGGCCGATAGCAGTGCGCGGCAGGTGTTCGTTTCGACGCATCACGCGGCGCTGCTCGCCGAATTGAACGACCCGGTGGTCGATCTGCTCGGCGACCGGCTGATCATCCTACCTGCGGCAGATAATCTGGCGGATTCGGTTCTCGCGGTCGCGGGCGTGGCCAGCTTCCCGCTGCTCGTCACGACCGCAGACAATTGCTTGCTGACCCCCGCGACGATCGCCGAGATCGAAACCGAGGCGGAACGGCTCGGCGCCGATGCCGGGGTCGCGCTGGCGCGGCGCGAGGATGTGCTGGCGGTTCATCCCGAAGGCCAGCGGCGCTTTTACGAGTTTTCCGACGTCGCGGTATCGAACTGCAATGCCTATTGGATCGGGCATCCGAACGCGCTCCGCGCGGCGGAGGCGTTTCGTGGCGGCGGCCAGTTCGTCAAGAAGCCGTTTCGCGTGATGCAGGCGTTCGGCCTGATCAACCTGCTGCGCTTCCGCTTCGGGCTCGGTCCGATCCACCACATCTTCCAGCGCATTTCGCGCCATCTGGACGTCGAAATCGCCCCGCTGCTGGTAAGCAACGGGGCGACGGCAATCGATGTCGACAATGAAAGGTCGCTGCGCGTGACCGAGGCGCTGATGAAGCGCCCCGATATAGTCAATCCGCGACCCAGTTCCCGTGAAAGCCGGGAGGAACCCGGTGCGGCAGATGCACGACAGCTTGCGGTGACCCGGTAAAGTCATCGGCGTTGAGGATGACGAGCGCGGTCGTCTCGTCATTCATGTTCACGACCAGCCCGATCAGCCAGCCGTCGTCTTCCGCGCCGCTTCCACTGCGCGGAACAAAGACGAACTCGCCGGGATGCCGGCCGGAGCCGAAATCGTGGATCGCGGTCGTGCCCTTGCCCAAGTCGTGCTTGAACAGCCGCGTGTCGGCGAGTGCCCATTCGGCCGACTCCCCGTCGGGGATCGCGATCGTATAGGCATAGCGATAGGGCTTCGTGGTCAACCGCTCGTCATAGCGCGGGAATTCCTGCGCATGATCGTGGATGACGGTGCGGGTCGTCGTCCCGGCGACCGGATCGATCGTCCAGCGTTCCATCCGCGACTTTTCGCTGTCGGGGCCGCGCTTCGAACTCGCGAACATCGTTTCGTGCGCGACCACGTCGACGATGACCTTGCCGTCCGCAGTTTCATAGGCGTTGGCGGGGTGGAAGACATAGCAGGGTTCGACGGGAACCCAGATCACCTCGTCACCGCGGCCGTTCCTGGGGAGCAGTCCGACGCGCGCTTGATGCGCGTCGTTCCACGCATAGGGGAAGCGATAGCCGCCGAGCAGCATCTTCATCGAGAAAGTGACGGGCAGGTCGAAGACGAGCACGTAATTCTCGGTGATCGCGCAGTCATGGATCGACGGGCCATCGCTGACCGCGATCGCTTCTTCGCGGATGACATGCGCTTGGCTGTCGAGCACGACGTGCCACACTTTGTTCGGTTCGTCGCCGCGATAGGTGATCGCGTGCATCTCGTCGGTCACGGGGTCATGATGCGGGTGCGCGGTGTAGGACCCGGCGAGCGTGCCGTCGAACGGGTTGTGCGCGATCGTGTTCAGTTCATAGCCGAGCTCGACCGGCTTGCCGCCCGCTTCGACGATCGCGAAGGTACGGCCGGCGAGGCCGACAACATTGGTGTTCGGCGCGTCGCTGGTTTCGCGCGGCCCCGGGGGCAATTCCTCGCCGAGCACGGCGCATGCTTCGCTGCCGCGGACCCAGCGATTGCGATACCAGTCGGCCTTGCCGCCTTCGATGCGGATGCCGTGGACCATGCCGGCGCCCGTGAACCAGTGGTAGCTGGCGGGATCGGGGGCGGCCGCGGGGTTCGGCCCGTTGCGCAGGTAACGACCGGTCAGCACGGCGGGGATCTCGCCCTCGACGCGCAATTGCTCCAGCGTGACCTCTTCGGTCATCGGTTTGTGGATGCCCGTCAGGAACGGGTGCGCGTCGGTGGGGCGGGGGAGGCGCTTGCGGTTGAAGTCGGCGACCTTGCCGATGCCTTTGACAACCGCGCCGCGGATCAGGGTTTCGACGTTGCTTGCCATGATATTGCTCCTTACGGATGTTGGCGAAAGTGCCGCGTGGCGGGGGCTTGTGCGGACGACTCGAAATGTTTACAGCGACAACATGATGGCGAACAAAGATAACAGTGTCAACATAAAAAGCGGCGGCGCGAAGACGGCGGGCGCTTATCATCATGGCGACCTGCGCGCGGCGGTGATCGCGGCGGGGCTGAAGCGGTTGGAGGAAGGCGACGGTGCCGAGCTCGGGCTGCGCGCGCTGGCGCGCGATGTCGGGGTGAGCGCGACGGCGCTGTACCGGCACTTCCCCGACAAGGAGGCGCTGCTCGACGCGCTCGCCGACGAAGGGCTGCGACGGCTCGGCGCGCTGCAGGCGCAGGCGTGGCTGAAAGCGGGCGGCGCGGTTGCGGGCTTCAAGGCGACGGGCATTACCTATGTCCGCTTCGCCCACGACGAGCCGGCGCTGTTCCGGCTGAGCTTCACGCGGCAAATGTCCGAACGCAGTCCCGACGGCGCCAGCGATGGCGGCGAAGTTGCTTACAACCTGCTCCGTGCCGGGGTCGGCGAGGCGCTGCCCGGCGCCCGAGACCCCGATACCGCGGCGCTGCACGCGTGGGCGCTGGTGCATGGCCTCGCGATGCTGATCCTCGACCGGCGCATCGAATGGGACGAGGCGAAGGTCGCTGAAGTCGTCGGGCTGACCTTTGGCGGGATCGATTGAATGGCCGCCAGATAAGGTGGCGCGACCCGGGGCAGACACGGCCGGCATAATTTAGCGGTTTCTTTTCCGGTTTTTGGTTATCTGGGCGCATGACCCGGTCGCTGCCCCCCAGAGTCGAAGCGATCTTTTGGCTCCTGCTGACCGCAACGGGATATTTCCTGCTGGCCAGCCTGTCGCTGTATGCGACCAAGGGAGCAGACAATATCGCTGCGGTGTGGCCGCCCAGCGGATATTTCCTTGCTCTCCTCCTCCTGATGCCCGCGCGTTGGCGAATCGCGTCCTTCACTGGGATGGCGGCGTCCAGCATGGCCGCAAACATGCTCGGCGGCACGGCGTTCGCGATGTCGGCGGCCTTCGTTTTCGCCAATGGCGTCGAGGCTGCCGTCGCGCTGTGGCTGTTGCGCCGGCGCGAACCCGGCGAACTATCCTTTACGGCGCCGCGCGATGTGGTCCGTTTCTGCGGCGCCGCGCTGGCTGCAAGTTTCGTTGGCGCGGGCATAGCGACACTGCTTGCCGGCACCGGGCTCGATTTTTTCCTGTCCTGGCTGACGACGGTCGCGCTCGGCATATTGATCGTCACCCCGCCGATCGTCATGCTCGCGCGGCTCATCGTGTCGAATGCGTTCAGCAATGCGCCGGCCGGCATGAAAACCGAAGCGACGGCGATATTGACGGGTGCCGCCGCGATCACGGCTATCTGCTTTTCGCAATCGCAGTTTCCGGTCAATTTCCTGCCCTATGTGGCGGTCATTGTCGCGTCGTACCGCTTAGGGCCTTTTGGCGCCGCCGCCGGCATATTGATTGTCACGATCATCGCTTCGTTGCTGACGGCTCAGGGTTTTGGCCCGATCGCGGCCATCGACGGTGAACCGAAGGTCAAGATATTCTTCCTGCAATTCTACCTGCTGTCGATGCTGGTCGTCGCGCTGCCGCTCGCCGCGTTGCTCGTCGTGCAGCGGCGGCTTTCGAGGCGGCTCGAGCAAAGCAACCGCTGGCTGCTCCAAGCCGAGGCCGCGGCGCTGGTCGGGCATTGGCGCGTCGACTTGGTCCATTGGACGATCACCTGGTCGGACCAAAGCTATCGCATCCACGGGTTGGAGCCCGGTATGCCGGTCGACGTCAACTATAGCGTCAAACAATATGTGGCCGAGGACCGGTTGGCGGTGCGCAAGATTTTGGCGGAGGCCGTGCGGACCGGCCAGCCTTTCGAATTTCAGGGACGGATATTGCGCGCCGACGGCAAGATCCGGCATGTCAAATCGCACGGCTCGATCGAAATGGGGCGCGGAGGCAAGGCGGCCGCGATTTTCGGCACCGTCCAGGACGTGAGTGAGACGGTCGAGAATGCCCGGATCCTTGAGGCCGCGCGCAGCGCCGCCGAACGCGTCGCCAACACCGATATGCTCACCGGGCTGCCCAACCGCCGCCATACGCTCGCGTTTCTCGAAAAGGCACTGATCGGCGCGCGCGACCATGGTGCGCCGCTCGCCGTCGCGATTTTCGATATCGACCATTTCAAGCGGATCAACGACGCGCATGGTCATGTGGTCGGTGACGATGTGATCCGCCGCGTCGCCCAGCGCGCCAAGGCGGCGCTTCGCGACGCGGACATGCTCGGCCGCATCGGCGGCGAGGAGTTCGTCTGCATCCTCCAGCGGGCGAGCGCGCAGGCCGCCGAAATCGTTGCCGAGCGCGTCCGCAAGGCGGTCGAGACCGGGACCGCCGCTGAAGAGGATCTCCCGAACGCGACGATCAGCGTCGGCCTCGCGATCTATGACGGCGAGGCTGATATCGAGGAACTGCTTCACCGCGCCGACAAGGCGCTCTATGTCGCCAAGCGCGAGGGACGGAACCGGCTGCGCAGCGCGGCGTGACAGGCGGGCGGCGGCCAACGACCGATTGCCGGCCTTCCTTTCATCGTCATCCCGGACTTGATCCGGGATCCATAGCTGCGCCGTCGTCGTGGATCCCGGATCAAGTCCGGGATGACGAAGCGTGTGGGAGAGATCGTCCGCTTCCGACCCCAAAGCCGTGGTTGCGCTTTGGCGGCGACGGTTTTTGCTGATAGGCTCGGCATCGGTCACGGGCTGGGAAGGTAGCGTCATGGAATCGGATGAAACAATGATGGCGCGGCGGGTGCTGCTCGCGGGCGCGATCGGGACGCTCGCGTTGATCCACGCGCCGTGGGCGGTAGCGAAGCTGCCGAAGGGCGGCGTGAAGGGATTGATCGCGGGTGCATCCGATGGCGCGCTCGACAAGCTCGCAGAGCCCGGCGCCTTTTATCGCGATACCGCAGTGCGCATCCTGCTGCCCGGTGCGGGCGGAAAGCTCGCCTCGAAACTCTTTGGCATGGGCCACAAGCTGGGGCTCACGACCAATCTGACCAAAAGCCTGAACGACGCGGGCGGCAAGGCCGCGGGCGAGGCGAAGCCGGTGTTTCGCGCCGCGATCGACAATCTGCGCTGGACCGACGCACCGGGGCTGGTGACGCAGAACGACGGCGCGACGCGTTATCTCCAGTCGAGCGCGGGCAGCGTGCTGTTCACCAAGGTGACGCCTCTGATCGGATCGGCGCTGGAGAATGTCGGCGCCTATCGCCAGCTTGACCAGCTGTCGAAGGGCAATCAACTGATGGCGTCGGCCGGGCTGACGCGCGACGGTCTGACACGATCGGTGACCGAACAGGCGCTCAAAGGCATCTTTCATTATATGGCAGGTGAAGAGGTGGCGCTGCGCCGGAACCCCGCGAACCTCCTGAAAGGTATTTTCTAGGATATCGATCGGGTGCTCCCGTTGACACCGCCCCCCCCAAATCCTATATCCCCGCCATACCCCATCGTCCGAGATAGAGCCTGACTTTGCGCAGCGGGCTGTACGGATAGGGCGGCGGGGATTTCGATAGCGTTGAAAAGCTGCGGTAAACCGGCAACGGTTGGCCTGCGGCTTTTTTCGCGTCGATGCGCTCGCGACCTGATTTTTCTTAAGGCGAGACAATCACTTATGGCGACCAAGGCGAAGTCGGTGGGCAAGGCCCTCGAAGCAACCGCAAGCAAGCGAATCCGTAAGCTGTTCGGCAACATCCACGAAGCGGTGGAGATGCCCAACCTCATCGAGGTGCAGCGCGAATCCTATGAACAATTCCTGCGGTCTGACCCCTCGGTCGGCTATGTTTCGGGCCTCGAGAAGACGCTGCGCAGCGTTTTTCCGATCCGCGATTTCGCCGGCACCGCCGAGCTCGACTTCGTCCATTACGAACTCGAAGCGCCCAAATATGACGTCGAGGAATGCCGTCAGCGCGGCATCACCTATGCGGCGCCGATGAAGGTCACGCTGCGCCTGATCGTCTTTGAAGTCGACAGCGAAACCGACACCCGTTCGGTCCTCGATATCAAGGAGCAGGACGTTTACATGGGCGACATGCCGCTCATGACCGAGAACGGCACCTTCTTCGTCAATGGCACCGAGCGCGTCATCGTGTCGCAGATGCACCGTTCGCCGGGTGTGCTTTTCGACCATGACCGCGGCAAGACCCACTCGTCGGGCAAGTTCCTGTTCGCCGCGCGCGTGATCCCGTACCGCGGTTCGTGGCTCGACTTCGAATTCGACGCCAAGGACATCGTCAACGTCCGTATCGACCGCAAGCGCAAGCTGCCGGTCACCAGCCTGCTCTATGCGCTGGGCATGTCGGGCGAGGAAATCCTCAACACCTTCTATGACCGCCTCGTCTTCGAGCGCGCCGAAAACGGCTGGAAAGTGCCGTTCGTCGTCGAAAACTGGCGCGGGTCGAAGCCCGCGTTCGACGTCGTCGACGCCAAGACCGGCGAAGTCGTCTTTGCCGCCGGCCACAAGATCAGCCCGCGCCTTGCCAACAAGGCGGCGAAGGACGGTCTCGACACGCTGCTGATCCCGACCGAGGAAATCTTCGGCCGTTACTCGGCCTATGACCTGATCAACGAGTCGACCGGCGAGATCTACATCGAGGCCGGCGACGAGGTGAGCGCCGAGAATCTCGAAAAGATCGACGGCGCGGGCATCGACAAGCTCGTCCTGCTCGACATCGACCACAACAACACGGGTCCGTGGATCCGCAACACGCTGAAGGCCGACAAGGCCGAGGACCGCGACCAGGCGCTTTCGGACATCTACCGCGTCATGCGCCCCGGCGAACCGCCGACGCGCGAAACCGCCGAAGCGCTGTTCGGCGGCCTGTTCTTCGACCCCGAGCGTTACGACCTGTCGGCCGTCGGCCGCGTCAAGCTCAACATGCGCCTTGGCCTCGACGCCGAGGACACGGTCACCACGCTGCGCAGCGAGGACATCCTCGCCGTCGTCAAGGAACTGGTGAACCTGAAGGACGGCAAGGGCGAAATCGACGATATCGACAACCTCGGTAACCGTCGTGTCCGTTCGGTCGGCGAGCTGCTCGAAAACCAGTATCGCGTGGGCCTGCTCCGCATGGAGCGCGCCGTGAAGGAGCGCATGAGCTCGGTCGACGTGTCGACCGTGATGCCGAACGACCTGATCAATGCGAAGCCCGCGGTCGCCGCGGTGCGCGAATTCTTCGGCTCGTCGCAGCTCAGCCAGTTCATGGATCAGACCAACCCGCTGTCCGAAGTCACCCACAAGCGCCGCGTGTCGGCGCTCGGGCCGGGCGGTCTGACGCGCGAACGCGCGGGCTTCGAAGTCCGCGACGTTCATCCGACGCACTATGGCCGTATCTGCCCGATCGAAACGCCCGAAGGCCCGAACATCGGTCTGATCAACTCGCTCGCCACCTTTGCGCGAGTGAACAAGTACGGCTTCATCGAAACCCCGTACCGCAAGATCATCGACGGCAAGGTGACGACCGACGTCGTCTATCTGTCGGCGATGGAAGAATCGAAGCACACGGTTGCGCAGGCGAACGCCGACCTCAACCCCGACGGCAGCTTCATCGACGAGCTGATCTCGGCGCGCGAAGCGGGCGAATTCCTGATGGCGCCGCGCGACCAGATCACGCTGATGGACGTGTCGCCGAAGCAGCTCGTTTCGGTCGCGGCATCGCTGATCCCGTTCCTCGAAAACGATGACGCCAACCGCGCGCTCATGGGTTCGAACATGCAGCGTCAGGCTGTGCCGCTGCTGCGCGCCGAGGCCCCGGTCGTCGGCACCGGCATGGAAGAGACCGTGGCGCGCGATTCGGGCGCGGCGATCGCGGCGCGCCGCGGCGGCGTGATCGACCAGGTCGACGCGACGCGTATCGTCATCCGTGCGACCGATATGGTCGAACCCGGCAAGTCGGGCGTCGACATCTATCGCCTGCAGAAGTTCCAGCGTTCGAACCAGAACACCTGCATCAACCAGCGTCCGCTGGTGAAGGTCGGCGATGTGGTCAAGAGCGGCGACATCATCGCTGACGGACCGTCGACCGAGCTCGGCGAACTGGCGCTCGGCAAGAATGTGCTCGTCGCGTTCATGCCGTGGAACGGCTACAACTACGAGGACTCGATCCTCATTTCCGAACGCATCGTGAAGGACGACATCTTCACCTCGATCCACATCGAGGAATTCGAAGTCACCGCGCGCGACACGCGCCTCGGCCCCGAGGACATCACGCGCGACATCCCGAACGTCGGCGAGGAAGCGCTGCGCAACCTCGACGAGGCCGGGATCGTCTATATCGGTGCCGAAGTCGGTCCCGGCGACATCCTCGCCGGCAAGATCACCCCCAAGGGTGAATCGCCGATGACGCCGGAAGAAAAGCTGCTGCGCGCGATCTTCGGCGAAAAGGCCAGCGACGTGCGCGACACCTCGCTCCGCCTGCCGCCGGGCGTGTCGGGCACGGTCGTCGAAGTCCGCGTCTTCAACCGTCACGGTATCGACAAGGACGAACGCGCGATCGCGATCGAACGCGAAGAGATCGAGCGCCTGAAGCAGGACGCCGACGACGAGCGCGCGATCCTCAACCGCGCGACCTTCTCGAGCCTCAAGGACCTGCTGATCGGCCAGACGACCAGCGCGGTGCCGAAGGGGCTGAAGAAGGGCGACGTCGTCACCGAAGAGATGCTGGTCGACCTCGACCGCGCCGACTGGTGGAAGCTGGCGGTTGTCGAGGACAATGCGCAGACCGCCCTCGAAGCGATCAAGGCGCAGTATGACGACGCGATCAAGCGGATCAACGCGAAGTATGAAGATCGCGTCGAAAAGCTGCAGCGCGGCGACGAACTCGCCCCCGGCGTGCTCAAGATGGTCAAGGTCTTCGTCGCGGTGAAGCGCAAGCTGCAGCCGGGCGACAAGATGGCCGGCCGTCACGGTAACAAGGGCGTCATCTCGCGCATGCTGCCGATCGAGGACATGCCGTTCCTCGAAGACGGCACGCACGTCGACATCGTGCTCAACCCGCTGGGCGTGCCGTCGCGCATGAACGTCGGGCAGATCCTCGAAACCCACCTTGGCTGGGCGTCGCGCGGTCTGGGCCGGCAGGTCACGCAGGCGCTCGACGAATGGCGCGACGCCAATCCCGACGCGACCGGCGGGCAGATGCCCGAAGCGGTGCGCGAGGCGCTCGAGCATGTCTATGGCGCCGAATATGTCGAGGACATCAAGTCGCGCGATGCCGACAACATCGTCGAACTGGCCGACAACCTCCGCGTTGGCGTGCCGTTTGCGACCCCGGTGTTCGACGGCGCGAAGGAAGCCGACGTCACGAACATGCTGACCCTCGCGGGCTTGCATGAATCGGGTCAGTCGGATCTGTACGACGGGCGCACCGGCGATCGCTTCGACCGCAAGGTGACCGTGGGCTACATCTATATGCTGAAGCTCCATCACCTCGTCGACGACAAGATCCACGCGCGTTCGATCGGGCCGTACAGCCTTGTTACCCAGCAGCCGCTGGGCGGTAAGGCGCAGTTCGGCGGCCAGCGCTTCGGTGAAATGGAGGTCTGGGCGCTCCAGGCCTATGGCGCGGCGTACACGCTCCAGGAAATGCTGACGGTGAAGTCCGATGACGTGATCGGCCGCACCAAGGTTTACGAAGCGATCGTCAAGGGCGACGACACCTTCGAGGCCGGCATTCCCGAAAGCTTCAACGTGCTCGTCAAGGAAATGCGCTCGCTGGGCCTCAACGTCGAACTCTCCTCCTATGCGGAGCAGGATCCCGACGAAGGTCCCGAAGCCCTTCCGGAAGCCGCCGAATAATGATTTTCCTCACCCCCTTCGCCCGCGGCGAGGGGGGAAGAGTGGAGCCTAGAATATGAACCAGCTTACCAACTTCATGAACCCGGTCGCGAAGCCCGAAACCTTCGACATGATCAAGATCGGCATCGCGAGCCCGGAACGCATCCGCTCGTGGTCGTTCGGCGAGATCAAGAAGCCCGAAACGATCAACTACCGCACGTTCAAGCCCGAGCGTGATGGCCTGTTCTGTGCGCGCATCTTTGGCCCGATCAAGGATTATGAATGCCTGTGCGGCAAGTACAAGCGCATGAAATACAAGGGCATCGTCTGCGAAAAATGCGGTGTCGAAGTCACGGTGACCAAGGTCCGCCGCGAGCGCATGGGCCATATCGAGCTCGCCGCGCCCGTCGCGCACATCTGGTTCCTGAAGTCGCTGCCGTCGCGCATCGGCCTGCTGCTCGACATGCAGCTGAAGCAGCTCGAGCGCGTCCTCTATTTCGAAGCCTATATCGTTCTCGAGCCCGGCCTGACCCCGCTCGAGAAGTTCCAGCTTCTGACCGAAGACGAACTGCTCGACGCGCAGGATGAATATGGCGAAGACGCCTTCTCGGCCGGCATCGGCGCCGAGGCGATCCGCGTGCTCCTCGAGAATCTCGATCTCGAGCAGGAACGCGTCGACCTGATGGAAGACCTCGCGACGACGAAGTCCGAGCTCAAGCCCAAGAAGATCATCAAGCGCCTGAAGGTCGTGGAATCGTTCATCGAATCGGGCAACCGTCCCGAGTGGATGATCCTCGAGGTCGTGCCCGTGATCCCGCCCGAACTGCGCCCGCTGGTGCCGCTCGACGGCGGCCGCTTCGCGACGTCGGATCTCAACGACCTGTATCGCCGCGTGATCAACCGCAACAACCGCCTGAAGCGCCTGATGGAGCTGCGCGCGCCGGACATCATCGTCCGCAACGAAAAGCGCATGCTGCAGGAAGCCGTCGACGCATTGTTCGACAACGGCCGCCGCGGCCGCACGATCACGGGTGCGAACAAGCGTCCGCTCAAGTCGCTGTCGGACATGCTCAAGGGCAAGCAGGGCCGCTTCCGTCAGAACCTGCTCGGCAAGCGCGTCGACTATTCGGGCCGTTCGGTCATCGTGACCGGTCCCGAACTCAAGCTGCACCAGTGCGGCCTGCCGAAGAAGATGGCGCTCGAACTGTTCAAGCCGTTCATCTACGCGCGCCTCGACGCCAAGGGTCTGTCGATGACCCTGAAGCAGGCCAAGAAGTGGGTCGAAAAGGAACGCAAGGAAGTCTGGGACATCCTCGACGAAGTCATTCGCGAGCACCCGGTCCTCCTGAACCGCGCCCCGACGCTTCACCGCCTCGGCATCCAGGCGTTCGAACCCGTGCTGATCGAAGGCAAGGCGATCCAGCTTCACCCGCTGGTCTGCGCCGCGTTCAACGCCGACTTCGACGGTGACCAGATGGCGGTCCACGTGCCGCTGTCGCTGGAAGCCCAGCTCGAAGCGCGCGTGCTGATGATGTCGACCAACAACATCCTCAGCCCCGCGAACGGCAAGCCGATCATCGTTCCCTCGCAGGACATGGTTCTCGGTCTCTATTACCTCTCGCTGGAGCGCGAAGGCGAGCCGGGCGAGGGCATGCTGCTCGCCGACATGGCCGAAGTGCATCAGGCGCTGTTCACCGGTTCGGTGACGCTGCACACCAAGGTGGTGAGCCGCGTTCCGCAGACCGACGAGCAGGGCAACGAGTATCTCAAGCGCTTCGAGACCACCCCGGGCCGCATGCTGATCGGCGAATGCCTGCCGAAGTCGCACACCGTGCCCTTCGACGTCGTCAACCGCCTTCTGACCAAGAAGGAAATCGGCGACGTGATCGATCAGGTCTATCGTCACACCGGCCAGAAAGAGACCGTGCTGTTCGCCGACGCCATCATGGCGCTGGGTTTCCGCAACGCGTTCAAGGCGGGCATCTCGTTCGGCAAGGATGACATGATCATTCCGGCGTCGAAGGAAGGGATGGTCGACGAAACCCGCGCGCTGGTGAAGGATTTCGAGCAGCAGTATCAGGACGGCCTGATCACGCAGCAGGAAAAGTACAACAAGGCCATCGACGCCTGGTCGCAGTGCGGCGACAAGGTGGCGAACGCCATGATGGACGAAATCCGTGCGACGCCGAAGCTCGACGACGGCCGTCTGGCCCCGATCAACTCCATCTACATGATGGCGCATTCGGGTGCCCGTGGTTCGCAGGCACAGATGAAGCAGCTCGCCGGCATGCGCGGCCTGATGGCCAAGCCGTCGGGCGAGATCATCGAAACGCCGATCATCTCGAACTTCAAGGAAGGCCTGACCGTTCTCGAGTATTTCAACTCGACCCACGGTGCGCGTAAGGGCCTCGCCGATACGGCGCTCAAGACGGCGAACTCGGGTTACCTGACCCGCCGTCTGGTCGACGTGTCGCAGGACTGCGTCGTGATCGAGGAAGATTGCGGCACCGAACGCGGCATGGAAATGCGGGCGATCATCCAGGGCGGTTCGACGATCGCCTCGCTGGGCGAGCGCATCCTCGGCCGCACGACGCTCGAAGATGTCGCCGACAAGGACGGCAACATCATCGCACCCGTCGGCACGCTGCTCGACGAAGCGACCACCGCGCGGATCGAGGAAGCCGAGGTTCAGTCGGTCAAGATCCGTTCGCCGCTGGTCTGCGAAGCGACGCTGGGTGTTTGCGGCAAATGCTATGGCCGTGACCTTGCCCGCGGCACGCCGGTCAACATCGGTGAAGCTGTCGGCGTCATCGCCGCGCAGTCGATCGGTGAGCCCGGTACGCAGCTGACGATGCGTACGTTCCACATCGGTGGTGCGGCGCAGGTCAACGAGCAGTCGAACGCCGAAGCGATTTCGGACGGTACGATCGAATATCGCGACATGGCGACGATCGTCGACCAGCGCGGCCGCCGTCTGGCGCTGTCGCGTTCGGGCGAAATCGCGATCATCGACAGCGAAGGCCGCGAGCGCGCATCGCACAAGCTGCCTTACGGTGCGCAGATCCTACACAAGGATGGCGAGAAGGTGAAGAAGGGCGACCGGATTGCCGAATGGGATCCGTTCACCATGCCGCTCATCACCGAAAAGCAGGGCGTCGTGAAGTATCAGGATCTGCAGGACAGCAAGACGCTGATCGAGCAGGTCGACGAAGCGACGGGCATCGCCCAGCGCGTCGTGATCGAATATCGTTCGGCGGGCCGCGCCAAGAAGGAAGACCTTCAGCCGCGCCTGACCCTGCTCGACGACCAGTCGGGCGAAGCGGCACGTTACCTGCTCGCGGTCGGCACGATGCTGTCGGTCGAGGATGGTCAGGAAGTGCAGGCGGGCGACGTTCTGGCGCGTGTCAGCCGCGAAGCGTCGAAGACGCGCGACATCACCGGCGGTCTGCCGCGTGTTGCCGAGCTGTTCGAAGCGCGCATTCCGAAGGACAACAGCGTCATCGCGAAGATCAGCGGCCGCATTGAATTCGTCAAGGATTACAAGGCGAAGCGCAAGATCGCGATCGTTCCGGAAGAAGGCGATCCGATCGAGTATCTGATCCCCAAGTCGAAGGTTCTGGAAGTGCAGGAAGGCGACCAGGTCAAGCGCGGCGACGCGCTGATTTCGGGCTCGCCGAACCCGCACGACATTCTCGACGTCATGGGCGTCGAGGCGCTGGCCGAATATCTCGTCGCGGAAATCCAGGAAGTCTATCGACTGCAGGGCGTGAAGATCAACGACAAGCACATCGAGGTGATCGTTCGCCAGATGCTGCAGAAGGTCGAGATCACCGCTGGCGGCGACACCACGTTGCTGCCGGGCGAACAGCTCGATTACCTGGAGATGATGGAATATAACGCCAAGCTGCCGAAAAACGGCGTGCCCGCGGAAGGCCGTCCGGTCCTTCTCGGCATCACCAAGGCGAGCCTGCAGACGCGAAGCTTCGTTTCGGCGGCATCCTTCCAGGAGACGACCCGCGTTCTCACCGAAGCTTCGGTGCAGGGCAAGATCGACTCGCTGCAGGGCCTCAAGGAGAATGTCATCGTCGGCCGCCTCATCCCGGCGGGCACCGGCGCTGCCATGAACCGCGTCCGCGTCACCGCCTCGTCGAAGGATGCTGCTCTTCGTGCCGCCATGCGCGCCGCGAACCAGGAGCATCTGATCGCTCCGACGACCGCCGCCGAAGAGCATGCCGCCGAACTGGCGCAGGGCCCCGAAGCGGCGATCGGCGACGATCCGCTGGGCAAGGTGCAGGGTGAAGACTTCACCACCGACGACGTGATGGTCGAAGAACGCCCCGAAGGCGAAGGCGAGGAATAAACCTCTCGGTCCTTCAGACCTGACAGAAAAGAGCCCCGCCGGAGCGATCCGGTGGGGCTTTTTCTTTGGCAAGCACCGACGTTCCTTGTGAGGTGGGAAGCGGCCGTCGTCCGTTCCTTACTTCGTCATCCCCGCGAAAGCGGGGACCCAGAGCGTCCGTCAGCTGGCACATCCCTGGGTTCCCGCTTTCGCGGGAACGACAAAGGGAGAGTGCGGCAGCTTCCGGTCGCTAGCCGACAAATAGAAAAGGGCCCACCGGGGTGGCCGGTGAGCCCTTGGTCCTGGGAATATGCGGGCCGGTGCGACAGCGCTTCGAAAGCGTCCGGCCCTTGGCTGTCCTAGGGCGCGAGGATCGCGACGGCGAGGTACAGCAGCAAAGGCAGGCCGAAGCCCAAAAGCGTCAGGGCGACAAAGCCGACGCGCGTCCACAAGACGTCGATGCCGAACTGGTCCGACATTCCGGCGCACACGCCGAAGATCATCCCGTCGCGACGATTCTTGCGAAAACCCTGTTTCATTTCTTTCCTTTCGATCCCGGCTATCGGGCCGGCGTTATTGGCGGGTTGCGGGGGCTGGTCAGGCGACCAGCCCACCGAAGTGTGCAGCGTTCGGGCCGACAGCAGCCAGGAACATCATCGAGCAGTAAAGCGAGGCAACAGCGGCAATCGCGTAGCTCTTGAACGAGTCGACATTGAAATGGGCCATGATATTTTCCTTCCTTGAACCTTCCATTCCGGGCCATCCGGTGGATGCCGACACTGTTGCAGGGACCGTGCCAATTTCATTCATTGGCGGTTAAGCGGGGTTTTTGGGTTTGCGACAGATTATTTCGTCGCGAAAAATGCGCTAAGATGGTGAAAATTCCCGTTAGTCGGAAAATATTCAACGGAATCTCGGTTGGCGTTGGACTGGAATCGCGCGAGGGGCTGGGGTAGGCGGGCAGGCAGATGACGCTGACCCGCCTTTCGCTGACCGATTTTCGCAATCACGCCGGCGCGGATATGGCGGCCGCCCCGGGGCTCGTCGCGCTGCACGGCGACAATGGCGCGGGCAAGACCAATATATTGGAAGCGATCTCGCTGCTCGCGCCCGGCCGCGGCCTTCGCCGTGCGGCGCTGTCCGACATGGTGCGCGACGGGGCGAGCGGCGGCTTTGCCGTCTTTGCCGAGGTTCAGGCGGGTGCCGACCTCGCGTCGGTGGCGCTCGGCACAGGGATCGAGGCCGCGCAGCCCGGGCGGCGGATCGTGCGTATCAATGGTGCGACCGCTGCGGCTACCGCGCTCGGCGACTGGCTGGCGGTCCTGTGGCTGACCCCCGCGATGGACCGGCTGTTCGTCGAGACCGCGGGCAACCGGCGGCGCTTCCTCGACCGCCTCGTGCTGGCGCTCGATCCGCGCCACGCGCAGCACAGCAATCGCTACGAAGCCGCCCTGCGTGCGCGCGGGAAGCTGCTCGCCGATCCCGGGCACGCCGACCAGCAATGGCTGACGAGCCTCGAGGCGCAGCTCGCCGAACATGGCGCGGCGATGGATGCGGCGCGGCAGCAGATGCTCGCGGGGCTGTCGGCCGAACTCGCGGGCCAGCCCGACGCGCCGTTCGCGCGCCCGCTGCTGACTCTGGTCGACAGCGAAGGTGCCGCGCGGACGGCGCCGCACGACGTCGAGGCGCTCAAGGCGCTCTTCGCCTCGCGCCGCCGCATCGACGCCGCGGCGGGGCGCGCGACCGCCGGGCCGCACCGCGACGACCTGTCGGCCGTCCACGCCGCGACCGGCCGCGCGGCGGCGCGCTGCTCGACCGGCGAGCAGAAGGCCATGCTGCTCTCGCTCGTCCTCGCGCACAGCGACAGCGTCGCGCGCGCGCGTGGGCAGCGCCCCGTGCTGTTGCTCGACGAGGTCGCGGCGCACCTCGACCCGCTGCGCCGCGCTGCGCTCTACGAGCGGCTGGCGGGGCAGGGCGGGCAGGCGTGGCTGACGGGAACCGAGGCGGCGCTGTTCGACGACATGCTCGGGCCGGTGACGCGCTTCTGGATTGCGGGCGGGCGAATTGCGGCGGGTTAGAGGATTTCGAGCACCCGGTCCTGCGGGCGGCACAGGCGGACACCCTTGTCGGTCTCGACGATCGGGCGTTCGACATAGGCGGAATTGACGGCCATCGCGGCGATGATCGCGTCGTCGCTCGCATCCTTCAGTCCGCGTTCCTCGGCGTCGGTCCCGCGCAGGCGCAGCGCGTCGCGCGCGGTCAGCCCGGCGTCCCTGAGCAGCTGGCGCAGCTTGTCCGCGCTGTACGGGTTTTTGAGATATTCGACGACCGTCAGCGCGACGCCGGGCGTTTCCTGAAGAATCGCCAGCGTCTTGCGCGAGGTGCCGCAAGCGGGGTTGTGCCAGATGGTCGCGTTCATGGCGCGTGTCCTAACGCAGCCTTGCAGCAGCGTAAACTCGCTATTCATGGCATATATGGCACATCTTCCCGCATGAAGGGGAACCATCCGCTTGCCTTTCGCGGCCAACATACGACTTATGGAAAGTCGAAGGACCGTAAAAGGCGGCCAATGCGGGGTTGGGTTGCAAGTGAATGAATTGATCGATCGACGGGCGATGTTGGCAGCGATGGCTGGGGCGGGGGCGATGGCCGCCGTGCCCGCACGCGCACAGCTCCCCAACTGGATTCAGCAGCCGGTGGCGCCTTTGCCGCCGCCGGTCGATTATCTCGCCGTGGCGAAGAAGCAGCTCGCGATGCAGGGACGCAATATCGCGCAGAGCGACCGCGTCGGTGTCGTCGATTTCGGCCTGCCGTCGTCGCGCCCGCGCTTTGCGCTGGTCGACATGGTCGCGGGGAAGGTCGAGATGTTCCCGGTGACGCACGGCCGCGGATCGGACCCGCAGCACGACGGCTGGCTCAAGAATTTCTCGAACCGCGTCGGCAGCCTCGCGACCTCGCGCGGGGCGTACCGCACCAGCGATTATTATTGGGGCGCCAACGGATCGTCGATGCGGCTCGCGGGCCTCGAGCCCGACAATTATTCCGCCGACCAGCGCGCGATCGTCGTGCACGGTGCCTGGTATGCCGACCCGGCGCTGATCGCGACGCAGGGCAAGCTGGGGCGCAGCGAAGGCTGTTTCGTGTTCGGCGAAGAGCTGCTGCCGATGATCCTCTACAAACTCGGGCCGGGGCGCTTGCTGTTCGCCGACCGCCTGAGCCTGCCGCCGCCGATGCCCAAGCCGTTCGAGTTGCCGCCCTCCGACCCGCTCCCGGGTATGGAGAATCTGCGGCGCGCGAGTTCGATCAGCGGGCCGTTACCGAAGACGGCGGACTGAGCGCTTCCACCTATCACAGCGCCGTTCCCGTGAAGGCATGACACCGATATGGTCATCCGGCGCGTGGGGGTTCTGAACTCGCGCTCGCAAGCAGGGAAGTCGCAGGTCGCCAAGGTGATTGGCGACGCTGCTTTCTGAACGGGTATATCTGACTGTTTCCTGGGCGTTTAAGGCACGGTTTGCTTCCCTATGGCGATGCCTGTCAAATTGCCCACTGCTGGGTCGTTGATATTGAAAACAGCCGCATATTCCTGGGCAGCATTGCCGTAGAAACGACCGATCAGGCTTCCCGTACCCGAGTTCCACGCTCCGTTGAATGCAGCCGTGAAGGCGTCGATCGACCCGGCGAAATCATACCGGCCAAGCGCCGTCGAGACGCCGTCGAGGCCAACCCGGTTGGGGAACAGGCTCGCCGCCAACACGCCGGTTCCGAAATTCGCTGTAAGGTCGGATCGGCCGTTCAGCGAGGCGACGATTTTCGAGCCGTCATTGACGTCGCCGAAAAGGCGGCCGGCATAGGTGGCGCTGCCGCTCCGCGGCAATTGATCGGGGGGCGTGAAACTGCCGAATCCGATATATGTGAGGCCGTCGCCGCCGCTATCGCGATGCGTGAAAACGCGCATGAAACTGGCATATGTCAATTCGATGCCATCGGTATTGCCATCGAACAGGCCAACCGAATAATCTATCTTCGTACCGGCGACCACCTCTGTCCCCGTATGGGCGCGCAGGTCGCCCGCATCCTTGTCCGCAGCACGATTGGCGGGGCCGATTGCAAGAAAAAGCCCCGGATTCGCACCAGCGGGGAACGTATAGGTCCCGGTGTCGGCATTGTAACGGATCGTTTCCGCCAACGGTGGCGGATACAGGAGCCCCGAGCCAGGCAGCGAGACGGTCGTCTGGACCGTTCGGAAGCGGGTCACCCCTTTCAGATTGGCAAGCGTATCGCCGGCCGCGGTCTCCGGCAGGCCATAGCCGGCGAAGGCGAGGCTGTAATAGAGCGAGCCCGAGGCGCCATAGAGCGCCCCGCCGATATCCTCGGCGGCAGGTCCGAAAAAGGATCCGGTCATGTCGCCCGCATAACTATCGGATGCGCCCGCCTGTGCGATGAACCTGCCCGTAAAACGGTTTTCGCCCGCGACGATTGCGCCGACAGCCTTCACCTCTCCATCGCTTTCGGTGCCAAGGACGCCGCCGCCGAAAAAATTGAACGTGAAAGTCTTGGCGGCGATCTCGAGCCGTCCGGTTCCGAAGTCGACCAGCGCGGTTCCGTGCCCGGCCACATCCAGCAGATTGGCTGAGGCATTGGAGGAGCGCGTGCCGCTGAAGGTCAGGTCATAGGCGGCATTGCCGGACCTGGGCACGGCGGACGCGGCACTGGGCAGGCCGAAAGCGAAATCGATCGCGCGATAGCGATCAATACCGGTGGCAACGTCGCGCTGCCGGGAAATGAGCTGGGCAAGCACCACATAGCCAGGGGTGGTCGTCAAGTCAGTTTGCGCGCCCCAATCGAGGTCGAGTTGGGTGATCTTGTCCCCATCGATTTTCTCGTGGCGCGTCCCCTTGGAGGACAGGACCTTAAAATCGCCCGGTCCGAAGACGAGCTGTTCGGAACCGGCTTTGAGGGTAAAACTGTCCGTGCCAGCGTCATAGGCCAGGCTGGCATCCGCCACCGCACCGCCGGACGCGGGTTGGGCACGGCCGGCATCATAATCGACGCTGACCGCGTTGGCTAAGGCCGCAAATGTCGAACTGACCGTTGGCTTTCCCAAGATTTTGGGCGGCGTTGGGGTAGGCGTCGGGATCGGAGTAGGCGTGGGTGTCGGCGTCGGCGTCGGCGTGGGTGTGGGCGTCGGTGTCGGTGTCGGCACGGGCGTAGGCGTAGGCGTGGGCGTAGGCGTCGGAGTAGGTGTCGGCACGGGCGTGGGCGTCGGCGCGGGTGTCGGCGTAGACGTCGGCGGCGGGGGTGTTGAGTTGACGCCCCCGCTCCCGCCCCCGCCGCAGCCAGCCAGGATCAAGCTCAGCGCCGTCAACGAAACCATCGCCGTCGCCTTTTTGGAACGTATCGATCGCATAAACATATCCCCGTCAGAATGCCGATGTGACGCCAAATTCGGCGGCAACGCGGCGGTAGTCGTAAATTTCGATCGAGGAGCGGTTGCGCTCCCACTTGAGGCGCACCAGCGGCGCGAACGAGCCAAGGCGCAAGGACCGCAGCGTCATCGCAAGACTGGCATTGTAGCGGTCCTCGACCCGGCGTTTGGGATAGAGGAACAGCCGTGCGTCGGCCTCGAGATGGCTGTACCCCAATGTGCCGACCAGAGTGGCGCGCCCAAGTTCGCGAAACAGGTAGATCGTGGTCCCACCGCTTGCCAGCGAATAGCCGGGATCGCGCGCGGCCTCCCGGAAACCGTAAACCTGTATTCCTCCGCCCGTTCGCGCGCTGAACGCCCGGTCGAAGCTCGCCGCGAGGGTGAAGTCGTCGGCTGTCTGCAGCGCGTTGCGCTTGTTGGTCTGATGCGCGATCCCGCCTTCGAGCCGCAATTGGCTCCGCTTACCCAACGGACGCTGCCAACTCACATTGCCGCCGATCGTCGTGCTGTAAGGATCGGGTCCATACCAACGCCACGACGGCCCGAATGAAAAGGTCAGTTGGTTACTGCCCCATGTATATTGCGGGCCGGCCTGAATGCCGATCGTGACATCATTGAAGTCGGCTTCGCGATAGAGCGTCGCGCTGCCCGACGCGCGCACCATAAGATCCGCCCCGGGTTCGATACCGAGACGGAAATAACTCTGGCCCTGCAAATCGAGCCCGATACCCGACTTTGCCTGTGCATTCTCGTCGAGCACGAAATCGCCGATCACCGTGCCTAGCGTATCGGCCCGGGTGGCGCGGTTGATGTTGCTGTCGGGCGCAAGCGCCAGCTTGATCGAGCCGCCCAGCGGCTTTCGGGCGTCGAGTGCGCGCGAATAGAAGCGGACGAGTTGCTCGACTGCCGGCGGCAGGCCAGCGGCCTCGGCGGCGCGCAATTCCCTTCGCGCCGCGCCGAGATCGCCGAGCATGGCCTGCATGCGCGCCAGTTCCAGCCGTACCCGTGCCACATCCGGCTTTTCGTCGAGGATGCGGCGAAACTCGATCGCGGCATCCGAATAGCGCTTGAGGTGGTCTGCCAGCATCATGCCGAGGCGAAACCTGGCCTCCGTGCGCAGTTCGATGTCCGGATCCCTTGCGAGCGCGCGATAGGCTGTTTCCGCCATCGAAAAGTCGCCCCGTGCGCGCGCGTCATCGGCAAATTTGAAAAGCTGTGTGGCCGAAAGCGTAACATCGGTCGATTGCTCGGTTGAGCGCTGCGCGACGAACTCGCCCTGGTTCGTTGCTTCCTGCGCGTTGCCGGCCGTGGTCAAGATCGCCGCGACTATAGTCGCTACGAATTTCCGAATTGTAATCACTTAGCCCCCGTTTGAAGCTACCTCCTATCTGTCAAAAAGAACGCTTGTCCAGTAAAGACCATCTCCGCTTGCATATTTCTGACAAGGAGTCGGGAATAGCGACGCAAGGCATCCGGCCAAGAGATTCAAATGATTGCGCCCAGCGAGCTATAATATCGGTAGTTCCGCGAAAGCGGGAATGCCGAAGAAAGTCGCGTTGTTGCTCAATAAATCCCGCTTGTCCCCGGCGTCGTCGCACGCGCGGTTGTCGTCACCGTCGGAACCACGGGCGGCGGCGTCGGCGCGATGATCGTCGCGGTCGGGCGGCCGGGCTTGGCAAAGCTCGCCACGACGGGCGCGTCGCGGCCATAGATGTCGGCGAGCTTCTTCACGCCGCCCTTGCCGTCGGGAATGACGGTCCAATAGGCGACATAGACGGGGAAGGGGTTGTCGAAGCCGAAGCGCGTCGTCGCGCCGCTGGCGATCGCTTCGCCGAATTCCTCGGGGCTTTTCCCGGCGAACATCACCGCCATCAGGCCCGAGAAGTGCAAGGCGCGCTCGGTACGGATGCAGCCATGGCTGAACGCGCGCGCCGCGGCGGCGAAGGCGCCCTTCGACGGCGTGTCGTGCAGATAGATGGCGTGCGGATTGAGCATTTCCATCTTCATCACGCCCAGCGCGTTGTTCGCGCCGGCCTTTTGCACGACCGACAGCGTCTTGCCACTGCCCGTCCAGGTATAGCCCTGCGCGCGCGCGGCGCCCGGATTGCGCGCGATCGTGGCGCCGATGCCTTCATTGATGATGCTGCGCGGCAGCGTCCAGGTCGGATTGACGATGATCCCGGTCGCCATCGGGTTGAGCTGCGGTGTCGGGGTCGCCGACTTGCCGACGACGGCCTTGTGCGTTGCGATGATCGTGCCGCCATGGACGACGCGGGTCAGATATTCGGGCACATTGCTGACGACATAGCGCTCGCCGAGCGCGCGGGGCATCCAGCGCCAGCGTTCCATGTTGACGCGGATCGCATTGGCGTCGGCGGTTGTCTTTGCCTTTTTGAGCGACGCCTTGAGCGCTGTGAAATCGGGATGCACGGGATCGAGCGTCGCGAGCGTCTCGCTCACCGTCCCCGCGCCGAGCGCCGCGGCGAGCAGCGAGAGCAGGGGCTCGCTGTCGCCGTCGCTGTCGACCATGAACCACTGCTTGCGTGCGGCATTGGGCGTGCGCCCGTCGCGCAGGTGCGTCGCGAGCAGCAGGAAGGTGTCGGTCGCGGTCTTGTCGAGCCGTGCCTGATCGCCGCTCATGATCGCGGCGGCGAGCGCGTCGGGGCTATAGTCCTTGGCGAACAGGCCCTCGGCGCCGACGCCCTCGATCGATACCAGCAGCGCCTCGGCATTCTGCTTCGACCAGTTCGGCAAATTCGCTTGGGCCGCGGTTTCGACCACGGGGGCGTCGTCCTGCACCTTGTCGGGCTGGAGGATCACCGAATCCTCCTTGACCCCCGGCTGCGCGAAAGCGGGCACCGCAAGCAGGCTCAGCGGAAGAAGAAGCGCCGCAGCAGGACGCGCCGAAAAGGGGGAGTTTTTGACCATGGTTAAAGCCCATAGCCAAAAAGCATCCACAGTTAAAGTGAACTGCCGCACACTCCGTCGCAAGAATAGATGTCAGGCTTTCGCCGCTTCATCCTGCTTGGCCAGCCATTCCTCGAGCCACTTGATCGTATAGTCGCCGTGGATGACATCGGGGTCGGCGAGCAGCGCCTGATGGAGCGGAATGTTCGTCTTCACGCCGCTGATCACCATTTCCTCGAGCGCGCGGCGCATCCGCATCATGCAGCTTTCGCGCGTGCGGCCGTAAACGATCAGCTTGCCGATCATGCTGTCGTAATAGGGCGGGATCGAATAGCCGGCGTACAGCCCGCTATCGACGCGCACATGCATACCGCCCGCGGCGTGGTAATTGGTGACCTTGCCCGGCGAGGGCAGGAATGTCCGCGGATCCTCGGCATTGATGCGGCATTCCATCGAATGGCCGCGGAATTCGAGGTCTTCCTGCTTGACCGACAGGCCCATGCCGCCGGCGATACGGATCTGTTCGCGGACGAGGTCGAAGCCGGTGATCATTTCGGTCACCGGATGCTCGACCTGGATGCGCGTGTTCATCTCGATGAAGAAGAATTCGCCATTTTCCCACAGGAATTCGATCGTGCCGGCGCCGCGATAGTTCATCGCCGCCATCGCGTCGGCGCAGACCTTGCCCATGCGTGCGCGTTCCTCGGCCGAGATGATCGGCGAAGGGGCTTCCTCGAGCACTTTCTGGTGGCGGCGTTGCAGCGAGCAGTCGCGCTCGCCGAGGTGAATCGCGCCGCCGTTGCCGTCGCCGAATATCTGGAATTCGATGTGGCGCGGGTTGCCGAGATATTTTTCCATATAGACGGTCGGGTCGCCGAACGCCGCCGCGGCTTCGCTCGACGCCTGGCCCATCAGGCTTTCGAGGCTATCGGCGTCAGGGACGACCTTCATGCCCCTGCCGCCGCCGCCCGACGCCGCCTTGATTAGCACCGGATAGCCGATTTCCTCGGCCATTTTGCGGCATTCGTCGCCATAGGTGACCGCGCCGGGCGAGCCCGGAACTACCGGCAGGCCCAGCGCCACCGCGGTGCGCTTGGCCTCGACCTTGTCGCCCATCGTGCGGATATGCTCGGGCTTCGGCCCGACGAAGATCATGTCATGCGCTTCGATGATCTCGGCGAAACGCTCGTTTTCGGACAGGAAGCCATAGCCCGGGTGGATCGCGTCGGCGCCGGTAATCTCGGCGGCCGAGATAATCGCGGGGATATTGAGATAGCTGTCCTTCGCCGCGGGCGGACCGATGCACACGGCCTCGTCGGCAAGGCGGACGTGCATCGCGTCGGCGTCGGCGGTCGAATGGACCGCGACGGTCTTGATGCCCATTTCGTGGCACGCGCGATGGATACGCAGCGCGATCTCGCCGCGGTTGGCGATCAGGAGCTTTTCAATGGCCATGGGATGGATCAGCCGATGGTGAACAGCGGCTGGTCGAATTCGACCGGCTGGCTGTTCTCGACATGCACGGCTTTCAGCGTGCCCGACGCCGGTGCGGTGATCGGGTTCATGACCTTCATCGCCTCGACAATGAGGATCGTGTCACCGGCCTTCACTGCCGAACCGATGGCGGCGAAATTGGCCGCGCCGGGTTCGGGCGAGAGATAGACGGTGCCGACCATCGGCGATTTGACGGCGTCGGCGAAGTTGTCGGCCGCGGGAGCTGGCGCAGCGGCGGGCGCTGCGGGTGCGGCCGGAGCGGCTGCTGCAACCGGCGCGGCGGCGGGAGCGTATGCGACGGGCGCGGCGTTCAGCGTGCGCGCGACGCGGATCTTGCGCTCGCCGTCCTCGACCTCGATTTCGGACAATCCGGTGTCGTCGAGCAGCTCGGCGAGCGCGCGGACGTATGCCGGATCGACGTTGATGCCATTGTCTTTATGGTCACCCATGAGAATATTTCCTGTTGTTGCGGCGTCGGTGTTCCGACGCTCAGACCCCGTTTTTGATGCGCCCTATTGTCAGAGACGGGCGGCGGCGTCCAGCGCCAGCGTATAGCTGTTCGCGCCATGCCCGGCAAAATGCGCCACCGCGGCCATGCCGACATAGCTGATGTGCCGGAATTCCTCGCGCTTCATCGGATCCGACAGATGGACCTCGATCACCGGCACCTTGATCGACTTGATCGCATCGTGGATCGCGATCGACGTGTGGGTATAGCCGCCGGCGTTGAGCAGCACGGCTTTGGCGCCCGCGATATAGGCTTCGTGCAGCCAGTCGATCAGCACGCCCTCATGGTTCGTCTGGCGGCATTCGACGCGCAATCCCAGCTCGTCCGCCTGCGCCTCGAGCCGCGCGTGGATGTCGTTCAGCGTGTCGTGCCCGTAAATCTCGGGCTCGCGCGTGCCGAGCAGGTTGAGGTTGGGGCCGGAGAAGACGAAGACGGTCGGCTTGTCGGGACGCTCATTGGTCAAGGGCTTGGCTTTCGGTTGCGGGGACGCGCGCTCCCCCTATATGGGCTGCTCGGCAAAAGGCAAAGCAAGGCGGATTCCCCAGTGATCTCGGTCATCCTCAACGGCGAAACAAGGCAGGTGCGCGAAGGCAGCATCGCCGACCTCGTCGCCTCGCTGGGCCTCGACGTGAAGAAGGTCGCGGTCGAGCGCAATCGCGAGATCGTGCCGCGCTCGACGCTTGCCGACGTCGCGCTCGCCGAGGGCGATGCGCTGGAAATCGTGCATTTTGTGGGAGGCGGTTGATGTCGGTCGCCCGCATTGTACCCAATCGCTATGCCGACGACACGCGGATCGGCGAGGGTTTTTTCAACGATGTGCTGGGGCTGGAGACCGCGATGGCGATGGATTTCATCACCATCTATCGCTCGGGCACCCAGCCGATGGCACAGATCAGCATCCTGACCGAGGATCCGTCGGGGATGCGTCCCGCCTATTCGGTCGGGGTCGACGATGTCGATGCGGTGCATGCGCGGGCGGTCGCGGCGGGGCACGAGATCATATACGCCCTGCGCGACGAGCCGTGGGGCGTCCGCCGGTTTTTCGTTCGCGATCCGCTCGGCGACATCGCGAATGTGGTACAGAATAAGGATTGAATGTGAACAAGATCGACAGTTGGACGGTCGCCGGACGGACGTTTACGTCGCGGCTGATTGTCGGCACCGGCAAGTACAAGGATTTCGAGCAGAATGCTGCCGCGGTCGCGGCGTCGGGGGCGGAAATCGTCACCGTCGCGGTGCGCCGCGTCAATGTCTCGGACCCCAATGCGCCGATGCTCACCGACTATATCGATCCGAAGAAGATCACCTACCTCCCGAACACCGCGGGCTGCTTCAACGCCGACGACGCGATCCGCACGCTTAGGCTGGCGCGCGAGGCGGGCGGCTGGGATCTGGTGAAGCTCGAGGTGCTCGGTGAGGCGAAGACGCTCTATCCGAACATGCGCGAGACGCTGGAGGCGACCGAAGTGCTCGCGAAAGAGGGCTTCCTGCCGATGGTCTATTGTGTCGACGATCCGATCGCCGCGAAGCAATTGGAAGACGCGGGCGCGGTCGCGGTGATGCCGCTCGGCGCGCCGATCGGGTCGGGGCTCGGCATCCAGAACCGGGTGACGATCCGCCTGATCGTCGAGGGCGCTTCGGTGCCGGTGCTCGTCGATGCGGGCGTCGGAACGGCGAGCGACGCCGCGGTGGCGATGGAGCTTGGCTGCGACGGCGTGCTGATGAACACCGCGATTGCGGAGGCCAAGGACCCGATCCGCATGGCGCGCGCGATGAAGCTCGCGGTCGAGGCGGGACGCGATTCTTATCTCGCGGGGCGCATGAGCGTTCGCCGTTACGCCGATCCGTCGAGTCCGCTGGCGGGGCTGATTTAAGCCGTTCAGTCCGGGTAGACGTCGAGTCCCATCGCCGCGAGCAGGTGTGGCTGCTGGCTCGCCGACACGATCATGCCGTCGAGCGTCGCGAGTTCCCTGAGGTTCAGGTCGGCGACATCCGCGCCGCGCAGGTCGGCGCGGGCGAATTTGGCGCCGGCGGTGAGTGCGAGGACAAGATCGCTCCCACGCAGGTCGGCGCCTTCCAGATCGGAATCGAACAGGACCGCTTCGCGAAAGTTCGAGTTCGAAAGCTCGCAATCGGGCATCCGGACGCCGTTCAGATCGGCGAATTCGAGGTTGCAGCTGCGCAAGGTCGCCGCCGTCTTGACGAGTTTGCGGCCGAAGGTTCGGCTGAAATCGGCTTTGTGGAACTCGGCGCCGCGCATGTTGCAGGCATCGAATTCGACCCCGAACAGTGTGGAACGGTCGATCTTGGCAAAGGACAGGTCACAGCGCCTGAAATGCGCCTGGTCGAGACGCGAGAAGGCGAACTGCGCGCCGACGTGGCCCGCATCGTCGATGAAGGAACAATCCTCGAAAATCGCATCGCGCATATCGACATTCGCGAAGCGGCACCGGATCAGGCGGACCTCGGTCAAGCGAGCGTCCTGCAGGCAGGTTCCCGTAAACTGGACGTCGCGCAGCACGCATTTCGCCAGCGTCGCGCCGGCGAGGTCGATCTCGGCGAAGTCAACGCCCGAAAGATCGGCGTTTTCGATCATGCAGCCGGGTTCGAGTTTCACCGTCATCTTCTCCTTTCGGCCTTCGCGCGGGTCGATGCAGTAAGCAATGGGTCGGAACGTATCAAGAACAATTGTGGCGATTGACCGGCTGTCCCTTGCCCTGAACGCTTTAGCTTGTTCCCGGAACAAACTCTCCGGGGACCCGTTGGTGTGGCAAGAGGCGAGCCCCTCCCGCCTCTGAAAACCAAGGAGAAACCCCGTGGGTGAATTCACCGAAAAGGCGAAAGGCATCGCCAACGAAGCCGCCGGCAACGCGAAGCAGGCGGCCGGCAAGGCGACCAACAACGAGCGCCTTCGCGCCGAAGGCGAAGCGCAGGAGCGCAAGGGCGAAGCCCAGAATCTGAAGGGCAAGGTCCAGGGCGCGCTCGGCGACAAGATCTGACCGCTTGCGCGTCACGCAAGCAATGAAAAGGCCCCGGGGTATCCCTCTCCCCGGGGCCTTTTTCATGGTGTAGCGTAACGTGGCTTATTTGCCGCCCGACGCCACCAGATCGACGTCGGTCATCGCGCCGTCGCGGCGCATCATCAGCACATAGGCGAGATCGCCCTTGGTGCCGCCGAGCATATGCTCGTTGCCGTTGACGCGGTGGTCGCTGGTGTAGCCGGCGCGGATCGCCACCGTGTGATAATAATCGAGCACCGCCTGCATCGACGCCGCCGTCTGGAAATTGACGACGCGGATGTTGCACTTACCGCCGGCGATCCCCGCGGCTTCGCGCAGCGTCGCGCGCGGATAGACCTTGAACGCGGCGGGAAGGCGATCGGCCCAGGCGTTGCCGTACGTCAGCTTGGCGTCGCAGCTGCCCTTTTGCTGGTCGCGCGCGAGCGCGCCGATCGTGACGGGGCGCTGCTTGGCTTCGCAGCCGTCGCATCCGGCCTCGAAGGGTAGAGCCTTCGGCGCGGTGAGCAATTTGCCTGCTGCAAGGGCCGCACTGGCTTCGGCAACCGTCGCGGCCTTGCCGCCCGCGATGCCGGGAGCGCCCCCGTCGACGGGCCGGTTGCCCGGGCCGAGGGCGTTCTTGTTCGCCTGGCCGGCCAGCTTGGGGTCGACCATGATCTTGTCTTCGAGCGAGCCCTTGATTGCCGGGTCGGCGTCGGTCAGCCCGTCGTCGAGCGGCGCGAGGTCGGCCTTGGCTTGGGGATTGTCTCGGCACCCGGCGAGCGGCGCCGCCGCCATCAGCAAGCCGGTAACCAGCCATTTTCCGCGCAACATCATCGCTAACACTCCCTTAATCCATTGCCGGGAATGCCCTATTCTGGTCAAAAAGGCCCAAATAAAATGCGTTAACGCGTGAGGCTTTGTTCGGCGAAAACTGTCTCGGAGCGAGACGCTTTTGCGATTTTGCTCATGCTCCGGGCAGAAATTCCTTGCGCTTCACGCGCCACGCATCGGCGCTTTGCGTCCATGCATCGACCGGCGCATCCTGAAAAGGCGCGGGCAGGCGGGTCGGGCCGCTGTTCGTCGCGCCGAGCCGTTTGGCGAGCGCCTGCGAGCGCGTGTTGGCGGGGTCGATGCTGTGCATCAGTTCGGGCCATTTCAGAAATTCGACCGCGAAATCGCATGCCGCGACGCTCCCTTCGAGGGCATAGCCCTTGCCGGCAAATTTGGCGCGCACGCCATAGCCGATCTCGGGAGCGGGCCAGCCATCGGGCTCCCACGGGCCGAGCCGTCCGACCCATTCTCCGGTCGCGCGCTCGATCACCGAAAACATCGAAAAGCCGCGGATATGCCAGGCACCGGCGAGCGTGCACCACATGCGCCACGCCTGCGAGCGCGGGCAGGTGCCGCCGATGAAGCGCATCGTGTCTTCCTCGGTGCACATTTCGGCGAAGCCGTCGAAATCCTCGGTCGCGGGCGGACGCAGGATGAGCCGCTCGGTGACGAGCAGGGGGCCATTCAACATAATCTCTCTCCCGCAGCAATGGGCCGATGCTTCTGCGGCAAGAGGGTGGTTTGGGCAAGCGGATACGCTTGAGGACGCCGGTGGTGAAACCGACGTCCTCGCCATCAGCGTGCGTGAGCGGAGGGGTCCAAACTCACACGCGAGACGGTTAGCGTTTTTGCCTTAGCGGCAACGATATTTGTCGCGGTCGATCTCGCGGCCGAGCAGGGCGCCACCCGCGGCGCCGAGTACGGTGCCGAGCAACTTGTCGCCGCCGCCCGCAATCTCGTGTCCGGCGAGGCCGCCGACCGCGCCACCGATCAGCAGGCCGGTCGTGCCATTATCCTTTTTGCAACGATAACGGCCGTCATTGTCGCGCCAGATGCGGGTGTTCGAACTGACGCGCTCGTCATGGTAATGGCGCTTTTTGCGCTTGTGAAAGCCGCTCGACTGGTCGAGCTGATGGAAGCCTTCGGCCTTCGCCGGAGCCGCGATACCCGCATAAGCAGGCGCGGTCAGGGCGACGCTGGCGGCAGCAAAAGCGCCCATCATGCCCTTGGTGAGATTACGCATAAAAAGTCCTTTCCTGGTCTCGGCGCCTCATCCCGCTTGCACAAGACCGGGCGCTTCGATGGGAAAACGAGCCGGGCTGCAAAGCCGTTGCATGAACCCAAGGCAACAAGACGAACCGAGCGCTTCCATCGACGAACCGAAAGGCTCTTGCCGCATCGGCGGCGGCATGCGACAATCCCGGCATGCTCAATATCGGATCGCTCGTCATTGGCGCTATCGCCTTGGTTCTGGCCGTTTTTGCGTTCATCCCGCTGCTCGGCTGGGCGAACTGGGTGATCATACCCTTCGCGGTCGTCGGGCTGGCGCTCGGCGCGATGTCGGACAAGACGAGCGGGCGCAACCTGAACATCGTCGTCATCGTCATCGGCGTCATCCGCCTGATGCTCGGCGGCGGTATCATCTGAATCTCCGGCCGGAAGGCAGCTTTCGATCATGACGCAGGATAAGGCCCCCGCGGGGAGCAATCAGGGCGGCTTGCCCTTTGCGATCAGCGCCTATCTGATCTGGGGCTTCGTTCCGCTCTTCTTCAAACTCCTGTCGAGCGTCCCGCCGGTCGAAGTACTGGCGCAGCGCATCGTCTGGTCGCTGCCGCTCTGCTTCCTGATCATGGCGTTCCGCCGTCAGATCGGCGAGTATATCGCGGCGCTTCGCGATTGGCGCGTGCTGCGCTTGCTGCTCGTCAGCTCGGTGCTGATCGCGCTCAACTGGCTCGTCTATATCTACTCGATCTTCACCGACCATGTGCTCGCGGCCAGCCTCGGCTATTATCTCAACCCGCTCGTCAATGTGATGCTCGGGATGATCTTCCTCGGCGAAAGGCTTTCGCGGCTTCAGGCGCTTGCGGTCGTCATCGCCGGGATCGGCGTCGCGATCCTGCTCGCGGGCGCGCTCGACACGCTATGGATCAGCCTGACCCTGGCGTTCAGCTTCGGCACCTATGGGCTGATCCGCAAGATCGTGCCGGTCGGCTCGCTGCCGGGCCTCGCGATCGAGACGACGTTGCTGTTGCCGCTCTCCGTCGCCGGCGCGGCCTATTATATCTGGCTCGGCGACGGCCGCGGTTTCGGATCGGAAGCGGGGATCAGCTGGCTGCTCGCCGCGGGCGGGGTCGTCACCGCGGTGCCGCTCCTGCTCTTCGCGACCGCGGCGCGGCGGATGAGCTATGCCGCGCTCGGCTTCGTCCAGTATCTCGCGCCGAGCATCGCCTTCCTGCTCAGCCTCTTTGTCTTCCACGAGCCGCTGAAGCCCGCGCAGCTCGCCTGCTTCCTGCTGATCTGGGTCAGCATTGCCGTGTTCAGCTTTGACATGTGGCGCAAGATGCGCGCCGACCGGATGATGCCGGCGGCTTAGGAGGCGAGCCGCCAGCCGAGCGTCTCGCCGGCGTGGAAGGGAACGACCTCGCCGACGCGTTCGGGAACCAGCGTCTCGCCGCGTTCGAGCGTTACCGTGCCGGTGTTGAGCGGCAGGCCATAGAAATTCGGCCCATGCTCGCTGGCGAAGCCCTCGAACCTGTCCAGCGCGCCTTCTTCGTCGAACACCTGGATATAGGACTCAAGCGCATAGGGGGCGTTGAAGATGCCCGCGCAGCCGCACGCGGCTTCCTTCGTGTGCACAGCATGCGGCGCGCTGTCGGTGCCGAGGAAGAATTTGGGCGAGCCCGACACTGCGGCGGCGCGGACCGCGAGCCGGTGCTGCTCGCGCTTGGCGACGGGCAGGCAGTAAGCGTGGGGACGGATGCCGCCGACGAGCATCGCGTTGCGGTTGATGTGGAGATGCTGCGGCGTGATCGTCGCGGCGACATTGGCGGGGGCGGCCGTCACAAAATCGACCGCTTCCGACGTCGTGATATGTTCGAACACGATTTTCAGGCCCGGCAGGTCACGGACGAGTCCCTTGAGCGTGCGCTCGATGAACACCGCCTCGCGGTCGAAGATATCGACATCATGGTCGGTGACCTCGCCATGGATGAGCAGCGGCATGCCGATGTTGGCCATCCGTTCGAGCACGGGCATGATCTTTGCGACATCGGTGACGCCATGCGCGCTGCCGGTGGTGGCGTGCGCGGGATAGAGTTTCGCCGCGGTGAAGATGCCTGTCGCGTGGCCGCGCGCCATTTCGTCCGGATTGCTGTGATCGGTGAGATAGGCGACGATCAGCGGGGTGAAATCGAGCCCGGCGGGCACCGCGGCGTTGATGCGGTCGCGATAGGCGGCGCCCTCTTCTGCGGTCGTCACCGGCGGCGACAGGTTCGGCATGATGATCGCGCGCGCGAACTGGCGCGCGGTATATTGCGCGACATGATCCAGCATTGCGCCATCGCGCAGATGGACATGCCAGTCGTCGGGGCGGCGGATCGTCAGGCGGTCGGTCATAGTCGGACTCGTCAACTTGTGGGTTGGTTTTGGCTGGGGCGTCCCTAGATTATCGCCATGACCAATACCACCCTGATCAATCGCGCCCTCATTCGACTTTCGGGCGAGGATGTCCGCGGTTTTCTGCAGGGTCTTGTCACCAATGACACGTCGGGCAATCTGCCGGTGTGGGCGGCGCTACTGACCGCGCAGGGCAAGGCGCTGTTCGATTTCCTGATTTGGGGCGATGGCGAGGATATATTGATTGATTGCGAGCGCGACGCGGCGGGCGACCTTGCCAAGCGTCTGACGCTCTATCGTCTGCGCCGCGCGATCACCATCGAACGCGAACCCGATCTTTGCGTCCACTGGGCGCCGGGCGGCGACTTGGGCGTCGTCGATCCGCGCCTTCCCGAACTCGGCCAGCGCTGGCTGGCCCCGGCCGGTGAAGGCGAGGGCGCCGACGCCGCATGCCGCGCGCACCGCCTCGCGCTTGGTGTCACCGAGGGACGCGCCGAACTCGGCGATGGCACGACCTTGTGGCTCGAATGCAATGCCATCGACCTCAATGGCGTCAGCTTTACCAAGGGCTGTTACGTCGGGCAGGAAAACACCGCGCGGATGAACTGGCGGCAAAAGGTCAACCGGCGGCTGGTCGTTGTGCCGATCGCCGAGGCCGACGAAAAGCGGCAAGTCATCGCCTATCCCGACCTCGGCTGGTCGGTCGAGCACCGGCGGGTGGAGAATATCGAAGCGGCCGCCGCACCCGCGTGGCTCCGCGAGGGGCTCGCCGCCGGTTCATGACAGATGCAGCCTTTGCTGCTAGAGTGCCGGGCATGCGCGCTATGCTGATTTCGTCGGCGCTCGCCGCCGCTTTCGCCCTGTCGGCTCCCGTCGTTGCGGCGCCGACGTCGTTGCTGCCGACCGAACCCGAGGCCGCGCAACCCTCTTCCAGACTCGCGCCGCTCGCGCCGGATTCCGCGTGGACGCCGCGCTTTGCAGCCGCGGCGGACGAATTGGCGATGGCGCTACGCTCGCGCGATGAGGCCCAATGGGGGCCTTTACTCGGGGGGCGGTGGTTGTCCGCGGCGGATCGCGCGCGCGTCAAGAATCTGCTGGGCGACCGGAACAGCCCGTTCCTGCATGCGCTTTTCTCGAAGGGCGTTGCCCACCGCACAATCCTCGGCTGGAACGCGCCCGCGTCGCTGAGCGCGGACGAACGCGCGGCGATCGAGGGAGGGCAGGAGGCCGAGGCGCTCGTGTGCTGGTCGGCGCGCAGCGACGGCACGGGGCTATGGCCGGCGACCGCGGTCGAGGCCGATAATCGGCCGGGGCGATCCTATGCCTGCGCGCGGATCGCTTATAGCATTCGTGGCGGAATTCCGGCCTGGCGCGCGTTCATCGAACAAGGTGAAGGCGGTGCTCTTGCTACTACCGCCCCGCGCGAGCCCGCTTAACCAATCTCCAACCCTCTTTTGCGACAAGAGCGCCAATGATCGGGCGATTTCTTACGTTGGCCGCGGGGATCGCGGTGGTGTCGATCGGCATGGCGGGCATCGCCGGCCGCTCGACAAGCATGGCCGATGCGCAGGGCTCTGCCGATAGCAGCAGCGATGACAATGGAAACTGGACGACCCAGCGTAGCAAGGGCGGCACCTGGTCTTCGACCTCGAGTCCCAAATCCTCGGGCGGAACAGTGCGTCTCGACCGGTCAGGCGACTCGCATTTCTATGCCGACACCGAAGTCGATGGCACGAATATCCGGATGATGGTGGACAGCGGCGCATCGATCGTCGCGCTGACGCGTGGCGACGCCGAATCCATCGGCATCGACGTCGATCGATTGCCCATCAGCGGCACCGCGCGCACCGCGGGCGGCGACGTCCCGATGCGCACGGTCATGCTCGACAGCGTCGAAATCGACGGGATCGAAGTCCGGCGCGTCGAAGCCGCTGTGGTCGACGCCGACATGGGCGTATCGCTGCTCGGCCAGAGCTTCCTCTCGAAACTCGCCGCGGTGAACGTCGAAGGCGATACGATGACGCTGCGCTGACCGGGGCGTCTGCTTCGGCGCGGGGACCTGCCACCGCTTATTTCCCTTCGTCACCCCGGACTTGATCCGGGGTCCCGCTTGACATCAAATCCAGTCGACGCCGCAAAAGGCGGGATCCCGGATCAAGTCCGGGATGACGAGATAGGATATGTCCCGCGTCGATCGGGTAGCGATGTTTGCCCCACGCTTGCCATTTTCGCCACATTTCCCCACATCGGCCGCTATGAACGCTCCCAATCCTCCCATGCGCGCGGCGATCGTGCCCGTCACCGCTTTCCAGCAGAATTGCACCCTCCTGTGGTGCACCGCGACCAACAAGGCGGCTTTCGTCGATCCCGGCGGCGATCTCGACAAGCTCAAGGACGCGGTCCGGCAGACCGGGGTCGAGGTCGAGAAGATCCTCGTCACCCACGGCCATATGGACCATTGCGGACAGGCGGGGATGCTCGCGAAGGACCTCGGCGTGCCGATCGAGGGGCCGCACGAGGACGACCGCTTCTGGATCGATGCCTTCGCCGAGGACGGCGCGCGTTTCGGCATGGTCGGCGAATCCTTCGAGCCCGATCGCTGGCTCGTCGACGGCGACACGGTGACCGTTGGCAATCTCACGATCGACGTCATCCATTGCCCCGGCCACACGCCCGGCCATGTCGTCTTCCACCACGCGCCGTCAAAGCTCGCGATCGTCGGCGATGTGATCTTTCAGGGATCGATCGGCCGCACCGACTTTCCGCGCGGCAATCACCAGCAATTGCTCGATTCGATCACGCAGAAGCTGTGGCCGCTCGGCGGCGACACGACCTTCCTGCCCGGGCACGGCGCGCACAGCAATTTCGCCCACGAACGGCGTACCAACCCGTTCGTTAGCGATATGGCGTTGGGGAGCGTGGGTTAGTTCCCCTCCCGCTTGCGGGAGGGGCTAGGGGAGGGCATGTTTCGGCCCTCGGCTAGCGACAAGCCCTCCCCCGACCCCTCCCGCAAGCGGGAGGGGAGAAGATCACTCCGGCGCCGCTACCGCCGTTTCCTCGATCTCGGTCGTCGTGATGCTCGTCGGCGTCAGATAGACGATCGCGAGCGCGCCGATTGCCAGGCCGAGCTGCGTCAGCATCGTAATGATCGTGCCGACCATCCGGCCCCACATCATCCCGTCCATTCCGATCGCGTGCAGGATGCGCCCGACAAGATAGAGCGCGCCAACGCCCCAGAGCCAGAGCGAGGAGCCGAGGCCGAGTTCGACGAGCGCGAGCAGGATCAGCACGAACGCCGTGTTTTCGACGAAATTGCTGTGCGCGCGCATGCGCCGCGTCAGCAGGTCGTTGCCGCCATCGCCGATGAAGACCTTTTCCTTCGTGCGGACGCGGCCGACGCGGACCGCAAGCCACAGGTTGAGCAGCGCCGCGCCGGCGGCAATCGTCAGGCTGATCGGCAAGATTATCATCTGGTTTCCCCCTTATGGACCGGCGCGTTTCGCTTGCCGGCAGCCGGCAGGGTGTGGCATCCCCGAACCGGGGCGGCAAGCCTGTGCGATCATGGACGCAATGGGCTTGCCTTTGCGGGCAAAAACGCTATAGCCCCGCCCGATCCGGCACCCGACACCATATGGCGTTGAGGCACCCTCCGGCGGAAGTTTTTCCCTGTCGAACATCGGCAGGTGCGGGCTTCGGCGTGGCGGGCGGGCCAGTCATTTCCGGCGACGGCGGTGACAAATCCGGGTAGCCGATTCGTGACACACTATTTAAGAATGCAGGAAATATCATGGCCGTTCCCAAGCGAAAAACCTCGCCCTCGAAGCGCGGCATGCGTCGCAGCCACGACAGCCTGAAGGTTGAAGCCTTTCAGGAATGCCCGAACTGTGGCGAGCTGAAGCGCCCGCACAATCTTTGCAACGCCTGCGGCCATTATAACGGCCGTGAAGTGGTGTCGGTCGGCGCATAAGCATTAGCCGGAGGGCGTCCTGATGGCACTGACACCGCGAATCGCAATCGATGCGATGGGCGGTGACGTTGGCGTGCGCATGATGCTCGCCGGCGCCGCAATGGCGCGCCACAAGCACGACGGCCTCCGCTTCATCCTCGTCGGCGACGAGGTGCAGATCAAGGCGGCGCTTGAAAACCACCCCAATCTGCGCGCGGCGTCGGATATTATCCACACCGACGGCGTGGTGTCGGGTTCGGACAAGCCGAGCCAGGCGCTGCGCAAGGCAAAAAGCACCTCGATGGGGCTCGCGATCGACGCGGTGAAGCGCGGCGATGCCGGCGGTGCCGTGTCGGCGGGCAACACCGGCGCGCTGATGGCGATGTCGAAACTTGCGCTGCGCACGATGCCGGGAATCGACCGGCCGGCGCTCGCGGCGTTGCTGCCGACGCTCGGCGAGAATGACGTCGTGATGCTCGACCTCGGCGCCAACACCGATTGCGACGCCAACAACCTCATCCAGTTCGCCGTCATGGGCGCCGCCTATGCGCGCACCGCGATGGGGCTCGAAAAGCCGCGCGTCGCGCTGCTTAACATCGGCACCGAGGAGCTGAAGGGCACCGACGAGATTCGCGATGCCGCCGCGCGGCTACGCGAGGCGCATGGGCTGCCGATGGAATTCACCGGCTTTATCGAGGGCGACAAATTGTCGCGCGGCGACGTGGACGTGATCGTCCACGACGGCTTTTCAGGGAATATCGCGCTGAAGACGATCGAGGGGACGGCGCGTTTCGTCACCGACCTGCTCCGCCGGGCCTTCACCAGTTCGACGCGCTCGAAGATCGGCTTCCTGATTTCGCGCCCCGCGACCGAGCTGCTCAAGCATCATCTCGATCCCAATAACCATAATGGCGCGGTGTTCCTCGGCCTCAACGGCGTCGTGCTCAAAAGCCATGGCAGCGCCGATGCGAAAGGGGTCGCGAACTGCGTCCACCTCTGCGCCGAACTGATCGAGAAGGATATCACGCGTCAGGTGACCGAAGATCTCGCGAATTTCCGCAGCGGCGCCGCAGCATGACGCTCCGCGCCATATTGGCCGGCACCGGCTCGGCTCTGCCGCGCACGCGGGTTTCGAACGCCGAACTCGCGGCGCGCGTCGACACGAGCGACGAATGGATCGTCGAACGCACCGGCATCCGCTTCCGCCATATCGCCGAACCCGACGAGACGACGGCGACGCTCGGCGCCGATGCGGCGAAGCAGGCGCTGGCGGCCGCGGGGCTCGAGCCCGCCGACATCGGCTTGATCATCGTCGCCACCGCGACCCCCGACAATACCTTCCCCGCCAGCGCCACCAAGGTGCAGGCGCTGCTCGGCATCCCCGATTGCATCGCCTTCGACGTCGCGGCGGTCTGTTCGGGCTTCCTTTATGCCGTGTCGGTCGCCGACGCGATGCTCCGTACCGGCGCCACAAAGCATGCGTTGGTGATCGGTTCGGAAACCTTCAGCCGCATCCTCGACTGGGAAGATCGCACGACGTGCGTTCTCTTCGGCGACGGCGCGGGCGCGGTCGTCCTGTCGGCCAAGGACGTCGAGGACGATCAGGGCATCCTCGCAACGCGTTTGCATGCCGAGGGAAAATACGCAGACATGCTCTATGTCGACGGCGGTCCGTCGACGACGGGGACGGTCGGCCACGTCCGGATGCAGGGCCGCGAAGTCTTCCGCCACGCGGTCACCAACCTCGCCTCGGTGCTTGCCGAGGTGATGGCCGACGTCGGCCTGTCGGCCGAGTCGATCGACTGGGTCGTGCCGCATCAGGCGAACAAGCGGATCATCGACGCAACCGCGAAAAAGCTGGGTTTGCCCGCCGAACGGGTGGTGCTCACGGTCGACCAACACGCCAATACATCGGCGGCGTCGGTGCCGCTCGCGCTCGACCTCGCGGTGCGCGACGGGCGCATCAAGCGCGGCGACCTGGTGGTGCTCGAAGCAATGGGCGGTGGCTTCACCTGGGGCGCTGCGGTTCTGCGCGTCTGACGCTTCGCTCCGGCGCGTCAACTTCTCGCTCCATCCGTTTCAGTTTGGCGGATTAATTCGTATTTGTTACATATGTGTACAGGGACTCGTGACGGTGGGGGCTGTCAGGGAACCCATCGTGCGTTTTCGCTTCAGAGGGGGAAGGGATCAACATGACCGCAGGGACTCTTACGCGGGCCGACATTGCGACGCGGATCAACCAGCAGATCGGGCTGTCGCGCAATGAATCGGCCGCAATCGTCGAATCGATTCTTGATCATATGTCCGACGCGCTCGCGGTCGGGCAAAATGTCAAAATCTCGGGCTTCGGCACCTTTGTCCTGCGCGACAAGGCGCAGCGGATCGGCCGCAATCCCAAGACCGGCATCGAAGTGCCGATCCTGCCGCGGCGTGTGATGACCTTTCGCGCCAGCCAGACGATGCGAGCCCGCGTTGCCGGCAAATAGACCGCACCTGACCCATGTCGGGTTTTGAGATGACCGACGATGGCGGCAAGGCGTCCGGCGCCATGCTCGCCATCGGCGAACTGGCGGTGCGCATCGGCGTTCCGACGCATGTGCTTCGTTATTGGGAAACGCGTTTCCCGCAGCTGAAGCCGCTCCAGCGCTCGGGCCGCCGCCGCTACTACCGCGCCGAGGACGTCGCGCTTGCCGAGCGCATCCACCATCTGCTGCATGTCCAGGGCTTTACCGTCGAAGGCGCGCGCAAGGCGCTGTCCGAGCCGGGTGCCGCACCGACAGCGCGCGCGCCGTTGACCCGCGAAGCGCTCGACAGCGCCGCGCCCATGCGCGTGGTGAAGGGAATTCCGGTCGAGGCACTGGTCGCGCTCCGCCAGCGCCTCGCCGCGGCGATAGGCTAGGTTTCAGTCATTATCCATCGCCGGCGCGAGCGCCGGGTCGAGATCGCGCGGGCGGATAAAGCCCACGAACCGCGCGCTGTTCGTATCGAGATCGTGCCAGTTGCCGATGTCGAGTTCGAGCCGCGCCAGCGCCGACGTCGGCAGCTTTTCCTCGACCTTCGCGCGCAGGTCATCGCCCGCCGATTCGGGAACGAGCATCAGGATCAGATCCTCGAGCCCCGGATTATGTCCCGAAATCAGCAGATGCTCGGAATCCTTGCCGGTGTCGCGGATCACGTCGATCAGCGTCGCGGCCGACGCAAGATAGATGCGCCGGTCCCAATGCGGCTCGAGTGTGTCGAGGTCTGCGGCGGGCTGGAAGATATCGAGCGTTTCGGTCACGCGCACCGCGGGCGAGGCGATGATGCGGTCGACGGGCATTTTCTGGCGTTTCAGCCATTGTCCGATCAGTTCGGCGCCGCGCGCCCCGCGTTTGTTGATCGGGCGGTCGAAATCGCGCTCGACCTGCACGTCCCAACCCGATTTGGCATGGCGCAGGATAGTCAAAGTCTTCAAAATCGCTCCCCGCGTCCCCGCGCTCTTATCCCGTGTGTTCGCGGGCCTTGTGCCGGAAACTTATGACGGTGAAAAGGCTGGAAAAGCGGTTTTTCTGCGCTCGACGTTCGCCGCGGCGACATGATTGACCGCTTCGTCGAGCGGCAGGCGGCGGATCGGGGTGCCCTCGGGAAAGGCGCTGAGCAGGCGCGAGGGAAAGCTGGGTGAGAGCATCACGAACTGCCCGAAATCGTCGGCGCGGCGGATCAGCCGTCCGAACGCCTGCCCGATGCGCGCGCGGATGACCATGTCGTCATAGGCGCTGCCGCCCTGCGCCGCGCGCCTTGCCGCGTGGAGGATCGTCGGACGCGGCCACGGCACGCCCTCCATCACGACGAGCCGCAGCGAATCGCCGGGCACGTCGACCCCGTCGCGCAAGGCATCGGTGCCGAGCAGCGAGGCGTGCGGGTCGGCGCGGAAAATATCGACGAGCGTCCCGGTATCGAGCGGATCGACATGCTGCGCGAACAGCGGCAACCCCGCGCGCGCCAGCCGGTCGGCGATGCGCGAATGGACGATACGCAGCCGCCGGATCGCGCTGAACAGCCCCAGTGCGCCGCCGCCCGATGCTTCGATCAACCGGCTGTACGCGCCCGCCAGTGCGGGCAGGTCGCCGCGCGCGATGTCGGTGACGATCAGCACTTCCGACTGGCGCGCATAGTCGAACGGGCTGGGGACCGCGAAATGCTGGACCCCGCCGTCCATGTGACGCGCGCCGGTGCGGATATCGGCGTCGGTCCAACCGCCGCGCCCGTGGCCACCGTTGCGCAAGGTCGCCGAGGTGACGAGCACACCCTGCGCCTGGCGATACACGACATCGGCGATGGGCTTTGCCGGATCAAGCCAGTGGCGGTGCAGCCCGCAGTCGAACTCGCGCCCGTCGTACCGGTCGACCGCGAGCCAGTCGACGAAATCGGGGTCCGCGGGCCCGCCGACACGCCCGAGCAAGGATAGCCAGCCGCCCAATGTGTCGATCCGCGTGCCGAGGCTATGCCGCGCGCCGTCGACCCTCGCTCTGGCTTGTCCGTCGAGCCAGTCGGGCGGGTCCTCGATCAATATCTCGAGCCGCTTGCCGAGCGCCATCAGCGGGCGCAGCAACGCCTCGACCGCGTCGCTCGCCGCCGCGGCTGCCGTCACCAGTTCGGAATCGGGATCTGCGAGTTCGGTTTCGAGCCCATAGCCCGCGTCGGCGGTACGCGTGTCGACCGCGCGCGCATAAACCTGTCCGCGCACCGCGACGAGAAGCCGCTCGATCGCGCCCCACGGGTCATTCTCCGACAATCGGCCGAGCCAGCCGTCGCCGGGCAGTTCGGCGGCGGCGGCGATCGCCGCCTGGATCGCGCGGTCGCCTGCCTCGTCATAGCTTGCGACGTCGGCGAGGCGTGCGGCGAGCCCGCGCCGCCGCCCGCGCGACTTGCCCTCGGGGCCGAGCACCCAGCGGCGGATCTCGACGGCTTCCTGTCCGGTCAGCGCGGCGGCGAACATCGAATCGGCGGCGTCCCACAAGTGATGCCCCTCGTCGAAGATAAGCCGCGTCGCGGGGGCGCCGCCGTCGCGCGGGCGCGCGGCCTGCACCATCGTCAGCGCATGGTTGGCGATGACGATCTCGGCTTGCGTTGCCGCGCGCGCCGAATGCTCGATGAAGCATTTCCTGAAATGCGGGCAGCCCGCATAGATGCACTCGCCGCGGCGGTCGGTGAGCGCGGTGGTGCCGTTGCGGCGGAAAAGGGCAGGGAGCCAGCCGGGCAGGTCGCCGCCGACCATGTCGCCGTCGCGCGTATAGGCGGCCCAGCGCGCCACAAGCTGCGCGAGGATTGCGGCGCGGCCCGAGAAACCGCCCTGCAACGCATCCTCGAGGTTGAGCAGGCAGAGGTAATTCTCGCGCCCCTTGCGCACCACGACCTTTTCGCGGTGCGTCGCGGCGTCGGGATAGAGCCGCTCGGTCTCGCGCGACAATTGGCGCTGCAGCGCCTTGGTGAAGGTCGAGATGCACACGCTGCCCGCCGACTGGTCGATCCACTGTTTCGCGGGGGCAAGGTAGCCGAGCGTCTTGCCGATGCCCGTTCCGGCCTCGGCAACGAGCATCTGCGGCGCGTCCTTGCGATCGCGCGGGGCAAAGATCGACGCCGTCGCGCGCGCATAATCCTGCTGCCCCGGCCGCCGCTCGGCGCCGTCGCCGGTCAGCCGGTCGAGCCGCGCCGATACATCGTCTTCGTTGATCGTTACCTGTCGCGGCGCGCCGCGCGGCGACTGTTCCTCCCATTCGGGCAGGCGCGCGAACAGCCAGCGTTCGTTCGCGTCGGGCTGCGACAGGCGCGGCTGCACCAGCGGTGACCACGACCAGCGCTGGCGCGACAAGGCCTGAACACCGTGCCACGCGCCCTCGCGCTCGGGCCAGTCGGGGTCGTCGATGCTGCTGAGCATCGCCGCGGCGGCCTTAGGCAGAAAGGCTGCGATATCCTCTTCGTCTTTCGGCGGCGCCAGGCCGATCGCGGCGGCGATCCCGGCGGGGGTCGGCACAGCAAAGCGCGCGGGATAGAGGAAAGCGAACAGCTCGAGCAGGTCGAGGCCGGACAATTCTGGATAGCCGAGACGGTCGCCGGTCAGCGTCGCGTTGAGCAGCAAATGCGGCGTCGCCGCGACCGCGGCGATTGCTTCGCCGCGCCCCACACGCTGGACGCGGCCGTGCGTGTCGGCGATCCAGATGCCGATATGGCTCGCATGAATCGCGGGCAGGGTAAGCGGGTCGGGAGCCATCGCTCCCTAGCTAGGGACAAAAGGCGAACGCGGCAAGGCGATCCGGTCGATCGCCAGCTTTCCTCTTGCGGTTGCAGGGAGGTTCGGCGACGCTCGACCCAACCATATGAGAGGACAGTCCGGATGAGCGAAGAGGCGGCGATCGGTGCGGTGATCGACGAGATGTACGCGATGATCTCGGGCCCCAAGGGGCCGCGCGACTGGTCGCGACAGACGAATTGCTTTCATCCCGACGCACGGCAGATCCGGACGTCGATCGATGCCGACGGCCGCGCGACGTTCCGCAGCATGGGACTCGAAGATTATGCGCGCGACACCACGCCTTTCTTCGCCGCAAATGATTTTTTCGAGATCGAGATCGCGCGGCGGGTCGATGTCCTGGGCAATATTGCCCATGCCTGGAGCGCCTATGAAGCACGCGCTGCGCTGGACGACGCAGAGCCCGAACGACGCGGGATCAATTCGATTCAGCTGTTCAAGGATCCGGACCTCGGCTGGCGGATCATGGCGATGATCTGGGACAATGAGCGCACGGGCGTGGCGATCGCGCCCTTCTGACGCATGGCTCCCTGATGCTTAACTTAGCCCGCGGCGTCCAAACGCCGAAGGGCGGTTGCCCATGAATATCTGCGCGGGCTGAACCATCGAAGCCGTCCGCGCGCGTTTCAGGGCGTTGTAGAGCGGGCCGTGCGTGAGCTCGTACGGGAAGCGCACACCCATACGGTCGAATTCGGACCACATCACCACCGCATAGGTGACCTCGCCGCCATAATGGATTTCGCAGCGCGACCGCGCCGGCATGCTCGCCCCGTCGATGCGCGCGCCGCCTTCGGACAGGTCGGCGATCCGGCCGTCGACGAAGTTGAGCACGCCGTTGACGGTGACGTCGATCGAAACGGCGGTGCGCTTGTGGCCGCGGGCGGCGGGGGTGCGAAAATTGTCCATGTCCGGGACGCTACGCCTGCATGGTAAATTTTCCGGTAACGATGTTGGCTCGCGCCGGGACAATGTTGCAAGCGATCGCCGACAATGATCTACGCGGATCATGGTCCGTCCGATCATCCTCTATGGCATCGGTCTCGCCGTCGCGGCGTTCCTGCTCGAATGGCTGAACTACAAACATGTCGTGCATCGCTGGTCGACCGAGTTTTATATTGCCTGCGTCGCGGTCATTTGCGTTGCGCTCGGCATATGGGCGGGCAACCGGCTGACCGCGCGGCCACGCCAGGCCTTTGCGCGCAATGACGCGGCGATCGCGGCGCTGGGGCTCAGCGCGCGCGAATGCGAGGTGCTGGAAATGCTGGCGGCGGGGCACGCCAACAAGGTGATCGCGCGCCAGCTCGATATTTCCCCGAACACGGTGAAGACGCATATCGCACGCGTTTATGAAAAGCTGGCGGTCGCCAGCCGAACGCAGGCGGTGCAGAAAGCGCGGACACTCGACATTCTGCCGTAGAATCGGGCGACCGGCATCAAATCACCCATTTGGGCGATAGATTTCGCCGGTTGTTCCTGTTCTCCTCGCATGGCATTTTCATCATAGGGGAGAAGGTTCATGGGCAGGATTATTGCGGTCTACGGCGCCATCGCGGGCGTCATCGTGGCCATCGGCATGTTCATCAACATCACTTTCGTCGCCGATTATGGCGCGATGGGGATGGTTGCCGGCTATCTGTCGATGCTGGTGGCGCTGATCTTTGTCTTCGTCGGCGTCAAACGCTATCGCGACACCAATCTCGGCGGCGTGATCAGCTTCTGGAAAGCGGTCGGGGTCGGTCTCGGCATCGGGCTCGTCGCGTCGGTTTTCTATGTTCTTGGCTGGGAGCTCTATATGTGGCGGACCGGTGGAACCTTCGTAGCTGATTATGCCGCCAACAATATCGAGATCATGCGCGCAGGCGGCAAATCGGCGGCAGAGATCGCGCAATTCTCGTCCGAGATGGAGGCGTTCGGCAAACGGTACGAGAATCCGCTGTTCCGCATGGCGCTGACGCTGACCGAGATATTGCCCGTCGCGCTGCTGGTGTCGATCATATCGGCGGCGCTGCTGCGCCGGAGCAGTTTCATGCCCGCGACGCAGCCGCGCGGATGAGATGGAAGAGAAGAGGGCCGGCGCGGTCTTCTTCCCATTCTCGCTTCTTGCCGCTATGGGCGCGGCATGACTGACTTGCACCTTCACCCTTCGCTGCGCGAACCCGCGCAAACGTCCAAGGCCTGGCCGTTCGAGGAAGCGCGCAAGCTGGTCAAACGCTATCCCGATGGCAAGCCGGGGGGCGAGGCTGTGCTTTTCGAGACCGGCTATGGTCCGTCGGGGCTGCCGCACATCGGCACCTTCAACGAAGTGCTGCGCACGACGATGGTCCGCCGCGCCTATGAGGCGTTGACCGGCGGCGCGGCGACGCGGCTCGTCGCGTTCAGCGATGACCTGGATGGGCTGCGCAAAGTTCCCGACAATGTGCCGAACGGCGACATGCTGCGCGAATATCTCGGCAAGCCGCTGACCGCGATCCCCGATCCGTTCGGCAAGTATGAAAGTTTTGCGCATCATAACAATGCGATGCTGCGCGAGTTTCTCGACCGTTTCGGCTTTCAGTACGAGTTCGTCAGCTCGACCGAACGCTACCAGTCGGGCGCATTCGACGACGCGCTGCGAAATGTCCTCCGCCATAATCAGGACATTCTCGACATCATGCTGCCGACGCTGCGAGCCGAGCGCGCGGCGACTTATTCGCCGATCCTGCCGGTCAGCCCCAAGTCGGGGATCGTGTTGCAGGTGCCGGTGACCGTCGTCGATGCCGATGCGGGCCTCGTGTCGTTCGAGGATGAGGGCGAGACGATCACGCATTCGATCCTCGGCGGCGGTGCGAAGCTGCAGTGGAAGGTCGACTGGGCGATGCGCTGGGTCGCGCTTGGCGTCGATTACGAAATGTACGGCAAGGATCTGACCGACAGCGGCGTCCAGTCGGGCAAGATCGCGAAGGCGCTTGGCGGGCGCAAGCCCGAGGGGCTGATCTACGAGATGTTCCTCGACGAAAAGGGCGAGAAGATTTCGAAGTCGAAGGGCAATGGCCTCAGCCTCGAGCAGTGGCTCGACTATGGCAGCGAGGAGAGCCTCGCCTTTTTCGCCTATCGCGAGCCCAAGGCGGCAAAGCAGCTCCACATCGGCGTGATCCCGAAGGCGGTCGACGAGTATCTGCAGATGCGCGGCAATTATCCGTCGCAGGAGCCCGACAAGCGGCTCGGCAACCCCGCGCATCATGTCCATGTCGCGCGCGGCGAGGCGATTCCGGCGACCGAACTGCCGGTGACCTTCGGGCTGCTGCTCAACCTCGTCGGAGTGATGGGCGCTGATGCGTCGAAGGATCAGATCTGGCGCTACCTCGGCCAATATGTCGACGGCGCGAGCGCAGCGACTTATCCCGAACTCGACCGGCTGATCGACAATGCGATGGCGTATAACCGCGACTATGTCGCGCCGACGCTGAAGCGCCGCAAGCCGCAGGGCGGCGAGGTCGCGGCGTTGAAAGAACTCGACGGCGAACTCGCGGCGCTACCGGCCGACGCCTCGGCCGACGATATTCAGAACATCGTGTATGCGATCGGCAAGAACGAGGCCTATGGTTTTGAAAACCTGCGCGATTGGTTCAAGGCGCTCTACGAGACTTTGCTCGGGTCGAGCGCCGGGCCGCGCATGGGCAGCTTTATCGCGCTGTTCGGGATCGACAATACGCGGCGGCTGATCGCCGAGGCGCTTGCATAAAATTCCGTTCGCATCGAGCGAAGTCGAGATGCCCCTCGGCCTTGCTCGATGCCGATCGGTGTCTCGACTTCGCTCGACACGAGCGGGAATTAGGGAGTGGTTTCATGCCTGTAGAGTCTGCTTTCCAACTCGCGCAGATCAATATCGGCCGTTTCCGCCTGCCGCCCGAGCATGTCGCGAACCGCGATTTCATGGACGCGCTCGACCATGTGAACGCGGTTGCCGAGGCGGCCGACGGCTTCATCTGGCGGCTCACCGGCGAGGGCAATAATGCGACCGATGTGCCGGTGACCGACGATCCGCACCTGATCGCGAACATGTCGGTGTGGCGCGATATCGATGCGCTCGCCGCCTATGTCTATCGCACCCCCGATCATCTGACGGTGATGAAGCGGCGCAAGGAGTGGTTCGACCATATGGCGGTCTATCAGGCGCTGTGGTGGGTTCCCGCGGGCCACCGCCCGACGGTCGCGGAGGGCATGGCGCGGATCGCGATGCTCGAAGCGCACGGGCCGACCGACGGGGCATTCACCTTCAAGCAGCCCTTCGCCGCGCCCGACGGCACCCCGGCGCTGCCGATCCAGGACGAATGTGCATGAGCGACGTGATCGACATCTTCACGACGGGCGGGACGATCGACAAAGTCTATTTCGACGCCTTGAGCGAGTTCCAGATCGGCCCCGCGGCGATCCCCGACATGCTGCGCGAAAACAACGTCCACGTCCCGCACCGCGTCACGCAGCTGATGCGTAAGGACAGCCTCGAATTGGGCGATGCCGACCGCGAGACGATCCGTGCCGCGGTCGCCGCGAGCGATGCCTCGCGCATCCTCGTCACGCACGGCACCGACACGATGGTCGTCACCGGGCGTGTGCTCGCGGGGATCGCGGGCAAGACGATCGTGATGACGGGCGCGATGCAGCCCGCTTCGGTGCGTGCGAGCGATGCAGAATTCAACGTCGGCTTCGCGCTCGCGGCGGCGCAGACGCTGCCGCCGGGTGTCTATGTCGCAATGAACGGGATGATCTTCGACCCCGAAAAGACGGTCAAGGACCGCGCCGGTGCTAGGTTCGTTCAGGAGGGCTGATCAGCCCTTGGCGGTGACCTGCCGCAGCACCGCGGCATAATTCGGCGCGATCGTCATCTCTCCGTGCCGTCCGGCGCGGCCGAGTGCGGCATGCACCTCGGGTAGCCGATAGCAGGGCACGCCCATGAACAGATGATGCTCGGCGTGATAATTCACCCAATATGGAGCAACCGTCGCGCGCGCCAGCCAGCCGGCATTGGTCGTGCGCGCATGGGTGAAGGGATCGTCGCTTCCCGTCGTCGTGCAGGCATGTTCGGCGATATTGCGTATACGCAGATACAGCTGGAAGGTCGTCGCAAGGCCCGCAAGCCACAGCAGGTACGGCGTCCAGCCATAGAGCGCGAGCGACGCCGCGAGCAGCACGGCCTGCACGACAAGGAAACGCCCGACCGCGCGTGCCACCGCCATCGCCCCCGCGACGTCGATCGTCGGTGACGTCATGCCGTCGTCGGACTGTTTGTTGAACGGGGTCCCGGCCTTGGTGCTCGCGCCGCTTTTCTGCCCCTGTTCGCCGCGCAGCATCGCCTTCAATCCGACGAATGCGAAGCCGAATTGCGCCATGCGCTGCTTGAAGAAGGTCTGTCCGGTCAGGTCGCGCAGCACCTTGCGCCAAAGGCTGGCGCGCGTGGTGGGGAAGGGTTTCGACAGCGACAGGTCGGGGTCTTCGGGCTGCTGGGTGAATTTATGATGCTGCAGATGATAGGTGCGATAGGCGATGAGGTCCGATCCGACCGCCGCGCCGGTCAGCCATTGGCCGAGGAAATTGTTGATTTTCCGGTTCGGGTGAAGGGCGCCATGCGCCGCGTCATGCATCAGGATCGCGAGCCCGAGCTGGCGTCCGCCGACGAAGATGACGGCCAGTAGCCACGCCACCGGGTTCTGCGACCAGGCGGCAAGGCCGACGAGTGCGATGCTGACGATCCACGCGTGCGCGACGAGCCAGATGCCGCGCCACGAACAGGCGCGGGTGAGTGCCGACCATTCGGAGCGGTCGAAAAAGCGGTCGGGCGGGAACAGGCGAACGGCAGGCATGGCTCGACTATAACAAGTTGCGATCCGAAACGTAACCCCTTCCGTTTTGGCACAATATCGGCGGAAATCAGGATGTCGTGGTAAGGATTTGGAAACCCCTTTTTGGCCACTGATCGCCGCGACCAGAAAAGCGGGGAAGTTCGGGAATTGGGGGTTCGGCGTAACATCATCCGGCCGGGAGGCGGCGATTTGCCCGCAGGCGAATCGCCGTTCGATTCACCCGAATTCGTCACGCACCTGATGCGCGTGGCGAAGCTGTGGCACTATGTGCTGATCGGCCGTGTCCTAGCATTCCTGACCTTCGCCTTTCTGCCGGGCCTTGCAGGCTTCCTCGATCATCCGTCGCACTGGCTGGTCATGGCAGCCGGCTTGCCATGCGATGTCGCGCTGACGGTGATCGGGCAGGCGATGCGCAAACCGCGTCCGATCGCGCACAGCCGAGTGCGGCTGATGGCGATGCTGTGTTTGGGGCTGATCGTGCTCGGCACCTTGCTCAACGCCGCCGCGACGTTCGATGCGATCGCGGTCCCCGACGGCAGCCGTCATTTCGATGCCTTTACCGCAATCCACATCGGCTCGCTCCTCGTCGCGGCGTCGGCGGTCGCGGTGGTCCGTCCCGCCTTTTTTGCGTTCGCGGGTGCGACCGCGCTGGGCGGGGCGATTGGCGTCGCCTCCTGGCCGTTCGCGGTCGCCGGCTTCGTCTTTCTTGGCTTGCTGATCGTGATGATGCGCGAGGATGTCCGGCATCAGCGACGCGCGACGCGTGCCGCGCGGCAGGGTGTCAGCGACCAGCAGCGCGCGCTCAATCTGATGCGCGATTTCGAACGCGCGGGGCGCGGCTGGTTCTGGGAAACCGATCGCTATGGCCAGCTCGTCTATATCTCGCCGACGGTCGCGGCGCGGCTCGACCGGCCGCTCGCCGACCTGCTCGGCCACCCCTTTACCGACATCATCCGCAAACGGATCGGCAACGACGAGAGCGAAGAGCGGACACTCGGTTTCAGCCTGTCGTCGCGGACGCCGTTCAAGGAGCTGACGGTCCAGGCCGCGGTGCCGGGCGAGGAGCGCTGGTGGTCGATTTCGGGCCAGCCGATCAGCAACGAGCTCGGTAATTTCCAGGGCTTTCGCGGCAGCGGCACCGACCTCACCGACAAGAAAAGGTCCGAGCGCGAGATCAACCAGCTCGCGCGCTACGACACGCTCACCGGCCTCGCGAACCGGCGCCACATCACCGACCTGCTCGAACGTGCGCTCAAGAGTCATAGCGGGCAGCCGCAACCGTGCGCGCTGCTGCTGATGGATCTCGACCGCTTCAAGGCGGTCAACGACACGCTGGGGCACCCGGTGGGCGACCAGTTGCTGCAGCAGGTCGCGGGGCGGCTGACACAGATCGTTGGCGACAAGGGACAGGTCGGGCGGCTCGGCGGCGACGAATTCCAGATCGTCGTGCCGCAGCTCAGCCAGCCCGAAAAGCTCGCCGGCATCGCCAATGCGATCATCCTCAGCCTCGCCAAGCCCTTTTCGATCGAGGGGGAGCAGGTGCGCATCGGATCGTCGCTCGGCATCGCGGTATCGGACGGGCAGGGCGTCTCCGCGTCGGCGCTCGTCCGCAACGCCGATCTTGCGCTTTATGCCGCGAAGGATGCGGGGCGCGGCGTCTATCGTTTCTATGCCGACGCGATGCACAATCAGGCGAGCGAGCGCAAGGCGATCGAAGATGCGCTGCGCGACGCGCTGGCGAAGGACGAACTCAGGCTTCTTTATCAACCGATCGTTGACGTCGAGAGCGAGCAAATCACCGGGTTCGAGGCGCTGATCCGCTGGCATCATGCGACCGACGGGCTGATCAGCCCGTCGAAATTCATTCCGATCGCCGAGGAGTCGAACCTGATCGTGCTGATCGGCGAATGGATCATCCGGTCCGCCTGCGCCGCCATCGCGCACCTCGGCCCGGGATATCGCGTCGCGGTCAATGTCTCGCCGCGCCAGTTCGCCAATGAAAAGCTGCCCGCGACGATTATGAGCGCGGTGTCGGCGGCGGGCATCCGTCCCGAGCAGCTCGAGCTCGAGATTACCGAGGGGGTCTTCCTCGACGAAAGTCCCGAGAATCTGGCGATGTTCCAGAAATTGAAGCGTACCGGCGTGCGGCTGGCGCTCGACGATTTCGGCACCGGCTATTCGGCGCTCGGCTATCTGAAAAAGGCCCCGTTCGACAAGATCAAGATCGACCAGAGCTTCGTCCTCGGTGCCGCCGATCCCAGCAGCATGAACGCCGCGATCATTTCGTCGATCGTCGGGCTGGCCGCCGCGCTCGACATGGAAACGACCGCCGAAGGGGTCGAGACGCACGACGACCTCGCGCTGATCCGCGGGCTCGGGTGCAGCCATGTCCAGGGCTATATCTATGGGCGTCCGATGGATCTGGTCGAGGTGCTGGCCCTGCTTCGCGACGGCGGCGGGCGCGCCGAGGCGAAGGGATATAAGAGCGCACGCGAGGCGCGGCTGACGACCTTCCGCACGATCCAGGTCGGCAGCGACGGGTATCGATATGAGGGGATCGTCCGCAACATATCATCGCGCGGCGCGCTGATCGAGGGGCTGTGGAATGTGCCGCCCGGAACGGTGCTGACGCTCGAATTTGGTACTGACCAGAGCTTCGATGCTGAGGCGCGCTGGTCGGCGGGCAACCGCGTCGGCGTGAAATTTGCCGAGGCGATCGAGATCGACGGGCTGACCGGTCCGAAGGCGGTCACGCCGGCGCGGGGACGGATCCGCCGCGCCGCGTGACGATCGCGATCAATCGGCGATGCGGCCGCGTGCCATCACCCAATCGACCTTTTCCAGCACGGTGACGTCGCTCAGCGGGTCGCCGCTGACCGCGATCATGTCGGCCGACATGCCCGGTGCGATACGACCGATCTCGTTTTCGAGCGACAGCAGCTTCGCCGCAACCGTCGTCGCGCTCGCCAGCGCCTCGCTCGGGGTCAGGCCGCGCTTGACGAGCAGCGCGAACTCTTGTGCGTTACGGCCATGCTCGAACACGCCGGCGTCGGTGCCGAAGGCGACCGGGACGCCGAGCGCCTTGGCGCGCGTCACTGCCTTGCCGACGTCGTTCAGCGTCATGCGCACCTTGTTCTCGACCGTCGGGGTATAGATGCCCTTGCCGAGCCGCTCGCGGATTCCCTCGAACGCCATCAGCGTCGGGACGAGATAGGTGCCCTTCGCCTTCATGACCTTCAGCGTCGCATCGTCGGCGAAGGTGCCATGCTCAATGCTGTCGATGCCCGCCGCGGCCGAGGCGGTGATCCCGCCCGCGCCATGCGCATGCGCCATGACCTTCAGGCCGAGCGAATGGGCGGTGTCGGCGATGCTCTGCAGTTCGGGGCTGGTGAAATGGCCTTCGAGCCCGCGCCCCTGCTGCGACAGCACACCGCCGGTCGCGGTGATCTTGATAACGTCGGCGCCCGCGCGCGACGCCTTGCGCACCTTCTCGGCGCATTCGAGCGGGCCAGTGCAGGTGTAGCCGAGGTCGAGCACGTCGTGGATGTCCTCGCGGAACCCGGTCACGTCGCCATGCCCGCCGATGATCGACAATGAGGGTCCCGCCGCGACGATGCGCGGCCCTTCGATGAAGCCGTTGGTCGTGCCGCGGCGGAGCGAATAAGCGGTATATTGCGCCGAGCCCGCCTCGCGTACGGTGGTGAAGCCCGCGCGGAGCGTGATGGCGGCGTTCTTGGCGCCGACGACGACGCCCCATTCGTCGGGGTCGACCGTAGCGGCGCGATAATCCTCACCCGGATCGCCGGTCAGGTGGACGTGGAGATCGATGAGGCCGGGGAGCAAAGTCTTGTCGCCAAGATCGACGACTTCGGCGCCGGCGGGGGCTTCGGCGCGGCCGGGGGTGATCGCGGTGATGCGGTCGTCGGTAATCGTGACGGTCGACGGACCCTGCGCGGGCTTGCTGGCGTCGGTGATGACGCGGCCCGCATAGACGATGGTGGTTTTCGCATAGGCCGTCGTGCCGAGCAGCGCGAGCGTCGCTGCCGCGACCATTCCCAATTTACGCATGAAGTCTCCCCTGTCTGATCGCGCCACCGTGGCGCGGCGGGCGGGGGAGGGCAAGCGCATAAAAAGAGGGGCCGGCGAACCGGCCCCTCAGTTTGTCATCTGATAACCGAAAGGAACATTACCAGAAGAAATCGTAGATCACGTCGACCACTTCGCCCGAATAGGTGTCGACCAGAAGTGCGTCGTCATAATAGCGGATCCAGCGATAGCCCCCGTATGCGGGCGGCAGGCGGTAATAGCCGGGATCGTTGATCCAGTAGCGCTGGCTGTAGAACAGCGAGTTCAGCGAGAAACCGATGCTGAACCGCGTGTAGCCATAGCCGCGATACGGGTTGTAATAGCGCGGCATGCGGTAATAGTGCCGGTTCCGCTCGCGATAGCTGTGCCAGTCGTAACGGCGGTCGCTGCGCCAGTCGCGGTTCCAGCGATTGTGGCGGTCGCCGCGGTCCCAGCGATCGTTGCGCCCGTCGCGATAGCGCCGGTCTACGCGGTCGTTGTTGTTGCGGTCGTACCGCCGATCGATCTGGCCGTCACGGTTGCGATCGTAACGCCGGTCGCGCTGGTCGATGCGGTTGTTGTTGTTGCGATCCCAGCGGCGATCGAGGTCGCCGTTGCGATTGCGGTCGTAACGCCGGTCGACGCGATTATTGTCGTTGCGATCATAACGCCGATCGACCTCGCCATTGCGGTTGCGGTCCCACCGGCGGTCGATGCGACCATCGTTGTTGCGGTCGTAAACTCCGCCGCGCTGGCGATCGACCTGCTGCGCCTGACGCTGCGCCTCGCGCTGCTGCTGCCATTGCTGGCGCTGCTCGTTGCTGCGCTGTTGCCATTGTTGCCGCTGCTGGTCGTTCCCGCGCTGCTGTCGCCATTGTTCGCGCTGAGCTTGGCGCTGCTGGTCATTGCCGCGCTGCTCTCGCCATTGCTGGCGCATTTCGCTGCGCTGCTGGCGCTCGACTCGCGGCTGCTCGTTCTGCTGGCGCTCGGGCCGGGCCTGACCGCCCCAGTTTCCGCCGCCTCGGCGCACTTCGGGGCCGCGTGGTCCGCGGTCGCCACGCTCTCCGCGGTCGCCACGCTGCGCGATCTGTACGCGCTCGCCCGACGCCTGTGCGGCGGCCGGGGCGATCGGGGTCAGGATCGTTGCAGCGATCAGCAACCCTCCAAACATCTTCTTCATCTCGCCAATCTCCAACTCATGTCCCGTGTGCTGGAGACGCCAGCCGGGATGATGAATCGATTCTTACTCTTCGCAAGATGATCGATGGCTGACCGCGCTGTTGCCTGCTGTTCAGCTAGATGAACAGGTGCGTTTAGCTGCCCGGCGGCAGGCGCAGCGCCGGAACGGCCCGCGCCGCGTCCTCGGGACGGATGCCCGGCGGCGGCGCGGCGGCGATGCGTTCCTCGCCGCGGATCACGCGGCCGGCGAGCCGGATCGCGGTACGGATGCGCGGATAGGTGCCGCAACGGCAGATATTGGTCATCGCCGCGTCGATCTCGGCGTCGCTCGGGTTGCTGTTCGACCGCAGCAGGGCGGCGGCGGCCATGATCATCCCCGACTGGCAGAACCCGCATTGCGGCACCTGCTCGGCGACCCACGCCTGCTGCACCGGATGGCTGCGGTCGCGCGCCAGCCCCTCGATCGTCGTGACGAAGCGGCCTTCGCACTCGGCTATCGTGACCATGCAGCTGCGAATCGCCTCGCCGTCGATATCGACGGTGCACGCGCCGCATTCGCCGGTGCCGCAGCCATATTTGGTGCCCGTCAGGTTCGACGCGTCGCGCAGCGCCCACAGCAGGGGCGTATCGGGTTCCATGCGATATTCGACCGGGCGGTCGTTGACCGAGAATCGTGTCATGCGGTCAGCTGTAGCGGTCTCGCCGGATTAGTCACGCCAGCTCGTGTCGATCTTGTCGACCTTGCGCACCATCGCGTCGAATTCCGCGCGGCCGGCGCCGCCTGGAATCTGTGCCATGTAAAGGTCGCGCTGGTGGACCTTGACCACATCGTCGCCGACCATGATCGGCTGACCCATGCTCATCGTTGCGAGCTGGATCTCGCAGGCGCGCTGGAGCACCCAATATTTCAGGAAGGCTTCGGGAAGCGACTTTCCCATCACGACGGGGCCGTGATTGCGCAACATCAGGATGCGCTTGTCACCGAGATTCTGGACCAGCCGTTCGCCCTCTTCCTCGCGTACGGTGATGCCCTCGAAATCATGATAGGCGAGCTGGCCCATGAAGTTGCAGGCATAGAAGTTCGTCGGCTGCAACCCGCCTTCGAGTCCGCACACCGCCATCGTCGCCGTAGTGTGCGTGTGGATGATCGCATGCGCGTCGGGGAGGACGCGGTGGAACAGACTGTGCTGGACGAAGCCCGCCTTATTGACGTGCCAGGGATTATCCTCGTCGACCTTGTTGCCGTCGATGTCGATCTTGATCAGGTTCGACGCCGTCACTTCGCTGAAATGCAGGCCATAGGGGTTGATCAGGAAGGCACCTTCCTCGTCGGGGATCTTCACCGTGATATGGTTGAAGATCATCTCGTCCCAGCCCATCATCGCGAAGATGCGATAGCAGGCGGCCAGCTCCTGCCGCGCCGTCCATTCGGCTTCGCTATATTTGCTGTTGCGCTTGAGTTGGGTCGCCATAGCCTGTCCCTCATTATGATGTTAGTTTCGTCCTGCTACCTATGCCATAAGGCACGGGTCGGACACAATCCCGCGAGCGGGCGGGGCGGTCCGGGAGCGCGGCGGGCGCGGTTCACCGCGCGGGGGCTTGCATTTCGGCGCGAATCCCTCTAGTTGGCGCTTCATCGGAACGTCGCGTGATCGCGGCGCTCTTTTTATTGCCCGAATATCGGCGATTTACGGCAAACCGGGTTGCCCGGTGGCCCCAAATCGTTTTGACGAACAGGAGACGACACGGCGTATGCAGATCATCGTTCGCGACAATAATGTCGACCAGGCCCTTCGCGCGCTCAAGAAGAAGCTGCAGCGTGAGGGCGTGTATCGCGAAATGAAGCTGCGCCGTCATTACGAGAAGCCCAGCGAAAAGCGCGCGCGCGAGCACGCCGCCGCTGTCCGCCGCGCCCGCAAGATGGAGCGCAAGCGGATGGAGCGCGACGGTATCAAGTAAGACCGTCTCCCGTTCGGGATCCTGATCGTGAAAAGGGCGCCGCGGCAACGCGGCGCCCTTTTTCGTTGGTGCGGGGTGGGATAGCGGTTTTCGAACGATTGCGGCCTTTCCTCTCCTCTCCCTACAAGGGAGGGGAATATCTCGTATCCATCTAAAACCGGCATTAGCGGATAAGCGCTGCGCTCGCATATTGCCTCTGGACCGCCGCGCGCCGCACCGCCTATAGGCCTCGCCAGCATTTTCGCCCCGGCCGGGGCAGCGGAAGGATCAGCTGAAATGAGCGTAACGACGGTTCCATTGCGTCCGGTGAGCAAGGGCGGCCTGTGGCTGATGTGGTTCGGCCTCGCGGCGCTGCTTGTAATCGGTGCGGCCTTTGCCTGGCACATGACCCCGCGCATCGGGTTCGAAGTCGTGAAGGAAGGCACCGGGCCGAGCCCGACCAAGGCCGACGTTGTCCTGGTGAAATATGAAGGCAAGCTCGACGACGGCACCGTCTTCGACGCCAACGAACAGGCGCCGATGCAGGTCGCGCAGGTCGTTCCCGGTTTCTCCGAGGCACTGACCCGGATGAAAAAGGGCGGCGAGTACAAGATCACCATCCCCGCACAGCTCGGCTATGGCGACCGCGCGGTTGGTCCGATCCCGGCCGGCAGCACGCTGCACTTCGCCGTCACGCTGCTCGACTTCCGCTCGGAGGCCGAGGTTCGCGCGATGCAGCAGCAGATGCAGCAACAGCAGCAGATGATGCAGGGCGGCCCCGGTGGCCCGGCTGGTCCGCCGCCGGGCATGCCGCCGCAGCGATAAGCGAGCGGTCTTGACGAAATCGAAGCGGCGGCGGGCTTAGGTGCCAGCCGCCGTTTTCGTATTGGCCGTGTCCGCATTGCGCTCGGCCTCGCGCTCCAGCGCAACCTTGATCATCGCGATAATCGGATCGGCGAGGAACAGCCCCATCAGTCCGAGCAGCGCGCCGAATAATATCTGCGCGCCGAGCACGAGCGCGGGGGCCAGGTCGACCGTCTTCTTGGCGACCATCGGGACGATCAGATAGCCGTCGACCGTCTGGACGACGAAATAGATCAGGATCGCATAGAAGCCCGTGTCGGTCCCCGCCGAGAAACCGACGAGGACGAGCAGCACGCCCGACACGATCGCGCCGATATTGGGGATGAAGGCTAGCAGACCCGTGAGCAGCCCCATCAGCGCCGCCATCGGGATGCCGACGGCAAGGCAGGCGAGCCACGTCCCGATCCCCTCGACGAGCATCCCGAGCAGGCGGCCCGCCATCAGACGGCGCAGCGTGAAGCCCATGCGCGCGGTGGTGATATAGAAATTCTCGCGGCTCTTCATCGGCAGCATCCACGCGACGCCGCGCTCATAGAGCCGCGGTTCGATTGCGATAAAGATGCCAAGGACGAGGATCATAATCAGGCTGGTCAGCCCGCCCAGCACGGTGCCGACCGCCGCGGTGACGCGGCCGAAGGTGCCGGCGAGATTGTCGGTGATCGTCTTCGTATCGAGCTGGAAATTGCCCATGCCATGATCGCTGGCCCAGGCGGCGATGCGTTCGATCTGTGCCATCACGACGGTTTGCAAGGTTGCGGCCTGATCGGCGATCTGCGACCCGGCGAACATGATGGTCCAGATAAGAAAGGCGAGGAGCGACAGGCAGACGATGAGCAGCCGCCAACTGCGCGCGATCGGTAGCACGCGGCCGAGCAGGCGCGCCCCGCCGTCGAGCATCGACGCCATGACGATGCCGGCAAAGATCAAGAGGATCGGCTGGATCAGAACGATGCATAGGCCGATGAGCAGCGCGAGGCCGATCCAAACGCCGGCTTTCAACAGCTCGGTGCGGACGAGCTGACTGCGGATCTCGGTGGGGCCGGGGGCCTCCCTGTGCGCGTCGGCCTTGGCGGCGGCGCTGGCGGCGCGCGTTCCGGTTGTCTTCCTTGTCGCCGCCATGTCGTGTTCCCCGTTGTGTTAGCTGCCCTGACGCTCGGGGCGCAGGTCGGTTCCCGCGCGCCCCGATCGCAAGGCATTAAACCAGCTCAATGGGTTGTACCACTCGGCGGTTCCGTCGGTCGAAAAACTGATGATCTCGGCGCGCCCGGCGATCGCGTCGAAGGGGACGGCGCCGCCGAGACCCTTCTGGCTCGTGTCGACGCGGCTGTCGGCGCTGCCGTCGCGGTTGTCGCCCATTAGGAACACATGATCGGCGGGCACGGTGACCGGACCATAATCGTCGGTCGTGTGGCCGGGACCCATGTCGATCGTGTCAAACGTCGCGCCGCCGGGCAGCGTCTCGCGCACGATCGGCAGTTCGAGCACTTCCTTGCCCTTCGCATCGCGGTTCACGAAACGGAACAGGCTGCTGTCGGGGCCGGGCAGATTCGGGTCGACCGGGATCGACAGCATCGGCTGGACCTCGCGCTTCACGGGCTTGCCATTGATGCTGAGTTCGCCGTTGCGGAGCTGGATCGTATCGCCAGGCAGCCCGATGACGCGTTTGATATAGTCGATGCGCGTCACCGGATGTTCGAGCACGACGATGTCGCCGCGTTCGGGCAGTTTACCGAACAGCCGGCCCGCGACCTTGGGCGCCAAGTGAAAGCTGACCGACGAATAGGACCAGCCATAGGGATATTTGCTGACGATTAGCCGGTCGCCGTTGCGCAGCACCGGCATCATCGAATCGGACGGAATGTAAAAGGGCTTGGCGACGCAGCTGTGGATGCCGAGCACGAGCAGCAAGATCACCACGACATCGCGGATCAGCTTGCCCCAGCTCCCGTCATCCTTCGTCTTGTCCTTCGCCATATATTGTCAGTCCTTGATTGCTTCGATGATGACGAACGCCTGCGCCCACGGATGATCGTCGGTCAGCGTCAGATGGATATGCGCGCTGTGGCCGGGCGGGATCATCTGCGCGAGCCGTTCGGCCGCGCCGCCGGTCAGCGCCAGCGTCGGTGCGCCCGAGGGCGCGTTGACGACGCCGATGTCCTTCATGAACACGCCGCGCTTGAAACCCGTGCCGACGGCTTTCGAAAAGGCTTCCTTTGCAGCAAAGCGCTTGGCGTAGGTGCCGGCACGGGTGAACGGCCGCCGGGCCGCCTTGGCCTTTTCGACGTCGGTGAAGACGCGATTTTCGAAGCGTTCGCCGAAGCGGTCGAGCGACTTCTGGATACGCTCTATATTACAGAGGTCGGAGCCGAGGCCGATGATCATTGACCGCGCTCATCGTGTTTCGCATGCTTTGTTGCAAACTTGAAAATTGCCCTGCAAAATAAATAGATAAGACCAGCCAATATCGCGAATGCGACAGCTAAAATTGGGCCTTCCGAATTAAACGGCTTACCCTGCTCAAAGTCGCGCCATAGATTCATTCCGACGATCAAAAAGCCGACGATCGGCAGCGCGATTGATGTGTATCTCGTGTCGCGCCACACCTTGCGGATAAAGTTAGACTTACTCACCCGCGCGCCTCGTCCATCAGCGCGCGCATCCGGCGCACCGCATCCTCGAGTCCGGTGAAGATCGCCTCGCCGATCAGATAATGGCCGATGTTGAGTTCGGCGAGCTGCGGGATCGCGGCGACGGGAACGACATTCTCATAGGTCAGCCCGTGCCCGGCATGCGGCTCGATGCCATTCTTCCACGCGAGCGCCGCGGCATCGGCGAGGCGGCGGAGTTCGGCGGCGCGTTCTTCGCCCTCGACATGCGCGTAGCGGCCGGTGTGGAATTCGACGACGGGGGCGCGGAGGCGCATCGCCGCTTCGATCTGTCGCGCGTCGGGTTCGATGAACAGGCTGACGCGGATGCCCGCGTCATTGAGCCGCGAGACGATCGGGGCGAGGTGGTTATGCTGTCCCGCCGCGTCGAGCCCGCCCTCGGTCGTGCGCTCCTCGCGCTTTTCGGGGACGATGCACGCCGCGTGCGGTTTGTGGCGCAGCGCGATCTCGAGCATCTCTTCGGTCGCCGCCATTTCGAGGTTCAGCGGCAGGTCGGTCGCTGCCTGGATGCGCGCGAGATCGTCGTCGCGGATATGGCGCCGGTCTTCGCGCAGATGCGCGGTGATTCCGTCGCCGCCGACCGCCGCGACGATTTCGGCCGCGCGCACCGGGTCGGGATGCTCGCCCCCGCGCGCGTTGCGGATCGTCGCGACATGGTCGATGTTGACGCCGAGCCGCAGACGGGCAGGGGAGGCGCCGGTCAAGCCGCCTTGCTCCGGCTGCCGGACTTCACCGCTTCGGTTCCTGCCAGCGTCTCGGGCAATTCATCCTCGGCATAGGTCGGGAAATTGATCGCGACGAGCGGATAGAAGGGCACGCCGAGTTCGACATTGCCCGCCGAACGGTCGACGAGCGCGGCCTCGGCGACGACTTCGCCGCCCGCGGCGCGCACCGCCTCCATCGCCTCGCGCGACGACAGGCCCGTGGTCACGACATCCTCGACCATCAGTACCTTGGCGCCGGGGTCGATCGTAAAGCCGCGGCGCAATTCGAAGGTGCCCGTCGGCCGCTCGACGAAAATCGCGGGCTTGCCGAGCGCGCGGCCCATTTCATGCCCGATGATCACCCCGCCCATCGCGGGCGAGACGACGATGTCGATCGCCTGTTTCAGGTCGCGTGGCAGCTTCGCCGCAAGCGCGACGGCGAGCCGTCCGGCGCGTTCGGTGTCCATCAGCACGCGCGCGCACTGCAGATAATATTCGCTGTGGCGGCCCGAGGAGAGCAGGAAGTGGCCCTGGAGCAGGGCGTCGGCGGCGCGGAATTCGGCCAGGATTTCATTATCGGTCATGGAGGAGTTGTTCTTTTGTCCTGTGCGTCGCTCATCATTGGCGACCGGGTTTTGGCGGCGAAGATTATCCAGCCGCAAAATAGTGTTAGAGATGCTTGAGGCAAGCGGCAAGCGGGTCTATAGCGCCCGCGAGATTCAGCCCCTTGCCGGCTGCCGCGACGCGTGTCCGGCGGCTGCCGCAAAGGGGGTGGGGCATCAATAAGAACAACAGGCAACGGGCGGCACTATCCTTATGAAGAGCTTGAAAACCCTTGTAATTGCGGCGGCTTTGTCGCTGGGCGCGGTGGGCACCGGCCATGCGCAGGCACCCGCGACGGCTCCGGCCGAAGCGCCCGCCGCGACGGCTCCGGCGAATCCGGCTCCGGTCGCCACCGATGCGGCCGCTCCGGCAGCGGCACCGGTCGCGACGACCGCCGCGGCTCCGGCTGGCGATGCGACCTACGTTCCGATGAAGCCGACCCCGGGGGTTGGCCAGCCGGTCGACGCGGGCATCGATTTCCAGCCGCAGGTCAGCCCGGTCGGCGAACAGGCTTACTGGTTCAACCATGTGATCCTGCTGCCCGTCATCACGGTGATCACGCTGATCGTCCTCGGCCTTTTGCTCTGGGTGATGTTCCGCTTCCGCGCCAAGGCGAACCCGGTTGCGTCGAAGACGACGCACAACACCTTCATCGAAATCATCTGGACCGCCATTCCGGTGCTGATCCTCGCGGTGATCGCGGTGCCGTCGATCCGGCTTCTGGCGCAGCAATATGAGCCGCCGAAGAAAGAGGCGCTGACGATCAAGGTCACGGGTTATCAGTGGTATTGGGGCTATGCCTATCCCGACCAGGGTATCGGCGAATATGTCTCGAAGATCCTGCCCGAAGACAAGGCGAAGGCCGCGGGCGAGCCCTATCATCTCGCGGTCGATAACCGCATGGTCGTCCCCGTCGGCCGCCAGGTGAAGCTGATCATCACCGGCGCCGACGTCATCCACAGCTTTGCGGTTCCGGCCTTCTGGACCAAGATGGACGCGGTCCCCGGTCGCGCCAACGAAACGACCTTCACCGCGAACAAGGTTGGCGTCTATTACGGCCAGTGCTCGGAACTCTGCGGTGTCGACCATGGCTATATGCCGATCGCCGTCGAAGTGCTTCCGGTCGACAAGTGGGAAGCATGGGTCCGCTCGAAGGGCGGCAACCCGGCCGGTCCGGTCGCCGCGGCACCCGCCGCTGCTGCACCGGCACCCGCTGCCGCCGCTCCGGCTGCGACGCCGGCCGCCGTCACGACCGAAGCTGCTCCGGCAGCGGCGCCCGCCGCCGCGCCGGCCGCCAAGAATTAATAAGGGGTCCGACAGATGACCGATATCGCTGCAACTGCACCCGCCCATGGTCATGCCGATCACGCGCATGACGACCATGATCACGACACGCCGGGCTTTTTCGTCCGCTGGTTCATGTCGACGAACCACAAGGACATCGGCACCCTCTACCTGATCTTCGCGATCGTCGCCGGCATCGTCGGCGGTGCGCTTTCGGGCATGATGCGCCTCGAACTCGCCGAACCCGGCGTCCAGTATCTTTCGGGCTGGGCCGGCGCCCTTGGCGGCGGCGCCGACGAGGTCGCGGGCAAGCATTTCTGGAACGTGATGATCACCGCGCACGGTCTGATCATGGTGTTCTTCATGGTCATGCCCGCGATGATCGGCGGCTTCGGCAACTGGTTCGTGCCGCTGATGATCGGCGCGCCCGACATGGCGTTCCCGCGCATGAATAACGTGTCCTTCTGGCTGACCGCGGTTGCGTTCGTCATGCTCTTCGGTTCGATGTTCGTTCCGGGTGGCAGCGGCAATGGCGCCGGCACCGGCTGGACGGTCTATGCGCCGCTGTCGACCAGCGGTTCGGCCGGTCCCGCGGTCGACATGGCGATCTTCTCGCTCCACCTCGCGGGCGCGGCGTCGATCCTTGGTGCGATCAACTTCATCACCACCATCTTCAACATGCGCGCGCCGGGCATGACGCTGCACAAGATGCCGCTGTTCGTGTGGTCGGTGCTCGTCACCGCCTTCCTGCTGCTGCTCGCGCTGCCGGTTCTCGCTGCGGCGATCACCATGCTGCTCACCGACCGCAACTTCGGCACCACCTTCTATGATGCGGCCGGCGGCGGCGACCCCGTCCTCTACC
>JAESGW010000330.1_pt1 | contig 65220 bp, 67 predicted proteins | sample 9269791 | NCBI WGS metagenome assembly JAESGW01 (sample SAMN16773120, study PRJNA677053) | algae metagenome | isolation source: Aphanocapsa lilacina HA4352-LM1 and co-occurring heterotrophs from near cave... | place: USA: Maniniholo cave, near Haena, Kauai, HI | collected 2009-07-28
GGCGAGCGAAGCGACGCCGTTCTTCGAACGGCTACGGGCGAGCGAAGCGACGCCGTTCTTCGAACGGCTACGGGCGAGCGAAGCGACGCCGTTCTTCGAACGGCTACGGGCGAGCGAAGCGACGCCGTTCTTCGAACGGCTACGGGCGAGCGAAGCGACGCCGTTCTTCGAACGGCTATGGCGAGCGAAGCGACACCGAGGTGAGCCAGCCGACTCAAGCCGAACTCACTAACCCGCTCGCTGGCCCTTGCCCTTTTGCCGCGGCGGAGCCGCGCGGGCGCCTTCCGGGTCGAAGCCGATGTAGATCACGTAGGAGGCGACCGCTTCCGGCGGCGGCACCGGGAAGGCCATGTCCTCGGCGACGAAGGAGAACGCGACGTTGTCCTGGCCGGCGAGATCGACGGTCGTGCGATAGAGTTTCGTCGCGACGGTTTTCGGCTGCACGCCCTCCTGCACCACCGCGACGCGGATCGGCACATCGACCGCAGGCGGCGCACCCGCGGGACCGACGATGATGCGGCCCTGGATGCCGACGCGCGCATTCACCTGTCCGCCAAACAACGTGCAGTCGCGCGCGTTGCGGGTGATGGTGCCTTGATAGCGGACGTCGTTGTTGTCGGTGACGGGTCCGGGCTTCACGCCGATCTGCAGTGTCGAAGCGCCCTCGCGGATGGCGACGCCCGGACAATCCTGATACGGCCCGCCCTGTCCGGCGGCTGCGCCGCCGCCACCGCCGCTGCCGCCGTACGGCGCAGGTGGCGTGCCCACCAGTTGCGCCTGGGTCGTCGAGCCCGACGAGCTACCGAACAGCTGGCTGAAGCGATCGCCCATCGAAGGCATGCCGCCACCGCAGTTCGCGAGCAAAAGCCCCGCTGCAGCGAGAAGCCCGCCGCGCAGCAAGGCGTTCGTTGTCGTGCCGCGGCTGCGGCCCGGATGGTCAAAACGCAACATTGGAAGTCCCGGTCTATTCCCCTGGCCGTTATATCAAATCAAAAGCGGCGGACCAAAGGCGCACTATAGGCCGTGGCGGACGGCCAGCGCAGAAAGTTAACGCTAGTGTCCCGAATCCGAAGTTCGCTCCCCTTCGCGGCAACCTCTGAGCGAACTTCGGATTCGACAAGGACACTAGCAAACTTATGATTCCAGTGTCGTTTTGGTTCAGAAATTCGCTCGATGGAGTCGCGGCAAGGATGGAGCGAATTTCTGAACCACGACACTGGGGCGAGTATCGCCCTACCCCTTCAAATCCTCGTTGAGCAGCCCGAACAGGTAGTGATCCTGCCAGACGCCGTTAATGCAGAGGTAGCGGCGCGCGAGGCCCTCGCGGACGAAACCGCATTTCTCCAGCACCCGCACCGAGGCCTTGTTGGTCGGGATGCACGCGGCCTCGATGCGGTGCAGGTTCAATTCGCTGAAGATGAACGGCAGCAGCACCTTCAAGGAGAGGGTCATGTAGCCCTGGCCGGCAAACTGCTCGCCGGTCCAGTAGCCGATGGTGCCGGCCTGGACGATGCCGCGGCGCACATTCGCCAGCGTCACGCCGCCGATCAGGACCTGGTCCGCCGTCCTGAAAACGAGAAACGGGTAGGCGCGGTCGGCAGAAATGTCCTCCGCATAGCGCCGCAGCCGCCGGCGAAACCCGGCCCGGGTCAGATCGTCCGACGGCCAGATCGGCTCCCACGGGGTGAGGAATGCACGGCTGTCCTCGCGCAGCTTCGCCCACTGCGGAAAATCGCTCATCTGCGGCGGGCGCAGCAGCAGGCCATAACCGCGCGGCGCCAGGTCCGGCGGGGACGAGGATGTCAGTCCAAACAGGGCCACGTAGAAAACCCCTGCAGCAATCGACCGGCCCGCGTCGCGGGCAGGTCAAGATAATCTAGTGATAGCGTGCCCTATCCGGCGCTTCCGTCAAGCCTTCTGCGAACTTGACGGCCTTGGAAAGTCCGCGGCCGCTGCCGAGCGCGACCACCGCGGGACGGCTGCGGGCCAGCAACGCCTGTGCCGCGGCGCACGTCGATTCGAGGGTCACGTTGTCGATCCGCGCCACCATCTCGGCGTTGGTCAAAGGCCGGCCGAACATCAGGATGTGCCGCGCGAGCTGCTCGGCGCGTGCGCCGCAGCTCTCCAGCGCCATCAACAGACCGGCCTTCATCTGCGCCTTGGCGCGCTGCACCTCGGTCTCGGTCAGCGTATCCACCGCGGCCTTCATCTGGTCGACCACCACATCCATCATCTCCGGCGCGTCGGCCGGATCTGTGCCGGTGTAGAGACCGAAGAATCCCGTGTCCGAATACGGCATGTGGAAGGTGTAGATCGAATAGCAGAGCCCGCGCTTCTCGCGGACCTCCTGGAACAGCCGCGACGACATCCCGCCGCCGAGGATGTTGGAGAACACCTGCAGGCTGAACAACGCAGGGTCGGTCTGCGACAATCCCTCGAGCCCGAACGTCAGATGCGCCTGCTCGAGATCGCGGCGCACGATGCGCGAGCCGCCGCCGAACTTCGCCGCCACCGGTGACGGCGCGGCCGGCCCGGAGAAGGTCGAAAAACGCCTGGCCGCTTCCGCGACCACCATGTCGTGCTCGACCGCGCCGGCAGCCGCGACCACCATGTCCGGCGCGCGGTAATGCTTGGCGAGATAGCCGTGCAGCGTGTCGCCGGTGAACGCCTTCAGCGACTCGGCCGTGCCGAGCAGCGAGCGGCCCATCGGCTGACCCGGAAAGGCGAGCTCGCTCATGTGCTCGAAGATCACGTCGTCCGGCGTGTCCTGCGCCGCACCGATCTCCTGCTCGATCACGCTCTTCTCGCGTTCGACCTCTTCGGCCTCGAACACCGGATTGGCGAGGATATCGGACAGCACGTCGAGCGCGAGCGGCACGTCCGCCTTCAGCACGCGGGCGTAGTAGGCGGTCGTCTCGGTGCTGGTCGCCGCGTTCAGATCGCCGCCGACGTTCTCGATCTCCTCGACGATCTGCCGTGAGGAGCGCGTCTTGGTGCCCTTGAATGCCATGTGCTCGAGGAAATGCGAGACACCGTGCTCGTTCACCTGCTCATCGCGGCCGCCGACACCGGTCCAGACGCCCAGCGCCGCCGTCTCGAGATGCGGCATCGTGTCGGTGACGACGGTAAGGCCGGAGGGAAGCTTGGTCAGATTGACGCTCATGCAACTCTCTATGCAACTCTGTTTGTTCAAGCAGGTTCTTTGGCGGCCCGGCTTGCCGAGCGGATGAAACGTTCGAGCTCGGCGCGATCGTTCGGCATCCGTGTGATTTTCTCCGGCCTCGTCATCAGTCCAGAGAGATAGGCCGGCAGCGCAGGCCGCGCCCCGCAGGCCGCTTCCACCGCGTCGGGAAATTTTGCCGCATGCGCGGTCGAAAGCACGATGTTCGGAACGTCCGGCGTCGCACTCGCATGTTCGGACACCGCGACCGCCACTGCGGTGTGCGGATCGATCAGGTCGCCGCTTTCGCGCCACGCGGCACGGATCGCAGCATTGACCTCGTCCTCGTCCGCCCTGCCCGCATCGAACTGCTCGCGGATGTTGCGGAGCGCGCCGGCCGGCAGCACGAAGCGGCCGGACTGACCGAGCGATGCCATCAGGCCGCGCAGGGTCGCATGATCGCGATCCGCAGCCTCGAACACCAGCCGCTCGAAGTTGGACGAGACCTGGATGTCCATCGACGGCGATGTCGTTTCATGGACCTGGCGCACTTCGTAGGCGCCGCTCGACAGCGTGCGGGCGAGAATGTCGTTGATGTTGGTTGCGACGCGCAGGCGGCCGATCGGCAGCCCCATGCGCTTGGCGACGTAGCCCGCGAAGATGTCGCCGAAATTTCCGGTCGGCACCGTGAAGTCGACGCCGCGCGACGGCGCGCCGAGCGCGACCGCCGACGTGAAGTAATAGACCGCCTGGGCGACGATGCGCGCCCAGTTGATCGAGTTGACGCCGGAGAGTGAGACGGCGTCGCGGAAGCGGTGGTGGTTGAACAGCGCCTTCACCAGCGCCTGGCAGTCGTCGAAGGTGCCCTCGACCGCGAGCGCATGCACGTTGGTCGCATTCGCCGTGGTCATCATCCGCCGCTGCACGTCGGAAATGCGCCCGTCGGGAAACAGCACGAACAGGTCGACATTGTCGCGGCCGGCGAACGCATCGACGGCCGCTCCGCCGGTGTCGCCCGAAGTCGCAACGACGATGGTGGTGCGCTCGCCGCGCTTGGCCAGCACGTGATCCATCAGCCGCGACAGGAGCTGCATCGCCACGTCCTTGAAGGCGAGCGTCGGTCCGTGGAACAACTCCAGGATGAACTGGTTCGGCGAGGCCTGATCGAGCGGCACCACCGCCGGATGGCGGAATGTGGCGTAGGCCTCGTTCGCCATGCGGGCGAGGTCGGCGTCGGAGATCTCGCCGCCGACGAAGGGGCGAATCACCTCCACGGCCACTTCCGGGTAGGGCCTGCCGAAGAAGCCGGCGATCGTCTGCGCCTCGAGCTGGGGCCAGGTTTCGGGCACGTACAGGCCGCCGTCCCGGGCAAGCCCGGTCAGCATCACGTCACAGAAACCGAGCACCGGGGCTTCGCCCCGGGTCGAGATATAGCGCACAGGCCGATCCTCCAAAGCCCGCAACTTACGTCAAGGCTTTGATATATAACGGGAAAACGACGCGACGCATCAGCGAAGCGGTTCGCGCACAATATTCGGAAGATTCGGGCTCTACAAGGACGAGGAAGCGCCGTCGGGCCGGTCGACCCTGCCAGACAGGCTGGAAGGGCTGGAAATCATGCCTTCCGGTGACCTTTCAGCCAGAAACCGAAGGCGATGGTTACCGCGGCCGCCAGCAGGAACCATGTCACGGCGTATTGAAGGTGGTCGTTCTTCAGCCTGACCTGCAGCGGTCCGGGCCTCGGAACGCCGCCGGGCAGAACCGGGCCCTCGACGTCGATGTAGAACGGTGCAAGGCGCGGCGGCTCGGCCCAGCCCAGCGCCTGCGCCATCGCCAGATGGTCGCGCAGGAACCAGAGGCGTTTGCCACGGTCGGCGTGCGGCGTCAGCCAGCCGGAGACTTCCGGGAAGCGGATGTAGCCCGTCAGCGCGACCGGGCTGTTCGACACCGGCTGGGCATCCTGCCCGTCCGGGACGAAGCCACGATTGACGACCACCGTGTCACCGCTCGCGAGCCTGACCGGCGCGAACGACCACACGCCCGTACCGGAAACATCCTTCCGCAACGGTGATGGCGACGCGAACACCTGCGCCGGTTCGCTCGCCTGGAGCGCGCCGCTGAGCGTGACGCGGCGGAATTCGTCCTTCTGCGGCGTGAGTTCGCCCCAGCGCGCCGCCGGCGGCAGCGGGACCGGCGCGGTCGCAAGCCGTTCGTCGAGCGCTGCGGTCAAAGCCAGCTTGTCGACACGACGCTCCAGCTGCCAGACGCCAAGCGCCAGCAGCACCGCGACGATAAAGACGGTCGTCGCGATCGGGATCAGCAGGCTGCGCCGAGATACAGCCAGGCTCATGACCTGTTCCGATCGATCAACTGTCCTTCCTGCGCCTTGTGGTGATATTGCAAGGCGATCAGCAGCGACTTCATCGGCCGCAGTGGCGCGAGCGTCGTCAGCAGAATCAGCGGCACCCACAGCACCGCATGCAGCCAGAACGGCGGCCGGTACATCACTTCGACGATCAGCGCGCAGAAGACAACGATGAAGCCGGCGATCAGGATAATGAACACCGCAGGACCGTCGCCCGCATCGATGAAGGCGTAGTCGAGGCCGCATTCGGTGCATGAGGGCCGCAGCGACAGGAAGCCTGCGAACACTTTCCCCTCGCCGCAGCGTGGGCATTTGCAGGCAAGCCCGCGCAGGATGGTCTGCGACAGCGTAGATGGAGCGTTCATGACGAGCGCCTTAGAGCATGACAGCGCTTCTACGAAACGCCGTCACGCTCTATCCTCTTGTTTGGAGCATGGTCTTTTCGGAAAACCGGTATCCGCTTTTCCGGATCATGCTCTAAAAAGCGAAAAGGGCGGCGCAGCGGCCGCCCCTTCCTTCAACCTTGCGCGGCGTAGCGATCAATGTCCGCCGCCGCCTGCTCCGGCCGCCACCGGGCCGCCGTAGCCCCAGACGTAGATGGCGACGAACAGGAACAGCCAGACCACGTCGACGAAATGCCAGTACCAGGCCGCGAACTCGAAGCCGAGATGCTGCTTCGGGGTGAAGGCGCCCGCATAGGCGCGCAGCAGGCACACGATCAGGAACACGGTGCCGACCAGCACATGGAAACCGTGGAAGCCGGTCGCCATGAAGAAGGTTGCGCCGTAGATATGGCCTTTGAAGCCGAACGCCGCGTGGCTGTATTCGTAGGCCTGCACGCAGGTAAACACCGCGCCGAGGATGACCGTCAGGATCAGTCCCCACTTCAGCCCCTCGCGATCGCCTTCCAGCAGCGCATGGTGCGCCCAGGTGACGGTGGTGCCCGAGGTCAGAAGGATCAGCGTATTCAACAGCGGCAGGTGCCAGGGATCGAACGTCTCGATGCCCTTCGGCGGCCAGACGCCACCGAACAGCGCATCGCGCGCGACCTGGTGCACGTCGTTCGGGAACAGCGCCGAGTTGAAGTAGGCCCAGAACCACGCGACGAAGAACATCACCTCCGAGGCGATGAACAGGATCATGCCGTAGCGGTGATGCAGCTGCACCACGCGGGTGTGGTCGCCGCTGTTCGCTTCGCGGATCACGTCGCCCCACCAGGCCACCATCGTGTAGAGCACGCCGATGACGCCGATGCCGAACACCAGCGGCGCGCCGGTGAACATGTGGTGCATCCAGCCGATCGCACCGACCGCCATGATGAATGCCGAGATCGAGCCGACGACCGGCCACGGCGACGGATTGACGAGGTGGTAGTCGTGATGCTTGGCGTGCGCGTCAGCCATAATTTATGGTCTCCGTCTCCGTAGCCGTCGCGGGCTAAACCGCGTCGTTGCAGTCATGTTACAGGCTCCCGCTGCGCTTGTCTGCGGCCTGCGCCGCCACGGGCTTCGGCTCTTCGCGCATGGGATAGAAGGTGTAGGACAGGGTGATGGTCGAGAGCTGGTCATGCTCGCTGTCGGCGGCGAGCGCCGGGTCGACGTAGAACACCACCGCCATCTCGCGCTTCTCGCCGGGTGCGAAGCGCTGCTCGGTGAAGCAGAAGCAGTTGATCTTCTGGAAATGGATACCCGCAGTCAGCGGCGTCACGTTGTAGGAGGCCTGGCCGAGCGTCGATCGCGCCGCGAGGTTGGTCACGGTGTAGTAGGCGGTGATGACCTCGCCGATCCGCACGTTGATCTCGGTCTTTTCCGGCTCGAACTTCCAGGGTAGCCCACCCATCACATTGGAGTCGAAGCGGACGGCGATGCTGCGCTCGAGCATGCCGGACGGCATCTGCGTCGCCACCTGGGTGGTGCCGTTGAAGCCGGTGACGCGGCAGAACCAGTCGTAGAACGGCACGGCCGCATAGGCGGCACCGACCATGAACGCGACGAACACCCCGCACGCAGCCGCAACCGCCGCATCGCGCCCGATGCGCGGCTTTCGCGGTTTGACGTGTGGCGCTTCCGTCATATCGGCCGTACCAGCACCGCCGGCCCCTTGACCAAGGTCACTGCGAAGAACAGCAGCACGAGACATACGAGGATCACGGCGATGGCGATCGAGCGCTGGCGGCGGCTGCGCTTCTGCTGCTCGGTGAGCACGATCCCGTCCTGCTCGTCTTTTTTGTCCATCGCGGCGATCATGCCCGGCCAACAACATGCATCGCGAGCGGTGCGAGCGCGTCGATCAGCAGCGTCGCGAACAGCACGAACAAGTAGACGATCGAGAAGCCGAACAGGTGCCGTGCCGCAAGCTCGGCGGCTGCGCCTTCACGCTGGCGCCAGACCTGAACCGCGAACCACAGCATCGCCGCGCCCGCAACGGTTGCGACAATGCCGTAAGCGCGATCGAAGTAGCCAAGCGGCCACGGCGCGACCGCAACCGCAATCAACACGATGGTGTAGAGCAGGATCTGCAGCCGCGTCGCATCGGGCCCGGCAACCACCGGCAACATCGGCAGCTTTGCGCGGATGAAGTCCTCGGTGCTGTTGAGCGACAGCGCCCAGAAGTGCGGCGGCGTCCACAGGAAAATGATCGCAAACAGCAGCACCGGCTCGACGGCAAGCGATCCCGTCGCCGCGACCCAGCCGACCACCGGCGGCAGCGCGCCCGCGGCGCCGCCGATGACGATGTTCTGAGGGGTCGAGCGCTTCAGCCACATCGTGTAGATCACGACGTAGAAGAAGATCGTAAAGGCGAGCAAGGCGGCGGCAAACCAGTTCACCAGGATGCCGAGGGTGAACACCGCAAAGAACGACAGCGTCATGCCGAAGGTCAGCGCCTCGGCCGGCGTGATGCGCCCCGACGGGATCGGCCGGCCGGCGGTGCGCTGCATCACCGCATCGATGTCGCGGTCGTACCACATGTTGAGGGCGCCGGACGCGCCGGCGCCGACCGCGATGCAGAGCAGCGAGGTGAACGCCATCACCGGGTGCATGTGCCCGGGCGCGATGACGATGCCGACCAGCGCCGTGAAGATCACGAGCGACATCACCCGCGGCTTCAGCAGCTCGACATAGTCGCCGACCGTCGCCTCGGAGACGTGCGGCGCGAGCTTGGCCGGATGGTTATCGACGATCATCGACAAAGCGAAACCCGCTTCTCTTATGGAAACCGGCGCGGCGCGCAGTCACGCCGCGCAAACACTCACTTGATCTTCGGCAACACTTCGAACTGGTGGAACGGCGGCGGCGAGGTCAGCGTCCACTCGAGCGTGGTCGCGCCCGGGCCCCACGGATTGTTCGCAGCAGCTTCCTTGCGCATGACGGCCTGGATCACGTTGAACAGGAAGATCAGCACGCCGAAGGCGGAGATGTAGGAGCCGATCGACGAGACGTAGTTCCAGCCGGCGAACGCGTCCGGATAGTCGATGTAGCGGCGCGGCATGCCCTGCAGGCCGAGGAAGTGCTGCGGGAAGAAAACCAGGTTCACACCGATGAAGGTGACCCAGAAGTGCAGCTTGGCGAGCGGCTCCGAGTACATGTAGCCGAACATCTTCGGGAACCAGTAGTACCAGCCCGCGAAGATCGCGAACACGGCGCCGAGCGACAGCACGTAGTGGAAGTGCGCGACGACGTAATAGGTCTCCTGCAGCGAGCGGTCGACGCCGGCATTCGCCAGCACCACGCCGGTGACGCCGCCGACGGTGAACAGGAAGATGAAGCCGATCGCCCACAGCATCGGCGACTTGAACTCGATCGAGCCACCCCACATCGTCGCGATCCACGAGAAGATCTTCACGCCGGTCGGCACCGCGATCACCATGGTGGCGGCAACGAAGTAAGCCTGCGCCGCCGACGACATGCCGACCGTGTACATGTGATGCGCCCAGACGACGAAGCCGATGCCGCCGATGGCGACCATCGCGTAGGCCATGCCGAGATAGCCGAACACCGGCTTGCGCGAGAAGGTCGAGACGATCTGGCTGACCATGCCGAAGCCGGGCAGGATCAGGATGTACACTTCGGGATGACCGAAGAACCAGAACAGATGCTGGTAGAGGATCGGGTCGCCGCCACCATCGGGGGAGAAGAAGGTGGTGCCGAAATTGCGGTCGGTCAGCAGCATGGTGATCGCGCCCGCAAGCACCGGCAGCGACAGCAGCAGCAGGAACACGGTGACCAGGATCGACCACACGAACAGCGGCATCTTGTGCAGGGTCATGCCCGGCGCGCGCATGTTGAAGATCGTGGTGATGAAGTTGATGGCGCCCAGGATCGACGACGCGCCGGCCAGATGCAGCGACAGGATGCCGAAGTCGACGGACGGCCCCGGATGGCCCGTGGTCGAGAGCGGCGCATAGAGCGTCCAGCCCGCGGCCACACCGTGCCCGCCCGGCTCACCCGGAACGAACATCGAGATCAGCAGCAGCGCGAACGAAGCCGGCAGCAGCCAGAACGAGATGTTGTTCATGCGCGGGAAGGCCATGTCCGGCGCGCCGATCATCAGCGGCACGAACCAGTTGCCGAAACCGCCGATCATCGCCGGCATCACCATGAAGAACACCATGATGAGGCCGTGGCCGGTCACGAACACGTTGAAAGCGTTGCCATTCGAGAAGAACTGCAGACCCGGCTCCTGCAGCTCCATGCGCATGCCGACCGAGAGCGCGCCGCCGATCACGCCGGCCACGATCGCGAAGATCAGGTACATCGTGCCGATGTCCTTGTGGTTCGTCGAATAGACGAACCGGCGCCATCCGGTCGGATGCCCGTGGTCTTCGTGATGGGCGTGATCGCCGTGATGTGCCGCTGAAGTCGCCATAATCTTCGTCCCTCGAACCTTGACTGGTTCCGTCTCTTCCGACGCCGCGTCAGCGGCTCGCTGCGCTCAAGTCTGCAAGCTTGCTGTTGTCCGGCACGCTCGCGAATTTCTTCTTGGCATCCTCGATCCAGGCGCTGAACGCCTGATCGCTGACGACGCGGATCTGGATCGGCATGAACGCGTGGTCCTTGCCGCACAGTTCCGAGCACTGTCCGTAATAGGTGCCTTCCTTGGTCGCCTTGAACCAGGTCTCGTTGAGGCGCCCCGGGATGGCGTCGATCTTGACGCCGAACGCAGGCATGGCGAAGGCGTGGATCACGTCGGCGGCGGTGGTCTGCACCCGCACCACCTTGTTGACGGGCACGACGACCTCGTTGTTGACGGCAAGCAAGCGCGGCTGGCCGGGCTTGCGCTCATTGTCCTGCAACATCAGCGAGTCGAACTCGAACGGGCCGTTGTCGGGATAGGTGTAGGTCCAGAACCACTGCTTACCGGTCGCCTTGATCGTCAGGTCGGCCTTCGGAAGGTCGAGCTGAAAGAACAGCAGGCGGAACGAAGGCACGGCGATGCCGACCAGGATCAGCACCGGGATGATCGTCCACGCCACCTCGATCAGGGTGTTGTGGGTGGTCTTCGACGGAACCGGATTGGCCTTGGCGTTGAACTTGACGACAACGATCACCAGAAGCACCAGCACGAACAGGGTGATGATCGTGATCAGCCAGACCAAGATGGTGTGGAACCAGGCGATGTCTTCCATCACCGGCGTAACGGCCTCCTGCAAGCCGAGCCTCCATGGCTCGGGCTGAGCGGCCCAACCCACGCTTGCGCCAAGGATGACGACACCTAGAACGAGACTTGCCAGTCCCATGAGGCCCAACAAGCCCATCCGCCTCATCGACATCGTCATGCCGCCAACGCTCCCTCAAAAGTCCGAAATCGGCGTTTGGACGGTGCGAGCCCCTGCCGGTATCCCGGCCCCAAGTCCCAGAACAGTCCCACACCAAGTCCCCACGCCATCGACACGCTGCGAAAGCCCGAAAACGGGCTTAGAACGGGTCGAAGAATCCAGCCTCTCAAACCACACTTCAAAGCCTATCGCAATGCACCTTCTAGGCCTTTGCAACAGGGGAGCGCAGCCCGAAACGCAGAGCGGCAGCATTGGTGATTCGCCTGATATTCCAACTGGAAATGCGCGACACCCGCTTGACGCTCGCAACCGCGGATGGTCCCCATGGGCGGGACGGACTGCGCGATCTGATTCGCGCTGTCCCGACTGCTTATGCCCGCCGTGTGAAAGCGCCTTCAAGCTGCCGCAGTTCAAGCTGCAAAAGCGTCGAAGGCCCCTGCGATTGCAGTTCCGGTGGGCCAGCTATACGAAAATTAACGCAAAAGGCGCTATCAAGAGCTAGTGCCGCCGATTTGAAATTCCTGCACCACCTGCCAGGAGCTCGTCCCAGGAATTTCAAATCGAAAAGCGGCACTAGAATCATATGCTTGCTAGTGCCCTCTTAGTTTTCGAAGTTCGCATCAGAGGGTGCAGCGCTGTATTGCGAACTTCGAAAACCGGGCACTAGTGCAACCCAGAGAGATTCTGATGGGTGGTTTTGAAGATTTTCGAAGGGCCGCAGGTCTGGCTGTCGCCGGCCTCGTGCTCGGTCTACTCGCTGGCGCCGGCCCTGCGTTGGCGCAGGGCGCGGTCAAGGCGGTCGCCGGCGACTGGCAAATCCGCTGCGACACCCCGCCGGGCGCCCAGGGCGAACAGTGCGCGCTGATTCAGAGCGTGGTCGCCGAGGATCGCTCCAATGCCGGCCTCACTGTCATCATCCTGAAGACCGCCGACCAGAAGAGCAAGCTGATGCGCGTGGTGGCGCCGCTCGGCGTGCTGCTGCCGTCCGGGCTCGGGCTGAAGCTCGACGAAAAGGATGTCGGCCGTGCCGGCTTCGTGCGCTGCCTGCCGAACGGCTGCGTCGCCGAGGTGGTGATGGACGACACTCTGCTCGGCCAGTTGAAGACCGCCAAGACCGCGACCTTCATCATCTTCGAGACGCCGGAAGAAGGCATCGGCTTCCCGCTCAGCCTGAAAGGCATCGGCGAGGGCTACGACAAGCTGCCGTGAGGTGAATTCGCGGCAACTGTCGCGATCGCCTCTCGATTTGGCCCGCTTTCGCAACTATCTTGACGCCCAGATGACAGCGCCCCGCTCATTCAGCGGACGTGAGTGCTTGCGCGCGAAACAAATCGTCAGGGAACGCCGATGACCGATCTCGCCACCTCCTCCCTCCTCGATCGCTCCGGGCTTGACCGTGATGCCGTGAAAAAGGAGATCGCGCGCGGGCTTGCCGGCGCAGACGACGGCGAGTTGTTCCTCGAATACCGGCAGTCCGAAGCGCTGATGTTCGATAACGGACGCCTGAAGCAGGCGACCTACGACACGGCGCAGGGGTTTGGCCTGCGCGCGGTGAAGAATGACGCGGTCGGCTATGCCCATTCGTCGGACGTGTCGGTCCCGGCGCTGGTCCGCGCCGCCGATGCGGTCGGCGCGGTCCGCGCCGGCTACTCCGGGTCGTTCGCCGCCGCGCCCGGCCGCACCAATGTCCGCCTCTATGGTGACGAGAACCCGCTCGATGCGCCGGGCTTCGAAGCCAAAGTAAAACTGCTCGGCGAGATCGACGCCTATGTGCGCGACAAGGACCCGCGCGTGCGGCAGGTGTCGGTCAGCCTGGCCGCCACCTGGCAGGTGGTCGAGATCGTCCGCCCCGACGGCGAGACTTATCGCGACATCCGCCCGCTGGTGCGCGTCAATGTGTCGGTGGTGGCAGGCACAGGCGACCGGCAGGAGACTGGCAGCCACGGCTATGGCGGGCGCGAAGGTTTTCAGCGCTTCATCGAGAGCAAGGCTTGGCGGAACGCGGCCGACTCGGCGCTGCGGCAGGCAATCGTCAATCTCGACTCCGTGCCGGCACCGGCCGGCGAAATGGACGTGGTGCTCGGCCCGGGCTGGCCGGGCGTGATGTTGCATGAAGCGGTCGGTCACGGGCTCGAGGGCGACTTCAACCGCAAGCAGACGTCGGCCTTCGCAGGGCTGATGGGCCAACAGGTCGCCGCCAAGGGCGTCACGGTCGTCGACGACGGCACGATCCAGAACCGCCGCGGCTCGCTGTCGATCGACGACGAAGGCACGCCGACCAACCGCACTATGCTGATCGAGGACGGCATCCTCGTCGGCTACATGCAGGACCGGCAGAACGCACGGCTGATGAACATGAAGCCGACCGGCAACGGGCGGCGCGAGAGCTACGCGCACGTGCCGATGCCGCGCATGACCAACACCTACATGCTCGCAGGCAAGAGCGACCCGCAGGAGATCCTCGCCTCGGTGAAGAACGGCATCTTCGCCGCCAACTTCGGCGGTGGGCAGGTCGACATCACCTCCGGCAAATACGTATTCCAGTGCACCGAGGCCTACCGGATCGAAAACGGCAAGGTCGGCGCGCCACTGAAAGGCGCGATGCTGATCGGCAACGGCCCGACCGACCTGCATCGCATCAGCATGGTCGGCAACGACCTCGAGCTCGACACCGGCATCGGCACCTGCGGCAAGAACGGTCAGGGCGTGCCGGTCGGCGTCGGCCAGCCGACGCTGCGCATGGACCGCATCACGGTCGGCGGCACAGGCTGATCCTCTCGGCCCACAACTTGCGACGAGCGAGGCAACGATGATGAAATCCATCCAGCGCTGGTCGGCCTCCCTCGTTCAGTTCGCAGGGATCGTGCTGATCGTTCTGGTGGCGAAAGGCGCCGTCGCTGAGCCGTTCTACGTTCCGTCAGCCTCGATGGAGCCGACCCTCCTGATCGGCGATGCGCTGGTGGCGTCGAAATATCCCTACGGCTACGGCATGGCCTCAATACCAATGCCGATCACGCTTGGGACGACACCGCGGGTTTTCGGTGCGTTGCCCGAACGCGGCGATGTGGTCGTGTTCCGCTGGCCGGGCGACATCTCGCAAACCTGGGTCAAGCGCGCGGTCGGATTGCCGGGCGAGCGCGTGCAGATGCAGCGCGGGCAGCTGTTCATCAACGGACAACCGGCGCCGCTGCGGGCCGATGGAATGGGAGAGTCGGAGAACGACGACGGCTCCAAAATGAGGGTGGCTCGCTATATCGAGACGCTGCCTGGCGGGCGCAGCCATGAGATCTTCAAGGTCGAGGCCGGTCATGACCTCGACAACACGGCCGAAATCACGATCCCGGCCGGCTACATCTTCGTGCTCGGCGACAACCGTGACCGCTCGGCGGACAGCCGTGTACCGGTTGCCAACGGCGGGGTCGGCCTGCTTCCGATCGAAAACCTGATCGGGCGGGTCGACGCTATCGCCGGCTCCTGGGATCTCGGCCTGCGCAGCCAACCCATCTCGACCTGGTTGTCGGGATTGCGCACCGACCGTTTCTTTACCACGGTTCACTAAAGCCGACGGGCGATACAAGCGACGATGAATGCAGATGACTTCGTCGCGATCGCACTTCGCAATCCGGCGAGCGACGCCATTCTGGATGAATTGCTGCGACTGCAACTGAAGGACGCGTGGCTGGTGTCCGGCTGCCTCGTTCAAACGGCCTGGAACGTCTTGACCGGGCGCCCGGTCGACTACGGCATCAACGACTACGATGTGTTCTATTTCGATCCCGATACGTCCTGGGACGCCGAGGACGCCGTCATCAAGTCGTTGTCACATGCTGCGGCACAGCTCAACGTGACGATCGAAGCGCGCAATCAGGCGCGCGTCCACCTCTGGTATCCGTCGAGGTTTGGCTATTCCTATCCCCCGCTGACCTCTTCCAGGGACGGCATCGATCAATTTCTGACGCGAAACACCAAGGTCGGCATCCAGCGCACCCGCGCAGGCGACTGCGTCTATGCGCCGGACGACTTCGATGACATTGCCAACCTGCTGGTGACGCCGAACCCCACGCCGCACTTTTCCCCGGAACGCTATGCGCAGAAGGCAGCCCGGTGGAAATCACTGTGGCCGGAACTGAAGGTGATCGATCCGGAGCCGTAGCAGGGCAGTTTCCGGTCTCGCCCAATCAATTCGGCTTGCAGATCCCGCGCGTGCGCATTAGTCTTGCGCATATGGAGGGCGCATGGGAACACTGTCCCCTCGAGTGCCGAAGAAGCGCGCGGTGAATCTCTTCGTCGATGCGGAACTGCTCGACGAGGCGAAGCGCATGGGCATCAACGTCTCCGACACTCTCGAACGGAGACTGCGCAACATCGTGCGCGCCGAACAGCAAAAGCGCTGGCTCGAAGAAAATCGCGAGGCCTTCGCGTCTATCAACACATTCATCGACAACCACGGCCTGCTGTCGAGCCGGCTTCGGTATCGGCCCGAGAATTAGAGCATGATCCGGCAGTTCGACGTGGTCGTGAATCCCGACCCGTTGGAGACGGCGCACCGCCCCTATCTGATCAACCTGCAATCGGACCTGATCAGCGAACTCCGGTCGATCGTCGTGGCGCCACTGGTCCCGCACGCGCAAATGAAAGGCGCGCAACGCCTCAACCCTGTCGTCACCGTCGAAGGCGACGACTATTGGCTGGCCACGCATGAGCTGTTTGCGATCGACCAGCGCATGCTGAACCACTCTCCGGTTACGAACCTGTCGAACGAACGCGACGCGATCATCGCCGCGCTCGATATCGTCTTCACCGGAATCTGATTTCAGAAATACGCGATCAGCCGTCCGCACGCGGCCACGCAGAACCAGATCGCGATCGAAGCGATCGCGATCGGCCTCGCTGCGTCCGGCAGCGGCTTCAGCGGCGCGAGATTCTGCACCTTCGGCGTGACCCAGACCTCGAAGGCGACGATGTTCGCAAGGCCGAGCGCAATCAGGCCGAGCTTGATCTGAAAGACTCGGTTGAGAACGACGTGGCTCGCTTCCGCGGTGAACAGCGTGAGGCCTGACAGCACGAGACCTGCAAACGCGATCACCGCCGCCCAGCGGGCCTTGCGCAGGATGTACCCTGGCGAGGTCGCCGCGAACGCGCCCATCATGCGCAGGTCCATCACCGCGATCGAGCCGGCGAACGCCATCAGCGAGAGGATGTGAACGACGTTGGCCGTCATATAGGCCCATGTCGACTGGCGGATCGCGGCGCCGAGCCCGCTCGCTTCCAGTGCGACGAAAATCGCCGGGGCAGCATCAGTCATTGCGCGTCACCTGCGGCATCCTCGAAAATTGAGTCGGGCTAGCGCAATTCGTAGGTCTTTCCGTCGACGGTGATGCGCTCGGCTCGCATCTCGTCTTTTTGCACTGTCGAGCGATAGCCAAAGGCCGAGACCGTCTTGCCGACGGCGACGACATTGGCTGTCGCGCCGCGCGCGGTCATGCGGGACGTCGGCGCCAGCGTCACCGTCCAGACCTGGTCGGATCCCTTCACGGCGATTTCCGCGTGCGGGTTTTCGAACGTCAGTGTCTGGATCCGCCCTGCCACCGTAATCGGATTGGCTGCATCGTAGCTGCCCCACCCGTGATGCGCGTATGCAGCCGCAGCTATCGCCGAAACGGCGGCGACCACGGCACTTGCCAAGGTGAAGCGTCGCATGGGCCCCTCCTGATCAGACACCATTTTAGCCGATAACACGGATATTGGGATATGGTTCGAATGCCGCACCAGATACCGACGATGCCCAAACATAACCGTTCGATGACTTACGCTGCCGTCGAGAAAATGCTGCTCGGCTGGCCCGGGGTCGAGCTGTCAAGCTCTTATGGACGGCCGTCGCTGAAGGTGAAGGGAAAGTTCTTCACCTGGGTCAAGGAGGACGGTGACAGCATCGTCATCGGCGGCATCGGCTTCGATGAACGCGACATGCTGATGGAGACGCAAGGTGACGTCTTCTACATCACCGACCACTACCGCAACTCGCGCTACGTGCTGATGCGGTTGTCCCATGCCGATCCTGGAACGGTCGAAGCGTTTCTGCGCCGGCGATGGTTCGAGGTCGCGCCGAAGAAGCTTCATGCGGCATTCGGCGAAGCGCCGGCGGCAGCAAAGCTTAAGCCAGCCGCGACGGTTGCGCGAAGGCAGGCCTCAAAACCGCGTGGTCAGGTTCGTCAGCCACGCCGGTGAGGCATCGACCAGCGCCGTTTCAACCCGCTTGTCGAGGCCGGTGATGATGGCAATGCCAACGACCACGAACAGAACACCAAGCGCCATCTTGCCGTGCTTGCCCGCAGCCAGCATCCGCTGGCGCATGCGCGCGAGCCAGCCGCGCGATGCAAACCCCAAAAGTGCGAGCGGCAGACCTGCACCGAAGCCGAACACCGCCATCGTCAAGCCGACCTGACCCAGGTCGCGCCCTTGCGAGGCCAGCAGCGATGCTGCGCCCAGCGTCGGCCCGACGCAGGGCGACCACACCGCGCCGAGCAGCAAGCCGACTGCGAACTGTCCGCCAAGACCAGACGTCGAGAAGCCGCCGAAATTCTGCTCGGTCCAGTTCGCGACTGGACCGCCGGCGGTCGCGAGCCGCACCTGGAAGCCCGGCAGCATCAGCACCGCTCCCAGCCCGATCATGACGATGGCCGCAGCAATGCGCAGCACGCTGGCATCGACGCCAACCGAGAAGCCGACGACGGCGATCAGGAGGCCGAGCGCTGTGAACGAGACCGCAAGGCCCGCTGCCAGCGCCAGCGGGCCAAAGCGATGCTCCGAGATCGCGGCACCGAGCACGATCGGCACCAGCGGCAGGACGCAGGGCGACAGGATCGACAGCAGTCCTGCGAGAAAGGCGAGCGCGAGAGTCGCCATGATCGCACCAATCAGCGCGCGCGTGTCACAGTGTCTTGTCGAGCAGCGACGCGATCGACGCGCGTTGCGTGTCGCCGACCGAGCGGCCCATCTCCTTGGTCCCCTTGAACACGATCAGGGTCGACTGCATCCTGGCGTCGAATTGCTTCACGACATCCTTCTGGCTGTCGAAATCGACCCGAAACACCGCAAGGTCCTTGAACTTCGGTTGGCCCGCCAATTCGCTCAGGATCGGATCCTGGGCCTTGCAGGTCGGGCACCACGTCGCATGCACCCTGACCAGAACAGGTTTGCCCGCCGCCTGCGCCTTCTTGAACGCGTCACTGGAGAACGGCACCTCCGCAGCCGCCCAGGCCGCGGAGATCAGCGGAACGGCGAGCAAGGCTGCGCCAACTATGGCGAATGTGAATGTGCGGCGCTGGATCATGGCTTCCTCCCGGCAGGTTCGGCCGGATGCGGGTCCGGCCAATGGCGTTGCACGGCAAGGCCGTGGCTGCGACGGGGCAGCACAGAAGGTACGGAAAAGGGAAGCCTTCGTTACCTGACCACGCCGGAAATCAGGCCAGGCCGGCGGCGTGGCGGCGTGATGGTGCTCTTCAGGAAGCAGCGGGCGCTCCCGCCGGCGTAACCTGGACGGGCATAGGTCCAGGCGCGGCATTTCTGGTCGCCCTCGCAAGCGATGCGGCAAGCCTCACCCGTTGTATCGGTCGCCATACCAAAGCTGCGGTAATCGCCGCCGAACCGGTCGATCGAAGTCTCGATGTTGCTGTTGCGACGTTCGACCACGCCAGCGCCGCGCACGCCTGAGACGGTGTTTGGCGAGTCCACGCGCGGCGGGACCGTATTCTTCAGCCAGCATGCCACGTTATCCGTGCCGTCGCCTTCTCGCGGATAGTTGAACGACCAAGCTCGGCAGCGCCGGTCGCGTTCGCAGAGCAGCGCGCAGGCCGCAGGATCACCGGATGGCGCCGCGATCCGCTGATAGTCCCCGCCCGGCCGATCGAAATTCACCTGCGCATGCGCAGGTTCAGGCCCAAACCCAGGCCCAACTCCCGCGTTGAGCACGACGGCCGCCAACAGCGCAAAGACGATTGCGAAGCAGGCTCGGGGCATTCGGACGTTTCCAGCGATTTGGTCACAGGTGTGCGTGACCGCTAAAGGTCCGTCATCAAAACGCTATTCGACCTGTACGGTCGATGAACAAAACTACATCGCAAAATGTCACTAAATCCAGAGCCTTGTTTGCGCATGATCTTTTCCGAAAACCGCTTCACACTTTTCGGGATCATGCGCACCTAGAAGGCATATTCGCGGTAGGCCGGGTCGACCGAGCCGTTCCAGATTCCATGGAATTTGACGAGCATTTGCTCGGCCGGTGTCTGCCCGGCTGCGACGATGTGCTCCAGCGGCTCGAGGTGGCGCGTTTCGTCGCGCCCCTCGCGGTCGAGCATATTTCGGCGCTTCAGGCCTGAGCGCGCCAGCGCGAGACAGTCCGCCGCAATGTCAAGCAGCGTACGTCCGCCGATCTTCGCCTTGAAGCCGAGACGCGGCACCTCGTCGCGTAATTGCTGGCGCTCGGCCGCGCTCCAGCCCTTCACCATCTGCCAGGCGGCATCGAGGCTGGTGTCGTCGTAGAGCAGGCCCACCCAGAAGGCCGCCAGGGCCGGAATGCGGTCCCACGTTCCGTTGTCGGACCCGCGCATTTCCAGGTATCGCTTCAAGCGCACCTCGGGAAAGATCGTCGAGACGTGATTGGCCCAGTCGGACAATGTCGCGTGCTCGCCCGGCACCGCCGGGTGCTTCCCGGCGAACAGATCGCGGAACGACGAGCCCGCGACGTCGATGTAGTCGTCGCCGCGCTTGATGAAATACATCGGCACGTCGAGGGCGTAATCGACATAGCGCTCATAGCCCATGCCGCCCTCGAACGCCCACGGCAGCATGCCGGCGCGCGCGTTGTCGGTGTCGCGCCAGATCTCCGAGCGGAACGACAGGAAGCCGTTCGGCCTGCCTTCGGTGAACGGTGAATTGGCGAACAGCGCCGTGCCGACCGGCTGCAGCGCGAGGCTGACGCGCAGCTTCTTCACCATGTCGGCTTCGGACGAGAAGTCGAGATTGGTCTGCACCGTGCAGGTCCGATACATCATGTCGATGCCGAGGTGGCCGACCTTCGGCATGTAGTTCGTCATGATGCGGTAGCGGCCCTTGGGCATCATTGGAATCTGCGCGCGCGACCACGACGGCGTCATCCCGAGGCTGAGAAAGCCGATGCCGAGCGGGGTCGCGACCTCGCGCACCTGCGCCAGATGCGCCACCAGCTCGGAACGGGTCTGGTGCACGGTCTGCAGCGGCGCGCCCGACAGCTCGAACTGTCCGCCCGGCTCCAGCGAAATCGCGCCGCCGCCCGTGACATCGTAAAGGCCGATGATGTTGCCGCGCTCCATGATCGGCTCCCAGCCGAGCAGGTGCTGCATGCCGTTCAACAGCGCGCCGATGCCACGCTGTCCTTCGTAGGGAACCGGAGAATGATCGGCGAGATGGAACGGCGTCTTTTCGTGCTCGGTGCCGATCCGGAATTGATCTTTTCGCTTCTCGCCCGCAGCGACCCACGCGACCAGTTCGTCGCGCGACGTCAGCGGCGTCATATCGATCTGGTCACGCGCCATAGGATACCCGAATAAGTGCCGCCGACTTGAGCGGCGCGACGTTATAGACGCGTGGCCGGATTGAGCAACATCGAAGCGCGCAACCGCGCCCGGCGAAATGTGACCGGCACATTGCGGTCAGGCGGATTTTGCGCGCTGAGACGCGTTGACCGCGTCGCACGACACGCCGAGCTGATCGAGCAGCGCCGAGAGCTTCGCCGCATCGCTGTCGGAAAGTTTCGAGCCGATATGGCGCTCGATCGCGGCCGAGTACGCATTCCACATCTTCTTTTGCAACTCGCGCCCCTTTTCCGTGATCTCGACGACAAGGCCGCGCTTGTCGACCTCGCAAATCTTGCGGGCGACCAATCCGTTGTCGACCAGCCGGTCGATCAGCCGCGACAGGCCGTATTGCGGCAGCAGCATCTGCTTCTCGAGCTCGACCGGCCGCAGCGCGCCGTAAGGCGAGCGCGACAGTTCCAGCAGCGCGTCGTACCACGACAGCGGCGGAAAACCGGCCTTCTTCAAATCCTGCTCGACCGCGCCCAGCACCCGGCTCTGGATGCGCACCAGGCGGATCCAGGCAGCGGTCGTTTCTGCCGAGGGTTTGCGCTTCATAATATGACGACTCGCATTTTATTGCCGCGTAGTCTAGCTTATTGGATGCAATTGCATCGATCTTGACAAGTCCGGCGCAAGCACCAACTGTATGCAATTGCATATAATGCGTTGGCATTATTCTGCAAGCCGTATCCGCAACGAGAAGGAAACCACCCATGAAGCTCTATTTCGCCCCCGGAGCCTGCTCGCTCTCGCCCCATATCGCGCTCGCGGAAGCGGGCCTGACGGCCGACTATGTGAAGGTCAACCTTCGCGACAAGAAGACCGAGGCGGGCGACGACTATCTGCAGGTGAATCCGAAAGGCCAGGTGCCGGTGCTCGGCCTCGACGGCGGCGGCGTGCTGACCGAGGGGCCGGCGATCGTGCAATACATCGCCGACAAGGCGCCGAATGCAAAGCTCGCCCCGGCCAACGGCACGGCCGAGCGCTACCAGCTGCAGGAATGGCTCAACATGCTGACCAGCGAACTGCACAAGTCGTTCAGCCCCCTGTTCCACCCGGCCATGCCGGACGAGGCGAAAGCAATCTTCCGCGACAAGCTCGGCAAGGCCTTCAGCCACATCGACCGCACGCTCGCCGGCAAGGACTACCTGATGGGCAGCCAGTTTACGGTCGCCGACGGCTACCTGTTCACCATGCTGCGCTGGGCGATCGGACTGAAGTTCGACCTCGCGCAATACCCGAACCTGAAAGCCTATTTCGACCGCGTCGGCGAGCGGCCAAAGGTGAAGGAAGCAATGCTGGCGGAAGGGCTGATCAAGGCGGCGTAAGCCAAGGCCTTTCGCAATAGCGCGGTGTCATTGCCGGGCATAGCCGTTCGAAGAACGGCGTCGCTTCGCTCGCCTATGCCCCGGCAATCCATCTTTCAAGAGGATGGATACGCGGGTCGAGCCCGCGTATGACACCTCGTTGCTAAGCGGCCGCCGCCTTCTTCGGCGCGAAGCGGCCGTAGAAGGTCTCGCCTTTGGCGGCCATCTCTTCCAGCAGCTTCGGCGGGGTGAAGCGGGAGCCGTATTTCGCTTCCAGCTTGTGGCAGAGGGCGACGAAATTCTTCGCGCCCATGAAGTCGATGTAGGACAGCGTGCCGCCGGTATAAGGGGCGAAGCCGAAGCCGAGGATCGAGCCGACGTCCGCTTCGCGCGGGTCGGTGATGACGTGATCCTCCACCGTGCGCGCGGCTTCCACCGCCTGCACCACCAGGAAACGCTGCTTCAGTTCCTCGACATCGAGTTCGTCCGGGTCGAGCTGCCTTGGCTGCAGCGCAGAGGTGCCCGCCCAGAGCGCCTTCTTGCCCTTGCCCTTTTCCGGATAGTCGTAGAAGCCCTTGCCGTTCTTGCGGCCGAAGCGGCCCTGCTTCTCGACCATCTCGACCAGCAGCTTCTTCTGCTCCTGATCGATCGCGTTCGGACCGAGGTCAGCCTCGGTCGCCTTCATGATCTTGAGCACGAGATCGAGCGCGACCTCGTCGGACAGCGACAGCGGCCCGACCGGCATGCCGGCCATCCGCGCCGTGTTCTCGATCATCGCCGGTGGCACGCCCTCCTTCAGCATCTCCAGGCCTTCCGCCGTGAACCGCAGGACGCAGCGGTTGGCGAAGAAGCCGCGCGAGTCGTTGACGACGATTGGCGTCTTGCGGATCTGCCGCACGTAATCGAGCGCGGTCGCGAGCGCGACGTCGCCGGTGTTCTTGCCGACGATAATCTCCACCAGCATCATCTTCTCGACCGGCGAGAAGAAGTGGATGCCGATGAACTTCGACTGGTCCTTCCACTCCTCGGCCAGCGAATTGATCGGCAGCGTCGAGGTGTTGGAGGCGAAGATCGCACCGTCCTTCAGCATCGGCTGCGCCTTGGCGAAGGTCTCGGCCTTCACCTTGCGATCCTCGAACACTGCTTCGATGATCAGGTCGCAGTCCTTGATCGCGGCATAGTCCGCGGTCGCCGTGATGCGCGAGAGCACCGCATCGCGTTCCGCCTCGGTCGCCCGCCCGCGCGCGATGTTGCCGTCGATCACGCTCTTTGCATGCGCCTTGCCCTTGTCGGCACTGGCCTGATCGCGGTCGATCAGCACCACCTCGATGCCGGCCTGCGCCGAGACGAAACCGATGCTGGCACCCATGAAGCCTGCGCCGATGACGCCGAGCCTTTTGACCTTGGTCGGCGGCACGTTTTGCGGTCGACGGGCGCCCTTGTTCAGCTCCTGCATCGAGACAAACAGGCTGCGGATCATCGCCGCCGCTTCCTTGGTCTGCAGGATATGGGTGAAGTAGCGCGTCTCGACGCGCAGCGCCGCATCCATCGGCAGCTGCAGTCCCTCATAGACGCTCTGCATGATCGCGCGCGCCGCCGGATAGTTGTCGTAGGTCTCCTTGCGGTAGAGCGCATTCGCCGCCGGGAACATCATCATGCCGGCCTTGGAATAGACCGGCACCGGCAGCTTGAAGCCCTTCTCGTCCCAAGGTGCTGTCGCCTTGCCGCCGCCCTTGATCCAGTCCTTCGCCGTCTTGATCAGATCGGCGGCGGGCACGATGGCGTCGACCAGCTTGAGCGATTTCGCCCGGTCGAGCTTCAGCTGCTCGCCCTTCAGCATGATGGTCAGCGCGTCGGTCGGCTGCAGCATGCGCGCCAGCCGTTGCGTGCCACCCGCGCCAGGGAACAGGCCGACCTGGATTTCGGGTAGCCCGAGCCGCGTCTTCGGATTGTCGGAGGCGACACGGTAGTGGCACGACAGCGTCAACTCGAACGCGCCGCCGAGCGCGAGGCCGTTGATCGCGGCGACCCAGGGCTTGCCCGAGGTTTCGATGCGGCGAAAGATCAGCGAGAGGCGGCCCGCCTCCTTGAACAGCGCCTCGTTGGCGGCCTCCTTGCCTTTGGTCTTCAACAGATCGGCGAAGACCGTGCGCATCGAATCCAGCATCGTCAGGTCGGCGCCGCCGGACAGCGCCTCCTTGCCGGAGGTGATGACGACGCCCTTCACCTTCGCGTCAGCGGTGGTTTCCGCGACAATCTTGTCGAGGTCCTCGATCACGCTGACATCGAACACGTTCATCGACTTGCCGGGGCTATCCCAGGTGACAAGCGCAATACCGTCGGCGTCGGTCTCAACCTTGAAGTTCTTGAAAGTCATCTGTTACTCCCGAAAAATTCGCCGACAAACTAGACGCGCTCGATGATGGTGGCGGTGCCCATACCGCCGCCGATGCACAGCGTGACAAGAGCGGTCTTGAGATTGCGCCGCTCCAGCTCGTCGAGCACGGTGCCGAGGATCATCGCACCGGTCGCGCCCAGCGGATGGCCGAGCGCGATCGCGCCGCCATTGACGTTGATCTTCGATGCGTCGATGTCGAACGCCTGTTGATAGCGCAGCACGACCGAAGCAAAGGCTTCGTTGAGCTCGAACAGGTCGATGTCCGACAGCTTCATGCCGGAGCGTGCGAGCACCTTCTTGGTCACGTCGACCGGACCGGTCAGCATCATCGCTGGCTCCGAGCCGATATTCGCGAATGCGCGGATTTTCGCGCGCGGCTTCAAGCCTGCTTTTGCGCCTGCTTCCTTCGAGCCGATCAGCACGGCGGCAGCGCCATCGACGATGCCGGACGAGTTGCCCGCATGGTGCACGTGAACGACGCTCTCGACCTCGGGATGCGCCTGCACCGCGACCGCGTCAAAGCCGCCCATCTCGCCGAGCTGCACGAACGACGGCTGCAGCTGCGCCAGCGACTGCATGGTCGTGCCCGGACGCATGTGCTCGTCCTTGTCGAGGATCGTCAGGCCGTTGATGTCCTTTACCGGGATGACGGAATTCTTGAAGTAGCCCGCCTCCCACGACTTGGCGGCGCGGTTCTGGCTCTCGACCGCATACGCGTCGACGTCGTCGCGGGAGAAGCCATACTTGGTGGCGATCAGGTCGGCCGAGATCCCCTGCGGCATGAAATACGATGGCACCGCGATCGACGGGTCCATCGGCCAGGCTGCGCCCGACGACAACATGCCGACCCGGCTCATCGATTCCACGCCACCGCCGATGGTCAGCGAATGCTGACCCGACATCACCTGCGCCGCGGCGAAATTCACTGCGTCGAGACCGGACGCGCAGAAGCGGTTGATCTGCACACCTGGAACGGTCTCGCCATAACCGGCGCTAAGCGCCGCCATGCGCGCGATATCGCCGCCGGCTTCGCCGACCGGATCGACGCAACCCAGCACTACGTCGTCGACATCGCCGACGTTGAGATTGTTGCGCTCCTTCAGCGCCTTCAACGGCGCGGTCGCGAGCGCCAGCGCGGTCACCTCATGCAGCGAGCCGTCGGCCTTGCCGCGCCCGCGCGGCGTGCGCACGTGATCGTAGATGAATGCATCAGCCATGGGATTCTCCTTCTGCCGCACAATCGTCAGAGACTGCGGGCGATGACCACTTTCATGATTTCGTTGGTGCCGGCGTAGATTCGCTGCACGCGCGCGTCGCGATACATGCGCGAGATCGGATACTCGTCCATGAAGCCGTAGCCGCCGAACAGCTGCAGGCACCGGTCGACGATCTTGTTCTGCAGATCGCTGAGCCAGTACTTCGCCATCGACGCGGTGGTCGTGTCGAGTTCGCGCTTCAGGTGCCGATCGATGCAATGATCATGGAACACACGGCCAATGGTCGCCTCGGTCTTGCACTCGGCGAGCTCGAACTGCGTGTTCTGGTACTCGGCGATCGGCTTGCCGAAGGCTTTGCGCTCCTTGACGTAGTCGATGGTCAGGCTCAGCGCGCGCTCGATCATGCCGACCGCGCTGGTCGCGACGATCATGCGTTCCTGCGGCAGGTCGCGCATCAGCTGCACGAAACCCTGGCCCTCCTCGGTGCCGAGCAGCGCCTCGGCCGGCAGTTTCGCATCGTCGAAGAACAGTTCCGAGGTGTCGGCCCAGTCCATGCCGAGCTTCTTCAGCTTGCGGCCGCGGCGGAAACCCGGTGTCTCGTCGGTCTCGACCACCATCAACGAGGTGCCCTTGGCGCCCTTGGTGGGATCGGTCTTGGCGACGACGATGATCAGGTTCGCGTGCTGGCCGTTGGTGATGAACGTCTTCGAGCCGTTCAACACATAGCCGTTGCCCGACTTCGCCGCCGTGGTGCGCACGCTCTGCAGGTCCGAGCCCGCGCCGGGCTCACTCATGGCGATGGCGCCGACCAGTTCACCGGTGGCAAGCCGCGGCAGCCACTTCTTCTTCTGCTCTTCGGTGCCGTAGTTGAGGATGTAGGGCGCGACGATGCCCGAATGCAGCGGCGCGCCGATCGAATCGAGCCCGGCCAGCGCGAACTCGCGATTGATGATGGTCTCGTGCGCAAAGGTGCCGCCGGCGCCGCCGTATTCCTCCGGAATGGCCGCGCACAGCAGCCCGGCTTCGCCAAGCTTGTTCCAGGCCGAGCGGTCCATGATGCCCTTCTCGTGCCATTCCTCGAGGTGCGGCACGAGCTCGGCGGCGAGGAATTTCCGCGTCTGCTCCTCGAGCATGGAGAGATCTTCGGTCATCCATGACGGGGGCGGAACGGACAGGACAGTCATCGGGCGTTTCCTTCGTTCGTCACGTCAGCGGACGATTATCACGAACCAGCCCGGGGCGGATACTGGTTGCTGACCAGGGATCCGTCGTCCTTCAGCCAGTCGTCAGTTGACTCCGCCGGCAGGGCGTGAATGCCATCGACCCACGAGACCTTGCTTTCGATCCCAAACTGCTTCGACGGCGGCATCGCTTCGGGGTCATCAAGACTGTTGATGGTGACGCTGATATCGCCCGTTCCCTCGAACGCGTATGTGAGCGGCGTGCCGCAGTCCTTGCAAAAGCCGCGCTCGACCATGTTCGAGCTCTTGAACACAGATGGCTCTCCGCGCGTCCAGCGCAAGTGCTCGTGCTTGCCGCCCGTGAAGCCCATGAATGGCTGGCCGCTCGCCTTCTGACACATGCGGCAATAGCAGATGCTCGAAAAGCGCGGCTCCTTCAGCCATTCATAGCGGACGGCACCGCACTGGCAGCCGCCCGTCAACGTTTTCTGCGCGGCGGCCATGGCGATCAGAACGCGTCGGCGGCGAGCGCCATCGTCGTGTCGGCCCCGGTCTGGATGCGGGCCAGATGTAGCGCGGTCTCCGGCAGCATCCGTTCCATGAAGAACTTTCCGGTCACGAGCTTGGTCCTGTGCTGCTCGGTGCCGCTGCCATCGGCGAGCTTCTCCTGCGCCACCTTCGCCATGCGCGCCCACATATAGCCGAACACGACCAGGCCGAAGAGGTGCATGTAGTCGGTGGACGCCGCGCCCGCATTGTCGGGCTTCTGCAAGCCGTTCTGCATCAGCCACATGGTCGCCTGCTGCAGATGCTGCAGCGATGCAGAAAGCGGCGCGATGTAAGGCTTCATCGCTTCGTTGCCGGCATTATCCTTGGCGAAGCCGGTGACTTCGGCGAAGAACGTCGTGATCGCGCGGCCGCCGTCGCGGCCGAGCTTACGGCCGACCAGGTCGAGCGCCTGAATGCCGTTTGCGCCCTCGTAGATCATGGCGATGCGTGCATCGCGCACGAACTGCTCCATGCCGTGCTCGGCGATGTAGCCATGGCCGCCGAACATCTGCTGCGCGGAGACGGCGTTGGCGAAGCCGACATCGGTCAGCACGCCCTTCAGCACCGGCGTCATCAGCCCCATGTGGTCGTCGGCAGCCTGGCGTTCCTTCGCGTCACCGGACCTGTGCGCGACGTCGCTCTTGAGCGAGGTCCAGACCACGAAGGCGCGCGCGGCCTCGTTGAAGGCCTTGATCGTCAGCAGCGTGCGGCGCACGTCCGGATGCACGATGATCGGATCGGCCGGCTTGTCCTTCTCCTTGACGCCGGAGATCGAGCGGCCCTGCAGGCGCTCTTTCGCGTAGATGACGGCGTTCTGATAGGCGACTTCCGACTGCGCGAGGCCCTGAACGGCGACGCCGAGCCGCGCCTCGTTCATCATCACGAACATGGCGTTGAGGCCCTTGTTCTCCTCGCCGACCAGCCAGCCGGTGGCGTTATCGTAGTTCATCACGCAGGTGGAATTGCCGTGAATGCCCATCTTGTGCTCGATCGAGCCGCACGACACGCCGTTGCGCGCACCGAGAGAGCCGTCGGCATTGATCAGTTGCTTCGGCACCACGAACAGCGAGATGCCCTTCACGCCGGCCGGCGCACCTTCGATGCGTGCGAGCACCAGATGCACGATGTTTTCAGTCAGATCCTGCTCACCGCCGGAGATGAAGATTTTTGTGCCGGTGATCTTGTAGCTGCCGTCCGCCAGCTTTGCCGCCTTGGTGCGCAGCAGACCCAGGTCCGTGCCGCAATGCGGCTCGGTGAGGTTCATGGTGCCGGCCCACTGACCGGACACCATCTTCGGAACGAACGTCTTCTTCTGCTCGTCGGTGCCGTGCACCAGCAGCGCCGCCATCGCGCCCTGCGTCAGGCCCGAATACATCGAGAACGCCATGTTCGACGAGATCAGGAACTCGCTGACCGCCTGCGACAGCGTCACCGGCAGGCCCTGGCCGCCGTATTCCACCGGCGCCACCAGGCTGAGCCACCCGCCCTCGCCGAGCTGCGTGAACGCCGCCTTGAAACCGGTCGGCGTGGTCACGCGGCCGTCGTCGTGCCGCTTGCAGCCTTCGAGATCGCCGACGCGGTTCAGCGGCTGAATGACGTTCTCGGCAAACTTGGCGGCCTCATCGAGGATCGCTTCGCGCACGTCGGCGGAAGCGTCGCTGAAGCCCGGAAGGTTGTTGTAGTTGTCGAAATGAAACACGTCGTTGAGGAGGAAGCTCACGTCCTCGACGGGGGCTCTGTAGCTCGGCATGATATCGCTCTCGGCTTAAGCGGGAAGCGGCGCGTCCCGCGGGAAGATAGCAGAAAAGGCGTTGCTTGTTTGAAGCGAAATTCGAACGGCGCGACGCGACTGGTCGCGAACGACCGGGTCATCCCTTCATTTCGCGCGCGCTGCTGTTGATCGGCGTGACGTTCGTGGCGCCGGCGGTTGCCGACAGGGTCTCCAGCGCTTCCTCGCACCACTCCGAGACGGAGCGCTCGTAGCGAAGTCCCATCCGAAGCAGGAGCAGCCTGCCGGTATCCGCGGGGGACGCGGTGCCGTCCGGAAAGCGCTTCTTCAGAATGCGCTCGTAGCGCGCCAGACGGTCGCGATGATATTCCAGCCGCGCCATCAGGTCCGCGCGCATGGGTTCAAGCTCGATGCTGTCGAGCGCGTAGAACCGCACCAGCAGATCGTCCTTAATCGAAGCGGGGCTGCTCGGCCGGGCCGCCCAGTGTCTCAGCGCCGCCCGGCCTTCGTTGGTAAGGCTGTAGACCAGCTTGTTCGGCTTGCCCGACTGCACGACCTCGCGGCCGTTGATGTGGCCGCGATCGCGCAGGCGCGCGAGCTCGCGATAAATCTGCTGGTGGTCTGCTTTCCAGAAGAAGCCAATGGATGAATCGAACGTCTTGGCGAGCTCATAGCCCGTCATCGGATGTTCGGTCAGGCATGCAAGAATTGCGTCACCGAGCGCCAATTCGCGATCCTCCGTGCCTCAAGCCCTGTCTCAGCTTTCGTTGACTTTATGCATAAAGTTGCATATACGTCAATGCGCATACGACGCTAGCCTTCAGGCCCGGCCTGAGAATCCGACCGGAAAGGTACGGACATGAATTGGCAGAACGCAGCCTTGGGAACGGCCGGAGTTATCGGCAGCAGCGTGGCAGTGTTTCACGGCATCCTCGTGCAACGGCTCATGGTCAAACCGTTTGAGGCATTGGCGGACGGGCGGATGTCCGCGCCGGTCAGGCGGCTGGTGCCCCTGCTCCTGCACTTCAGCACCATCGCCTGGTTCGTCGGCGGGCTCGCCCTCATCGCCGCATGCTGGTTCAGCCGGGACGCAAGGTTCGCGACCGGCCTGTGCGTCGGCGGCCTCTACCTGTTCGGTGCGCTCGGCAACTTGTGGGGAACGCGCAGCCTTCATCCCGGCTGGATGCTGATGACGGTTGCGCTCGTTCTGATCGGCTTCGGTATCAGCAAATCCGGCGGCTGACGCAGAGAAACACGGGAGAGGTCCAATGCCAACCACCGCACTCGACGCCTGGTACGGCTTCGTGAAGTCCAACGACCGCGCGGCGCTGTGGGAGGCGCTGCACCCCGACGCAGTGTTTGAAAGCCCCGTCGTGCATACGCCGCAGCGCGGCCGCGACATCACCTTCAAATACCTGGCGAGCGCGGGACAAGTGCTGGGCGGCCCCGGCTTCAAATACATCGGGGAATGGCGCAGCGAGAACGGCGCAGTCATCGAGTTCGAGACCACGATCGAAGGCATCACCATCAACGGCGTCGACATCATCCGCTTCAGCGATGACGGCAGGCTCATCACCCATTTCAAGGTGATGGTGCGCCCGCTCAAGGCGATCAACCTGCTGCACCGGTTGATGGGCGAGCAACTGGCCAGGACGTGAGCAGCGCGATGCCCTCGCGGATTTCCATAATCATCGCATCGAGCATACGACCGCGGGATTCTCAGTTCGGCGGCGTATACCAGATCGGCGCGGTGTAGGCGCGCTCGGTGATAGTCATCGCCGTGCCGGGCAGCGGCTTGACCCCGAACCGCTTGGCGTCATAGGCGGTCCAGCGCGGCGTCGGGATCTCGATCACCCGTCCGTAATAGAACGCCCGCTGCGCCGGATCGAATTGCGGGTCGCGCCAAACGGCGACCAGTTCCGGAGCGCCGATGGTGTTGGTATAGGTGGCGTTGGGCAAGTCGACCGTGTTGCCGACGGCCGGGAGCTTGCCATCGGCACCCGGCTTTCGGTTGTCGGACCAGGCCACGTCATAAACCTTTTCCTCGAGCTTGCCGTCCTTGGTGAGCCAGCCTTTGACGATCTGGTAACGGTCGAGATTGGCGCCGATCGGATCCTTCAGCGCAGCAATCAAGAATGTCGGCGACTTGCCGCTCGGCGCGTCGCGCAGGTCGCCGCCCATCGGCACGCCCTTGGTGTATCCAATGGCACCCGGCAGGCGGTTTTGCGCATCCGACGGCTCGAAATCCCAGCCGCCGAAGAAACGCACGACCATGCGCGGGCCCGTGGTCGCGTAGGTTTCCCTGCGCTGCATCGCGTCCCATAGCGAGGCGCGGGTGTTCTCCTTGGCCCACACGGCAGCATAGCCCGACGAGCCGACCTCCCAGTCCATGACTTTCACGCCGCTCTGGGCATTGTTGATAAAGGTGGCGGCCATGCGATGCGGGCTCGGCTCCTGCGGCGTGGTCTTGCCGAAGAAATTGTCCTCTTCCATCGCGCTAAGACCGGTATGGGCGTCGCTGCTGCCGACGAGGCCGAATTTGTAGGGATTCGCGCCAAGCGTCTGTTCGAGCTTGAGACCGTTCTTCAGCGCGGAGCGGACGTACTCGAATTCGAGCATCTCCTGCTTCTTCGGGACACTGCCGTCGAGGTTGCCCTTGTCCCAGATTTCGAAGGCTGCGAACTCATCGTTCGGCGACAGCAACGGATGCGCCTCGCCGGTGCCTTTGGTCTGAGTGGCCTCGTAAAGACGCTCCCATTTTGCGCGTGTCTCCGCATACTCACGGTCGACCTTCTTGCCAAAGGCCTCGACCACGGGGAACATCGTGCCGTTGCTCAAATTGCCGTTATGCGCGATGGCCAGCACACTGCCGCCGGTCTTTTTCTCGTAGGCCTCCATCCATTTCCACAGCTCAACCGGATTGTCGCTGCCAAACGGCGGATAGACGGTGAACGGCTCGACCTGGCTCGCCTTGTCGGCATTGTCGCGGAAGATCACGTTGCGATGCAGGTTGTTGCCACCGGTGTTGGAGGTCCATTCATAGCCGATGAAAGCGGTGAACCGGCCCGGCTCATTGTATTGCTCCGCCGCGGCGATCGTTTCCTGCCAGGCACTGCGATAGGCGCGCGTGCCGGGGAAATACATAAGGTCCTTCGGAAACGTCCCGTGCGAGAAGGCGACGATGATGGCCATCGCGGCTTCCGCGCCCTGACCGGACTGCATCATGTCGTACCACTTGCGGCCGGTCGGGTCGGCAAGCAGATCAGGCTTGCCGGCGAACAGGTCAGGGAAGAAGCCCATATTGTCGGAGTGATCGGCCACCACCAGAAAGTCGAGCGGGCGCGACAGCTTCACTGGTTGGCCGCTCGAAGCGGTGATTTGCTCGCCACGGGCGAAGCGATACGCGTCCTTGGGTGCGACCCGCGCGCCGAACGCGCCGGCGTCCATGGAAAACGACGTATGCAGATGTGTATCGCCAAAGAACGGCCGCGTGGGAAAATCGCGGTCGACGTATGGCGAATAAGGCGCCGACCGCTTGTGTGCGGCATCGGCCTTTTCCTTGTCGAGCGGACCAGTGTCCTGTGCCATTGCCGGTAGCCCGGCGCTTACCGCAAGCAATCCCGCGACGGCCAACTTTTGCAGCAATCCTCGAGACATGGCTTAGTCCTCCCGCTTCATTGCATGTGAAGGGTTTGATCGTGCAGGGCGCGAGGCTGAGCCCCAACGCTCCTAACGACATCGCGGAATCGAGCGATTTGCAGCTCTGTTCCATAGAGACGGATCAGGCCGCGCCCAACCGCCTCGCCAATTCCAAGTCCCTCGTTGGCGATCGCGTGGATCACGTCCTGGCCTGAAACCAGAACCAGTTGGCCCTTCTGCGGGCCGGACACGTGCACCTGGGCGCGTGGACCGCGCGGACCAATCTCGAAATGCGTCCACAGCACCGGCTCGACAAGAACCAGAGAGAACGACAATTCCGGCGCATCATCGGAACCGCCGCCCAGCAGCTCGGCAAACCGTTCCAGCGCCTTCGCCGTTGCATGGTATTGCGAGCCAAGAAGACTTGGCCCAACAAGACCTGGCCCAACAAGACCTGGCCCAACGCCTTCGGAATCACGGTGCGTCAATTGCTTCTGCGCCACCGCGGACGATATTGCACCGATGACATGCAGCGCGTCCGGATAGACCCAGTTCAAGACCCCGCGTGCGATCGAGACGTTATCGTGATAGCCGCAAGCACGGCCTTCCGACGTCGACAGCAGCGCTGCAAGGCCTGCGGCGCATGCAAGCCTCGATGCGGTCTGTGATCGCCACGACGGGCGGGGTCTGCGCATATCAGAACACCGCGACACGTTGAAACAGCCAGAACATCGCGACGCTGCCGATGGCATAAGGCGGCACAAGCTTCGCCCATTTCGGCAACGCCGTCCTGCAACGCGCACCGATTGCGATGAGAGAAAGCACGGCGCCGACGAACAGCAACTGGCCGATTTCGACGCCGATATTGAAGAACATGAGCGCCACCGGGATGTGCCGCTCCGGAAGCCCGACTTCGCTCAACGCGCCCGCAAAGCCGAGCCCGTGCAGGAGCCCGAACGCCAATGCCACGATCCAGGGCGCCCGCTGCGCCAGCCCCTGCCGGCCCCGGTACGCATACACGATCTCGACGGCGACAAACACGATGCTCAGCGCGATGACGGCTTCAACCGGTTTTGACGGCACATGAACAAAGCCGAGCGTGGCCAGTGTCAACGTGAGGCTGTGTGCGATCGTGAAGGCTGTGATCGTCTTGACCAGAAGCCAGGTGCCCCGCGCGATGAACAACAGCGCCAGCACGAACAAAAGATGGTCGATGCCGAGCAGGATGTGCTCAATGCCCAGCTTGAGATACATGCCGGCCACGGCCCACCCGCTCTGTGCTTGCGGAACGCTTTCAGCCGGGTGCTGAGGCGTCAGGCGCTGCGTCCATGTCGTGCCGTCGGCGAATTCGATCCGCACAAGCGCGTCAGTCATCGTGCCTTCCAGTCCCGCGATCCGCACCGCGCGGCCGCGCAACGGATCGAGCGCCCGCAGCCGCCATGTCTGTATCGCCGCATCGCCGGTCGTTCGCCCGGTGATCGGTGTCAGCACCTCGGTCCTGCCAGCAAATTCCGGCGCCAACGCGAGCCGCAACTCGCCGCGCATCGGCGTCTTGAACAGTACGCTGAACTCGTCCGGCGCCTCCTCCCGCAGCTCGAGATAAGCCGGGCGAACTTCATGCGCCGAAGTTGTTGCCGTCAGTCCGCACAGGCCGAGCGACGCAATGAAAATTGCTGCGCTTCTGGCGAACCCGGCGCGAAGAAGATAGGGGAGACGACGCCGCCTCATCGCGCCGACTCTGTTGTTTTGACGGCGGGCGCGAGCAGCGGCTTCACGCTGTCGTCCATGACGACGTCATATTTCTTGCGCAGCTCGGTAAGGTAACGCGCCTTGGCGGTCTTTTCCTGATCGTAGCGCCACTCTTCCAGAAGCTGAGCGCGCACGTCGGAGAAGGGACGCAACTGTTCGTGCCGCAGCGCCGACACCCGCACAAGGTGGACGCCATAGCCCGATGCGATCGGGCCGCTCCACACCTCCGGCTTGAGCGCAAACAGCGTGCGCGCGAATTCGGGTCCGAATGCGCCCGTCACCGTCTGCTCGCTCTCCTCCCTGAATTCCGAGGGGAGCAGGAAGCGATCACCCATCGGTTCCGTCGGTCCGCGGCCGGACCGGGACAGATCCGCCAGCGCGTTGTTCGCATCCGAGACCGTATCGTTCCGCTGCGCAGGATTGAAATAGACATGGGTGAACGAAACGCGTGCGCCGGTCCGGAAACGCTCGGGATGGGTCTCGTAAATTCGCTGCAGATCGGCTTCCGCCGGCTCGGACCGGCGCAAGGTGCCCTCGATCAGGAAGTTCAGTTTTTGGGCCAGCCGACGGCGCACGATCGTGTCGCTCTCATCGAGCTTCATCTCGCGCGCCTCGCGCGCGAGCAACTCTTCGTTCAGAAATTCGGCGACGAGCCCGCGCAGCTCCTCGTGCGTCGGCTCGCGCTGCCGCTGCAGCATCCAGGTTTCCGAGAGCCATTGCACCTCGCCCTGACCGATGCGGATTTGATTCGGCTTGTTCGCAGCAGCGGAGTCCTCGCCGCGACTCAACAAGGCGTAGGCGCCGAACAGGACGGCACCGGCAATAACAAAATGAAACAGGGGCTCCTGGAGAGGCTTCATGTCATTAGCGGCGTCGTTGTGCGCCCGGCGGCAGCGAAGAACGACGGTACAGGAGCGAGGCGGTCAGGTTGATTGGACCGAGGTCCAATGGACCCTTCCGACGGTCGCTATCAGTCAAACACCGCCTGCGACGGAGCCTGATGAAACTGGGTGTCCGCTATGGGCCAAAAGCCGCTGCCGTTGTCGGTACGAACGCGGCAGAGGGCACTACGGGTGCGGCAGCATTGGGACTTTAATCACCTGGCGCGGCTCTTATTCTTGACTTCCGCCACGGTTTCTCGGCACGGCCGGCGAAGGCTAACAACTTACAGGATCGCGCCGAAGAATGGCTCGCGGAGGCCCGGCGGGGCCAGCCTTGGCTCGTTCCGCCGATTTGAACCGGGGCTCCCCTAATTCTTAACCCGTTATTTACCGTAACCCTGAAAAGTCAGGGGTGGAGCACGCCGCCGTCGCACGAATTTGCTTGTCTGTTCAAGGGCGCGGGCGGGGCTTGAGGCGCGATGCATGATGCAATCGCATGACGAACCCGGATCTGGCATGAAATCGCGCGTACCGTCGGGTGGAAATGCAGAAGGAGTGGCCGGCGCCCGTCCCGCCGGGATGCCCCTCGGCCAGTGGCTGAACACGAGAATTGCCCAGCCCTCTCCCGTCCAGCCGTCCTATGCGCCTGCACCGCAGGCGGCACAGATGCCTGCACACATGCCTGCGCAGGCCGCCAACAGCCTCGACGAAATTCATCAGCGGCTCGACGGCATCACCCGGCAGATTGATCAGATGTCGCAGCGCCGCGCCGGCATGGCCGCAGCGCCGTCGGCGTCCGGGCTCGCCAATCAGCTGAACGACGCGATCTCCCGCCTCGACATGCGGCTGTCCAACCTGTCCGCGCAGCCGGCACGCCAGTCTGTCCAGCAGCAGGTTCAAGCCCAACCCCTGCCCTATGACATCGAGCGCGCGGCCGCGGAAATCCGCCAAAGCGCCGCCTATCACACGTCGCCGCCGCTAAGCCCGAACGGCTTCGATGCGGCGGTTGCCGAAATCACCGCAAGGCGGCACTCGCTGAACTCCGGCGGGATGCAGATGCCGGCGCCGAACCCGTTCGTGCAGTCGGCGCCACCGCTCGCCCCTGCCGTAACCTATGCGCCACCGCCTGCGCCCGTCGATCTTTCCGGCATCGAGCGGCAGCTCAACAACCTGACCAGCCAGATGGAGGCGCTGCGCCGACCGGACCATCTCGACCAGTCGATTGCCGCCTTCCGCGACGAACTGGCCGAAATCCGCCGCTCGCTAACGGAAGCCTTGCCGCGCCAGGCGATCGACTCGCTCGAGACCGAGATTCGTGCGCTTGGCCAGAAGATCGAGCGCAGCCGTGAGACCGTCGGCGATCAGGAAACGCTCGGCGGCATCGAGCGCGCGCTGAACGAAATCTACAGCGCCGTGCGCACGCTGACGCCGGCCGAGCAGCTGCAGGGCTACGACTCGGCGATCCAGGCCCTGTCCAGCAAGATCGATCTGCTGGTTCGCGCCAACCCCGATTCCAACATCGTCCAGCAGCTCGAGGACGCGATCGGCGCGCTGCGCAACATCGCAGCCAACGTCGCCTCCAACGATGCGATCGCGCACATGAGCGACCACATTCGCGCGCTGGGCGAGAAGGTCGATCATCTGGCGCAGAGCGGCGGCAGCGACATGCTCGCGGCACTGGAACAGCGCATCGCGCTGCTGACGGCGGCGATGGAAGGCCGCCCGGTGGCGCCGGCGGCCGATTCCAGCCACCTCGAAGGTGCGATCCGCGCGCTGTCCGAACGCTTCGACCGCTTGTCGGTCGGGAGCGACTCCGGTGCGATGGCCCATGTCGAGCAGCGCATCGCCTATCTGCTCGAGCGTATCGAAGGCTCGCAATCGTCGAACGGCAACCTCGGCCGCATCGAGCAGGGCTTGTCCGATATCCTGCGGCAGCTCGAGCATCAGCGCAGCAGCTTTGCCTCGGCCAGCGGCGGTGACGCCGATGCGCAGGGCCTGGTCGATACCATCAAGCGCGAACTGTCCGACGTCCGCAACAACCAGTCGGCGACCGAGCGGCGGACGCAGGACACGCTGGAAGCGCTGCATTCGACCCTGAGCCACGTGGTCGACCGCCTTGCAATGATCGAAGGTGATCTGCGGCGCGTGCAGTCTGCGCCCGAGCCGCGGGCAATCGCGCAGCCTGCACCGTATGCGCCGGCCGCTGCGATCCGCCCCGAACTGGCGAATCCGGTGCTGCCGCCGCAGATGAGCGACGTGCGGATTCCGACCACCGCTGCGCCTCCGGCTGCGATGTTCCGCGACGAAGATGCCGCGCCTGTGCCGCTGTGGCAGCAGATCGCGCAACGCCAGCCGATCGATCCGAACCTGCCGCCGGACTTCCCGCTGGAGCCCGGTGGCGCGCGCAACCGCGCGGAGGCCATCGCTGCATCCGACATCGGACTTGGCCACGACGCCGCGCCGCCGGCCGAAGGCAGCGGCCAGTCGAACTTCATTGCTGCCGCGCGACGCGCGGCGCAGGCCGCGGCAGCCGCCACCAACGAAAAGCCCAGCCGCGTCACTGCGCTCACGGAAGCCGCCCGCAACGCCGCAGCGAAAGCGACCGCCAGGGTTACGGCCGCTGGCACGGAAGCGACCGACACATCCGCCAAGCCGTCGCGGGTCCGCTCGATCCTGGTCGGCTTGAGCGTCGTCGTGATCGTGATCGGCGCGTTCAAGATAGCGTTGACCTTCCTCGACGGCGGCGACCATCCGCCGGCCCAGACCATCGAGAAATCCGCGGCCCCGACCTCGATCATGCCGCTGCCCGCCGCGCCTGCGCCGGCCCCGAAGGCGGAGATCCCCGCAAGCGTTCCGCTGCTGACCTCACCAACCGCTGTCGAGCGCCACTCCTTCGTCGCCCCTGCCAACGCCGCGCCGATGCCAATGCCGACGAGCGAAAGCCGGCCGGCGGAGGTTACCGGCTCGGTCATGCTCCCCTCGGCAGCCGTCGCAGCACCGGCACCAATCCCGGCCAGCACCGACGTGGCGGCGCTGTCGCCGGTCAACGACAAGGTTCCGGACGCGGTGGCCGGTCCGATGCTGCGAGCGGCAGCGGCGAAGGGCGATCCGGCCGCGGCGTACGAAATCGGTTCACGCTATGCCGAAGGGCGCGGCACCCAGGTCAACTACGAAGAAGCAATCAAGTGGTACGGACGCTCCGCCGACAAGGGCGTCGTCCTCGCCATGTTCCGCCTCGGCACCCTGCTCGAGAAGGGTCTCGGCACGAAGAAGGATCCAGAGGCCGCCCGCCGCTACTACCTGCAGGCGGCCGAACAAGGCAACGCCAAGGCGATGCACAATCTGGCCGTGCTCGACGCCGACGGCGGCGGCAAGGGCCCGAACTACAAGGCTGCTGCGACCTGGTTCAAGAAGGCGGCCGAGCGCGGCGTCGCCGACAGCCAGTACAACCTCGGCATCCTTTATGCGCGCGGCATCGGCCTCGAGCAGAACCTGGCTGAATCGTTCAAGTGGTTCAGCCTGGCGGCCACGCAGGGCGACGCCGATGCGGGCCGCAAGCGCGACGACATCGCCAAGCGCCTCGACCAGCAGTCGCTGGCCGCCGCCAAGCTCGCGATCCAGACCTTCACGCCGGAGCGGCAGCCGAGCGACGCGATCAGCGTCTCCGCCCCGAACGGCGGGTGGGACGCACCGCCAGCACCCGCCGGCAAGCGCCCGGCGAAGCCCGCCGCAAAGAGCGCTTCGGCCCGCTGATCAGCCCGCGAAAATCCAAAGGTTAACGCGCCGCGCCCGACAGGAGCGCGGCGTTTTCCATTTCACGCGATCCTGAAGATTCACTGTCGCTTCCGGCCCTCGATTTCGGTAAGCAAAGGTCGGCCCGGGCTCTACCCAACGCCGAAAAACGACCTCAATCAGCCGAACGGACGCCCGTGCAGATCTTCCTGCCCATCGCCGACATTCCGGTGAACATCTTCCTCATTCTTGCAATGGGGATGGCGGTCGGGTTCGTCTCCGGCATGTTCGGCATCGGCGGCGGCTTCCTGCTGACGCCGCTCCTGATCTTCGTCGGCATCTCGCCTGCGGTGGCGGTCGCCTCGGTCGCCGGCCACATCGCCGCCTCGTCGTTCTCCGGCGCATTGTCCTACTGGCGGCGGCGGGCGATCGATCCCGCGTTGGCGCTGGTACTGCTGATCGGCGGCATGCTCGGCACCCTCGCCGGCGTCGGGCTGTTCACCCTGCTGCGTTCCTACGGGCAGCTCGACCTCACAATCGCGCTGTCCTATGTGGTGCTGCTCTCCGGCGTCGGCGGGGCGATGCTGTGGGAAAGCGTCGGCGCCCTCATCCGCGCCCGGCGCGGCCAGCCGGTGACCTTGCGGCGGCCCGGCGCCCACAACTGGGTGCACGGCCTGCCGCTGAAGCTGCGCTTCAAGAAGTCGAAGATCTATCTTTCAGTTTTTCCGATCGTCGCCATCGGCATCTTTATCGGCTTCGTCGGCGCGATCCTCGGCATCGGCGGCGGCTTCATCCTGATCCCGCTCATGATCTATGTGCTGCGCGTGCCGACCGGCACGGTGATCGGCACCTCGTCGGTGCTGACGCTGGTGACCATGGCGTTCGCGACCATCCTGCACGCCACCACCAATCACCTGGTCGACGCCGTGCTGGCGCTGATCCTGATGGTCGGCGGCGTGATCGGCGCGCAGTTCGGCGCCCGTGCCGGCCAACGCATCTCCTCCGAGCAGCTTCGCCTGCTGCTGGGCCTATTGATCCTCTCGGTCGGCATCCGCTTCGCGGTCGAGCTGACCATCCGCCCCGAGGAACTCTTCACCATTCGCGCGCTGGAGCCCGGCGCATGAAGATCCTGACGGGATTAGCGTTCATTGCCTGCCTGCTGGCCACAGCGCCAGCGACCGACGCGCGCGCCGAACGGCTGATCGCGTCGGTCTCGAACCATCGCGTGACGATCACGCCCGATTACTCGGGCGACGAGCTGGTGCTGTTCGGCTCGATCGAGCGCGATGCCGATACGCCGGCAAACCGCACCAGCTACGACCTCGTCGTCACCGTGTCCGGCCCGCGGATGACCATGGTGACGCGCCGCAAGCAAAAGAGGCTCGGCATCTGGGTCAACGCCGACTCGCGCGAGTTCATCAATGTTCCCGCGTATCTCGCCGTGTTCTCCAACCGCCCGATCAACACGCTCGCTGGGGCGGAGATCCAGCGCAGGCAGCAGCTTGGGCTGAACAATTTCATCCTGACGCAGCGGGTCAGCTCAGGCGACTTCGCCGACGTCGTCCCGGGCGATCCGTTCCGCTCCGCCTTCATCCGTCTGCGCACGCAGGACGGCCTCTATCGCGAGGCTGGCAATGCGGTGACGTTCCTGACCCCGACGCTGTTCCGCGCCGGCATCCCACTGCCGCCGGAAGTGCCGACGGGCACCTACGACATCGATATCAAGCTGTTCTCGCAAGGCGCGATGATCACCCGCACCGAAACCGCTTTCGAGATCGTCAAGGTCGGCTTCGAGCAGTTCGTCGCCGACGCCGCACGGCGCAACGGCCTGCTGTACGGCCTGGTGACCGCACTGATGGCACTGGTGACCGGCTGGCTTGCGTCGGTGATTTTCAGGAAGGATTAGGCTCCGTAGCCCGGATGGCATGGGTGGCCTTCGGCCACCGTTCCTAACTAAGAACGCCGATGCTTCGCATCGGCTATGGCGCAATCCGGGGCTGACTCCGCGACAAGCATCCCCGGATTTCGCTTTCGCTCCATCCGGGCTACGCTCACAACAATCGCCTAGTAGCACCTCGCCGCTGGCATCATGTGCAGGCGGTTGTCGCCGAGCAGATGCACGGTGAACGCGAGCGTCGAGAAGACTTTTGCGAAGGCACGATCGCGGATGCTTAAGCCCCCGGTATAGGCGCCGAACGACGGCATCACCGCGCGCACGCCATCGCTGGCGATACACCTCCGCTCGATCGAACGTCCGCGGGTCGCAACCCGCGCCTTCGGATGCAGATGGCCGGCGATTTCGCCTGCAGCGCCTGTCGGCTCATGGCGGAAGCAGACTGGGCCGATGCTGATTTCGCTCGCGACCGATCCGCGCAAGGTCGCGGGTGGCAGCGGATCGTGGTTGCCGGCGATCCAGATCCAGTCGCGTCCCGCCTGCATTGCCGCGATGGCATCCCGATCGGCGTCGGCGACGCGGGCATGCGCCTCGGCATCATGAAAGCTGTCGCCCAGCGCGATGACGCGGCGCGGGTTGTAGCGGGCAACGACGGTGGCCAGCCGCGCCAGCGTTGCCGCCGTATCGTAGGGCGGCAGCAGGATGCCGCGCGCGGCGAAGCTCGAGCCCTTTTCCAGATGCAGGTCGGAGACGACCAGGAGCTGCTCGTCGTCCCAGAACAGCGCGCCGGAAGCGTCGGCGGTGAATTGCGCGCCTGCGACATCGAGCGAGGCAACGACAGAACGGTCGTCGTTGCTACTGGCGACCCTGGCTTGCATTCCGAATCGGCCTTCCCCTGCGTTCACGCGCTTTTCGCATGTGGTGCCGCAACAGAAAAGTGCTCGGGGGTCCGGGCCGATCGCTCATTTGCGATAGGGAAGCTCCGACAGCGAGGGAACCGCATCGACGCCGATCTGGCGCATCAGCGAGGCAAGATCGTAATGAAAGCGTTCCTCGCTCATCAGGCCGTCCTTGAAGGCAACGAAGACGACGAACGGCTGGGTGATCGGCCGGCCGGTAGCGGCAATGCCGAGAAAACTGCCGGTATGGGTGCCGATCCAGGTTGCCTCCGCCGCATAAACGTCCTCGCCGAGCCAGCCGGCCGATTGCCCCTGCTTGCGAATGACCTCGACATCGAAGCAATCCCACCACTGGCGATAGTGGGCGGCGCCTTCGCGCCCGTTCCAGACCTGGCCGGTGGCGTGGTCCTGAAAAACACAGTCCGGATGCAGCGTCGCGAGCGTGCCCTCCAGATCATGGGCATTCTCGGCCTCGAGATGCCGCCAAAGCATCGGCGCGTGTTGAGGCTGCATGGTGTCTCCTTGTTTGCTCGACGGAACCTGCATTATATTCGAGCTCGAATATAATATAAGAGCACTGATATGTCACGCAAGGATGCGATTGCGGGCCGGCCTGTTCCAACGCCGGGCGAAGGCATGCGGGGCGAGAAGGGCCACCTGCCCTATCTGCTCGCTCAGGCGAACGCTTCGGTCCGCCTCGCGCTGGAACGCGCCTTCGCCGATCTTGAGGTGACGGTGCCGCAATTCTCGGTGCTCACGATGATCGATACTTATCCGGGCGTGTCGGGAGCGGAGCTCGCCCGCCTGACACTGCTGACGCCGCAGACGATCAACCTGATCGTGAAGAACCTCGAGCGCGACGGGTTGATCGTCAAGACGCCGGACGACGTGCATGGCCGCGTGATCAGGATCGAGACCACGGCCAGGGGCCGCCAGTTGCGAAGCAAGTGCCGCACGCGCGCCGACGCCTTCGAGAAGCTGCTGGTCAAGGACCTCAGCGACGCAGAGCAGCGGACGATCCGCCGCTGGCTGGTGCGGGTGACGCAGTCGCTGCACGCCGACGGCGCAAAGGACCAGGGCGCGCACTCCTAAATCCGCCGGGCATGATAGTGGCCCGGCGATTCGCCTCACCCGCGACGGGGCGCATCCCCATCCATCACGCTTGCTCTATTGCCGATGAGGGAAGGCTGCGCGGCCCGGGTCCGTCACACCCGCAAGAGCACCAGCGCAATAGCAGTTGCTCCGGCGAGAAGCGCTACGGCAATTCCCGCCAGGGCCACTCGTCCAAAGGCGGGATTTATCGAAACGACATGCTCTCTTGCCTGATCATCAAAACGGCCATGCGTCACGTATCCTGCCGGCACCGGCTCGAACAAATTGTCGATCTGGTCCGGCGGTTGAACTTCCGACGTGATCTGGCCTTGATAGCCTTTGCGGACGAGCCATTGGTCGAGCAGACCGGGGATAGCGATCGCTCCGACGACCGTCTTGAGCGTGGGAAAGCCGAGCCAAAGCTCCCTTGGGGCTGATCGTGCGGCGAGTACGATCAGCTCTGCAATCCGTTCCGGCTGGTGAATCGGCGGTAACGGTTGCGCTCGCCAGCCAAGCTTGTTGCGCGCCCAGTCGAACTGCGGTGTGTTCACCGCCGGAAGCTGCACCATTGTCACCCGAACGGCGCTCTTGTCATGAAGGAGTTCGCTGCGCAGCGCTTCAGTGAAAGCTCTGATCGCAAATTTGGCGCCACAATAGGCCGACTGCAAAGGAATGGCGCGATAGCTCAACGCTGATCCCACCTGGACGACCGTTCCGGCATCGCGCGGCCGCATGTGCTTGAGTGCGGCCATCGTGCCGAAGACGGAGCCGAGGTAGGTAACCTCCGTGATACGCTGAAACTCCGCTGGCGACGTCTCCGAGATCGGCGCGAACATCGATACCATGGCGTTGTTCACCCACACGTCGATGATTCCCCACATCTCCGCAATCCGATCCGCGGCAGCGAATACAGCCTCGGCGTTCGCGACATCGATCGGGAACGCGGCAGCCTCACCGCCGAGAGCTTCGATCTCTCGCCTGGCACTATCGAGCCCAAGGGGCGACCGCGCGATCAGTGCCACGCGCCACCCCTGACGCGCGAAGGCGAGCGCGGTAGCGCGCCCGACGCCTGCGGATGCGCCCGTCACCACCGCTGTCATTCTTCGGTCGGATATCTTTGCTTTGTTCATTTGCGCTACCCGCGCTCAAGAACCCATAGACTGCTGCAATTGCAAAAACCCGCCGAGGGTGGCGCCATAGACCGTCTGTCCGAGCAATGTGGTCAGGGGCGTCCGGTAGCCATAGTTCATGGCCATGAAGCCCGGCGGTTCGAGCTGCCGCCTGGTGGTAGCACCATGATACTCGGACGCCATGCGCGGATGGACGAACGGCAGGAGTGGCAACGCGCAGACCAGCAGAAAAATGCCGTGGAGCAGACCGGCAAGGCCGCCAAACCACCACGTGTAAATGCCCACGCTTGCGAACAGAAAAAAGTAAAGAAAGGCGAACAGCCAGCCGCCGATCGTGTAGAGAATAAATCCAACGACGACAGCGCGGCTGCGATTGCCCGTAAAGAACGTCCCGACCAGAAAGGGCAAGCTCATCCGCGACAGGCCGAGTCCCTGGCTCGCCTGCAGGATCGCGGTCATTGCCACGGTCGCAATCAATCCCCAGAGAATGAGGTGTCCGATCACGGTGTGCAAACTTTCAGTCATGTCGGCCGCCGTTTCGCGCGCGTTCAATCGCGAGCGCGGCGTTGATCAGGCCGACGTGCGTAAAGGCCTGCGGGAAGTTGCCGAGCGCTGATCCGGTATCCGGATCGATCTCCTCGCCGAACAGGCCGAGATCGTTGGCAAACGAGGCGAGGTGCTCGAATAGTGCCTTTGCCGCGCCGAGCTCGCCTCGCCTGGTCAGATGCTCGATCGGCCAGAAGCTGCAGATGCCGAAGGCGCCTTCCTGTCTGGCATGGCCGCTGTAACCTGCCTCGTACCGCTGCAAGAGCCCATGGTGAGACAGCCGTTCCCGGATGCGGTAGTAGGTCGAGAGCATGCGTGGATGCCGGGCGTCCTGATAACCGACGGACGCCATCAAGAGCAGGCTTGCGTCCACATGGTTGCCGTCCAACTCGCTCGTATAGCTGTTGATGACCGGATTAAACCCGCGCCGCTCGATCGCGTCGGCGATCGCTGCGCGGGCTCGCCGGAATTGCTCGGCTGGCGAACCCAGATCGACGACGCCGCGGTCGTGCAGTTTCAGCAGACGGTCCAGCGCGGCCCAGCACATCACCTTGGAGAAAGTGTACTGGCGCTGCGGGCCGCGGATTTCCCAGATGCCACTGTCCGGCTCGCGCCATTGCTTGCAGACGGTCCTGGCGAGACCGGCAAGCATGCGGGCTTCGACGCGATCGAGTGTCCCGCCGCCAGAAACCACGGCATCGGCGGCAACGACGACTTCGCCATAGATGTCGAGTTGCCGTTGCGAGAATGCGCCGTTGCCGACGCGCACCGGTCGCGAGCCGCGATATCCGTCGAAATCCGCAAGCTCCTGTTCCTGCAGACTTGTGCGGCCGTAGACGTCGTAGAGAACCTGCAGTTTTGGCCAGGTAAGGCGCGTCGCGTGCAACAACCAGCTCAGAAATGACTCCGCGTCGTCCTGATAACCAAGGCCAACCAGGGCCTGCATGGTCAAACCGGCATCGCGCAACCAACAATAGCGATAGTCCCAGTTCGCATTTCCGCCGATTATCTCGGGCAACGACGTCGTGGGAGCCGCAATGATCGCCCCCGATGGCGCGTAGCTGAGTAGTTTCAGGACAAGAGCGCTGCGCAGGACGTGCTCGCGATAAGGCCCGCTGTAGATGCACCCGCTGCACCAGTGTCGCCACCAATCCAATGTCCGTTGCAGACGTGCGTCCGCCTCACCTCCAAGCGGCGGAATGAGAGCGGGGTCGCCCTGCGAATAGGAGAGGCTCAGACGATAGCGCCCGCCGGGCTGGACGCAAATCGCGCCAGCGAGCGCGTTATCCACTCGCGCAAGAGAAACTTCACTGCGTAGCACGATGATTTCATTGAGCCACATGTAGGCCCAACCGAGGCGGCCGCGGTCTTGCAGGCGTGCTGTCGCCCTGCCGTAATCGGGACGCGGTTCGATCGAGATTTCCAGATCGACCTCGCCTTCGCATCCCTCGATAACGCGCAACAATTCGCGCATCGGCCGCATTGGCTCGATGCCGTCGAGCGCAGGCATGACATCCAATACGCGAACGATGCCAGTCGCCGTCCTGAACGTCGTCTCCAGGACAGGTGCGCCGTCCAGATACCGTCGCGTGGCCGCAAAAGTCCGCCGCGGATGAATTGAGAAATTCCCGCCTCTGTTCGGATCGAGGACCGCAGCAAAAATCGATGGACTGGAAAAGTGCGGCAGACAAAGCCAGTCGATCGACCCAGCACGCGACACAAGCGCGGCAGCTCTACAGTCGCCGATCAGCGCATAATCCTCGATGGGCGACGGCGCGCCGTATCGCCCCTCCCGAAATCGCGCACCTTCCTTATCGGTGGCTCGCTTCAATGCGGTTCACATCGTGGCACAAGCAACATCGTCGTAGCGCCTCGTCGTAAGCGGCGACGCGCTGCCTATGGATATTGCGGTAAACAGGGAACTTACGGGTGGCAATAAAAGTTCCCTCGATGCGATCCGTCCAACCTGCACCGGTGATACGCAAAGCTGGTCGGTTACCGCGTCTGCACAATCGAAGCTGCGCTGTGAGGTCACCCGATGAAGGTCTGCTTGGGGCGGAAACAGCATCATTTCTCCACAGGAGGAAGAAATGACCTACGGCACGAGGACTGACCATTATCCGGCGACGTCGAAACTTCTTCATTGGTTGGTTGCTGTCTGTGTGCTGACCACGGCGCCAGTTGCGATCGCGATGACACGTGTCGAAAAGGGACCGACCCAGGACCTGCTTTATAATTTCCACAAGTCGCTTGGCGTCATGATCCTGATTCTGATGATCCTGCGCCTGATCAATCGGCTAGCCGAGGGCGCGCCGATCGCGGATCCCGGAATCGAGACTTGGCAGAAGACCGTTTCCTCGACGGTGCATACTTCGCTCTATGTGCTGCTGTTCGCCATGCCGATCGTGGGCTATATCGCCAATTCCGTTTATGGCGCGCCGACACCGTTCTTTGGGTTGTTCGATCTCCCGCCGATCGTGGGCAAGAACGAAGCGCTCGCGACGCAGCTGTTCACGCTCCACCGCTGGGTGGGTTATCTGGTGATTGTCATCGTTCTGACACATGTCGGCGCAGCGCTCTATCACTACTTCATCCGCCGTGATGACGTGCTGAAACGGATGCTGCCCCGCGGGATGGGCGGATTCTGAAGTAACGGATCTGCCGCGGCAAGTTGATGACCGACAAGAAGAACACGTCAAGGCCTGTCTGCTTTACGCCGAAACGAGGTCATCGCTTGGTGATCAGGACGCGCCCTGGTCTAGCCCATCGCTTCGCGGACGAGTTCTTCGGCGGTCTCCGCCAGCAGCTCGTCCGACGCCTCGCCGTAGACCGCCTCGCGGCCGATCTCCAGCATCACCGGCACCGCCAGCGGCGAGATCCGGTCCAGCTCCTTGTGGGTAATGTGTCCCTGGATGCGCGCCAGCATGTCGCCCAGGCGTTTGATGTCGAGCAGGCCCGTGGCTGCGTCGGCGCGCGCGGCACGCAGCAGCACATGATCCGCCTGGTGCTTGCGCAGCACGTCGTAGACAAGGTCGGTCGAGAACAGCATCTGTCGCCGCGACTTTTCTTCCTCGCCGGCAAAGCGGCGCGGGATCAGGCCGGAAATGATCGCGCAGTTGCGGAAGGTGCGCTTCATCAGCGCCGATTCCGCCAGCCACGCCTCGAGATCGTCACCGAGCATGTCCGGCGCGAACAGCTCGCTGAGATCGAGCCGGTTCTGCCGGATCATCGCCGAGAGGTCGCCGACCGCCCACACCGCCAGCGCGTATTCGTTGGCGACGAAGCCGAGCGGCCGCGCGCGCATGCGCTCCAGCCGTCGCGTCACCAGCATGCCAAGCGTCTGGTGCGCCAGCCGACCTTCGAACGGGTAGCAGACGAGATAGGTCTTGCCGCCGCGTGGAAACGTCTCGACCACCAGCTCGCGCGGCCCCGGCACCCGCGACTTCAGAACCTGCATCGCCAGCCATTCGCGCACCTGCTCCGGCAGGCCGCGCCAGGCGCTCCTGTCGGCGAGCAGCTTCCGCACACGATCGGCGAGATAAGTCGACAGCGGAAACTTGCCGCCCGCATAGGACGGCACCTTCGCATCCTTATCGGAAGCGCGGGAGACATAGACCTCATCGTTCGCCAGCGCCTCGTAACGGACGACCTCGCCGCCGAACACGAAGGTGTCACCCGCGACCAGCCCTTCGATGAAATATTCCTCAATCTGGCCGAGCACGCGTCCGCCGCGCGCGATGGCGCCGGTCACGCCGGCACCGCCGCGACGCGAGCGCACGAGGCGCACCTTCAGCATCTGCTCCTCGACGATGGTGCCGACGTTGAGGCGGTACATCTGCCGCACGCGCGGATTGGCGACGCGCCACTTGCCATCCGCGCCCTGCCGGATTCGCGCAAAGCGTTCGTAGGATTTCAGCGCATAGCCGCCGCTGGCGACGAAATCGACCGCGTCGTCGAAATCCTTGCGCGCCAGATCAGTGTAGGGCGCCGCGGTCCGCACCTCATCGTAGAGATCATCGGAGAGAAACGGCTCGCCGCAGGCGCAGCCGAGCACGTGCTGCGCCAGCACGTCGAGCGACCCGGTGCGCAGCGGCGGCGTATCCTGCGCGTTCTCGGCGATCGCATCGATGGCGACGTGGCACTCGAGCACCTCGAAGCGGTTGGCCGGCACCATGATCGCCCGCGACGGCTCATCGAGCCGATGGTTGGCGCGGCCGATCCGCTGCATCAGTCGCGAGGCACCCTTCGGCGCACCGACATTGATGACGAGGTCGATGTCACCCCAGTCGATGCCGAGATCGAGCGAGGAGGTGCACACGACGCCGCGCAGCCGGCCGGCCGCCATCGCGTCCTCGACCTTGCGCCGCTGCGCGACATCGAGCGAGCCGTGATGCAGCGCGATGGCAAGGCCATCGTCGTTCATCGCCCACAGCTCCTGGAACAGCATCTCCGCCTGGCTGCGGGTGTTGACGAACATCAGCGAGGTCTTGTTCTGCTTGATCAGCTTGTAGATCTCGCCGAGCGCGTGGCGCGCGGAGTGTCCCGCCCACGGCAGCCGCTCGCGCGTGTCGAGCATCTCGACGATCGGCGCGGCGCCGCCGGTGGTGACGACCAGATCCGCTCCGGCATTTTCGCCCGGCGTTTGCGGCACGAGAAAGCGGCTGAGCGACTCCGGTTCGGCGACGGTTGCCGACAGGCCGATGGCAGTGATGTTCGGCGCCATCTTGAACAGCCGCGCGAGACCCAGCGACAGCAGATCGCCACGCTTGGAGGTGACCAGCGCGTGCAGTTCGTCGAGCACGATCCGCTTCAGTGACGAGAACAGGAATGGCGCATCGTCCGATGCCAGCAGCAGAGCAAGCTGCTCCGGCGTGGTCAGCAGAATGTCCGGCGGATATCGCCGCTGCCGCTGCCGCCGCGACACCGGCGTATCGCCGGTGCGGGTCTCGACCTTGATCGGCAGTTGCATCTCCGCAACCGGCCGCTCGAGATTGCGCGCGATATCGACGGCCAGCGCCTTCAAGGGAGAGATGTAGAGCGTGTGCAGGCCGGCGGAGCGCTGCACGCCGCGGCCCGTGGATGCGGTGCGGCTCGCACCTCCACCCAACTCCACCAGCGTCGGCAGGAATCCCGCCAGCGTCTTGCCGGCGCCGGTCGGTGCGATCAGCAAGGCTGAACGGCCGAGGCGCGCTTTCTCCAGCAGTGCCAGCTGATGCTCGCGCGGCGACCAGCCTCGCGCCTCGAACCAGCGCAGGAATTTTTCGGGCAACAGCTCGGGCGCGGGCGTCAGCACAGGTGAAGAGGTAAGCGCTCTTCCCCGCACCGTCGAGAGCGAAAGTGGCTAGAGATTGCGTGCCGCGACGACCACCAGGCCGGGGACTGGCACGCCGCTCTCGTCCCGTGTCGAGATTTTCGCGAGGTGCAGTTGCCGCAAATTGGCGCCGGCCAACACGTCTGCGATATAGCCGGCGCTGTGCCCATAACGCAGGCCGGCGCCCAGGATCACGCCGTCGCCATCATGGGTTTCCAGCGTGCAGGCAAACAGTCCGTCGCCTGCCAGCACGCGCGCGACCTCCCCGAACAATGGCGCGAGATCTGACAAGTAGACGATGGAGTCGGCTGAAAAGATCAGGTCGGCGCGGCCATCGGCCTCGCCGCGCAGCGCCGCGACCATGTCCGCGACCTCGAGGCGGTCGTAGAGATCGAGCTGGCGCGCCTGCTCGATCATGCCTGCCGACAGGTCGTAGCCGATGATTTCATCGGCGCTGCGCGCAAAGGCGCGGGCCGCCAAGCCTGTCCCGCAGCCTAGATCAATGGCACGACGGAACTTTTCGTCGCGCCTCTCCGCCTTCAACACGTCTCGCACGGCATCGCGGATCACGCGCGGGCCGCGATAGTTCAGCGTCTCCAGCAGTGCTCTGTTGAATTCGGGCGCATACTGGTCGAACAGCGTACGCACATAGGCCTCGGGCATTGCGCCCATCTGCTCGGCGCCAAGGCGTATCAGGTGCAGCGTGGCGCCGTGACGATCGTCGCGGTCGTGGTCGCGCGCCTTGCGGAATGCCGCGATCGCCTCCTCGCGCCGGCCGCGCGCGTCGTTGATCTCACCCAGCGCGAACCAGCCGGCGGCGAAATGCGGTGCCAGTTCCACCGCCTGCGCCATCACATCAGCGGCCGCATCCAGATCACCGCGCTTGAAATACTGCTGCGCGAACTCGTAGCGCCGGTCGGCGGTCATGTTCCCGGAGGTGACAAAGAACGGCTGCATGAGGCGTCGATCGTTCAGCTGCTGACACTTTTTGGCGTGATGAGCACGCCTTATATAACGACAATGCGCCCGCACGACATCCTGATCCCGCAGCCGGACGGCCTCTTTTGCAGGCCAGGCGACTTCTACATCGATCCGGTGCGACCGGTGGCGCGCGCGCTGATCACGCACGGCCATTCCGACCACGCCCGCGCCGGGCACGGTGCCGTGCTGGCGACGCAGGAGACGCTCGACATGATGCGCCTGCGCTATGGCGACAATTTCGCCGGCTCGACCCAGGCGATCAATTATGGCGAGGAGATCAGGCTCGGCACCACGCAGGTCAAGTTTCATCCGGCAGGCCACGTGCTCGGCTCGGCGCAGATCGCGGTGACGTGCGGAAAGCTCTGCATCGTTGCCTCAGGCGACTACAAGGACGTCGCCGATCCGACCTGCGCGCCGTTCGAGATCGTGCCTTGCGACGTGTTCATCACCGAGGCGACGTTCGGCCTGCCGGTGTTCCGGCACGGCAATCCTGCGGCGGAGATCGCGAAGCTGCTCAATTCCGTCGCCGTATTTCCCGAACGGGCGCATCTGGTCGGCGCGTATTCGCTCGGCAAGGCGCAGCGCGTGATCGCCATGCTGCGGCAGGCCGGCTACGACGCACCGATCTATCTGCACGGCGCGATGGAAACGATCACCCGTTACTATGAGAGCCGCGGCATCGCGCTCGGCGAACTGCGGCTGGTGAAGGATGCGAAGAAGGCCGAGCTTGCCGGCACCATCACGCTCGCGCCGCCAATGGCGACCGCGGATCTGTGGACACGCCGCTTTCCGGATCCGCTCACAGCGTTTGCCTCGGGCTGGATGCGGGTGCGCGCCCGTGCGCGGCAGCGCGGCATCGAGCTGCCGCTGGTGATTTCCGATCACGCCGACTGGGACGGCCTGTGCGCCACAATCACAGCCACCGGCGCCGGCGAAATCTGGGTCACGCATGGACAGGAAGACGGGCTGGTGCACTGGGCCACCAGCAAAGGCCTGAGCGCGCGGCCGCTGGCGCTGGTCGGTTACGGCGAGGAGGACGAGGAGGCGGCACTGCCTGCGAGCGACGAGGCGAAGGCATGAACCGCTTCGCCGAGCTGCTCGACCGCCTTTCCTACGAGCCGGGCCGCAACAACAAGCTGCGGCTGATCACCGCCTACTTCCGCGATACGCCCGATCCTGATCGCGGCTATGCGCTCGCCGCCATGACCGGCGTCCTCTCGTTCAAGCACGCGAAGGCCGGGCTCATCCGCGACCTGATCGCGTCTCGCAGCGACCCGGCGCTGTTCGCGCTCTCCTATGACTATGTCGGCGACCTGTCGGAGACCGTCGCGCTGATGTGGCCGCGCTCCGACCGGCTGACCAATTCGCCGCCGCCGCCGTCACTCGGCGAGGTCGTCACCACCCTCGACAGCCTGCCGAAGAAGGAGCTGCCCGCCCAGCTCGCGCAATGGCTGGACGAACTCGACGAGACGGGCCGCTGGGCGCTGCTGAAACTCGTCACCGGCGCATTGCGCATCGGCGTCTCGGCGCGGCTGGCGAAGACCGCGGCCGCGGCGCTCGGCGAGAAGGACGCGCACGAGGTCGAGCTGCTGTGGCCGGGACTGGCCCCGCCCTACATCGACCTGTTCGCCTGGCTCGAAGGACACGCCGACAAGCCGGTCAACCGGGACGTCGCGCCGTTTCGTCCGGTGATGCTGGCGCACGCGATCGAGGACAGCGATTTCGCCGGCCTCGATCCGAACGACTTCACCGCCGAGTGGAAATGGGACGGCATTCGCGTGCAGGCCGTGAGCGGACGCGCCGAAGATCGGACCATCGTCACGCGGCTTTATTCGCGCACCGGCGAAGATATCACCGGCGCCTTTCCCGACCTGCTTCCGGCGCTGCACCTGCCAGGCGCTATCGACGGCGAGCTGCTGGTGCTGAGCGACAAGCGCGTGCAGACCTTCAACGTCCTGCAGCAGCGGCTGAACCGGAAGTCCGTGACGCCGAAGCTGATGAAGGACTTTCCGATCCACTTGCGCGCCTACGACCTGCTCGGCGACGGCGAGAACGATTTTCGCGAGCTGCCCTTCGAGGAGCGGCGCGACAAGCTTGAGGCGTTTGTCGCCAAACTCAACAATCCGCGCGTCGATCTGTCGCTGCAGATCCCCTTCAGCTCCTGGGAGGAACTTGCCGCCGCGCGCGCCGATCCGGCCAGCAGCAACTCGGGCGAAGATGCCGAAGCTGTCGAGGGCGTGATGCTGAAGCGGCGCGACTCGGCCTATGTGCCGGGGCGCCCCAAGGGCCAGTGGTGGAAATGGAAGCGCGATCCGCATGTGATCGACGCGGTGCTGATGTATGCCCAGCGCGGTCACGGCAAGCGCTCGTCCTACTATTCTGATTACACATTCGGTGTCTGGGCCGCGGGCGACGCCGGCGACGAGCTGGTGCCGGTGGGCAAGGCCTATTTCGGCTTCACCGACGAAGAGCTGATCGAGATCGACAAGTTCGTCCGCCGCTACACTACCGAGCGCTTCGGCCCGGTGCGGCATGTGGTGCATGAGCCGGATCAGGGACTTGTGCTGGAGGTGGCGTTCGAGGGCCTGCAGCGCTCGACGCGGCACAAATCCGGCGTCGCCATGCGCTTTCCCCGCATCAGCCGCCTGCGCTGGGACAAGCCGCCGCGCGAGGCCGACCGGCTGGAGACGCTGGAGAAAATGCTGCCGGCCTGAGTCGGCTGGTCATTGACGCCGGGGAACCGCTTTCCCATTTGCTGTGCTACAATGGCGGCAAGCGTGTCGCTTGAGGAGACGGACGATGCCAGACGACGTCAGGGAATTGCCGGCAGCACGCACGGACAATCTGTCGCGCTTTCTCGGCGGCACGCCGCTGGCCGTGGCAGTGCGCCTGGCCCTGTTGTCGGTCCTGGTCGGCGTCGTGCTGTCCGCGGTCGGCTTCGACCCGTGGAACATCATCGAGAGCATCCGCCGCCTGTTCCTTAGCATCTGGAATCTCGGCTTCGACGCAATCAACTGGGTGTGGCGCTATTTCCTGCTGGGCGCAGTGATCGTGGTGCCGATCTGGCTGATCACGCGGCTCATGAATTCGCCGAAGCGCTGACATGCAGCTGCAATTCGTCGGCTGCGGCGATGCGCTGGGCTCGGGCGGGCGCTTCAACACCTGCTTTCACGTCGAGGGCGAGCGCGCCAATTTCCTGATCGATTGCGGCGCGTCCTCGCTGGTCGCGCTGAAGCGCTTCGGCATTGCGCGCGAGAACATCGACGTCATCCTGATCACGCATTTCCATGGCGATCATTTCGCCGGCCTGCCGTTCTTCCTGCTCGACGCCCAGTTCACCCGTCGCACACGGCCGCTCACCATCGCCGGACCCGAGGGCATCGAGATGCGCCTTGCCCAGGCGATGGAGGCGTTGTTCGAGAACTCGTCGAAAACCAGGCAGAAGTTCGACCTTTCCGTCGTCGCGCTGCAGCCGGAACAAACGAAGGACTTCGGCACGTTCAAGGTCACGCCGTTCCCGGTCGTGCACGGCGAGTCCGGCGGGCCGTTCCTTGCCTATCGCATCGAGGCCGAAGGGCGCACCATCGCCTACAGCGCCGACACCGAATGGACCGACGCGTTGATTCCGGCGGCGCGCGATGCCGACCTGTTCATCTGCGAGGCCTATTATTACGACCGCATCGTCAAGAACCATCTCAGCCTGAGCACGCTGGAGCAGCACCTGTCGCTCATCGCGCCGAAGAAACTCGTGCTCACGCACATGAGCGACGAGATGCTGGCGCGGATCGGCTCGCTGCCGCACACCGCGGCAAGCGACGGAATGGTCGTGGAGCTTTAGACCGGCCAGTCTTCGGCGGTGATCTGTGCGGCGTCGGCGCCGACGATCTCCGACAGCTGTTCGCGGTTGGTCCGGCGCAGCACCGACAGGAGGTCGGTCTTGATCTCGTCGACCAGGCCGAGGCCCTTGTAGACCAGCGACGAATAGAGCTGGATCAGGCTGGCGCCGGCGCGGATCTTCATCAGCGCGGAGCCGCCGGAATCGACGCCGCCGACGCCGACCAGCGGAAACGCGCTTTCGACCCGCACATAGGTTTCGGCCAGCATCCGCGTCGACAGCTTGAATAGCGGCCGCCCGGACAGGCCCCCCTGCTCGTCCGCCCGGCTTTGCTCGCGCAAGGTCGGCGGGCGCGTCGTGGTCGTGTTGGCGACGATCATGCCGTCCACCTTGCGCCGGCGCGCGATCTGCACCACGTCGTCGAGCTCATCGAGCGTGAGGTCCGGCGCGATCTTCAACAGCACCGGCGTCTCGCCCGCGTTCCTGCGCACGCGCTCGCGTGCGTCGATGACCCGCGCCATAAGGTCGTCCAGCGCCGCCGCCTGCTGCAGGTTGCGCAAGCCCGGCGTGTTCGGCGACGAGACGTTGACGGTGAAGTAGCTCGCCACCGGGGCGAAAGTGTCGATCAGCCGCACATAATCGCCCGCGCGATCGACCGAATCCTTGTTCGCCCCGATATTGACGCCGACGATGCCGCCATGATGCGCCCGCGCGGCAAGCCGCCGCAGCACGATGTCCGAGCCGTCGTTGTTGAAGCCCATCCGGTTGACGATGCCCTGGTCGCGTTCCAGGCGGAACAGGCGCGGCCGTGGGTTGCCGGTTTGCGGCAGCGGCGTGACCGAGCCGATCTCGACGAAGCCGAAGCCGATCCGCAGCAATGCGTCGGCGGCTTCCGCGTTCTTGTCGAAGCCTGCCGCCATGCCGACCGGGTTCGGGAAATTCAGGCCGAAGGCGCGCACGGCCAGCCGCGGGCTGTCGGGGCGACGCATGCGCGGCGGCGGCAGGAACCTCAAGCCGCGAATCGCAAGGCCATGCGCATATTCCGCATCGAGCTTGCGCAGCAGCGGCAGTGTCAGGGCATCGAAAGCGCGGATCACGAGAGAAGTTCCGGAATGGTGTGGGAGCCGTCCGAGCGCAGCGGCAGGTCGGTCACCGACATCACCGCATCGAAGTCCAACTCGCCATAGAGATGCGGGAATAGCTCGCCGCCTCGCGCCGGCTCCCATCTCAGGCTGTCACCGAGCGCGCCGGCGTCCACGGCGATCAGGAAGAGCCCCTTTTGCCCTGCGAAATACTTTTCCGCAGTGCCGGGGACCTGAGCGGCAGTGGAAAAATGGATATAGCCGTCGCGGGCATCGTCCGCGCTGCCGCGATAGGTGCCCTGCCGCTCGGCTTCGCGCCAGGCGGAGGCCGGGCAAATTTTATAGATTGTGGGCACCGCTGCACGTTTTGATTGTCGGAGGTCTGGACCCTTGGGGCGCCGACCGTACCGGTGGGGAGGGCGCCGTTCAAGCCCGGAAGAATTTCTCGTGATTATCTCAACGCGGCAGTTGCGCACGACCACCTTGTGAGGTTAGAATTCCTAGATAAGACAGGTTTCCCGCCAGCCGTTCCCGACCTCCAACGCCGAGTGTTCCCACGTGCCACCCAAAGCCCGCGTATTGACCCACGAACAGGTCTGGACCGCTCTCGACCGCCTTGCAGCGCGCTCAGGCTTGTCCGCTTCCGGCCTCGCCAAGCGCGCCGGCCTGGATCCCACCACCTTCAACAAGTCGAAACGCATCACACCGGAGGGCCGCGAACGCTGGCCTTCGACCGAATCCGTGTCGAAATCACTCGCCGCGGTCAATACCGGGGTCGAGACGTTCGTTGAGCTGATCGAGGGGGCGAACAAATCGTTGCGCGCGGTGCCGCTGGTCGGCCTCGCCGAGGCTGGCAGCAACGGCTATTTTGACGACTCCGGCTTTCCAATCGGCAAGGGCTGGGAGGAAATCACGACGCTCGGGGTCAACGACGAGCATGCGTATGCTCTGGAGATTTCCGGCGACTCCATGAAGCCTGCCTATCGCAATGGCGACATCATCATCGTCTCGCCCAGCGCAACCATTCGCAAGGGCGACCGCGTGGTGGTGAAGACCAAGGGCGGCGAGGTGATGGCCAAGGAACTGCGCCGCCGTTCGACCAAGTCGGTGGAACTCGGCTCGTTCAATCCCAGCCACAAGGATCGGACGCTCGCCAACAAGGACATCGAGTGGATGGCCAGGATCGTCTGGGCGAGCCAGTAACGACTTGGCGAATGGTGAGTAGCGAATAGCAAATAGAACAAGGGGGCCGGATCGATTCCGGCCCTACGCTATTCGTCACCGCTTCAATTCACGCGCCAGCTTTGCGAAATGCGGATAGTCGTAGCCGGCGAGGCCATCGAGCGCAGCAAGCTGTTCCTCGCCGAACCACCCGAGCCGCAGGTGCTCGTCGCTGGTATTGTGCGGCTCGCCTCCTTCCCACGACGTGACCGCATAGAGCGTGGCGACGGAGCAGCCGTACAGATCGGGGCGCGGTTCCGGGACTGACGCAAGCTGCTGGAACGAGAGCGGCACAACGCCAACCTCCTCCCGCACTTCCCGGATCATCGCCTGATCGGAGGTCTCCCCGACCTCGACCCTGCCGCCGATGGCGTCCCAATGATTCCGCCAGACTCGCTTGTGCGGCGAACGCAAGCCGAGCAGCACGCGCCCCTGCCCATCCACCAGCAACGCGCCGACCGTACGGACGACGCCGTCACTCATCAGCCCGCCCGCTTCAGCGCGGCGTCGATCATCGCCACCGCGTTGCCGACGCCATAGACGGCGACGAAGGAGCCGAAGCGCGGGCCCTTCTCCTGGCCGAGCAGCACCTGGTAGAGCATGTTGAACCAGTCGAGCGAGACGCCGGGCCGGCCGTCCTTGCCTTTCTTGACGTGATCAAGGAACGGCTCGCGGCGGCCGATCTCGTAGACCACGTTCTGGATGTCCTCGGCGCTGGCGTCCTGCGGCAGCTGCGCCAGAGCGTTGCGCAGATCCTCAAGCGCCGTCCGCTCGGCCGCGGTCGGCTGGCGGAACTTCTTTTCCGGCAGCACGAAATCGCGGAAATAGTTGATCGCGTAGCCGACCAGCGCATCGAGCTTCGGATGCGTCTGCGGCGTCACGCCCGGCCGATAGCGGCCGATGAAACCCCACAGCGTCTCGGCGTTCTCCGCGTTCGACGACGACACCAGCGTCAACAGCATCTGGAACGTCACCGGCATGTCCGCCTGCGGCGGCTTACCCGAGTGGATGTGCCACACCGGGTTGGCCAGCCGCTGCTTCGTCTCCTGCTTCGGATAAGCATCGAGGAACTGCTGGTAGTCGTCGACGTTGCGCGGGATCACATCGAAGTACAGCCGCTTCGCCGACTTCGGTTCGCGATACATGAACAGCGACAGCGATTCCGGCGAGGCGTAGCGCAGCCACTCGTCCATCGTCAGGCCGTTGCCCTTCGACTTGGAGATCTTCTGGCCCTTCTCGTCGAGGAACAGCTCGTAGTTGAAACCCTCCGGCGGCGTGCCACCCAGCGCCGAGGCGATCTTGGCCGACAGCTTCACCGAATCGATCAGGTCCTTGCCGGACATCTCGTAGTCGACGCCGAGCGCGACCCAGCGCATCGCCCAGTCCGGCTTCCACTGCAGCTTGCAGTGGCCGCCGGTGACCGGCAGCGTCATGCGCTCCTTCGTCTCCGGATCGTCATAGGAGACCGTGCCGTTCTTCGCATCGTGCGCGACAATCGGCACATAGAGCACCGACCCTGTGCGCGGACAGATCGGCAGGAACGGCGAATAGGTCGCCGCCCGCTCCTCGCGCAGCGACGGCAGCATGATCGCCATCACCTTGTCGAGATGCTCCAGCATCTTCAACAGCGTCGCGTCGAACTTGCCCGTCTTGTAGTAGTCAGTCGCGCTCGCGAATTCGTAGTCGAAGCCGAAGGAGTCGAGGAACGCCCGCAGCCGCGCATTGTTGTGGTGCCCGAACGAGGGATACTCGTTCGAGAACGGGTCCGGCACGCTGGTCAGCGGCTTGTTGAGATAGCCCGCGAGCATGTCCTTGTTCGGCACGTTGTCCGGCACCTTGCGCAGGCCGTCCATATCGTCGGAGAACGCCAGCAGCCGCGTCTTGATCTTGTCGTCGGTGAGGACGCGGAACGCATGCCGCACCATGGTGGTGCGCGCGACCTCGCCGAAGGTGCCGATGTGCGGCAGGCCCGACGGGCCATAGCCGGTCTCGAACAGCACCTCGTCCTTCGGTTTGCGCTTCAGCCGCGCGACGATCTTCTTCGCCTCCTCGAACGGCCAGGCGTTCGATTGTTCGGCAAATGCGCGCAGATCGCCCGGCGGGCTCAACGTATCGGTCATAACTCTCTCCGGATGCGACCTGCTGTAGGGATTCGGCTTGCATCCGTCAAACAGGAAAGCCGCAATTTGACGCACTTTTGCGCGGGTTTAGACCGGTTCGCGCTTTGCCAGCAGGCGGCTGACGATCAGCACCACATAGCCGGCGGTCAGAAACGCCGCCGCGATGCCGAGCGCATTCAGCGCCATCTTGCCGTAGCCGACCTTGCTCACATCGATGAAGGGATACGGATAGAAGCCGGTGAACCGGCCGTGCACTAGAACGAAGCCGAGATAGAACACCGGATAGATCAGCCACAGCAGCGGGTCGTACCAGCGCAGGCCGGCTTTGCGCATCACGAACAGCCAGAAGGCGAGATAGCCGAGCGGCATAATGTAATGGAGCAGCACGTCCGCCAGCCACTGCGCGCCCTGCGGCGCCCACAGGTCCCGCAACAACGCCAGATAGACCAGCGCCACGACAGCGATGTAGCTCGCGATCGCCGAGCGCTCGAACGGATGCACCGTCCACTCCTCGATCTTCGGCCGCAGCGCGTACGCGATCAGCATCAGCACCACGAGGACGTTGGCCTGGATCGTGAAGTAGGAGAAGAAGCGCAAGGTGCCCTTGCCCCACGACAGGCCCTGCCCGCCGGTGACCTGAAGCAGCAGATAATATTGCAGGATGAGCGCGAACAAGCCGACGCAGGCAAGCGCGATCGCGCCGATGCGCTCCGATGTCGTCGACATGCCTGTTGAGATCATCGGAGCCCCAGCCAAAAAAATCTCAGAACGGACTCACCGAAAAATAGCGCAGCCAGAGATCGGTATACTGGCCTTTTTCCCAGACGCGGAACATCGCCCAGTTCAGGGCCTGGCGCAGCACGTCGTTGCCGCGGCGCACGGCGATGCCGATGCCCTCGCCGAAGTAGCGGCTTTCGGTGAAGGGGCCGCCTGAGAAGGCGCAGCAGTCGCCCGAGTCCGTGCCATTGATCCAGAAAGCCAGCGAGATCGAATCGCCGAAGATGAAGTCGACCTCACCGCGCCGCAGCGCCTGGCGCATCGCCTCGTCGTTCGGCTGACTGACGATCTCGGCATCGGTGAACAGCGCCTTGAGATAGGCTTCGTGCGAGGAGCCGGCGATCACGCCGACCTTCTTCGCCTCGAGATATTCGGGGCGGATCTCCGGCAGCACGGCATCCTTGCGCGCGACGAAGCGCGCGGGCGAGCGGTAGTAGGGATCGGTGAAGTCCACGCGCTGACGAATGGCCGGCGTCGGCGCCATCGACGCGATCGCAGCATCGCCACGGTTGGCGGCAAGCGAATCGAGCAGCGTCTCGAACCGCCGCATCTGGATCGTGCAGGTCACCTTGATCTCGGCGCACAGAAGCCGCGCGAGATCGACGTTGAAACCGGCCGGATTGCCGTCAGGTCCGGTGAAATTGAACGGCGGGTAGTCGGTCTCGGTGAGGAAACGGATCACGGTGATGCGTGACAGGTCCGGCCGGTCCGGACGGCGGCGCGGATCCCAAAAACCCGGCACGGCTTGCGCCGCCGACGGCGGCGTGACGGCGGGCCGTGGCGCAGGGACTTGCGCGTGCGCAGGCGCAAGCGAAGCGAGCACGAGGCCTAGCGCGAGGATAAATTTGGACGCGTCAGATAGCATAAGGCGGCTTATACCCGGCTTCGCTCTTGGGGGCTACGCCAGGCGCGGCCCGTCAGAGATACCGCTTCAAATCGGCGGCGGCCTCTTCGGGCCGGCGCTTGATGTTGAACGGGGCGACGAACCTGCCGTCGCGATCCATCAGGTAGATCAGCGCGGTGTGGTCCATGGTGTAGTCGCCGTCCTTCAGGGGGACCTTCTTCGCATAGACGCGATAGGCCGAGACGATCTGGGCAACGGCCTCAGGATTGCCGGTGAGACCCTTCAGGTTGGGATCGAAGCTCGACAGGTAGCTCTTCATGAGCTCCGGCGTGTCGCGTTCCGGATCGACCGAGACGAAGAAGGCGTTGAGGCGTTTCGCGTCGGCGCCCATCACCCGCAGGATCTCCGACATCTCGAACAGCGCGGTCGGGCAAACGTCGGGACAGTGGGTGAAGCCGAAGAAGATGATCGTCGGCTTGCCTTGCAGGTTCTTGTCGCTGACAGTCTGGCCCGACTGATCGACCAACTGGAACGGCCCACCGATCGCCGACGCAGCGGTCACGACCCGCGGCCCGCCGAGCAGCCACAATGTCAGGGCAAGCCCGATCGCGAGGCTTGCGGCGAACGCAGCCACAATAATCAGCGGGCGGGACAATTTTTCGTTCATGGGGTTGACCGGTTCAGAAGCAGGCGGCGATGCCGGAGGCGAGCATCTCGAAGAAGACCGTGGTGCCGTAGGAGACCCACAGCAACGACGCGGCGATCAGCAAAGCGGCGGCAACGGCAATAGCCGTCGCGAGCACAAGCGGCACGCGCCGCGCAGACAGCACCTCGGAGGCCTCTGATGGTCGCAAAGTTTGCATGCCGTTCAGATAGGCCGCGCGCAAATGCCGGGCAAGCGCAAGCTGGCGCCCGGTTATCCCGAATCCGTGATTATTTTCAGTATTGTCGGTTAATTACGGCCGCGCGAGGAGGCCTGGGCGTCCATATAGCAGGGGCGGTACATGCTCGCGAGCTGCCGGCCCGAGAGGAAGATCATGCGCGCCTTCAATCCGCCTCGCTGGTTGATCCAGCGGCGGATATTCGGCGGATACATGGCAAACAACATCCGCGTGGCTTCGGGGTTGGTCACCGCCTGTCCGCGCGCACCGAAATCCCATGCGGCGTGAAAGCCGAGGTTGGCGCGGGAGGTGACGCAGATCCGGTCCGGCGAAACGGCGCCAAGCACAATGGTGCAGGCGGAGGCGCACAGGCCGTCGATCATGATGCTTTCGTTGGAACCGCGCAGGCCTTGGTATTTGTCGATGTAGGTGCCGATCCGGCCGCCCCGGTCATCGGCGATCCGTACGATGGCATGGCTCGCGCCAACACCTGCCAGAAGGAGAACCGCCGCGAGCAACCCCGTTACGATCTTCATATCCTGCCCTGTGCGCCCCGATTCGATTTGTGATGCCCGCCGAAGCACCGTCGAACTTTGTTGCGACTCCTGAGACTTGTCTAGATCGACCTGATCGCTCGAACAAGATTCAAATCTACTGTTGCGCGGAAGATGCACATCCCACGCCGGTTTCTCAGTTTGGCACGTCCGGCGGTCGCCGAATGTGACCTGGCTCATAGTCCGATGGATTGAGCCCCACCCCTTGACCCCACTCCGGCCCCAGCGCTTGAATTACGGCGGCGGGGGAAACGCAATGTCACACGATACCGACGTCATCGTCGTAGGCGCGGGCCTGGCCGGGCTCGTCGCTGCCACCGAAATCGCCGACGCGGGAAAACGCGTAATCGTTCTTGATCAGGAAGGTGAGCAGAATTTGGGCGGACAGGCGTTCTGGTCGTTCGGCGGATTGTTCCTGGTAAACTCTCCCGAGCAGCGCCGTCTCCGCATCAAGGACTCCTACGAGCTAGCCCTGCAGGATTGGCATGGCGCAGCAGGTTTCGATCGCACGGAAGACCATTGGCCGAAGCGCTGGGCGGAAGCCTATGTCGCCTTCGCCGCAGGCGAAAAGCGCGGCTGGCTGCGCGCGATGGGCCATCGCATTTTCCCGGTGGTCGGCTGGGCCGAGCGCGGTGGCTATGACGCGACGGGGCATGGCAACTCGGTGCCGCGCTTCCATGTCAGCTGGGGAACCGGCCCCGGTGTGGTCGAGCCGTTCGAACGGCGCGCACGTGCGGCCGCGGCGCGCGGTTTGATCACCTTCAAGTTCCGCCACCGTGTCGACGCGCTGTCGCTGACGAACGGCGTGGTCGACGGCGTCAGCGGCGCTATCCTCGAGCCGTCATCGGAACCGCGCGGCGTCAGTTCCTCGCGCAAGGCGGTCGGCGAATTTGCATTGCGCGCGCAGGCGGTGATCGTCGCCTCCGGCGGCATCGGCGGCAACCATGACCTCGTCCGGCAGAACTGGCCAAAGCGCCTCGGCGAACCGCCGAAGCGCATGGTGGCGGGCGTGCCGGCCCATGTGGACGGCCGCATGATCGGCATCACCGAGAAGGCGGGCGGCCGACTGATCAATCGCGACCGCATGTGGCACTATGTCGAGGGCCTGCATAACTGGAACCCGATCTGGCCCGGCCATGGCATCCGCATCCTGCCGGGGCCGTCGTCGATGTGGTTCGACGCCACCGGCAAGCGCCTGCCCGTCCCGCTCTATCCGGGCTACGACACGCTCGGCCAGCTCGAGCACATCATGGGGACCGGCTACGATTATTCCTGGTTCGTGCTGACCCAGAGCATCATCAAGAAGGAGTTCGCGCTGTCGGGGTCCGAGCAGAACCCCGACCTCACCTCGAAGAGCTGGCGCCTGACGGCACAGCGCGCGACCAACAGAGGTGCGCCCGCGCCGGTGGAAGCGTTCAAGAGCCGGGGCGAGGACTTCATCGTTCGCGACAATCTCGCCGACCTGGTCGAGGCGATGAACGTGCTGGTGGGAGATAAGCTGCTCAAGTTCGAGGACATCCAGCGCCAGATCGTCGCGCGCGACCGCGAACTCGACAACATCTATGGCAAAGACGCGCAGGTGATGGGCATCCACAATGCCCGCCGCTACATCGGCGACCGGCTGATCCGCACCGCGAAACCGCATCGCATCCTCGATCCCGCGCACGGCCCGCTGATCGCGGTGCGGCTGAACATCCTGACGCGCAAGACGCTCGGCGGCTTCGAGACCGATCTCGACGGGCGCGTGTTCGGCATGAACGGCGAGATCATGCCCGGGCTCTATGCCGCCGGTGAAGCATCCGGTTTCGGTGGCGGCGGCATGCACGGCTACCGCTCGCTGGAAGGAACGTTCCTCGGCGGCTGCCTCTTCTCCGGCCGCAACGCCGGCCGCGCCGCGGCGAAGGCGGTGGGGTGACGACTTGCGATTACCTCGCACGTAATCGCTTTCCCTCTCTCGCTGCTCGATCATGTCCGGGTCAAATCGAACCAACGGAGATCCTTTCATGACCGACGCGCAAACCATCGCCAATCGCTACATCGAGCTCTGGAATGAGCGCGACGCAAAGCGCCGCGCGGAAATTCTCGCCGCAACCTGGTCGGGCGATGCGCGCTACACCGACCCGCTGGCGACAGTGAAGGGCGCCGACGAGATCAGCGCGCTGATCGGCGGCGTGCAGCAGCGCTTTCCGGACTTCAACTTTGCGCTGATCGGCAAGGTCGACGGTTTCGGCGACAACGTCCGTTTTTCATGGGGCCTGGGTCCGAACGGCGCGGACGCGCCGATCAAGGGCACGGACTTTGCGGCAATTGAAGGCGGCAAGATCAAGAGCGTGACCGGCTTCCTCGACCAAGTCCCGCAGGCGGCGTGAGGTCTGCGACTCGGACGGCGCTCTCCCCTCCTCCCGCGAGCGAAGCGAGTGGCGGGGGTCGGGGGTGGGGGGAACGGCGTTCACGACGGAGACTCAGCAGCCCCCCACCCGGCGAGAATTCGCTTCGCTCATCCTCGCCACCCTCCCCGCCACTCGCTGCGCTCGCGGGAGGGTGAAGAGTGCGCGCGGCACGCGCCTCATCTATTCAATAGTCAAACAGCCCGACGCGCGCTGAAGTCCAGACGCGCGTCATCGCCCCGGTTCTTTGTCCGGCCTGGGGCTGCCGGTCGTCTGTTGCCTTCCTTGGCCCGAGAGGGCGTGCGGAACGCTTGGGCGTTTCACCGCACCCGCGGCCCCGTGTGCAAAGGGGTAGAAAAAACGCACACG
>JAESGW010000331.1_pt1 | contig 64957 bp, 66 predicted proteins | sample 9269791 | NCBI WGS metagenome assembly JAESGW01 (sample SAMN16773120, study PRJNA677053) | algae metagenome | isolation source: Aphanocapsa lilacina HA4352-LM1 and co-occurring heterotrophs from near cave... | place: USA: Maniniholo cave, near Haena, Kauai, HI | collected 2009-07-28
ATCGAATCGCGCGAGGTGAAGCTGGCGGTGCTGGCCATTGCCATCCTGCCGCTGTGCATTTTGGGCTTCACCGCGATCGCATCGGTGGCGGAGGCGGGGCTGGCGGGGCCGCTCAACAAGGGGCCGCACGGCTTCTCGGAGATCCTCTACGCCTTCACCTCGGCGACCGGCAATAACGGCTCGGCATTCGCCGGCCTGACCGCGGGCACACCCTTCTACAACGGGCTGCTGGGCGTCGCGATGTGGCTGGGGCGGTTCTTCGTCATCGTCCCCGCGCTCGCCATCGCCGGATCGCTCGCCGCCAAGAAGCATACACCCGCCAGCGCGGGGTCGTTCCCGACGACCGGAGCGCTGTGGGTCGGCTTGCTCGTCGGCATCATCCTGATCCTGGGCGGCCTCACCTTCCTGCCTTCGCTCGCGCTCGGACCCGTGGCGGATCACCTCGCCATGACCAGCGGCACGCTCTCTTGAGATCGGCACGTCCAATGACAACTGCAGCCTCCATCTTCACTCCCGCCCTCGTCGTTCCGGCGATCGGCGATGCGTTCAAGAAACTCTCGCCCGCCCAGCTGGTGCGCAATCCCGTGCTGTTCGTCACCGCGATCGTCGCGCTGCTGCTGACGGTGCTGCTGCTGATCGGCGGCGAGGCCGTAGGCACCGGCTTTCAGATCCAGCTGATCGTCTGGCTGTGGCTGACCGTGCTGTTCGGCACCTTTGCCGAAGCCCTCGCTGAGGGCCGCGGCAAGGCGCAGGCGGCATCCCTGCGCAACACCAAGTCCGAATTGCAGGCCAAGCGCTTGGTCGGCACCGGTGACGCCTGGGAGATGGTCGGCGCCGCACTGCTGCAGAAGGGCGACACCGTGCTGGTCGAGACCGGCGACCTGATCCCCGCCGATGGCGAGGTGATCGAGGGCGTCGCGTCGGTCAACGAGGCCGCGATCACCGGCGAAAGCGCGCCGGTGATCCGCGAAGGCGGCGGCGACCGCTCCGCCGTAACCGCGGGCACGCGGGTAATCTCCGACCGGATCAAGGTGCGCGTCACCGTCGAGGCCGGGCAGGGTTTCCTCGATCGCATGATTGCGCTGGTCGAGGGCGCCGAGCGGCAGAAGACGCCCAACGAGATCGCGCTGACGATCCTGCTGGTCGGCCTGACGATCATCTTCCTGATCGCGGTTTCGACCATTCCGGGCTTCGCCAGCTATGCCGGCGGCAGCATCCCGGTCGCGCTGCTCGCCGCGCTGCTGATCACGCTGATCCCGACGACGATCGCCGCGCTGCTATCCGCCATCGGCATCGCCGGCATGGACCGGCTGGTGCGCTTCAACGTGCTCGCCAAATCCGGCCGCGCGGTCGAGGCGGCGGGCGACGTCGATGTGCTGCTGCTCGACAAGACCGGCACGATCACCATCGGCGACCGCCAGGCGAGCGAATTCCGCACCATCAGCGGGATCGACGCCGATGTGCTGGCGCAGGCGGCGAGCCTCGCCAGCCTGGCCGACGAGACGCCCGAGGGCCGGTCGATCGTCGTGCTGGCGCGCGAGAAGCACGCGGTCAAACTCGATGCGCTGCCCGAATGGGCGGAGGTCATCCCCTTCACCGCGCAGACCCGCGTGTCGGGCGTGCGCATCGGCGAGCGGCTGATCCAGAAGGGCGCGGTCGATTCGATCCTGAAGGCCAATCCGGGGCTGGGCGAAACACCCGCCGCGGTCGAACTGCGGCGGGTGACCGAAGAGATCGCCCGCGCCGGCATGACCCCGCTGGCAGTGGTCGAGGACGGCAAGCTGCTCGGCGCGGTCGCGTTGAAGGACATCGTCAAGGCCGGCGTGCGCGAACGCTTCGCCGAGCTGCGCCGGATGGGCATCCGCACGGTGATGATCACCGGCGACAACCCGCTGACCGCCGCGGCGATCGCCGCCGAGGCGGGGGTCGACGATTTCCTTGCCGAGGCGACGCCCGAGGACAAGCTGGAGCTGATCCGCAAGGAACAGCAGGGCGGCAAGCTGGTGGCGATGTGCGGCGACGGCACCAACGACGCGCCCGCGCTGGCCCAGGCCGATGTCGGCGTGGCGATGAACACCGGTACCCAGGCGGCGCGCGAGGCGGGCAACATGGTCGATCTCGACAGCGATCCGACCAAGCTGATCGAGGTCGTCGGGTTGGGCAAGCAGCTGCTGATGACGCGCGGCGCGCTCACCACCTTCTCGGTGGCGAACGATGTTGCCAAATATTTCGCGATCATCCCGGCGATGTTCATCGTGCTCTATCCGGGGCTGGGCGTGCTCAACGTGATGCGGCTGGCGTCGCCCGAAAGCGCGATCCTGTCGGCGATCATCTTCAACGCGCTGATCATCCCCGCGCTGGTGCCGCTGGCGCTGAAGGGCGTCACCTACAAGCCGATGGGCGCGGGACAGCTGCTGTCGCGCAATCTCGCCATCTACGGCCTTGGCGGCCTGGTCGCGCCGTTCATCGGCATCAAACTGATCGACCTGGTCGTCTCCGGACTGTCGTTGGCCTGACAATGGATACCCAACCCCACCCCGTTCGGGCTGAGCCTGTCGAAGCCCCGTCCTCCTTCTCCGACACCGGACAAGAAGGACGATCCTTCGACAAGCTCAGGATGAACGGGGAGAGGGTTTTAAAGGATTATTGAGATGCTTACCGATTTCCGCTCCGCGCTGCGCCCTGCGATCGTGTTGACGCTGTTGTTCGCCGTGCTGCTGGGCCTCGTCTATCCGGCCGCGATCACCGGTGTCGCCCAGCTGGTGTTTCCGTCGCAGGCCAATGGCAGCATCATCCGCGACGGCGACCGTGTCGTCGGCTCCGAACTGATCGGCCAGGGCTTTTCCAGCCCGCGCTATTTCGCCGGACGGCCTTCTGCGGCGGGTGACGGCTACGATGCCGCCGCCTCGTCGGGTTCCAATCTCGGCCCGACCGCGCAGGCGCTGACCGACCGCGTCAAGGAAAGCGTCGCCGCGCTCCCCAATTCACCAGCCAATGGCGTCCCTGCCGATCTGGTGACAACCTCCGCCTCGGGGCTTGACCCCCATATCAGCCCCGAGGCGGCCTTTTTGCAGGTCGATCGGGTAGCCGCGGCGCGCGGCATCGCCCCGGCTGCGGTGCGCGCGATGGTGGAGCGGCGGATCGAAACCCCGCTGCTGGGTTTCCTGGGCGAAAACCGCGTCAACGTGCTGCTGCTCAATCGCGATCTCGACGGGGCGCCCGCGCGGCAATAGGGTCCGCGCATGCCGCGCGCCGCCAAGATCCTGATCGTCGAGGATGATCCGCATATCCGCCGCCTCGTCCGCTCGGCGCTGCAGCGCGCCGGACACGAGGCGATCGAGGCGGCGACCGCGCGCGAGGGGTTGAGCCTGGTCGATATCGAGAAGCCCGATGCGGTGCTGCTCGATCTCGGCCTGCCCGATCGCGACGGGATCGAGCTGATCCAGCCGATCCGCGCGCGGACGCAGGCCGGGATCATCGTCATCTCCGCCCGCGACGATACGGCGGAAAAGGTGGCGGCGCTCGATCTGGGGGCCGACGATTACCTGACCAAGCCGTTCGATACCGAGGAGCTGCTGGCCCGCATCCGCATCGCGCTGCGCCACCGGCTGTCGGGCGAAACACAGGGTTCGGTCACGATCGGCAAGGTGACGATCGACCTGATCCATCGCCGGGTGCTGCGCGCCGGCGAGGAGGTGCACCTGTCGCCCAAGGAATTCGGTGTGCTGGCCGAACTGGCCAAATATCCCGACCGCGTGATCACCCACGCCCAACTGCTGCGCGAGATCTGGGGACCGGCGCAGGAACGGCATGTCGAATATCTGCGCATCGTCGTCCGCAGCCTGCGCCAGAAGCTGGAGGAGGATGCGGCGAGGCCGAGCCTGATCGTCAATTCCCCCGGGGTGGGGTACAGGCTGAACGCGCCCGCCTAGTGAAAATCGCGCGATTTTGGCAGGATGCGGACATTGCGCGGATGCCCTGCCCTAGGCTGGGCCGCCACGTCCCCCGTCTCCGCCAGATCATCGAGCAGCTCGGTGCGATCGATGATCCGCGCCGCCATCACATGCACCACGCCTTCGGGGCTTTTCTGCACCTCGCCTTCGACCAGCATCAGCCGTGATGACATCACCGCGCGGCGGAACATCTCGAGCGTGCGCGCCCACATGATGATGTTGGTGACGCCGGTCTCGTCCTCCAGCGTGACGAAGATGGCGTTGCCCTTGCCCGGCCGCTGGCGGATCAGGACGATGCCCGCGACGCGGATCTTCGTTCCCGCCTTGGCATTCGTCACATCCGCGCAGCTCGCCACGCCTTCGGCCGCCAGTATCGGACGCAGGAAGGTCATCGGGTGGTCCTTCAGCGACAGCCGCGTCATCTGATAATCGATCATGACATGTTCGGCGTCGCCCATGACGGGCAGCGCCATGTCCGCTTCCTCGCCAAGTTCGCGCGCGGCGGCGGCGGCGAACAGCGGCAGCTCGTCATTGGGGGTCCGGCGCACCTCCCATAAGGCCGCGCGGCGGTCGCTGGCGATCGAGCCGAAGGCGTCGGAATCGGCGAGCAGCCTGAGGGCGCGCTGGGGGATGTCCGCGCGGCGGGCGAGCGTCTCGACATCGGCATAGGGGTCGTGCGCGCGTGCCATGGCGATGGTATCGGCCCAATCCTCGCGAAAGCCGGTGATCTGGCGGAAGCCTAGCCGCAGCGCAAGTACGCCGTCGCCGCGCCGTTCCAGGCTGTTGTCCCAGCCGCTCGCATTCACATCGATCGGCCGCACCTCGACGCGATGCTCGCGCGCGTCGCGGACGATCTGGGCAGGGGCGTAGAAGCCCATCGGCTGCGAATTGAGCAGCGCGCAGGCGAACACCGCCGGCTGGTGGCACTTGATCCATGACGAGACATAGACCAGCCGGGCGAAGGACAGCGCATGGCTTTCGGGAAAACCGTAGCTGCCGAAACCCTCGATCTGCTTGAAACAGCGTTCGGCGAAATCGCGTTCGTAGCCGCGATTGACCATGCCTTCGACCATCTTGGCGCGGAAATTCTGGATCGTGCCTACATTGCGGAAGGTCGCCATCGCGCGGCGCAGCTGGTTGGCTTCGCTTGGCGAGAAATCGGCGGCGACGATGGCGAGCTTCATCGCCTGTTCCTGGAACAGCGGCACACCGAAGGTCTTGCCGAGCAATCCTTGCAGTTCGTCGGGATCATGCGGCGGCGCAGGCGATGGATAGTCGATCTTCTCGACCCCGCTACGCCGCCTCAAATAAGGATGGACCATATCGCCTTCGATCGGCCCCGGCCGGACGATCGCGACCTGCACGGTCAGATCGTAGAGGTTTCTCGGCCGGAGCCGGGGCAGCATGTTGATCTGCGCCCGGCTTTCGACCTGGAACACGCCGATGCTGTCGCCCTCGCACAGCATGTCATAGACCGCTTCGTCATCGGCCTTGATGTCTAGATCGAGCGCGTGCTCGCCCAGGCCATGCGTACGCATCAGATCAAAGCTCTTGCGGATGCAGGTGAGCATGCCGAGCGCGAGGACATCGACCTTCATCAGCCCCAGCGCATCGATATCGTCCTTGTCCCATTCGATGAAGCTGCGGTCTTCCATCGCCGCATTGTGGACCGGCACCGTCTCGTCGAGCCGGTCCTGGGTCAGCACGAAACCGCCGACATGCTGGGAAAGATGACGCGGGAAGGGCGCAGCGAGCAACTGGCCCATGATCGTGCGCAGCCGCGCGATCTCCGGATTTTGGGTGTCGAAGCCGGCTTCGGTGAAGCGGCGGTCGTCCATATCGCCCGACCAGCTGCCCCAGACGGTGCCGGCGAGGCGGGCGGACACATCCTCGCTCAGCCCCAGCACCTTGGCGACTTCGCGCACCGCGCTGCGCGAGCGATAATGGATCACCGTCGCGGCGATGCCGGCGCGGTGGCGGCCATAGCGTTCGTACACATGCTGCATCACCTCCTCGCGCCGCTCATGCTCGAAATCGACATCGATATCGGGCGGCTCGTTGCGGTCATCGGAGACGAAGCGCGAGAACAGCAGGTCGTGCTCCAGCGGATCGACCGAGGTGACGCCGAGCAGGAAGCAAATGATCGAATTGGCCGCCGATCCGCGCCCCTGGCACAGGATTGGCGGATTGCGTGATCGGGCGAACTTCACCAGATCGTGCACGGTCAGGAAATAATAGGCATAGTTGCGCTTGCGGATCAGCCGGATTTCCTCGGCGATCAGCTTGCGGACCTTCGGAAGCCTTTCTGCGCTGTAGCGGGCGATGGCCGCTTGCTTGGCGAGATGCAGCAGATAGGGCGTGGGCTTCCAGCCCGGCGGCACCGGTTCGTGCGGATACTCATATTTGAGATCGTCGAGGGTGAAGTTGATGCGACCGAACAGGCGCTGCGTCTCGCCGATCGCTTCGGGACAGGCACGGAACAGCCGCGCCATCTCGCCTTCGCCCTTAACATGCCGCTCTGCATTGACCTGCAGTTCCCGCCCGCCATCGCCGATCGTCTTGCCCAGCCGGATGCAGGTCAGCACGTCGTGCAGCGCGCGGCACGAGGAATCGGCATAGAGTGCATCGTTGGTCGCGAGCAGCGGCACGCCGGCATCGCTTGCGATCCGCTTCATCCGGGCGAGCCGCCGCGCATCGTCGCCGCGATAGCTCATGCTCGCCCCCAGCCAGACGCGGCCAGGCGCCCGGGCCGACAGGCGCGACAAGGTTTCTTCCAGGCCCGTCGGCGCGACCAGCTTCAGATGCGATGAAGCTTCCGTATCATCGAACAGATAATCGACCGGCTTCTTGTGCGCTTCCTGCTCTTGCGCGGTTGAGCCGGGCAGCACGATCAACGACAGGTCTTCGAGATGATCGAGCAGATCGTCGAAATTGAGGATGCAGCCGCCCTTGACCGCGCGCAGATTGCCCTTGGTCAACAATCGCGTCAGCCGGCCCCAGCCGCGGCGGGTTTCTGGGTAGGCGACGATGTCCGGGGTACCGTCCGCGAACACCAGCCGCGCGCCGACGATCAGGCGCAGATTCGTCCGGCAACTCGCCAGCTCCTCCGGCGTGAGTTTGAGCGGCTCGCCGCGTTCCTTCTTCGCCTCCAGCAACGCCGCCTCGGCTTTTTCCGGTGCGTCGCGCAGCGCGACATAGGCACGCACCACGCCCGCCACGGTGTTGCGGTCGGCGATGCCGATGGCAGTCAGCCCCAGATGATTCGCCCGCGCGACCATGTCCGACGGGTGCGACGCGCCGTGCAGGAACGAATAATTGGTCGCGGCGACCAGTTCGGCGAACCCGCTCATGCGAGCGTTTTTGTCAGGATCGCTCACGCGAACAGGCCGTGGACGTACCAGCGCGGATCGGGGCGCTCGGTTTCGTACAGCCCGTGGCGGAAGATCCAGAAGCGGCGCCCGCGCGCATCCTCCACGCGGTAGTAATCGCGCGTCAGGCCGTGGCCGTCCTTGCGCTTCCACCATTCGGCGGCGATCCGTTCGGGGCCTTCGAAGCGGCGAACCTCGTGCAGGTTGCGCCGCCAGCGGAAGCGTTGCGGCGGACCGTCGGGCACGGCCGCCACCACCTCCACGGCTTGTGGCGGGTCGAACAGGTGGAGCGGGCGCAGCGGCGGCTCGCCTGTTTCGGGTTTGGGCCATGCGGCGGGCGCGGCCAGATCGATCGCGGGGAGGGCGAGCACGCCCTGTTCGGGGATATGCGTGTCCTGCGGCACGAAGCGGCGGATGCGGCCGCGTCCCGCGCGCGTGCTCAGACGATCGATCAGCGCGGTCAGCGTCTCGGTGCTCGCCGTGCCACCCTCCAGCCGCAGTTGTGAAGGCGCGAGCGGCTCGATGCTCGGCACGGCGAGACGGATCATGTCGAAGCCGAAGCCGGGATCGATCGGATCGGCCAGGCTGGCCACGCGCTCGTCGAACAGCCGCATCACCTGGGCGGGATCACGCACCGGCAGGCTGGTCTCCACCGCCAGATCGCGCACCGCGCCGTCGCTGCGATAGAAGCGCGCGGCGAAACGGCGTCCACCCGCCTGATGATACTCCAGCGTCTCCGCCGCCTCGCGCGCCAGCTCGCCGATCACGGTGAGGGCCAGTGCGGCCTGCGCGATCGGCTCGGCAAAACGGCGTTCGAAGAACAAGGCCGGCGCCGGGCGCAGCGGCGTGATACGGCTGTCGGCACGGCCGAGCAGCCGGTCGAGCGCGGACACGGTCCGATCGCCAAAGCGCGCGGCGAGCGGGGCGGTGGGGCGGACGGCGAGATCGCCCACGGTCTTCAGCCCCGCCCGGCGCAGCGCCGTCTCGACTTCCTCCTCCAGGCGCAGCGCCGCGATCGGCAGCCGTCGGAGCGCCGCATGCTCGCTGGCGGCGGGCGTGGTCTGATAGCGGGCGAGCGCCTGCGCGCCCTCGGGCGTCGGGGCCAGCGCGTGGCGGACCTGCAGGCCCAGCCGCGTCAGCCGCGCCTCGGCATCCGCCGCCACCTGTGCCTCATTGCCGAACAGGTGCGCGCAGCCGGTGATGTCGAGCGTCACCCCATCGGGCGGGTCGAGCGCGACCATCGGGGTGTAGCGGTCGCACAGATCGGCGATGCGTTCGATCAGCCGTGCATCGGCGGCGGGATCGTGATCGGCCGCGACCAGATCGGGCACCCGTGCACGCGCATCGGCCAGCATCATGCCGGGGGCGAGGCCCAGCGCGAGGCCATGGGTATCGAGCGCGACGATGCGCATCGCCCCGCGCTGCTTCTCGACGAAAGCGACGCCGCTGTCAGCCGGCGCGGCGGATGGAGGCGAAGCCAGCGCCAGCCGGTCCGCCGGCAGAAAGCGGAACCACAGCGCCAGGTAGCGCCGATTGCCCGCCTGGTTCGCGGAAGATTGTCCGGTCACGATCCCACTCCAGCAGCCAGCCGGCGCCCGCAGGCCGCCCGCGCTGGCGCAACAATTCCACATCGATCGCCGGGTGGCCGGGGGCGTTCACCTCCAGCGCCGCCGAAGGCCCTGCGCGCACCGCCCATCGCGTGTGCGCCGCGCTCGGCATCGGCACCGCCTCCACCCGCAGCAGCAGCGTGGTGACGCCCGAGCTTTCCGCCGCCACCGCGAGCCGCCGCGTCGCGGTCAGGTCCAGCGCGGGGACCCCGCGCCACAGCTCGATCACCGCCACCCCCACCGCGGCGCAGCGCACCACGTCCAGCCCGGCGCGCAGCACGTCCCTGGCATCGGGCAACACGCCCAGCACCAGCGCGGCAGGATCGATGCCGATCTCGCTCAGCCCCGGCGCATGCAGCCCGCCACCCAGCCTTTCGGCGTCCTGGGTGCGCAGCCAGACGATCGGGCCACCCATTCTGAGCGCCAGCATCGCGGCAAAGCCCGCCCCGCTGCTGGCATCCGCCGAATCGAGCGCGAACAGCTCATGCAGCCGTCCGCGCGCCAAGCCGCCACCCAGCGCGGCATCGGCGCCGGCATGGCCAAGCGGCACCAATCCGGGTCCGGCCAGTGCCGGAGAACCCTCGATCCGTGCTATTTTCCGCTTCAGCGCGGCGAACTGGTGCCTCGATTCGCGCATCATGTGTTCCTATTATGTTCTGCGCTGTTCCATCGCCATGAGTCAAGGCTGGCGGAAACGGACCCTCCTGTGTCATCGCCCGCCGGATAGATGAGGGTGATGTTGCATGAAGGTAAGCGAAGCGCTGGCGTCACGGCGATCGGTGCGCGGGTTTCTCGACAAGCCGGTCGATGCGGCGCTGCTGCGGCGGCTGATCGCGCTTGCCAATCGCGCGCCTTCGGGCGGCAATCTCCAGCCTTGGCACGTCGCGGTGATCGCGGGCGAGCCGCTTGCGGGCCTGAAGTCGGCGGTGGCGGACAAGATCGCGCGCGGCGAAATCGAGCCCGCCGAATATGCCGTCTATCCGCCCGACCTGCCCGAACCCTATCGCACGCGGCGTTTCGCGGTGGGCGAAGAGATGTACGGCCATATCGGCATCCCGCGCAACGACAGGGCGGGGCGGCTGCGCTGGTTCGCCGAGAATTACCGCTTCTTCGGCGCGCCGGTGGGGCTGTTCGTCCACACCCCGCGCTTCATGGGCCCGCCGCAATGGGCGGACATGGGCATCTGGCTGCAGAGCCTGATGCTGCTCCTGCGCGAGGAGGGCCTCGACAGCTGCCCGCAAGAAGCATGGGCGATGTGGCCGCTGACGGTGCGCGCGTTCGTGCCGATCCCGGAGGATCACATCCTCTACACCGGCATGTCGATCGGCTGGGCCGACGCCGATGCGCCAGCCAACCGTACCAGGGCAGCGCGCGCGCCGATCGACGAGACAACCATATTTGTGGGCTTCTAACGGCGCTCCCTTGTCACTGACACCGGTTTCCGTTAGCCCATCATCCATGAAGCTGACGCGACGGGAGAGTTTGGGTGCGGTCGCCGCGGGAACGGTCGCGCTGGGAATCGGCGCGCCGCCTGCCGCAGCGGCCGGTCCGGCGGTATGGCGGCGCGGTCTCGACAACCAGCGCATCCCCGATCTGGGCGATGGCCGCTTCCTCAATCCGCTGATGGCGGGCGACCATCCCGATCCGACCATCCTGAAGGACGGCGCGGATTATTACATGACCTTTTCCACCTTCGATTCCTATCCGGGGCTGGTCATCTGGCATTCGCGCGATCTGGTGAACTGGCGCCCGCTGACCGCCGCGCTCACCAGGAATGTCGGTTCGGTCTGGGCGCCCGAACTGATCAGGCACAAGGGCCGCTATTTCATCTATCTGCCGGTCAAGGCGTCGCCCAACACCAGCCATGTCATCTGGGCCGACCGGATCGAGGGGCCGTGGAGCGATCCGATCGACCTGCATCTGCCCAACCATATCGACCCCGGCCATGCGGTTGGGGAGGACGGATCGCGCTGGCTGTTCCTGTCGGGCGGCGACCGCATCCGCCTGGCCGATGACGGCCTTTCGACCATCGGCGAGGTCGAGCATGTCTATGATCCGTGGCGCTATCCGGACACATGGGATGTCGAGGGCTTCTCCCCAGAGGGCCCCAAGATCACCCGGCACGGCAGCTGGTTCTATATGATCACCGCGGTCGGCGGCACGGCGGGCCCGCCGACCGGGCATATGGTGATCGCCGCGCGCTCGCGGTCGATCCACGGGCCGTGGGAGCATCATCCGGGCAATCCGCTGGTGCGCACGACCTCGCTGGACGAACGCTGGTGGTCGCGCGGGCATGCGACCCTGGTCGAGGGGCCGGACGGCGGCTGGTGGTCGGTCTATCACGGTTATGAGAACGGGTTCTGGACGCTGGGGCGGCAAACATTGCTCGATCCGGTCGAATGGACGGCGGACGGATGGTTCCGCATGATCGGCGGCGATCTGTCGCAGCCGATCGCCAAGCCGAAGGGCGGCAGCGCGGTGCGGCACGGCCTGGCGCTATCGGACGATTTCGCGACCCTCGCGCTAGGTGAAAAGTGGAATTTCTTCAAACCCGCGCCTGACGAACGGGACAGGGCGCGGGTCGAGGGCGGCGCGCTGGTGCTGAAAGCGCGCGGCAAGGCTCCGTCCGATTCATCGCCGCTGCTGCTGATCGCGGGCGACCAGGCCTACCGGTTCGAATGCGATATAGAGATCGCGCCGGGCGGCACCGCCGGACTGGTGCTGTTCTACGACGACAAGCTCTATTGCGGGCTGGGCTTCGACGAGACGCGCTTCGTCACGCATCAATATGGCATCGAGCGCGCCCGCCCGGCCAATCCGCATGGCCGCCGGATGCGCATGCGGATCACCAACACCCGCCATATCGTCGCGATCCACACCAGCGGCGACGATGGCCGGACGTGGCGGCGGTTCGATCGCGGGATGGAGGTGTCGGGCTATCACCACAATGTCCGCGGCGGCTTCCTGATGCTGCGCCCCGGCCTCTATTCGGCGGGGGCGGGGGAGGCGCGGTTCCGCGATTTCCGATTTACCGCATTGTAGCGCGGCGATTTTGGCAGTCTCTTAACCAATTTCGTCAATGGTCGCCGGCATGACAACGGCCGCCCCTGTGCCCAGCGCCCTGGCCGTCCGCCGCGAACGCGTGGTGGATGCGGTGTGGCGCGCGTCGGCGCGGACCGGGGTCAATTTCGATTATCTGATGGATCAGGCGCGGGTTGAAAGCGGGTTCGATGCCAATGCGCGCGCGCGGACCTCCTCGGCGACCGGGCTGTTCCAGTTCATCGAGCAGAGCTGGCTGGGCGTGGTCGAGCGCCACGGCGCGAAACACGGCCTCGGCTGGGCGTCGGATGCGATCACGCGCGGCAGCGACGGCCGCTACCGCGTGGCGGATGGCGCGACCAGACAGGCGATCCTGGCGATGCGGCGCGATCCCGATGCGGCGAGCGCGATGGCGGCGGAGTTCGCCAGCGACAATGCCGATGTGCTGAGCCAGCAGCTGGGCCGCGCGCCCAATGCGACCGATCTCTATTTCGCCCATTTCCTGGGTGCGGGCGGCGCGGCGAAATTCCTTGCCGCGCGCGACGCCAATCCCGGCGCATCGGCGGCGTCGCTGATGCCCAAACAGGCGGCCGCCAATCGCAGCATCTTCTTCGAACGCGGCGGCGCGCACCGCAGCCTGGACGATGTCTATCAGCTGATGGCCGCCAAGCTGGGCAATGACGGCGGCAATTTCGCACCGGTCCAGATGGCCGCGCGCGACCCGATCGACTCGCCGATCCTGAGCAAGACCCCGCCCGGCGCGGACACCGCCACGGCGCTCGCCGCGCGTGCGGGCGACGCAGAAGGCGGCGGCAGCGTGCTGCGGCCAAATCCGGCGCAGGCGCGGCTGGCCTATCTGATGGTCGTCTCTACGCTTGGGGCGTGAGGTGCATGTCCGCCAACGGACATTCGGCCGGGGAACGGTGTTTGCGCCCGCCGCGAGCATGACACGGAAACGGCACTTGCGGGGCACATTTGTTGTTTTAGTCTGAGCGTATTCCGCTCTTCCAAGGACATTCCATGCCTCTCCGTCTATCCGCCCTGCTCACCATTCCGATGGTGCTCATATTGTCCGCGGCCGACGCGTCGCCAGCGAACGAGCCGGTGTTCAGCCCCGACCGCATCCGCGCGGACGTGACGTATCTGGCCGATGACAAGCTGGAAGGGCGCCTCACTGCCAGCAATGGCTATTTCGTCGCCGCCGCCTATGTCGCCGGCCGCTTCGCGGAGCTGGGAATGAAGCCGGGCGGCGACGTCGAGAAGTGGTTTCAGCTCGTGCCCGTCCGACTGTCCAATGGAAAGACCGATCGCACCTATCGTGCCCCCAACGTCATCGGCGTCATTCCCGGATCCGACCCCGCGTTGAAGGACGAATATGTCGTGATCAGTGCGCATCTCGACCATGTCGGCAAGGGCCGGCCCGGCGGCAGCGACACGATCTACAACGGCGCCATGGACAATGCGTCGGGCGTCGCGACAATGCTGGAGGCCGCACGCGCCTTTACCACCGACGGCAAGCCTCCGCGGCGATCGATCATGTTCGTGGCGCTCACCGGAGAGGAGCAGGGGCTGCTCGGCTCGAGCTATCTGGCGCGAAACCCCCTGGTCGGCGGCGGCAAGATAGTCGCCAACGTCAATCTCGACATGCCGCTCCTGTTGTACGATTTTCAGGACATCGTGGCTTTCGGCGCCGAACATTCGACGATGGGCCCGATCGTCGCGGCTGCGGCCGCGAAAATGGGCGTGACGCTCTCGCCGGATCCGGTGCCTTCGGAGAATCTGTTCGTCCGCTCGGACCATTACAGCTTCGTCAAGGCAGGCGTGCCTTCGGTCTTCCTCGTCCCCGGTTTCAAAAATGGCGGCGAGAAGGCGTTCCGCGATTTCGAGCAGTCCCATTACCATCGTGTTTCGGACGATCTGTCGTTGCCCTTCGATTGGAACGCCGGCGCCAAGTTCGCCAAGCTGAATTATCTGATCGCGCGTGAGATCGCCGACGGCGATCAGGCGCCGCTCTGGTATGCCGGAAACACCTACGGCAATCGTTACGCCAAGAAGGCGCCCAAAGCACCGAAGCCCTGAGAGCCCGGTATGGGTGCGGGTGGGCGCCTCAGCGCGCCGCCGTCGCCATTGGCTGCGCCTGCCCTACCTTCGCCCAGCCCAGCGTGATCGACATGCGGCGGTTGCGGGGATCGTAGCGGTTGCTTGGCACATAGGGTTCGCGGTCGGATACGCCCTCGATCCGGGCGAAGCGCCGTTCGGGTACGCCCGAGCCGTGCAACGCCTGGCGCGTCGCCTCCGCCCGCAGGGTCGACAGAGTCCAGTTGTTCGTGGTGCGTCCGGCCGCATAGGGCAGCGCATCGGTGTGGCCGCGGACGATCACGTCGTTGGGCACGCCCGCGATCACGCCGGCGACCTCGCCCATCAGGCGGCGCGCATCGGGCAGCAGATCGGCGGTCGCCAGGTTGAACATCGCAAAGTCCGCCTCGTCGACCAGATCGATGCGCAGCCCTTCGCGCGTTTCGGTGAAACGGACATTCTTGAGCAGCCGCTTCAGTCCCGGATCGCGCTCCATCTTGCGGATCAGCGTGCGTTTCAGCGCCTCGAACCGCCTGCGGTCCGCCGCGCGCTCGCCCGCGCCCTCGTTCATCCCGCCGGTGGCGTCGCGCGGGATGGTGATGCCCCTGGAGCCGGTCTGCGCCGCCTTGTTCGGGTAATTTTCCCTCGACATGATCGAATCGCCGCCGAACGGGCCGTTCGATCCGGCGCTTTTCTCGCGCATCTCGATCAATGTGGGTGTGAAATAGTCGGCAATGCCCTTGCGCTGCTTCTCGGTCGTCGCGCCCAGAATCCACAGCAGCAGGAAGAACGCCATCATCGCGGTCACGAAATCGGCATAGGCGACCTTCCATGCACCGCCGTGATGGCCGCCATGCGGCGCCGCCATGACCTTCTTGACGATGATCGGGCGCAGTTCGGGTTCGTTCTTGCCGCGCATGTTCGCCTTGCTCGCCACGGATCAGCGCCCGCGCATGCCGTCGAACACATCGGCGAAGGCCGGCTGGTTCGAATGCGCGATACCCGACCGCGCCGCCTCGATGACGAGCGGCAGCGGATGGCCGTGGAGCGAGGCGATGATCATCTGCTTGACGACATGATAGATCGCCGCGTCAGCCTCGATAACGGCCTTGGCGCGCGTCGCCATTGGGCCGACGATGCCGTAGGCCAGCAGCACGCCCAGGAAGGTGCCGACCAGCGCGGAGCCGATCATCGCGCCCAATATGGCGGGCGGCTGATCGATCGATCCCATCGTCTTGACCACGCCCAGCACCGCGGCGACGATGCCCAGCGCGGGCAGCGCGTCGGCCAGGCTCTGCAGCGTGTCGGCGGGCTTGATCACCGAATGATGGTGGGTCTTGAGCGAATTATCCATCACCTCCTCGACCGCATGCGTGTCGAGCGTGCCCGAGGAGATGACGACCAGCCGCAGCGTGTCGCAGATCAGGTGGACCAGCGTGCCATCGGCGAGCAGCCGCGGATATTCGCTGAAGATCGCGCTGGCGGCGGGATCCTCGATATGCGGCTCCAGCGCCACCGGCCCGTCGGTGCGCATGATCTTCATCAGGCGCGAGATCAGGAAGATGACGTCGAGATAATCCTGCTTGGTGTATTTCGGCCCCTTGAACACCTTGGCCACGCCGCCGCCCAGCGCCTTCAGCTCGGCGATCGAATTGCCGGTGACCAGCGCGCCGATCGCGGCGCCGCCGATGATCAGCATTTCATGGGGCAGGGCGTGCATCACGGCGCCGAGATCGCCGCCGGTGAGCATGAAGCCACCGAAGACCATGACGAGCAGAATGACAACACCGACGGCAGATAACATGATGGTCCCCGATACTTCCCACCTGAATTAACGGCAGGGGAGGCCGTAGCTTTATGGTTTCGCGCTAATTAAATTTCAGCCGAGCAGATCGAACAGCGTCCGCCGGTTGACCTGGGCGAAAGCCGCCTGCGCCGCGTCCAGTGTCAGCCGCTTGGTCGCCAGTTCGGGGATCGCCGTGGTCAGGTCGGTCGCCTCCAGCGCGCTACGCTCTTCCGCGGCGGTGGCGCCCTGAGAGGTCAGCCGGCCGAGCGCGAAATCGATCCGCGCGCCGCGCACGCCCTGCGCGCCGATCGCGTCGGCCACTTGCGTCTGGCCTGCGGTGATGCCGTCGAATGCCGCGGCGATAGCGGCGTCATCGCCACCGACCAGCGCGGCCGCCGCCGCATCGAGCCGGTCGGCAAGCGTATCGCCCGCCACCCCGAACACCGATTCACGTGACGGATTGGCGGTGAGCAGCGCGCTTCCGCCCATCGGGATCTCCAGCGGTTCGCCATCGGCAAACACCGCTTGCCCGCGTGAATCGCGCTGTTGCACCGCCAGGCGCATCTCATCGGCATAGGCCTTCAGCTCAAGCGCTGCGACCACCTTGTCGCCGCTTGGCCCACGCGCGGCGCTGATCAGCTCGGCAGCGCGGTCCATCATGTCCCGGATGTCGCCGAGCGCGCTGTCGGCGCGCTGGGCGAGCGCCTCCGCGGCGGTCACATTGGCTTTCCAGCCGGCCTGATCGACCTGGTCGCGCGCGATCGCCGCCACCCGCGCGGCGGCGTGCGGATCATCCGATGGCGAAAGGATGCGTTTCTCGCCCGAAATTTCGTTCATCAGCCGGGTGATTTCCCGGTTGAGACGGCTTTGCGTGGCGATTTCGAGCGATATGCGGGGGCCGATCAGCATGTGTCAGGCCTTTCAGAAGAGGTTGAGGACGGATTGCAGCGTTTCGCGCGCGACCTGGATGATGCGCGCGGATGCGTCATAGGCCTGCTGGAAGCGCAGCAGCTCGGCGGCCTCGCGGTCGAGATCGACGCCGGAGACGTCCGCGCGCGCCGCATCGAGCTGATTGCGGTGGGCGGTCAGCGCATCTTCACGGGCATAGGCGGAGGACAGCCGCTGGGCGATCGTATCGACCGTGCCCTGCGCCGTCGCCTCGATGCCGTGCGTGCCGCGCCCGGCGCCAAGCGCGATCGCGTTGCCGTTGGCGACGCCGCCCGATGCGGCGGCCACCTTGGCGGGATCGTTGGTGGTCATTGTCAGATCGGCGGTCAGCAACGGGGTGCCCGCCGCGCCATTGGCGTCGACGCCGGCGGCGGACCAGTCATTCACCAGCGTGACGAACGCATCGGCCGCTTCCTGCGTCGCGCGCCGCGTATCGGCGATGGTCACCGCGGCCTGGGCAAGCCCGGCGAGCGATCCGCGCAGCGGCAGCACCGCATCGTTGCCGACCGAGAAGGAGAGGCGCCCGTCGGCCGCCTGTGTCTGGCTGATGAGAGCCGTGCGTGTGCCCTCGAGCAACTGTGGTCCGCCGCCCGCGATGCTGAGCGAGACGACGCCGCGCGAATCGAAGCTGGCGTCCACACCGATCTTCTCGCCAAGCGCGGCAAGCCGCCGGTCGCGTTCGTCGAGCAGCCCGGCATGGCCGCTGCTGCCCGGCGCCGCGCGCGCGATCGACTGGTTGAGTTCGGCGAGCGCCTTCAGATCCTGGTTGGCGGCTTCGGTGGTGGTGGTCGCTTCGGCGGCGATCGCCTCCGCGGTGCGCGCGAGGCCGTCCGACTGCGCGCGAAAAGCGTCGGCGGCGTCAGCGATGTTCGCCAGGAACAGCTGGCGCTGCGTGCTGGAGCCCGGATCGCCCGCCAGTCCGTCCGCGCCGCTGTAGAAACGCGACAGGGCTTGCGGCAACGCGGTCGACGACAGGACGTTCTCGCCCGCGCTCAGCCAGCGGCCGAGCGTCGAGGCGCCCGCGGTCTCAGAGCCCGCCAGCCGCGATTCGGCTTCCAGAAAAGCGTTGCTCGCGCGGGTGACCTCGGTCAGGCGCACGCCGCCCACCATGTTGTTTCGCGAGCTCAGCGGATCGCCCAGCCCGGTGAGCGCGGTATCGGTCAGCCCGATGCCGCGCCTCTGGTATCCGGCGGTGCTGGCATTGACGACATTCTCACCGGTGATCGAGAGCGCGCCGCGATAGGCGGCGAGACCCTGTGAGCCGATACGCAGCAGATCGCTCATTTTTTCGCTCCGAATTGCGCCAGCAGCATATCGGCGATGCCCAGCGCGCCGGTCTGGGCCATGCCCTCGGCGGTCTTGGCGTCGGCCATGTCGCGGAACTGCTCGCCCGCCTGGCTGCCGAGGATGTCGTCGCCCAGCGAGGACGAGCGCATCGACCCGATCAGCTGGCGCACGAACACCGCCTCGAACGCCTCGGCCGCCTTGCGCATGCCGGGATCGACCGGCTTGGCGGCGGGCGCGGCAGGGGCAGGGGTGGATGTGACGGGGCCGATCACAGGATCACCAGTTCGGCCTTGAGCGCGCCGGCCTGCTTCAGAGCCTCCAGGATCGCGACCAGATCGGCGGGCGATGCGCCGATGGCGTTCACCGTCTTGACGATATCGGCCAGGCTGGCGGTCTCGGGCGTCTCGAACATCGGCGATTCATGTTCGACCACGGTGATGTCGCTCGCCTGTTCGGTCGCGGTGCGGCCCCGGCTGAACGGACCCGGCTGGATCACGCGCGGGTCTTCATCGACCCGCACGGTCAGCTTGCCGTGGCTGACCGCGGCGGCGCGGATACGCACCGCGCCGTTGATCACGACGGTGCCGGTGCGCGCGTTGACGATGACACGCGCCGCAGCGTCGGCAGGATCGACGATCAAATTCTCGATCCGGCTCATCAGCGCGATGCGGGCTTCCTGGCCGCGTTCGGCCATGATGCCGATCGACACCGCGTCGATCGCCCGCGCGCGGCCCTGGCCCAGCGACTGGTTGATCGCGGCGGCCAGCCGCGTGGCGGTGGTCAGATCGGCCTCGGCCAGGTTGAAGGTGAGCTCGGGGGTGTCGCCGAAGCCGGTTTCGACCGCGCGCTCGACGCTCGCCCCGCCCGGAATGCGTCCGGCCGAGGGAACGTTGACCGACAGCTTCGATCCGTCCGCCGCCTCGACACCCAGGCCGCCGACGGCAAGATTGCCCTGCGCCATCGCGTAGATTTGCCCGTCCGCACCGCGCAATGGGCTCATCAACAGCGTGCCGCCGCGCAGGGACTTGGCCTTGCCCAGCGCGGAGACGGTGATGTCTAGCCGCTGGCCGGGCTTGGCCATCGCGGGCAGCTCGGCGGTGATCATCACCGCGGCCGAATTCTTGAGCGCGGGGTTGAGGTTGGGCGGCAGCGTGATGCCGAAGCGCGCGGCGATGCCCTTCATCCCCTGTGTCGAATATTCCAGCCCATCGTCGCCCGTGCCGGCAAGGCCGACGACGATGCCGTAGCCGGTCAGCTGGTTGGCGCGCAGGCTCTGGAACGTGCCCAGATCCTTGACGCGCTCGGCCTGAGCGGGCGCCGTCGCGACCAGCGCGGCGAGCATGGCGAGGAGAATGCGAACCATGTCTATCGTCCTCAAAATGGGCTCAGGATGGAGAAGAAGCGCTGCAACCAGCCCTGCCGGCTGGCGCGCGCGATTTCGCCGGTGCCCGAATAGGTGATCGTCGCATCGGCCACGCGGGTGGAGGCGACGCGATTGTCCGCGGTGATATCCTCGGGCCGGATCAGCCCGGCGATCTGGATGAATTCGTCGCCGCGATTGAGCGTGACCAGCTTCTCGCCCTTCACCAGCATCGCGCCATTGGGCATGACCTGCGCCACGGTGACGGTGATCTCGCCCGACAGCGCGTTGGCCTGCGTCGCCTGGCCCTTGCCGGTAAAGGCGTTGCTGCCGCCCATGCCGACATCGGACGGACTGAACAGCGCGAGCGGGCCGGTGGTCGGCGGCGACAGGCCGATCGATCCGTTGCGGTCGGTGGTCTGGGTCGCGCTCTTGGTCGCCTGGGTGCGCTCGACCAGCACGATGGTGACGAGATCGCCGACCCGCGCGGCGCGGTTGCCGCTGGTCAGCGGCGCGTAACCGGCGCTCGCCTGAAAGATCGCGCCATTGGGCGCGGCCACGGGAGACGGCGCAAGCGGCATGGTCACCGTGTAATCGATGTTCTTGTTCTTCTTTTTCTTGCGTGCATCGGCGGGCGCGGTCGCGAGAACCGCGACGGCGCAGGCGGCGAGGATGAAGGTCCGGGTCATCGTCAGATGTTCTGGTTGACGTAACGGAGCATTTCGTCGGTCGCGGAGATCATCTTCGAATTGACCTCGTACGCACGCTGGGTCTCGATCATGTCGACCAGCTCCTCGACGACGCTGACGTTCGATCCTTCGAGCGTGCCCGCGCGGATCGCGCCGCGGCCCTCGATCCCGGCGGCACCGATCTGCGGCGCGCCGGAGGCCTGGGTCTCGGTGAACATATTGTCGCCCAACGCCAGCAGGCCGGCCGGATTGACGAAGCGCGCGGTTTCGATGCGGCCCAGCTCGGTCGCTTCGGTTTCACCCGCCAGCCTCGCAGAGACGGTGCCGTCGGCGCCGATGGTGATCGATTCCGCACCCTCGGGGATACTGATCTCGGGGATCAGCGGCTTTCCGTCACCGGTGACGATGCGCCCTTCGGCGGAAGGCTGGAAATTGCCCGCGCGCGTATAGGCGGTGCGGCCATCGGGCATCTGCACCTGGAAGAAGCCGGCGCCCTCGATCGCCATGTCGAGCGAATTGCCGGTGGTCAGGTAGGATCCCTGCGTGTCGATCCGGGCGGTGCCGGTCATCTTCACGCCCGAACCCAGCGACAGGCCGGTGGCGTATTTGTTCTCCGCCGAAGACGGCGCACCCGGCGCGGTGATCGCCTGATAGGCGAGCGTCTCGAAGCTCGCGCGCTCCTTCTTGAAGCCGGTGGTGTTCACGTTCGCCAGGTTGTTGGCGATCACGCGCATCCGGGCGGACTGGGCGTCGAGCCCGGTGCGGGCGACATGGAGGGCGGCGTTGGTCATGGTCGTATCCCCTGGGCGTAAATTACTGGAGCTGCATCAGCTTGGCGCCGGCGTCGTCGATTTCGCGCGCCGTCGTGAGCAGCTTGATCTGGGTTTCCCACGCGCGGCTGGCGTCGATCATGTCGACCAGCGCCTGCGTGGCGTTGACGTTGGAGCCTTCGAGCGCGCCGGCAGTCAGCTTCGCCTCGGGATCGGACGGCAGCGCGCCGCCATCCTCGACGCGGAAATGACCGTCGATGCCCTTCACCACCTGCGATCCTGCAGGCGAGACGAGCTTGAGCCGTTCCACCTGACTGGGCTGGGTGGGATCGCCGCCTTCCGGCACGATCCAGATCGTGCCATCGGCCTCGATCTTGACGCTGTCGGCGGGCGGCAGCGTGACGGGGCCGCCTTCGCCGAGCACGGGCGCGCCATCGCCGGTCGTCAGCAGCCCGGTTTCGGACAGCATCAGATCGCCGCGGCGGGTATAGGCTTCCTCGCCATCCTTCGCCTGGATCGCGAGCAGCGCGTCGTCCGACAAGGCGATGTCGAGCGCGCGCCCGGTTTCGGTGACGGTCCCGGCGTTCATATCGGCGGCGAGCACTTCCTCGGACGCCATCACGCGCGCATTGGTTGGGCCGCCTGTCGTCCACAGCGCCTGGCTGTTCGCGATTTCGGCGCGAAAGCCCGTGGTGTTGGCATTGGCCAGGTTCGACGCGATCGTCGATTGGCGCGCCATCGCGCCGCGCATGGCGGTAAGCGAGGTGTAGATCAGGCGGTCCATCAGCGTTCCGATCAGTTCATGTTGACGATGGTCTGGGTCAGCGCGTTGGCGGTCTCGATCGCCTTGGCGTTGGCCTGGAAATTGCGCTGCGCCGCGATCAGCGCGACCAGTTCCTCGGTGATGTCGACATTGGCCTGCTCGAGCGCGCCCGACTGGATCTGGCCGAAGCCGCCCTTGGCCGCTTCGCCGACGATCGCTTCGCCCGAACGGCCCGTCAGCCCCCAGCTGGAATCGCCCAGCTGACGCAAGCCGCCCGGGTTGGCGAAGTTCGCCAGCGCGAGCTTGCCCAGCGGAATGGTGTCACCATTGGAGAAGGTCGCCGAGACGATGCCGTCGCCGCTGACCGAGACGCTGTCCAGCTCGCCGGCGGGATAGCCGTCCTGCGCGAAGTTCTTGAGCGCGAAGCTGGTCGCCGCCTGGGCCGAGCCGGCATAGTTGATCGACAATGCAAGCGGTGCGGCGCCGGCGCCGGCCTGCGAGGTGGCGTACTGCACGGCACCCGTCGGGCTCGCCAGTGCGCCCGAGGCATCGAACGTCAGCGTCAGCGGCTCCGGCGGCGTGGTCTGCGTCGGATCGGACGAGACCTCCTGATTGCCGACGAACAGCCGGGCTTCCCACTGGCTGTTGGGATTGCCCGTGCTGGGCACCGAGGTGCGCGTGTAATAGATCGTCGCCGGGATTTCGTTACCCGCGGCATCGAACACGCTGCTCGCGGTCGAAAAATTGTAGCTGTTGGGATCGAGCCGGTCGAAGGCATAGCCGCTGCTGGCATAGACCGCGCGGTCTGCGGGCAGATCGGCGCTGGACGGCAGCGAGATCGCCACCGATACATTGCTGCTCGCGCGCGCCTCGCCGGAGGTCAGCGGGATCTGCAGGTTGCGCGTGGCGGCAAGCCCCGTGGCGGTGACGACGCCTTCGGAATCGACCGGCAGCACCTGCAGATAGGCGCCGCGGCTGTCGGTCACGTAACGCTGGGCATCGACCCCGAACGAACCCGCCCGGGTAAAGCTGGGTGATCCGCCGGTCAGATCGTCACGCGTGACGAAGAAGCCCTGGCCGCTGATCGCCAGATCGAGCGCGCGCTCGGTCGACTGGAAACCGCCCTGGCCGAACTGCTGGACGATCCCCTTCAGCCGCGTGCCCTGACCGGCGACGTTGCCCGACTGCATCGGCGAAGCGGAGATGATGTCGCCGAATTCGGTGCGGCTCTTCTTGAAGCCGATCGTGCCGACATTGGCGACGTTGTTCGAGATGACCGACAGATCGGACTGCGCGCCCTTGAGACCGGAAAGCGAAGTGTAGAAGGACATGAGGAAGCTCCTTTGAAGATGGGATCAGCTGAGGCGCACGGCCTGGTCCGGGGCGACGAGCCCGATCGGGGTGACGAGGCGCATGTCGGCGCCGCTGGCGGGCGAGTGGACCGCGGTGACGGGCACCCAGGCGCCGGGAACGGTGTCGATCTGGCCCTTGGCGCCGATCGCGTTGACGACGATCTTGAGCGGGCCGGTCGTGGCGCCGCCCTCATTGGCATAGTTGAACGACACGGTGCCCGCGGGCTGCGCCCCGAAATTCTGCGTGTGGACCACCTGGCCATTGGCATCGACCAGGCTGACCGAAACCGCCTGCGCCGCTTCGGGCAGCGCGATCTCGCCGGCATAGCTGCCGTCGCGGCGCGGCGGCACCGTCTCGCTTTCGACCAGCGCATCGCGGCCGATCCAGCCGGACAGATCGGTGATCCGTCCGCCGGTAAGCTGCTCGGTGAGGTTCTTCAGGCTCGCATTCATCTCGGCGATGCCGGCGACGCTCGAGAATTGCGCCATTTGCGCAACCATCTGCGTGTTGTCGACGGGCTTGAATGGGTCCTGCGTCGTCATCTGCGTGGTCAGCAGCTTGAGGAACGAGGCCTGGTCCATCGTCGCGTTGCTGTTGGTGGTCTGCGGCTTCGGCAGCGCCAAATCGCTGCTCGGCGAGGTGATCGTGGTCATTTGCCCATCCTGATTGTGTCTAGGGTCAAGGTCTTGGCGGTCTGGAGGACCTGCGCGATGTTCTGGTACTGGCGTGCCGTCTCCAGCATCTCGACCAGCTCGGCCGCGCTATCGACGCCGGCTTCCCAGACATTGCCGTCCTTGTCCGCCATCGGGTGATTGGGGTCGTGGCGCTTGGTCGGTTCGACCTGCGACTGGACGACGCGGCTGACGCGCACGGTGGCGACGCCCTCGCCGCCATCGACGGTTTCGAACACCGGCTTGATCGCGCGGAACGCGGCGGCCTTGGTCGATGCGACCGAACCGGCATTGGCCAGGTTGGATGCGGTGGTGTTCAGCCGGGTCATCTGCGCGGACATCGCGCGCCCGGCGATGTCGAATACCGACATCTGGCGATCGCCGTTCATGCTCATTCTCCCTTGATCGCCTGCATCAGGGTGCCGATGCGGCCCTCGATGAAGGACAGGGTGGTGCGGTAGCGCACCGCATTCTCTGCGAAGATGGTCTGTTCGGCGGCGAGCTCGACGGTGTTGCCGTCCAGCGAGGACTCGCTCGGGATGCGGTAGCCCATGGTGCTGCCGATCGCGTTCTGGGTGTCGCCGTCGCCGCTCGCCATCTTGAGCGCTTCGGCGAAATCGAAATCGCGCGCCTTGTAATTGGGCGTCGCGGCGTTCGCGATGTTGGACGCGAGCATGGTCAGCCGCTGACTGCGCAATTGCAGCGCCGCGCCGTGCACCCCGAAAATATTGTCTGCCCCCATCGAACTGGTCCTGCTTAAACTTTGCGCCGCCCTGCCGTTCTGATGTTCGACAAGCGGACCTCACAGGCCCCACTGCAACCGGCGTGCCAATTGGCCCCCGGCAAGTGCTCGACCCGGCGATTCCGCGATTATTGGTTCGAACCGGCAAGTCCTTGCCGGGGGCGGCAATTTCTTGCCGGTAAGACGGCAAAGGGGGCGAAGTGGGGGCGGAACCGTTGATCCTGGTCGATCCGCTGGCATTGTTGCTGGTGGTCGGCGCCAGTTTCGCGGTGGCCGCGGTGCGGGCGTCGCGGGGCGATATCGGCCGCGCCGTCCGCGCTCTCGGGCCCTTGTTCCGCGCCGATCCCGAAGCCGACGCCGCCCGCGCGATGCCGATGGTCCGCGCGATCGAGCGGGTCGCGCATATCCAGACGCTCGCCCTGGTGGACCGCGTCAATGCCCGCCACCCGGTGATTGTCGCCGCGGCGAGGGCGCTGGCCGATTGCACCGATCCCGCCGCTTATCGCACCTATGCCGACGAAACGCTGGCCGATCGCGCGCGGCGCCACCGGGGCGGCTACGAATATTGGGCGGCCGCCGCCGATGCCGCGCCGGCGATGGGGCTGGCCGGCACCGTGCTCGGCCTGATCGCGATGTTCGCCAACATGGCCGTGCCGGAGGCGATGGGAGCGGGCATGGCGCTGGCGCTTGCCACCACGCTCTACGGCGTCGCCTTCGCCAATGTGATCGCGCTGCCCATCGCGCGCCGGCTGGAGCGGCTGAGCAATGACGAGATCGCCTGGCAGCGCCGCGCCTTCGATCACCTGATCGCGCTGGCCGAACGCGAGCTGAACCAGCCACCTGCGCGCGTCCGCGCCGTCGCATGATCGGCGGCGGCGGTCAGCGCTGGGCGATCAGCCTGGCCGATCTATTGATGTTGCTGCTTGGCTTCTTCGTGCTGCTCGACGCGAGCAGAACGGCGAGGGCAGCGCAGATGGACAGCGTGTCGGCGGCGGTCGGCGGCACGCCCGCCAGGGGTATGCGCGCGGATGCGAAGACGCTGTTCGCGGATGGCGAGGCGATGCTGACACCCGTCGGCCTCGCGCGCGTCCGCGCGATCCAGGGTGATGCGCTGGTCCGCGTCGCCGTCCGGCAGCGCATGCAGGGCCGCTATGACGGCTGGGATCTCGCCGCCGCCCGCGCCGCTGCGATCGCACGCGCGCTGTCGGGCAAGGCGGATGTCGAATTGTCGCCGTCCGCGCCCGCCGATGAAATCCTGATCGCCCCGCGCTGAGGCGCTTGGCCCGCTTGTTGCTTCGACACCCGCAAAGGAGTGTCCGCATGACGATTATCCGACGCGCGCTCGCGCTCGCGCTGCTGGCTGGTGCCGGCCCCGCGTTCGCGCAGGGCTTCGAAAATCTCGACCGGCTGGAGGGCGATCTCGTCGCGCAGCTGGGCGCGGGCATCGGTGAGCCCGGCGGGCCGGCGGCCGGCATCGATCGCCGCCTGAAACTTGCTGCCTGCCCGACCCGGCCGGCGTTCGATGCGCCCGCAATGAACGCGGTCGCGATCCGCTGCCCCGCAACCGGCTGGCGCATCCGCGTGCCGCTGACGCGCGGGGACAGCGCACAGGCAATTGCCGTCGCCGCCCCGGTGGTGCAGCGCGGTGATGCGGTTTCGGTCGTCGCGGTCGGCGCAGGCTTCACCGTCTCACAGGCCGGAATCGCGCAGGAAAACGGCGCGCCCGGCGCGCGTATCCGGGTGAAAATGGACCCGCGCAAGCCGCCGATCTACGCCGAAGTCGTCGCCCAGGGCGAGGTCCGCATTTCGGGGCTTAAATAATCCTTACGCCTGCCGTTATGGCATGCGATGGACAATGTAGAGGTCAGGAAAGGCCGCAGCATGATCAAGGGTATCGGGCCGGTGGAAGTCGGCCGGCCGGCGAGTGAGGCGATGCGTGGAGCGGGCGATGCCAAGCCCGTCGATCGCGTACAGGCGCCGCGCACGAATGAAAGCGCCGCCGCACCTTCGCTGCAGGTCACGCAGATGGTCGCCGAAGGCCCGCCGGTCGCGGCCGACCGTGTCGCCGCGCTGAAGGCGGCCATCGCCAATGGCAGCTACAAGGTCGATGCGGACGCGATCGCCGATCGCATGATCGAAAATGATTTCCCGGAAGGCCGCAAGTGAAGCTGACCGACGTGCTGGATTCGCTCGAACCTGCCATCGAAGCTCTGGAACGCGCCCTCGATCGTCCCGATCCGGACGCGATCGCGGTGGCGAGCGAGCTGCTCGGCGCCAGCCTTGCGCCGCTGCGCACCGCATCGGGCTTCGTCGCTCCCGAACATGGCGATCGCTTCGCCGCCGCATTGGCACGCATCGAAGGATTGCGCGCGCGCATCGCGGTGCTGGCCGATTTCGACCGGGATCGGCTGGCGATCGCCGCGCGTGGACGGGCGGAACTGCAAGCGCAGCCGATCTACGCCAGCACCGGCCGCATGCGCCTGGTGGTTGGCGCATAGCAGCCAAGCTTCGCCTGATATCGCCCCTGCATTCGTAGGGCCTGGCCTAAACTAGCCATCTGGCACGGCACTTGCTTTTTACCCTGTTGATGAACGGGGGTGTCGAAATTCCGACGCGGGTGGGACCGCATGCCGTGGGGGCCGCAGAATGAGCGGCGTCCAGCGGCTGTTGACGGGTGGCCGCATGGCCATCCTGCCCTTCGCCACGCTCGCGCTGGTCGGCCTGATGATCGTGCCGATCCCCGCATTCCTGCTGGATGTCGGCTTCATCTTCAACATCGTCATCGCGCTCGCGGTGCTGATGGTGGCGCTGAATGCGGCCAAACCGCTCGATTTCTCGTCCTTCCCAACAGTCCTCCTCTTCGCCACGCTGATCCGCCTGGCGCTCAATGTCGCATCGTCGCGCGTCGTGCTGGTCGAGGGGCATCAGGGTCCGGCAGCGGCGGGGCATGTGATCGAGGCGTTCGGCAGCTTCCTGATCGGCGGCGATTATGCCGTTGGCATCTTCGTCTTCCTGATCCTGATGATCATCAACCTGGTCGTCATCACCAAGGGCGCGGGCCGCGTTTCGGAGGTTTCCGCACGCTTCACCCTCGATGCGCTGCCCGGCAAGCAGATGGCGATCGACGCCGACTTGAACGCCGGATTATTGACGCCCGACGAAGCGCGCGAGCGCCGCCAGGAAGTATCGACCGAAGCCGGTTTCTACGGTTCGATGGACGGTGCATCCAAGTTCGTGAAGGGCGACGCCGTCGCCGCGGTGCTGATCCTGGTGATCAACATCGTCGGCGGCATGACGCTGGGCATCGTCAGCCACGGGCTTTCCGCTGGCGAAGCGGCGCAGACCTATGTCGTGCTCGCCATCGGCGATGCGCTGGTGGCGCAGGTGCCCGCGCTGCTGCTGTCGATCGCTGCCGCCGCGATCGTCACGCGCGTGTCCTCACCGATGGACCTGTCCGGCCAGATCGTCAGCCAGTTCGCCTCGCGCCGCGCCTGGGCGCCGGTCGCGGGCATCATGGCGCTGCTCGGGGTGCTGCCCGGCATGCCCCATTTCATCATCCTGCCCGCCGCCGCGATCTGCGGTTTCATGGCGTGGAAGCTGAAGGGCGCGCCCGAAGAGGTCGAGATCGTCGCCACCGACGATCCGCTCGCCGGCGCGCTGCCCTCGACCATCGAATGGACCGATATCAGCGATGTCGCGCCGCTCGGCCTCGAGCTTGGCTACGGCCTGGTCGGGCTGGTCGATGAACGCAAGAACGCGCCGCTGATGGCGCGGATTACCGGCATCCGCCGCCAGCTGTCGCGCGAGCTGGGCTTCGTCGTTCCGCTGGTGCGCGTGCGCGACAATCTGTCGCTTTCCCCGCGCGCCTACCGCATCATCGTCAACGGCGTGGTGCTGGGCGAGGATGAGGTGCAGCCCGATCTGCTGCTCGCGCTCGACAGCGGCGACGTCGATGGACCGCTCGCCGGCATCCAGACGCGCGATCCCAGCTTCGGCCTCGAAGCGGTGTGGATCGCGCCCGAGCTGCGCAACGACGCGATCGTCGCGGGCTATACCGTGGTCGATCCGGCGACCGTGATCGCCACCCATCTGAACCAGCTGATCACCGCCAACGGTGCCGATCTGTTTGGCCTCGACGATGCCGACAAGCTGGTCGAGGCGCTGAAGGAAAGCGCGCCACAGCTGGTCGCCGGGCTTTCGCCGCAGCCGCTCGCGCTCGCCGATATCGCCGCGATCTGCCGCGGGCTGCTGGCCGAGGGCGTCAGCCTCAAGGATTTCCGCCGCATCGCCGAAGCCATGGCCGATGCCGCGCGCGTATCGCAGGACAGCGACGGGCTGGAGCGCGAGGTGCGCCAGCGCATCGGCGCGATCATCGTCCAGGGCATCGTCCCGATGCGCATGCCGCTGCCCGTCATCACCTTCGACGGCGAGCTGGAGGGGCTGCTGGCGCAGGCCGTCCGCACCGGCCCCACCGCGATGCACCCGTTCGAGCCCAGCCTGGCGAACCGCGTGGTCGAGGCCGTGCGCGATGCGACGCTGCCGCTGCAGGCGGAGGCGCGCAACTTCGCGCTGGTCACCTCGCCGCAGGTGAGGAAGGCGCTGTCCCGCCTGTTGCGCGCGCATCTGCGTGACGTGCCGGTGCTCGCCTTCACCGAAATTCCGGACAGCAAGGCGGTCGAGGTCGTCGCGGTCGTCTCGGGCAATCCGCAGGCGCAGCCCCAGTTGATGGGGCAGGCGGCATGAACTATCCACGGCGCGCCCGCGTGATCGCAGTGGCCAGCGGCAAGGGCGGTCTCGGCCGCTCGACCCTCGCCGCCAACCTCGGCGTCACGCTCGCACTGGCGGGGCGCAAGCCGCTGCTGGTCGATCTCGATTTCGGGCTGGCCGACGCCGCGATCCTGCTGGGCATCAACGCCGCGGTCGATCTCGACGGGCTGGCGGCGGGCACCACGCCCCTGTCGGCGATGACGCTGGCGGGGCCTGCGGGTCTCGACCTGATCCCCGGCGGTCCGGCGGGCGAAACCCCGCGCTCGCGCGAATTGCTGCTGCGCCGTCTCGCCCAGTCGATGCGCCCGCTGGCCGATCGCTATGACGACATCATCATCGACACCACCACCGGCGCCTCGCCCGAGGTGATCGCCTCGATCGGCGACAGCGACGGCGTGATCCTGCTGGTCGGCGAAGAGCCGACCGCGTTCATGAACGCTTACGGCCTGCTCCGCCTGCTCGCCCACGGCCCCGGCATTTCCGCGCTCGGTATCGTCGCCGCACAGGTCGAGGACGAAGCCGCGGGCGCGGCGCTGTTCCAGCGCTTCGCCGCGCTCGCCGCGCGTTTCCTGCCGGTGCAGCCCAGCTATCTCGGTGCGATCCCGGTGGATTCGCATGTGAAGGATTCGGTGATGGCACGCCGCCCGTGCGTCCAGCTGTTCCCCGATTGCCCCGCCTCGCTCGGCTATCGCCGCGTCGCCGGCGCGGTCGCGGGCGGGTTGTTCCAGCAATCGGCCGGCGGTGATCGCTTCATGGCGCTGGAGGGTTTCCATGCAGTCGGCTGAGATGGTCACCTATGGCCGCAACCCGGCCCGCCAGTCTGCGGAAACATTGGTCCGCGCGCACATGCCGCTGGTCCGCCGTATCGCCTGGCATGTCCATGCGCGCGTCGCTTCCGCCATCGAGATCGAGGATCTGGTCCAGATCGGCATGGTCGCGCTGATCGAGGCGGCCAATGGCTATGAAGACCGCGGCCACGCCTTTGCCACCTATGCGCAGATGCGCGTGCGCGGCGCGATGATCGACCGGCTTCGCGCCAGCGCCGGCCTGTGTCGCTCGGCGCTCCAGAAGCGCCGCCAGCTCGCCGCGACCCGTTCGAAGCTTGAGCAGGGTCTCGCCCGCCACGCCAGCGACGCCGAAATGGCGGCCGCGCTGGGACTGGACGCCGCGGGCTACCGCGCGTTCGTGGATTCGGCGATCTCGACCACGCACGAATCGATCGACGAAGTCTATTCGGACCACGCGATGTGGTTCGCCAGTGACGACGACGATGCCGAAGAGGCGATCGACAAGGCGCAGATGAAGCAGGCGGTCGCCGCGGCGATCCGCAGCTTGCCCGAACGCGAGGCGATGGTCCTCCAGCTCTATTTCGTCGAGGAACTGAACCTGGAGGAAATCCGCCAGGTCCTCGGCGTGACGGCCGCCCGCGTCTGCCAGATCAAGAAAGCCGCGCTGGACAAGGTTCGGGCGTTGTTGATGGCGTAGAACTCCTCCCCCTCGACGGGGGAGGATACGAAGCCTTGCCAGCTCGCTGGCTAGGCGAAGTTGGAGAGGGTGGGGCCGCGAGCGCCACTCTTGCCGCTCCCCTCTCTAAGCTGCGCTAGCTGGCTCCGCCGCCAAGCTTCGCTATTCTCTCCCGCAAGGGGAGAGAAGGTTGTTCCACACCACATACTCTGGACACAAGAAGAACCCCTCGGAAGCGGGGCCTCCGAGGGGTTCTGGGAAACGATCCCGGCGTTGGACTTGGGGACCTGCGCCGGGATCGTGTTGGCTTCGCTAAAAACCGAGGAGGGTTTTAGCGGAGCAGGGACATCACATTCTGCTGGCTCTGGTTGGCCTGGGCCAGCATCGCCGTCGAAGCCTGGCTGAGGATCTGCGACTTGGCGAGGGCGGTCGATTCCGAAGCGAAATCGGTGTCCTCGATGCGCGAACGCGATTCTTCCAGGTTGGTCACGCGGTTGGTGATGCTGGCGACGCTGGCTTCCAGACGGTTCTGCACCGCACCGAAGCTGGCCCGCGCCGTGGTGATCGTGTCGAGCGCAGTGTCGATCGCGTCCATCGCCGCACCCGCGTCACCGGCCGAGCCGATATCGAGGGTATCAACCGCCAACGTGGTAGCGGATACGTCGGACAGCGTCACGACCTGGGTCTGCGTCGAGGTCGTGCCGGTCTGCAGGGTCACATCGGCGTTGGTGCCGTCCAGCAGTGAAACGCCGTTGAAGGTCGTGCGGCTGGCGACTTCGTCGATCTGCGTGATCAGTTCGGCGAATTCCGCCTGCAGATTGTCCTTGTCGGCATCGCCCAGCGTGCCGTTGTTGGCCTGGACCGACAGTTCCTTCATGCGCTGCAGCATCGAAGTGATCTGCGACATGCCGCCTTCTGCGGTCTGGACCAGCGAAATACCGTCGCTGGCGTTACGCGATGCGGCGTTGAGACCGCGGATTTCCGAGGTCATGCGCGTTGCAACGGAGAGGCCGGCGGCATCGTCCTTGGCGGCGTTGATGCGCTTGCCGGTCGACAGACGCTCCATCGCCTGGGCGAGGCTGGCATTGGCCATGCGCGAGCTGTTGCCGGCGCGGATTGCACTTACGTTGGTGTTGATGACAGTCATTTGAATTCCCTTTCCCGCTTCATTTCCCTGACCCCCGGCTCAGTTCATGCGGCGGTCACGAAAGCTGTAACGGCGGGCGGGCCGCGGGCTTAAATCCCGGAGCTGATTTTTCTTGCGACGACCTGCCGACAGGTACCTGACGGTTTTCCGACGCTTAATGGAATCGCCCGCGCGCGTAGGGAGCGCATGTTTCCTGCGATTTCCAGTCCGGCCAAACTGGCACGCCATTTGCTTACTAATCACGCGGGGGCCGATTTTTGTTCGGCGGAAATCGCGGGGGACAGGTTCAACATGGCGATCATCGTCAGCGCGACTGCGGCAGACGCGTTGCCCACGCTTTCGGCGTGGCTCGCCGGCGCCGGCGTGGCGCACGGCGTGCACGCGGTTGCCGCCAATCCGCGCGGCGCCCGCCGCATCCTCCATGAAAGCGAAATGGCGATCGCCACCGTGCGCGATCTGATCGTCGGCACCACCGCGGGCGAGCCGGTGTTCACCCGCTCGGCGGGTGGCCAGCCCGATCATGTCGCCTTCGGTTTTGCCGACATGGCGTTCGGTCACGCGCTGATCGCCGAACTTGCCCGCCCCGCCGGAGATCCGGCGCTAGGCGAGCCCGCCACCCAGCGGCTCCATGCCATGGCCGTGCGCGTCGCGGCGAGCGATGCCACCGTCCTCGTCCTCGGCGATACCGGCACGGGCAAGGAAGGCCTGAGCCGGATGATCCATGCAAAGAGCGCGCGCGCCGAAGGCCCGTTCGTCGCGATCAACTGCGCGGCGCTGCCCGATACGATGCTGGAGGCGATGCTGTTCGGCCATGCCAAGGGCAGCTTCACCGGCGCCGCCGCCGCGTCCGACGGCCTGTTCCGCGCGGCCGAAGGCGGTACGCTGCTGCTCGACGAGATTGCCGAGCTGCCGCTGCCGCTCCAGGCCAAGCTGCTCCGCGCGCTGCAGGAGCGCGAAGTGCTTCCCGTCGGCGCGACCCAGCCGGTCGCGATCGACGTGCGCATCGTTGCCGCATGCAACCGCGATCTCGCCGCCGAGGTCGCCGCAGGCCGCTTCCGCGCCGATCTCTACTGGCGGCTGAACGTCGTCGCATTGGAACTCGCCCCGCTCGCCGATCGCCGCCAGGATGTGCGCGCCATCGCCGCGGCGATGCTGCTGCGCCATACCGCGAATGGCCAGACCTTCGCCTGGCCGACGACCGAGGCGCTTGCCGCGCTGATGGCGCATGACTGGCCGGGCAACGCCCGCGAGCTCGACAATGTCCTCCAGCGCGCGCTGCTGCTGCGCGACGGCGACCGTATCGAGGCCGATGATCTGGGCCTGACGCCCGCCGCCGCGCCCACGCCGATCCACGCCGCGCCCGCGCTCGCTACCACCGACGGTGCGGTCACGCCGCTGTTCGAGGCGCAGCGCTACTCCGCGCACGAAGCGATCCGTGCCGCACTGGAGGCAACCGGCGGTCACCGCGCCCGCGCCGCCGCCCGCCTGGGCATCAGCGAGCGCACGCTGCGCTACCGCCTCGCCGATCTGCGCGCGGCCTGAGGGGAGGGATAGATGAGCACGATAGACGCCAGCAGCATCCTCCAGATGCGCAGCCAGATCCTCCAGCAGAACGCCGCGCTCCAGCGCGTCGCGACTGCCCCGATCACGCCGCCCGCCGCACCCGGCGCGGCGCCGGTCGAACAGACCGGCTTCACTTCGGCGTTGAGGGATGCGCTGACGCAGGTGAACAGCCTGCAGGCCGCATCGTCGGAGGCGACCTCCTCCTACGAGCGCGGCGAGACCACCGATATCGCCGGCGTCATGCTGGCGCGCGAACAGGCCAGCCTGGGTTTCCAGACCACGCTGCAGGTCCGCAACAAACTCCTCTCGGCCTATCGGGATATCATGAGCATGCCGGTCTGATATGAGCGAACTCGTCACCATCCCCGCCCAGTCGCGCCTCACCATGGACAAGGTCCGCGGCCTCGCGTCGCAGCCCGCCGTCGCGCGCGCGCTTCCCATGCTCGGCCTGCTCGGCGTTGCCGGCGCGGCCGCGCTCGCCTGGTCGGTCATCTCCGCCCCGCCGCAGCGCGCGCTGTCCACCGGCATGGACGACAGCGAAAAAGGCGCCGTGGTCGATGCGCTCGCCTCGGCCGGCATCGCCAACAAGGTCGATCGCGATACCGGCGCGGTGACCGTCGGCGACGACGATTATTACCGCGCGCGGATGCTGCTCGCGCAGCAGGGCCTGCCCAAGGGCGCCGCCGACGGCGCGTCGATGATCGACGCGATGCCGATGGGCGCCAGCCGCGCGGTCGAGGATCAGCGTCTGCGCGCCGCGCGCGAACAGGATCTCGCCCGCACGATCGAGGCGATCGACGCGGTCAAGGCCGCGCGCGTCCACCTCGCCTTTGAAACCCCCAGCGTGTTCGTGCGCGATCGCTCCGCGCCCGCCGCCTCGGTGATGCTCAAGCTCGACAATGCCCGCCGCCTGGGCGATGCGCAGGTCGGCGCCATCGCGCATCTCGTCTCCTCCTCGGTGCCCGGGCTCGATCCGGCGCAGGTGTCGATCGTCGATCAGAATGGCCGGCTGCTGTCGCGCGGTGGAGAGAGCGATCCCGCCGCCGCCGCCTCCGATCGTCAGATCGAAGTGCAGGAGCGCGTCGAAAGCCGCTTCTCGCGCAACCTGGAATCGCTGCTGACGCCGATCGTCGGCGCGGGCAATTTCACCGCGGAGGTCAATGCCGATCTCGATTTCGCGCAGGTCAACGCCACGCGCGAGAATTTTCCGGCAGACCAGCGCGTCGTCGCCGCCGAACGCGGCGAGACGTCGAGCGAACCCAATTCGGCGAACGGCGCGGCCGGGGGCATCCCCGGCGCGCTCGCCAACCAGCCTCCACCGGCCTCGCAGCTGTCGGAGACCCCTACAACGCCCGACGCCGCGGCGCCGCCTGCCGGTACGACCCCCAATCGAAGCTCGGAGACCTATAACCGCACCTTCGCACTCGGGCGCGAGGTGTCCGTCACCCAGGGCGCGACCGGAACGGTCAAGCGCCTGACCGTCGCCGTCGCTTTGAAGGAAGGCACCGCCGGGCGCACGATGACGCCCAAGCGCCTCGCCGAGATCGAGAAGCTGGTGAAGGGCGCGATCGGCTTCGACGCCGCGCGCGGCGACACCGTCGCCGTCACGGTCCAGCCCTTTGTCGAGATGACCCCGGCCGAACCCGCCCCCTGGTATGAGGCATCGTGGGTCACCACGCTCGCCCGCGCGCTCTCCGGCGTCATCGTCGCATTGCTGCTGGTGTTCTTCATCGGCCGTCCGTTGCTCAAGCGGGCTCAGGCCGCTGCCAAGGCGCGTGCCGTCGAGGCTGGCGAGCGCCGCAAGGAGATCGGCAGCCAGATGGCCGGCGCGCTCGCGCAGCAGGCGCGTGGCGGCGATGGCAATGCGATCACGGTCGATATGATCGAAAGCGCGCCCAGCTATACCGCGCGCGCCGATCTGATCCGCGATTTCGTCCGCCAGGATCCGGCCCGCGCCGCGCTGGTCGTGCGCGATCTGCTGCGCGCCAGCCAGTCGGGCGAGGAGGCGCGGAATGCCTGATATCGCCGAACTGTTGCCCCAGGAGCGCGGCGCCCGTGCCGCGGCGATCCTGATGATGCTGCTCGAAGAGGCGGAGGCGGCCGACGTGCTCGGCCGGCTGGAGCCCGCCGAAGTAAAGCAGCTTGGCGCGTCGATGTACGAGATCGCCGACGTGTCCGAGGGCTCGGTCAATTCGGTGCTCGATCTGTTCGTGGCGCAGGCGCGCGAGCGGACGACGATCGGTTTCGAGGCGGATCAGCAGATTCGCGGCATGATGGAGCGTGCGCTCGGCACCGAGCGTGCGGACAAGGTGCTGGCGCGGGTGATGCCGCCGCAGCGTTTCGGTTCGATCGAGGCGCTCAAATGGATGGATGCGCGCTCGGTCGCGCAGCTGGTCGAACATGAGCATCCGCAGTTCGCCGCGCTGACGCTGGCGCATCTGGATCCCGCCGCCGCCGCCGCCGTCCTCGAACTGCTCGATGAAGGCCAGCAGGCGGAGATCGTCTACCGTATCGCCACGCTGCGCCCGGTCGGCGCGATGGCGATCGAATCGCTCGAGCAATTGCTGCTACGCCAGACCGGCGGGGCAGGGGGTGCGACCTCGCGCCGCGGTGGCCCGAGCGAGGCCGCGGCGATCATGAACAATACGCGCACGCCGGTGGAGCAGCGGGTCATCCGCACGCTCCAGAAGCTCGACAAGAATCTGGCGCGGACGATCGAGGACGAGATGTTCGTGTTCGAGAACCTGCTCGACCTCGACGACAAGAGCCTCGGCGCGGTGCTGCGCACGGTCGAGAGCGATCGCCTGGTGCTGGCGCTGAAGGGCGCAGACGACCGCATCCGCGATCGCTTCTTCGGCTGCATGTCGCAGCGTGCGGCGCAGTCGATCCAGGACGAACTGGCCGATCGCGGCCCGACCCGCATCTCCGACGTGCACGACGCGCAGAAGACCATTCTCGCCGCAGCGCGCCGCCTGGCCGACAGCGGAGAGATCATGCTTGGCGCGAAGGGCGACGATTATGTCTAGTCTGTGGTCCTCCGCCGAACGCGTCACGCCGGCCGCGATGGCCGCGGGTCCGCTCGCCGGTTTCGCGCCGTGGCGCGGCGGCGAGCCGGGCAGTGCCCCGATTCGGCTCGATCCGCGCGAAACCGGCTATCGCGAAGGCGTCGCCGAAGGCCGCGCCCAGGCGCTCGGCGAGTTCGAGGAGCAGCGCCTCGCCCTGGTGACGCTCGCCGAGAATCTCGTCTCCTGCCGCGCCGATCCGCCCGAGATGCTGGCTGCGGTGCTGGCGGAGGTCGTCGGCCGCCTGGTCGCCCAGATCGTCGGCGAGACCGAGGTCGACCACTCACTGGTGCGCGAGCGGGTCGATGCCGTCGCGCGCCTCGTCAGCGAACAGGCCGGCCCCGCCCGCCTGCGGCTGCACCCCGCCGATGCGGTGATGCTGACCGGCGCGGATGTCGACTACGAGATCGTCGCCGATCCCAGCCTGATCCCCGGCAGCGTGGCGTGCGAAACCGCCACCGGCTGGATCGAACATGGCCCCGAAGCGGGCATGGACCGGCTGCGCCAGGCGCTCGACCAACTGGCGGTGACGCGATGAGCCTCGCCACCCAGGCCGCCACGCTGCTCGACACGATCGATGTCACCGCGCTCGGCCCGCGCCGGGTCGGGCGGCTGGCGGCGTTCGACGGGCAGATGCTGGAGGTGACCGGCTTCGTCCAGCCGATCGGATCGACCGCGCGCGTGATCGACGCCCACGGCCAGCCGACCCTTGCCGAAGTCGTCGGCTTCCGCGGCGACCGCGCGATGCTGATGGGCTTCGAAGGCGACCGCGCACACCTGAACGGCGCGCGCGTCGAACCCGACGGTTTCGGCGGTTCGGTCGCGGTGGGTGACGGGCTGCTCGGCCGCGTCATCGATGCACTGGGCAATCCGCTCGATGGGCGCGGGCCGATTTCGTGCGCGGCGCGCTGGCCGCTTGCCGGACGCCCCGGCAACCCGCTCCACCGCACCCGCGTGACCAAGCAGTTCGACCTTGGCGTCCGCGCGGTCAATGCGCTGCTCACCGCCGGGCTGGGCCAGCGCATCGCGCTGATCGCCGGTTCGGGCGTGGGCAAGTCGGTATTGCTCGGCCAGATGATCGCGGGCGCCGAAGCCGATGTCACCGTGATCGGCCTGGTCGGCGAACGCAGCCGCGAAGTCACCGATTTCGTCGAAACCAAGCTGGCGGGCCGCCGCCGCGACAAGAGTATCGTCGTCGCCGTCCCTGCCGATCATCCCCCCGTTCTCCGCCTGCGCGCCGCGATGCGCGCGACGGCGATCGCCGAATATTACCGCGCGCAGGGGCTGAAGGTGCTGCTGCTGATCGACAGCCTCACCCGCGTCGCCCATGCGCAGCGCGAAATCGGGCTGTCGCTGGGCGAACCGCCGACGATGAAGGGCTATCCGCCTTCCGCGCTCGCGATGGTCCCGCGCCTCGTCGAACGCGCCGGCGCAGACGTGCGCACCGGCGGTGCGATCACCGCGGTTTATACCGTGCTCGCCGATGGCGACGACATGGACGATCCGATCGTCGACACCGCGCGCGCGATCGTCGATGGGCATATCGTGCTGGCGCGCAGCCTGGCCGAACAGGGCGTCTATCCCGCGATCGACATCGGCCGCTCGCTGAGCCGCGTGATGGCCGACGTGACCGACGACCAGCATCTCGCCGCCGCGCGCAATTTCCGCCGGCTATGGTCGGTGTTCGAGGAAAACCGAGATCTCATCATGATGGGCGCCTACAAGGCCGGCGCCGATCCCGCGATCGACGAAGCCATCGCCCGCCGTCAGGACCTGCTGGCCTATATCGGCCAGGGCCAGAAGCAGCGGGTCGATCTGGCCGAAGCCCGCGGTCGCCTCGTCGCGGAGTTCGGCGCATGAAGGCCGCCGTTCAGCGCCGCGAGCGGATCAGCCGCGCGCGCCAGGTCCAGCATCTGCAGGCGGCGGCGCAGGCTGCGCAGGCCGAAGGCCTTGTCGCGCATCTGACTGCGCAATCGAGCCAGATCGCCACGCTTTCCGCCAGCATGACGCCCGCGCCCGGCATCGCCGCCCGCGCCGTCACGCTGTCCAACGCCGGCGAGCTCGCGATGCGGTTGCGCGACGCGCATGTGCAGCTGTCGCGCGCGCTGACCGACGCGCAGGCCAAGGCGGCCGAGCGATCGGCCGAGCGTGTCGAGGCGCGCATCCGTGAGGAAAGCGCCCGTCAGCTGGTCGATCGCGCCCGCACCGCGCTGGAGGACATTTACGATCGCCGCATGGCCGCGCTCGCCACTCGCCGCCGCACGACGGAGCGGGGCGAATGATGCCGATCTCCGCGCTCCCCGCGCTGCCCATGCCGCTGCCGGTCCTGCCGGCCGCGCCGGTGGCGCTCGATTTCGCCGCGCTGCTGCAGGGCGGCCCGGTCGCCGCGCCCGCGCCGGAGCTGGCGCAAGACGAGCCTTCAGCACCCGTTGCGGCGCTTGATATCGAAGCGCCTGAAACGTCCGAAACGCTTGTGTCTGACGCCCAGCCGCTTCCCGCGCCGCCGCCCATTCTTGCGATGCTGCACACCCCGGCTCCGCCGGCACCCCCTGCGCCGTCCGCCGAGCGTGCACCGGCGGAAGCCGTTGCGGTGGTCAATCCCGCGCCAGGCGAACAAGCGCAGCGTTTTCAAGTCGATACACTGCCGTCCCAACCGGTGCCGATCGCTGCGCCACATCCCGAACAGGTGGCGGTCTCCGCGCCGCCGCCCGCGGCGCCACCTATCGCGACAAGGCCGACGGAGAATATTGTCTCGTCGGCGACAACCGTCGATCGGGCTCCCATATCCATGCCGGCCGTTCGCCAGAATGCCGCGCCGTCGCCGGCTTCCGTCGAATCGCACAGGCCCGCAGGGGCCGCGCGCGCTCCGGTTGTGGTGGTAATGCCGCCCACACCGCCCGTCCTCGTGGCAGAGCCGGCGGATATCGTGCTCGCCCCCGTGGCGCTTCCGATTCAGCCCGATGCCCCGCGCCCAGCGCGCGGTGCACCCGTGCTGCCTCCATTGTCGGCCCCCGCCCCCACAGCGGAACCGATTCCTCCCGCATCTCCCACGATGCGGGAGGTTCCTTCTTCACCGCCGCCGGTAGAGGCCCGGGCGCCGGTTGCTGACGCAGCCACGCCCGAGCCCCCGGCGGCACCCGATCAACCTGCGGCGCCGCTGCCGCAGCCGGTGGCGCTTGCGCCCGCCCAGCGCAGCGCCATGCCCGATGCGCTCCAGCCGCCGATCGACACGACCGATCCACGCTGGATCGAGCGGATGGCGCAGGAAATCGCCGACATCGCCGATGGTGACGGCCGCACCCGTTTCCGCCTCAATCCCGAGACGCTGGGATCGATGGAGGTCACCGTCCGCCACACCGCGGACGGCATTTCGGTGCGCTTCGAGGTCGATAGCGAATCCACCCGCACGCTCCTGGCCCATGCCGAACAGCGGCTGCAGGCCGAGGCGCGCGTCAACGGCCTGCGCATCGCCGATACCCAGGTCGATCTTGCCGATCACGGTCAGCGCGAGGGCCGCGAACGTCCCGCCGAACAGCCGTTGATCGCCATCCGCGCCGGCCAAACGGCCGATTCCACCCCATCAGCGGAGCGCACTCCCGCCTCCGCCCGCTACGCCTGAGGCATGCCATGAGTGACGACACCGAAACCTCCCCCAAGAAGAAGGGCAAGACGAAGCTGCTCCTGATCCTCTGCGGCGCGCTGATGCTCGCCGGCGGGGCTGCCGGGGGGGGCGTCTATTTCGGCCTGATCGGCGGCCATGCCACGGCCGCCGATGCCAAGCCCAAGCCGCACGCAATCGCCTATGTGCCGATCGAAACCAGCTTCACCGCCAATGTGCGGGACAGCGATGCGATCATGCAGCTGGCGATCGGTGTCTCCACCACCGGCGGCGAAGAGGCGGCGGCGGCGATCAAGACGCACGAACTGCCGATCCGGTCGGCGGTGCTGATGCAGCTCGCCGACAGCGAGGGCGATCCGCTGCTCCACGCGGAGGGCAAGAACCAGCTGCGCCGCAAGCTGACCAAGACGATCAACGCCGTTCTCGCCGAAAAGGCCGGAAAGGCGCGGATCGACGATGTCTATTTCACCAGCTTCCTGATCCAGTGACGATGGCCGCCGATCCCCTGCTCGACATTCCCGATGTGCAGAGCTTTTCGCTGGGCCGCGAAAAGGTGCAGTCGAACGCCTGGGGCGCGGGGATGGCGCGCATCGGCGAACGCTTCGCCCGGCGTCTGCGTGCGCTGATCGATCCGATGGTCGATGCGAAGTCGCAGGTCGTCGTCGGCGAGGTCGAGACCAAGCGCTGGGACGCATGGCGCGAAAACCTGCCCGCCTTCGCCAGCCTGGGCCTCTACCGCCTTCGCCCGATGAAGGGCGGAATGCTGATCGGCATCGATCCCGGCTTCGTCAGCGCGCTGCTGGAGACCGTCTATGGCGGCCCCGGCCGCGCGTGGAGCCGCCCGGTGATGGAGTTCACCCCCGCCGAGGAAAAGCTGCTCGCCAAGCTGCACGACGGGATGGTCGCCGGGCTGACCGAGGCGTGGTCCGAAGTCGCGCCGCTCCAGCCCGCCGCGGTGGGCCACGAAACCAACCCCGATTTCGCCAACGCCTTCCGCAACGATGAGCAGGTGCTGGTTCAGCACTTCACCCTCGCCGCCGGAGACATTCCGCCGACCGACATCGCCATCGTCTATTCGCTCGCGGCGATGCGTGCGGTCGAGGCGCAGTTGACCGCCAAGGTGCATGACGATGCCGGTCCGGCCGACGAACTGTGGCGCTTGCGCATGGCGTCCGCCCTGCAGGAGGTCCGCCTGCCGGTGCGCAGCGTCCTCGCCCGCCCGCAGCTGTCGGTATCCGAACTGATGGCGCTCAAGCCGGGCGACGTCATCCCCATCACCATTCCCGTGGCGATTCCGCTGCTCGTCGCCAACAAGCGCGTGGCGAGCGGGACCATCGGCGAAAAGAACGGCCTCGCCGCCATCCAGGTCACCTCCGTAGAAAGAGACCCGCAATGAACGATTTCTCCACCACGTCGCCGATCGGCGAAGGCGGCCGCCAGCGCGGCAGCCTGGGCCTGCTCTCGGATATCCCGCTGCGTCTTTCGGTCGAGGTCGGCAACACCTCGCTGCGCCTTGCCGAGCTGCTCGAACTCGCTGAAGGCAGCGTCGTCGAGCTCGATCGCCAGGCGGACGAGCTGTTGGATATTATGGTTAATGGCACGCTCGTCGCGCGCGGCGAGGTCGTCACGGTCAATGGCCGCTACGGCGTCCGCGTGGTCGATGTCGTCGGCGCCGAAGACCGGCTGGCGGGGCTGGAACGCCGCAAATGATGACCGCCTATATCCTGCGCCTGCTGATCCTGCTGCCGCTCGTCGCGGGGCTGGCCTGGGGCGCGCTGTATCTGTGGAAGCGGATGGGCGGCGGTTTCCTGCCGCAGACGCGCGCCAAGCGCCTGCGCGTGGTCGATGCCGTGCCGCTGGGCACCGCCGGCCGCCTCGCGCTGGTCGAATTCGACGATCGCGCGCTGCTGCTGTCGGTCAGTCGCTCGGGCGTGACGCTGATCGCGGAGGGCAAGGCTGGCGAAGTGGTGGAGGCAAACTCCAGTGACGCTTGACCCTCTCTCCCCGTTTGGGCTGAGCTTGTCGAAGCCCTGTTCTTCTTTGCCCCGCGCCCGCGAAGGGCAGGACGGGGCTTCGACAAGCTCAGCCCAAACGGGGTTGGGTTGGTGGGCGATCATCGGTGTCGCGATGCTGACCGCTTTGCTGTTCGCCGATCCCGCCTTTGCCACGCCGCCCGGCGGTGCGCTCGATCGCGCGGTGAACACGCTGGCCTCGGACGGCCGACCGCTGTCGCTGAGCCTGCAGATCCTCGTCCTGATGAGCCTGTTGACGGTGCTGCCGTCGCTCGTCCTGATGATGACCAGCTTCACCCGCATCATCATCGTGCTGTCGATCCTGCGCCAGGCGCTGGGGCTGCAGCAGACTCCGCCCAACCAGGTGCTGGTCGGCCTCGCGCTGTTCCTCTCGCTGTTCGTCATGCGGCCGGCGATCGAGCAGATCAGCGCCACCGCCTACACGCCCTACGGCCAGGGCCAGATCACCATCGAGGAAGCGGTGTCGCGTTCGGGCACCGTGCTCCACGGCTTCATGGTCCGCCAGACGCGCGAGACCGATATCAAGCTGTTCGCCGATCTCGCCGAGGCGCCGCCCTTCGCGCGGCCGCAGGATATTCCCTTCACCATCCTGCTGCCCGCCTTCGTCACCTCCGAACTCAAGACCGCGTTCCAGATCGGCTTCCTCATATTCCTGCCCTTCCTGATCATCGATCTGGTGGTGGCGGCGACGCTGATGGCGCTGGGCATGATGATGCTGTCGCCAACGATCATATCGATGCCGTTCAAGCTGCTGCTGTTCGTGCTGGTCGATGGCTGGGCGCTGACGATGGGCAGCCTCGCCGCTTCGTTCGGGGGCGGATAGTGAACGAGGCCGATTATTTCATCGGCGTCGCGCAGCAGGCTTTGTGGGTGCTGGCGCTCGCCAGCGCGCCGATCCTGATCCCGGCGCTGATCGTCGGGCTCGTCATCGGCATGGTCCAGGCGGCGACCTCGATCAACGAACAGACGCTGTCGTTCGTACCGAAGCTGATCGTCGTCGCGGTCACGCTGGCCTTGTTCGGCGGCGCGATACTGATCCTGCTCGCCGATTTCACCCGCGAGATATTCGCCCGGATTCCGGACCTGATGCGGTGATACCCGAAGGGTTTGCGGGGGTGGAGGCGCAGCTGTGGCTGTGGCTGGTGGCGATGATCCGCCCCGGCGCTGCCTTCATCGCCGCGCCCGTGTTCGGCAATTCGAGCGTGCCGGTGCAGCTGCGGCTGGTCATCGCGCTCGCGCTGGGCATCGCGGCGACCGCGGTGGTGCCGATCCCGATGCCCGAGAACGGCATCGCCAGCGTCGCGGGCATCGGTCTCGTCTTCGGCGAGGTGCTGGCGGGGCTGGCGCTGGGCTTTGCCGTCCAGATCGGCTTTTCGGCGGCGATGGTCGCGGGCGAGACGATCGGCAACGCGATGGGGCTGGGCTTCGCCGCCATGGTCGATCCCGCCTCGGGCGCGCCTTCATCGGCGATCAGCCAGTTCCTGTCGCTGCTCGCCACCTTCCTGTTCCTCGCCATCGGCGGGCATCTCGCGCTCGCCGGGATCATCGTCGACAGCTACAAGGCGCTGCCGCCGGGCGGCGGGCTGATGGGCGCGGAGGCGCTCGAGGGGCTGGTATTGTTCGGCGGGCATGTCTTTGCCGCCGGGCTTGTCATCGCGCTTCCCGTCGGTTTCGCGCTGATTCTGGTCCAGATCGTCATGGGCATGCTCGCGCGTTCGGCGCCGTCGCTCAACCTGTTCGCGGTCGGCCTGCCCGCGACCCTGCTCGCGGGCCTGGTGCTGATGGCCATCGCCACCCCGGTAATGGGCGACGCGCTGATCGCCTCGCTCACCGCCGGGCTCGAAGCGGCACGGGACTTGCTACGTTAGCGCTATGGCCGAACAGCCCGATCAGGACCAGAAAACAGAAGCCCCAACCCAGAAGCGCGTCCGCGACGCGCGGGAGAAAGGCGATGTCCTTCAGTCGCGCGACCTGGGCGGGGCGCTGGTCGTGCTCGCCGGCGCGGCGTGGTTCGCCGTCGCCGGCGCCTGGGCGATGGGTTCGCTGGGGGACATGGTATCCGATGCATTGAGCTTCGGCCCCGGCGATATCGGCGATTTCCAGCCGGGCGCGCGCGCGCTGACGCTGATCGCGGCGATCCTGCTGCCGCTCGGATCGCTGCTCGCGCTGACCTTCGCCGCCGCGATCCTTGCGCCCGCCTTGCTCGGTTCGCTCGGCTTCCGTTCGGGCGCGATGGCGTTCAAGGCGGACAAGCTCAATCCGCTCTCGGGCATCAAGCGCATCTTCGGGATGCAGGGCATCGTCGAGCTGTTCAAGAGCATGGCCAAGGTCATCGTCCTCGGCGCGATCGGCTATCTCGTGATCGAGGCCAACCGGCTGACGATCTTCGGCCTCGCCAAAACCGATCCGCGCGCCGCCATCCGCGATATCGGCGCGATCTTCGCGCAGGTCGTGCTGGCGATGGCGGGCGGGCTGCTGCTGATCGCGCTGGCCGATGTGCCGCTGCAATGGGTCCAGCGCGCGCGCAAGCTGCGCATGTCCAAGCAAGAGATCAAGGAAGAGCACAAACAGACCGAAGGCTCGCCGGAGATCAAGGCCGCGCTGCGCCGCCGTCAATATGAAATGTCGCGCACCCAGACCCGGGGAGCCATTGCGGAGGCGACGGTGGTGCTGGTCAACCCGACCCACTTCGCGGTCGCGCTGCGCTACCGCCCCGGCACCGATATCGCGCCGGTCGTCGTCGCGCGCGGGCGCGGGGTGCTGGCGCAGGCGATCCGCGATCTGGCGGCGGAGGGAGAGGTGCCCGTGCTGAGCTATCCGCTGCTCGCGCGCGCAATCTATTTCACCACGCGCACCGGCGATATCGTGCGGGACGATCTGTTCGTCGCGGTCGCGTCCGTGCTCGCCTTCGTGTTCAATCTCGACGCCGCGCTCGCCGCGGGGCGCAGCCAGCCCGATGTCGATGTGCCGGGCGGCGCGCGGTTCGACGAGGACGGCCGCCCGATCGCTTAATCAGCCGCCCGCGCTGCCGTTATCCCTGATGGACAGTGGGGACGGCACGATGGCTTCGATTTCAAACGCACTCGGTATCGGTTCGGGGCTCGATATCGCCGCATTGGTGGCCGATCTCGCCAACGCGTCGCGGGCGCCGCGCGAAGCCGCCATCGCCAAGCGCGAAGCGGCCAACACCGCGCAGGTCTCCACCCTCGCCAGCCTCAAGAACGCACTCGACAGCTTCGCCACCAGCCTGGAGACGCTGTCGAGCGGCGGATCGCTTTCGACCCAGCCGATCATATCCGATAGCAGCGTGCTCGGCGCCTCCGCCGCCCGCGGCGCATCGCTCGAGGGCTTTTCCGGGCAGGTCGAGGTCGTCCGCCTCGCCACTGCGCAATCGATGGTCTCGGGCGGCATCGCCGATGCCGGCGCGCCGATCGGCCAGGGCGATCTGACCCTGACCATCGGCGGCGTGGCGCACACCATCACCATCGGCGCGGCCAATGACAGCCTCTCCGGCCTCGCCGCCGCGATCAACGCCGCGGACAAGGGCGTCACCGCGACCATCCTGCGCGATGGCGGCATGTCGAAACTGGTGCTGCGCGGTCCGTCGGGATCGGCCGGGGCCTTCTCGCTCTCGGGCGGCCCGGCGCTGACCCAGGTGCAGGCGGCGGGCGACGCCGAACTGACCATCGACGGCGTCGGCATCACCCGCGCGTCCAACCGCATCGACGATCTGTTCGCCGGCGTCGCGATCGATCTGAAGAAGACCGGCACGGTCACGCTCTCGACCGAACGCCCGACCGCCTCGCTCAAACAAGCGGTCTATGATTTCGCGGCCGCCTATAACCAACTGGAAGCCGCGCTGGACGATGCCGGCGCGAGCGGCCTTGAAGGCGCCCCCGGTCCCCTGCGCGGCAGCGTCGCCCTGCGCGACATGCGCGCCCAGCTGGCCGCGTTGGTCGCGACCAGGCTCTCCGCCGGCGCCGGCCCGCAATCGCTCGGCGAGATCGGCGTGAAGACCGGGCGTGACGGATCGCTCACCGTCGATGCGACCGCGCTCGACGCGGCGATCGCGAGCAACCCCGGCGCAGTGGAGCGGCTGTTCAGCCCGGCCATCGCGGTCGACAGTTCGCTGGTCCGCATCACCAGCGTCGCGGGCGCGGTGAAGCCCGGCAGCTACGTCCTCACCGATCTCGTCCCCGCATCGGGCAACACGCCGGCCAGCGGCAAGATCAATGGCGTCCCCGCGACCGCCAACGGGTCGATCCTGTCGATCGCCACCGGCCCCGCGGCGGGTCTGTCGTTCGAGGTGCTCGGCAGCGTCGCCAGCGCCGCCGTCACCGTCGATACCGGTCTGGCCGGGGCGATGGCCTCGATCCGCGATCTGCTCAATGCGGAGAAGGGCAGCTTCACCACCGCCAACGAACGCCTGACCGCCGAAGCCAAGAGCCTGGCCAAGGAGCGCGACAAGATGGAGCTGACGGCAGACGCCTATGAGGCGCGGCTGAAGGCCAGCTTCGCCGCGATGGAGACGCGCGTCACCGCGCTGAAGGCGACCCAGGCGTATCTGCAGCAGCAGATCGATATCTGGACCAACGCGGACGATTGATGGGACCATGTACATCGCCCCCGACCGCCCCGACGCGGCAAGCCTGTACGGCCGAATCGAACTCGCCGGCCGCGTGGAGAACGCCAACCCGCACGCGCTGGTGCTGGTGTTGTTCGACGAACTGGAAGTCGCGATGCTCCGCGTACGCCGTGCGATCGAGCAGGGCCGCGAGCCGACGACGCTGCCGCGCGCGATGGACATCGTCCAGGCGCTCAGGATGAGCATCGATCATCAGCGCGGCGGCGACCTCGCCGCGTCGCTGTCGGCGGTGTACGAAGAGGCTTTGGGCCATCTGGTCCTGGGGATGCAGCGGCGATCCGTCGCCCGCATCGCCCATGCCGAATCGATGATCCACGAGATTGCCGACGCGTGGCGGCAGATCGGCTAGCCCGGCTTGCGCAGGCCGTATTTGTTCATCTTTTCGATCAGCGTGGTGCGTTGAAGCGAAAGCAGCCGCGCGGCGTCGGCGACCACGCCGTTCGCCTGATCCAGCGCACGGCGAATATGGTCATGCTCGACCTCGGCGACGATCGACTTGAGATCGATCGGCTCGCTCGCTTCCGTCAATCCCGCGGGAATCGGAAGAGGGACGGGCGCGGCGATCGGCAGATCGATGGGCGCTGGTGCGGCGATGGTCTGTGGGGGGGCGGCCGTTGACGTGGGGCTGATCGCTTCCCACAGCGCCTGCTGTTCGATCCTGCGGCGCGGCATGCCGCGGTGGATCAGCGCGTCGATTTCCGCTGCGCCCACCGTCTTGCCCGCGTGCAGGATGCAGCCGCGCTCGACGAAATTCTTGAGTTCGCGGACATTGCCCGGCCAGTGATGCGCCATCATCTGGGCGACCGCCTCCGGTGTCGGCCGGAATGCGCGCGTGGGCGGCACCAGCGTGTCGAGGAAATAGGCCAGCAGCTGCGGCACATCCTCGATCCGCTCGGCGAGCGAAGGCACGTGGATCGGGAATACCGCGAGCCGGTAGAACAGATCCTCGCGGAAGCTCTGCTGGCGGATCGCGCTGTCGATGTCGCGGTGGGTGGCCGATATGATGCGTGTGTCGATCGGGATGGGTGCACGGGATCCGACCCGCGTCACCGTGCGCTCCTCCAGAACGCGCAGCAGCTTGACCTGCATCATGCCGGGCATGTCGCCGATCTCGTCGAGGAACAGCGTGCCGCCCGTGGTGCTTTCGAACCGGCCCTTCACCTGCGCCACGGCGCCGGTGAACGATCCGCGTTCATGGCCGAACAGTTCGGATTCGAGCAGATCGGAAGGCACCGCGCCGCAGTTCATCGCCGAGAAGGGGCGCGCCGAACGGCGGCTCTCGTCGTGGATTGCGCGCGCCACCAGTTCCTTGCCGCTGCCCGAAGGCCCGGTGACCAGCACCGTCGCGTCGGTGGGCGCAACCATGGCGATCAGCGCCCGCACCTCGCGCATCAACGCGCTATCGCCGACCAGTTCGGACGAACCGAGGCTGTCGGCGACGATCTCAAGGCGCGCGGGAGCGGGTCCCGTCATCGGCCAGGAACCGGATGAACGGAGGCGCAATGGTGTAGGAGGTTACAGATCATCGCGCGGGTATGTTCCGATGCCTTGGTGAGCGACTTTGGGCAAATTCGATAGCTTGAGAACGGTCAACCGGTTCCATATGGAATGATCCTTAACCATTCAATAATGGATAAATATCTTCCGATATCACAATGTTTTGCGCCACAGCGCCGTCAGCTGTTCGATATCCGTGATCGCGCGGGGGGTCGCGCGCAGCAGGGTGCGGCGCTTGTCCGCCGGGTCCGGCCGCTTGCTGACATAGCCGTCATTTTCCATTGCCGTGATGCACCGCAGCGCGGTCGAGGTGGGTGCGCCCGATATCGCCACCGCGTCGGACACGGCCACCTGTCTTTGTTCGCGATCGGATACATAAAGGTCCAGCAGGATGGTCAGCGCCGGGCTGTCGAAATAACTCGGCGGCAAGAAACGCCGGCGGCCGGTGCGGATGGTCAGCAGGCGTTTGGCATAGTCCACCGTATCGCCCGTCGCGCGCTTCGGCGTCTCCGCGGGCTCGGCCGTCGCATCGCGCCTCCGCAGCACATCCAGCAATTCGCTGAGCGTTTGCTTGATCTCGATCAAGTCGGACTCGTTGAAGCGTCCTTCATCGTGATGATAGTTCATGGGTGAGACCGCGACCTGTTGCTGGTCGGCGAACTCAGCCTGCGCCAATCGCAAAGCTCGTCCGCCGACGATTATGACGGCCCCCACCGTGGCCGAAAATCGGCCGGTCGGAAGGCTAGCGCGGCCTTCAACACCTGTCCATCAGCTAAATAATACAGATGGGATATACTGAGGAATAGGGCCCGGCGACCGCCTTCAGACGGCATGGTTTGCCCGCATGCCCGGTTCGTTGCTAGCACGCACCGGTGCGGCTCCGCGTCCCTGGGGTCATAAGGAGTAGATTATGGCGGGCGTTAGACTGCAGACGATCGACAAGGCGTTCGGCGACGCCCGCATATTGTCGGGAATCGATCTGGATATCGCTGACGGCGAATTCGTCGTGTTCGTCGGGCCGTCCGGATGCGGCAAATCCACGCTGCTGCGGATCATCGCGGGGCTGGAGGAGCCGAGCGCGGGCGATGTGCTGATCGGCGACGAGCGCGTCAACGATCGCTCTCCGGCGGATCGCGGTATCGCGATGGTGTTCCAGTCCTATGCGCTCTACCCGCAGATGAGCGTGGCGGAGAATATGGGCTTTGCCCTGAAGCTCGCCGGGGTCGCCAAGGTAGAGATCGCCGAGGCCGTGCGCGCCGCGGCGGAGACCTTGGGCATCACCCCGTTGCTCGACCGCAAGCCACGCGCGCTGTCCGGCGGGCAGCGCCAGCGCGTGGCGATCGGCCGCGCCATCGTCCGGCAGCCGCGCGTGTTCCTGTTCGATGAACCGCTGTCCAACCTCGATGCGTCGCTGCGCGTGCGGATGCGCTACGAATTCGCGCATCTGCACAAGGTGCTGGGCACCACCATGATCTATGTGACGCACGATCAGATCGAGGCGATGACGCTCGCCGACCGGATCGTCGTGCTGAACGGCGGGGGGATCGAGCAGGTCGGCGCGCCGATGGAGCTGTACGAGCATCCGGCGACCGCGTTCGTCGCTGGCTTTATCGGATCGCCGCGGATGAACATGCTGGCGGGCAGGCTGATATCGGCAGGCGCCGAACGCGCCGAGGTGGAGCTTGCGGGCGGCCAGCGGTTGACCGCTGCCGTCGATGCGCGGGCGGCGCAGCCTGGCGATAGCGTCACCGTCGGGCTGCGGCCGGAACATGTCCGCCGCGATGAGGCGGCCAACCGCCTGACCGGCGCGGTGCGCTTCGTCGAGACGCTCGGCGGCAGCGCATTCGCCTATCTCGATCTCCCCGGGCAGGAGGACGCGCTGACCTGCCAGATCGAGGGCGCGGTCGATCCGGCGGCCACATCGCTGGAGCTGGGCGTGCCGGCCGAGCGGCTCCATCTTTTCGCGGCGGACGGCACCGCGTTCTCCCGTACAACCAAGGTCACCAGCGCCGCAGCCTGATACCGCCCAAACATTTTGCTTGCCCGTCACTGAAACCGGTTACATAGAATGCATGGAAACGGTTACAGTGCCCGAGAGCGCTGGCCAGACGAGGGATGCGAGGGCTTATGGCGGCCGCCACTACGATACGCGATGTTGCACGCGCCGCCGGGGTTTCGGTGGCGTCCGCCTCGCGCGCGCTGAACGGCCATCGCAACGTTGCCGATGCGATGCGCGCCCGCGTGAAGGAAGCCGCCCGCGCGCTCGATTATGTCCCGCACCTTGGCGCGCGCAGCCTGTCGACCCGCCAGACCGGCACGATCGGCGTCGTGCTGCCCGATCTGTTCGGTGAATTCTTTTCCGAAATGATCCGCGGGATCGATTCGGCGGCACACCGGCAGGGGCTGCAACTGCTGCTGTCCAACATGCACGGCGATGCGCGCGAAACCGAAGTCGCGCTACGCGCGATGCGTGGCCGGGTCGATGGCCTGATCGTCATGTCGCCCAATGTCGGCCCCGACTTCCTTGCCAGGCACCTGCCGGAGGCGTTGCCGGCGGTGGTGGTCAACGGCGGCGCGGAGGGGCGCAGCTGCATCGCGGTGGACAGCTATGCCGGCGCGCGTGCGGCGGTGGCGCATCTGGTCGAGCGCGGCGCGCGCAAGCTGGCGCATATCGCCGGCCCGGCCGACAATGCCGATGCGCAGGAACGGCTCCGCGGCTTTCGCGACGGCGCCGCCGATCTGCTCGGCGATGATGATCCGATCATCTTCCAGGGTGATTTCCAGGACGAATCCGGCCGCGCGGCGGGCACCGCGCTGGTCGAGCGCCGCCGCGGCGTGGACGGCATATTCGCCGGCAACGACATGATGGCGGTTGGCTGCCTCGATGCGCTGGCCGACGCCGGGGTGGCCGTACCCGGCGAGATGATGATGGTCGGCTTCGACGACGTGCCGATCGCGCGCTACGCCCGCCCCGCGCTTACCACCATGCGCGTCGCGATCGCCGATATCGGCCGCCGCGCTTTCGAACGGCTGCAGGCGTCGATCGAGGCGCCGGGGCAACCGCCGGAACCCACCGAGCGGGTGATCCCCGAACTTATCCTGCGCGCATCGACCGACCGCGCAATCACATCAGACCGGCCCAGCCGGACACAAGGGAGGACACCATGACCCGCTTTCTGACGATCGGACTGCGCGCCGCGCTTTCCGCCGGCACCATTTTGGCGACGGCGGCGGTGGTCGCCACGCCGGCCGCCGCACAGACCACTACCGGGCAGGTGCGCGGCCAGGTGACCGACGCCGCGGGCGCGCCCGCGGCCGGCGCGCAGGTGGTGGCGGTGAATACCGGCACCAACCAGACGTTTCGCTCCACGACCAACGCCAATGGGCAATACGGCCTGAACGGCCTGCGTCCCGGCCCCTACCGTGTGACGATCACCGGGGCAGACGGACAGGTGTTCGAGCAGGTGGTGACGGTGGCGATCGGCCAGTCCGCGTCGCTCAACGCCACGCTGGGCGCTGCTCCGGCTGCGGGCGAAGAGACGGTTGCGACGGGCGACGACATCGTCGTCACCGGTAGCCGCCTGACCGAAACGCGGACCAGCGAGGTCGCCACCAACATTAGTCAGGCGCAAATTCGTACATTGCCGCAGACCGATCGGAATTTCCTGTCCTTCGCGGCGCTGGCGCCGGGCGTGCGGTACAATGACAGCGAGACCAACAAGGGCTTTCAGTCCGGCGCGTCGACCGCCAGCCAGGTCAACGTGTTCGTCGATGGCGTAAGCCTGAAGAACAAGCTGCGCGAAGGCGGCGTCGCCGGCCAGCAGAACAGCCGCGGCAACCCGTTCGGGCAGCTCGCCGTGCAGGAATTCCGCGTGCTGACGCAGAATTACAAGGCCGAGTATGAGCAGGCGGGGTCCGCGATCATCACCTCGGTCACCAAGTCGGGGACCAACGAATTCCATGGTGAGGCGTTCGGCCAATATACCGACAGATCCCTGACCGAGCTGGGTTTCCTCGACGAGCGGGCCGGACGGCCAAAGCCGGAATTCGAGCGCAAGCAATATGGCGTGTCGCTGGGCGGGCCGATCATCAAGGATCGGCTGTTCTTCTTCGCCGCCTATGAGGGCAATGACCAGAACCGCGCGTTGATCGTGGATTCGACCGGCAGCGACGTCGCGGTCCAGGAGTTCGAGGCGCTGTCCGGCCGGCAGCTGTCCGATTTCGAAGGGTCGTTCGTCAGCCCGTTCCGTGGCGATTTCTATTTCGGCAAGCTGACGCTGACCCCCGATGACCGCCAGGTGTTCGATCTGTCGTTCAGCCGCCGCGAAGAGACCGACATCCAGAATTTCGGCGGAAACGTCAGCTACGAAAATGCCGAAAACAAGATCAACGTCGTCGATACCTATCTGTTCAAATGGACCTATAACGGCGATGATTTCATCAACGAATTCAGCGCCAATTATCTGAACTACGTATTCAATCCCACATCGCTGAACCCCGACCTGCCGACCTTCGACTATGCCGGGGTCATGGTGTTCGGCGGCAAGGATTCGACGCGGCGCGAACTCCAGCAGGGCTATACGCTCCGCAACGATCTGACCTGGACCGGCATCGACAATCATACGTTCAAGGGCGGCGTGCGGATCGAGGTGACCGACATCGAATTCAACAACAATGCCTATATCCAGCCCCGCTACACCTTCAACCGCGCGGACGATGCTGGAACGCCTGGCGATCCGAGCGACGATCTGACCTTCGCCTTCCCGTCGGAAGCGCGGCTGGGCCTTGGTTCGGGCCGCGTCGCGGGCTCCAACACCCAGATCGGCCTGTATCTGCAGGACGACTGGGACGTCACGGAACGGCTGCAGCTCAATCTGGGCGTTCGCTGGGACTATGAAACCAACGCCAAGAACAACGACTTCGTGACGCCCGCGAACGCCGCCGCGGCGCTGCGCGCGCTTCCGACAACCGATTATTTTAACCCGGAAAACTACATCTCGACCGGTAACAACCGGAAGCCGTTTGCCGGCGCCATCGCGCCGCGCCTCGGCTTTTCGTGGGACATCTTCGACAATCAATCGACCGTGATCTTCGGCGGCGTCGGGCGCTATTACGACCGCAACAATTTCAACAACACGGTCGATGAACTGTCGCGCACGATCAATCCGGTGGGCGTCTTCCGCTTTTCGCCCAATGGCGACCCGCGCCGCGGTCTGCCGACCGTCGAGTGGGATCCGTCCTATCTGACGCGCGATGGGCTGCTGACGTTGCTCGAGACGCAACCGGAAACCGGTCTGCCCGAATTACTGGTGACGAAGAATGATTCGAAGCCGCCGGTGAACGATCAGGTGTCGCTCGGCGTGCGTCAGAAGGTCGGGCCGTTCCAGGCATCGCTGTCCGCGTCGTATCAGCGCGGGCGCAACGGCTATACCTATCTGTTCGGCACGCGCCAGAACGGCGGCGTCGGCCCGTGCTGCGATCAGGATCTTCTCGCGACGGTTCGCAGCCTCGGTTACTCGAATGTGCTGATCGGTTTCGACGGGCTCGATACGCGCTACAAGGCGCTCTATTTCACCCTCGACAAGAACTACACCGAGGCCTCGGGTTGGGGTCTCAACATCGCCTACACGCTTGGCAAGGCGGAGAAGAACGGCGGCGATCTGTTCAGCCTCGATGAAATCGTGCCCGACGATTATGGCTGGCGCCCCAATGTGGGTGACGAACGCCATCGCCTGGTCATTTCGGGCATCGTCGATCTGCCGCTCGGCTTCCAGTTCTCGACGCTCACCACCCTGGGCAGCGGCCAGGCGTACAACGTCGTCGATACCACCGCGGGCACCGAGCCTGGCCAGCGCGTCTTCACCGTCGGCTATCCGGACAAGAACTGCATCGGCGGCGTGTTCGCCTTCTGCGAGGTCAACCTGACGCTGGCGAACAAGATCAAGCCGTTCGGCAACGATCATGAAATCGAGCTGGCGGTCGATCTGCTGAACGCTTTCAACAACAAGAATTTCTCCGGCTTTGACGAAGGCGTCAATAACAGCATCAACCCCGACACGGGCGAAGTGCGCGATCCGCTCGATCCGCCGATCATCGGCAACAACCTGCTCACCTTCCCGCGCCGCATCCAGTTCCGCGTCGGATATCGGTTCTAATCGTCTTTCCTCTTCCGGGTCGCGTGCGCAAAAGGGGGCGCGCGGCCCGGATTTCTTGTATGCGTCATCTGACCCCGGAGATTGCCATGTTCACCCGCCGCCGCATGATCGGCCATTCCGCGCTTGGTCTTGCCGGGGTTGCGGCCGCCGGATGCGCGCCCTTGCCGCGCGGAGCGGCTGCCCCCGGTTCGACCGCGCTGGTCGATGATCTCCAGCGCCGCACCTTCCAGTTCTTCTGGGATACGACCGATCCGGAGACCGGTCTGGCCCCCGATCGCTGGCCGACGAAGAGCTTCGCCAGCATCGCGGCGGTCGGCTTTGCGCTGACCGCATACGGTGTCGGCGTGTCGCGCGGCTGGGTGACCCGGGCAGAGGCGCGGACGCGGACGCGCGCGTGCCTGGAATTCTTCGCCGCCGCCCCGCAGGGTCCCGCCGCGCGCGGGATGACCGGGCACAAGGGCTTCTTCTATCATTTCCTCGATATGGAGCGGGGCCAGCGGTTCGACCGGACCGAGCTTTCGACCATCGACACCGCGCTGCTGCTGGGCGGGGTGCTGTTCGCGCAGGGCTTTTTCGACGGCGACGATGCCGATGAGAAACGCATCCGCGCGCTGGCCGACCAGATCTATGCCGCGGTCGACTGGACCTGGATCCGCCCGCGCGCGCCGTTCATCTCGATGGGCTGGCATCCGGAGACGGGCTTCATCCCGAGCGACTGGGACATCTATAACGAGGCGCTGCTGCTCCATATCCTTGCGCTGGGATCGCCGACGCATGCCGTCGAGCCCGGATACTGGCCGGCGCAGACGGCCCGGTTCGAGCCGAGCTGGGGTACGCATTGGGGGCAGGAACATCTGCATTTCGCGCCGATGTTCGGCCATCAGTACAGCCATATGTGGATCGATTTCCGCGGTATCGCCGAACCCTATATCGCATCCAAGGGCATCGATTATTTCGAGAATTCCCGCCGCGCGACGCTGGCGCAGAAGGCCTATGCCGACGCCAATCCCAAGAAGCTGGCGGGCTATGGGGGTGACATCTGGGGGCTGACGGCGTGCGACGGGCCGGGGGACTTCACCCGCTCGATCGACGGCGTCCAGCGCGAGTTCCACAGCTATTCCGCGCGCGGCCCCGGCGAACGCGACGACGGCACCATCGCGCCCACCGCCGCCGCCGGATCGATCGCCTTCGCGCCCGAGATCGTCGTGCCTGCGATCGATGCGATGCATGCGCGCTATGGGCAGGGCATCTGGGGCAAATATGGCTTCTGGGATTCGTTCAACCCAACGCTGACCGTCGCGCCCGAACGGTTGCAGCACGGCAGGATCGTGCCCGGTATCGGCTGGGTCGATGGCGATCATCTCGGCATCGACCAGGGGCCGATCGTGCTGGGGATCGAGAATTGGAAGACCGGCCTGGTCTGGCAGGTGATGCGCAAAAGCCCGCATATCGTGCGCGGGTTGAAGCGTGCGGGCTTCAGCGGCGGGTGGCTCGACGCGGCGTGAGCCCTGATCGCCTCTCGCGGCGGCAGGCGCTGGCGGGGGCGATCGCCCTCCCGGCGCTCGCCGCCTGCGGACGGACGGATGCGGCCGGGACGCTGCGCTTCTGGGCGATGGGCAACGAGGCGGCGCATGTGCCCTCGCTGCTGCCGGCGTTCGAGCGGGCATCCGGTGCTGCGGTGCGCATCCAGGCGCTGCCCTGGACCGCGGCGCACGAGAAACTGCTGACCGGGTTCGCCGGGGATTCGCTGCCCGACGTCAGCCAGATCGGCAATTCGTGGCTGGCCGAGCTGGCCGCGATCGGCGCGATCGAGCCGCTGCCCGCAGCGCAGGCGCAGCTTGTCACCGACCAGTTCCCCGCGGTGCTCGATACCAACCGCATCGGCGGGCAGGTGTACGGCGTGCCCTGGTATGTCGATACCCGGCTGCAATTCTATCGCACCGATGTGCTGGCGCGTGCGGGCCATGATGCACCGCCCGAGACATGGGATGCGTGGAAGGCGATGCTCCACGCGGTCAAACGGCAGGCGGGGGCGGGGGACTTCGCGGTGCTGCTGCCGATCAACGAGTTCGAGCAGCTGTTGACCTTCGCGCTACAGCAGCCCGAACCGCTGCTGCGCGACAATGGCGCGCGCGGGAACTTCCGCAGCGCCGGATTCAGGGCAGCGCTCGCCTTCTACAAATCGCTGTTCGATGAGAAGCTGGCTCCGCTCGCCTCCGCCACCCAGATCAGCAATGTGTGGAACGAGTTCGCCAAGGGGTTCTTCTCGGTCTATCTCTCCGGGCCGTGGACCGTCGGCGACATGAAATCGCGGCTCCCCGCCGATTTCCAGAGCAAATGGGCGACCGCATCGATGCCTGGGCCGAACGGGCCGGGCGCTTCGGCACCGGGTGGATCGAGCCTGGTCGTGTTCAAGGGCGCGCGCGATCCCGCCGCCGCCTGGGGGCTGGTGCGCTATCTCAGCGATCCCGCCGTGCAGACGAAATTCAACGCGATCTCGGGCGATCTGCCCGCGCGGCCTTCCGCCTGGGTGAGCGCGGGCTTGCGCGACGACCGGCTGATGCGCCCCTTCGGCGAGCAGCTGGAACGCGCCAAGGCGGTGCCCAAGGTGCCCGAATGGGAGCGGATCGTCAGCGAGATGCAGGTGGTCGCCGAACGCTGCGTGCGCGGGCAGTTCACCGTCGATCAGGCGGCGGCCGAGATCGACCGCCGCGCCGACCGGCTGCTCGAGAAGCGCCGCTGGATGCTCGAACAGGGCCGCGCGCTGTGACGCGGATGCGGGCGCCCTGGCTGTTCGTCAGCCCCGCCTTGCTGGCGATCGGGCTGTTCTTCGTCGTGCCGGCGATCGCCAGCCTGTTCCTGTCGTTCACCGATTTCGACATCTACGCGCTTGCCGATCTGAACAACCTGCGCTTCGTCGGCTTCGACAATTACAGCCGCCTGATCGGCAACCCGCTGTTCTGGCGGGCGATGGGCAACACGCTCTGGTTCGTCATACTGGGCGTGCCGCTGGTGGTGGCGCTGAGCCTGGCCGCCGCATTGCTGGTCAATGCGCGCACGCTCCACTGGAAGCCTGTGTGGCGCGTCGCCCTGTTCGCACCCTATGTCACGACATTGGTCGCGACTGCCGTCGTGTGGCGTTACCTTCTCCACACCCGCTACGGGCTGGTCAATTATGCGCTTGGCTGGTTCGGCATCGAGCCGATCGACTGGCTCGGCAGCCCGACCGCGTCGCTGCCGGCGATCCTGATCTTCGTCGCGTGGAAGACCTTCGGCTACAACATGATCATCTTCATGGCCGCGCTGCAGACCGTGCCGCACGAGCTGCACGAGGCGGCGCGGATCGACGGGGCCGGGCCATGGGCGCGTTTCCGCCATGTGACCCTGCCAGCGATCGCGCCGGTGGTGCTGCTGGTCAGCATCCTCTCGGTCGCCGGCTTCTTCCAGCTGTTCGCCGAACCCTATGTGATGACCCAAGGGGGCCCGGCCCAGTCGACCGTCACGGTGCTCTACTTCATGTACGAAGAGGGCTTCAAATGGTGGAACCTGGGGTCGGGGGCGGCGGTGGCGTTCATCCTGTTCGTGATGATCTTCGCGGTGACGATGGTCCAGCTCGCCGTCGCCAAGCGGGCCGAGCGGGCATGAGGTGGAGCCTCGAACGCTGGCTGGTCACCGGGGCGGCGGCGATCTTCGCGCTGGTGACGCTGGCGCCGCTTTTGTGGATGCTCAGCGTGTCGTTCATGGCTCCCGGAGAGGCGGCGGCCTTCCCGCCACCGCTGATTCCGAGCGCGCCGACGCTGGAGAATTACCGCGAGCTGTTCGTCACCTACGGCATCGGCAAATATTTCGGGAACAGCCTGTTGCTCGCGACGCTGGCGACCTTGCTGGCGCTGCTGTTCACCGTGCCCGCCGGCTACGCCTTCGCCAAACTGCGCTTCAAGGGGCGTGACCGCATCTTCCAGGCGCTGGTCGGTGCGCTCGTCATTCCCGGGCAGATCGGCATGCTCCCCTTGTTCCTGATGCTGAAGGGCATGGGGCTGGTGAACAGCTATGCCGGCGCGCTGGTGCCGTGGCTGGCGGGCATCTTCGGCATCTTCCTGGTGCGGCAATATTGCCTGTCGATCCCCGATGAGATGCTGGAGGCCGCCCGCGTGGACGGCGCGAGCGAAGGACGCATCTTCCGGTCGATCGTATTGCCGATGCTGACCCCGATCATCGTCACGCTGGCGCTGTTCGTGTTCCTCGGCAGCTGGAACGATTTCATGTGGCCGCTGATCATCCTGGCCGATCAGGATCTCTACACATTGCCGGTGGCGCTCGCCGCGCTCAGCCGCGAGCATGTCCAGGACAACGAGCTGATGATGGCGGGCAGCGTGGTGACGACGCTGCCGGTGCTGATCCTGTTCCTCGCGCTGCAGCGCTTTTACATGAGCGGGCTGCTCGCCGGGAGCGTGAAGGGCTAGAGCCCGATCTTCCCGCCCAGCCAGCGCGCCGCCTCGGCCGGGCTGCGCTTGTCGGTGTCGCGATCGACCATCAGGTTCGCCTCGCGCATCGTCTCCACCGGGATGCGGCCGATCAGCGGCTGCAGCGCGGCGGCGAACTTCGCATCGTCGGCGCGATCGGGGGCGATCAGCAGGATCGCGTCATAGCCGGGAATCGCGTGCTTGCTGTCGGTCAGCACCGTCAGATCCTGCGCGGCGATGCGGCCGTCCGAGGAGAAGGCGGAGATCACATCCGCTCGGCCGCTGTCGATGGCGCGGTACATGAAGGTCGGGTTGTAGGCGCGCGCGGAGGCGAAGCGCATGCGATAGGCGTCGCGCACCGCCGTCCATTCGGGCCGGTCGAGAAATTCGAGATCGCTGCCGAGCGCGAGATCGGGCGAGGCGCGCGCGAGGTCTTCGAGCGTGGCGATCCCGCGCCCGGCCGCAGCATCGCGCTTCATCGCGAAGGCATAGGCATTCTCGAACCCTAGCGCGCCGAGCAGGCGGATGCCGTGCTTCTCGTGAACCCATTCGCCGACGCCGGAGACGATCGCGGCACGCGGGGGCACATCGGTGCGCCCCATGCTGTTGGTCCAGATCGTACCCGAATAATCGACATAAACATCGATATCGTTCCCCGCGAGCGCATTGAACGCGACGACCGAGCCCAGCCCCTCCCGGTAGCGTACCTGGTATCCGGCATCCTCCAGCCGCTGGCCGATCAGCCGGGCGAGGACGAACTGCTCGCCGAAGCCCTTCGCGCCGACGGTGATCGCGGGACGGGCAGGGATCAGACTCGGAGCGAGTGCGACGAGGATGGCGATAGCGAGCACGCCCAGCGCCAGGAACGTCCGGCCGCGCTTGCGGGTGGCGATGCCGCGTTCGACGACGCCGAGCAGCGCATCGACGCCCAGCGCCAGCGCGGCGGCGGCGAGGCAGCCGGTCAGCACCAGCGACCAGTTCTGCGTCTGAAGTCCGGAAAAGATCATGTCGCCGAGCGATGGCTGGCCAACGGTGGTGGAAAGCGTCGCCGCACCGATCGTCCATACCGCGGCGGTGCGGATGCCCGCCATCAGTACCGGCGCGACGAGGGGTGCCTCGACCAGCCGCAATTTCTGGGCGCGGGTCATGCCCACGCCGTCCGCCGCCTCGATGATCGCGGGGTCGAGACCGGTCAGGCCGGTGACCCCGTTCCTGAGGATCGGCAGCAACGCATAGAGCATCAGCGCCAACAGCGCGGGCAGGAAGCCCAATGCGGGAATGCCGCCGCCGACGAGGTTCGAGAGCGCCAGCAGCAGCGGATAGAACAATGCCAGCAACGCGAGGCTAGGGATGGTCTGCACCAGGCTGGCGAAGCCCAGCGTCCATCGAGCAAGGGCGGGGCTGCGGGCGGAGAACACCGCAAGCGGCAGCGCGATGATCAGGCCGAGCGCGAGCGCCGCCATCGCCAGCAGCAGGTGCTGCGCGGCGAGATCGGGCACGCGGGCGAGCGCCTCGTTCAACCGCCATCCTCCAGCGCGCGGAGGCGTTCGGACTGGCGGCGGGGGACCGCGACCAGCGCCTCCGCCTCCTCGCCGGCCTTGCCCGCGATCAGATCGGCGGGCGCGGCGTCGGCGGCGATGCGGCCATGATCCATCACCAGCACGCGATCGGCGATCAGCAGCGCCTCGGCCATGTCGTGCGTCACCATGATCGTCGTCAGCCCCAGCCGATCATGCAGCGCGCGGATGGCGTCGCCCAGTTGATCACGCGTCACCGGATCGAGCGCGCCGAACGGCTCGTCCATCAGCATTAGCCCGGGCTCGGTCGCGAGCGCGCGGGCGACGCCGACGCGCTGGCGCTGCCCGCCCGATAGCTCGTCGGGCATGCGGCCGGCGAAATCGGCGGGCAGATCGACCAGTGCGAGCAACTCGCCGACGCGCCCATCGGCCTGGCGCCCGTCGATACGCAGCCCCACGGCGATGTTCTCCGCCACGGTCATGTGCGGGAACAGACCGATATTCTGGAAGACATAGCCGATCCGTCGGCGCAGGCGGTGGGGTTCGTCCGCCGCCACGTCATGACCGTCGATCAGCACGCGGCCGCTGCTCGGCTCGATCAGGCGGTTGATCGTCTTGAGCAGGGTCGACTTACCCGATCCCGAGCTGCCGACCAGCGCGACGAAGCTGCCCGGTGCGATCTCCAGATCGATTCCCGCCAGCGCGGCGGCCTCGCCATAATGTTTTGTCACGCCTTCGAAGCGGACGGCGGGGCCGACGGTCGTCATCGAAGCCGAGTAGACAACGTGGCGGTCATGCGGTCAAACCCGCCCGCAAAGGAGACGGGCATGGCGGATCGGAAGGCGATCTTCATTTCGGGCGGCGCATCGGGCATCGGGCGCGCGGTGGCGACGCTATTCGCCGCCAAGGGCTGGCGCGTGGGGATCGGAGATGTCGATGCGGGCGCGATGGCCGCAACCGCCGATGCGCTCGGTGTGGAGACGCATGCGCTCGACGTGCGTGATTTCGATCGGTGGGTCGCGGTGCTGGACGCCTTCACGCGCGGCGGGCCGCTGCATGTGCTGCACAACAATGCGGGCATCGCCGTCGGCGGGCCGTTCGGCGAGATCGGCCGGGCGGAGCTGGACCGGGTGACCGACATCAATTTTCGCGGCGTGCTGTACGGCGCCCGGGCGGCGTTTCCGCATCTGGCGCGGACGCCGGGTTCGTGCCTGCTCAACACCGCGTCGGCTTCGGCGATCTGGGGCGCGCCGGGGCTTGCGGCCTATTCGGCGACCAAGTTCGGCGTGCGCGGGTTGACCGAGGCGCTCGACGGCGAATGGGCTGCCGCCGGCATCCGCGTCCGATCACTGATGCCTGGCTTCATCGATACGCCGCTGCTGAAGGCGAATGTCGGCGGCAGCAACGCGACCGCGCGCGAAAAGGTGGTCGAGGCGGGGCTGGAATTCACGCCGGTCGAGGATGTCGCGCAAAAGGCCTGGGACCTCGTCCACGATGAAAAGGCGCTGCACGCCTATATCGGCCCGACCGCACGGAAGCTGGCGTTTGCCGCGCGCTGGCTGCCGGGCAAGCTCAGGAAGGAGCTGAAGGCGCGCAGTCCGGCTTAATTCCTGCTGCCGGCACAGTTTGACGGCGGCAGCGGTGTGAACGGCGGAAGGACCGTGATCCCGTCGATCTCCACCGCATGGGCCTCCAACATTGGCGGAACGGAACCTTCGAGGAAGACGTAAAGCCGGTCGGGTGCGGGCGATCCCTGATGCAGTCGAGCCAGATCGGCGTCCAGCCGCCGCCTGACCGCTTCCCTCTCCCGCGAGACGGTGAAGAAGCGAAGCGGAACGGGCCGGCAGGCAGTGATCGCGCGCCAGGCGATTTCTTCCTGAAGGTTCAGATCCTTGTAGTTGGCTGCGGGCGCGAACTGTACGTCCGCCGCCTGACCGATCAGCTTCTCCCAGCGCGGATCGAGCGTGCGATGATAGAGCCGCCGGTCCTGCGCGTTGGCCGACTCCGCCCGCACGCCTTCCAGCATCGGTTTGAGGTCGATAGCCTGCAGCGCCAGCGCCCCGACGAGCAGGAACGGAGCCGCGCGCGACCGGCATGCCATGACGATCCCTACGAACGCGATGGTGTAGCCGACGGGCCAGAACAGCCTTCCCGCCGCGCGCAACGGGTCGAGCGCCGCCTTCAACGATTCGGGAATTTCGGCGGTACCCATCACCTCGCCTTGCCAGATGATCGTCGGCCCGATCGCAACCACCGTGAATATGATGAACGCCGGAACCAGCCACCACAGTCCGCTGAGGCTGCCATCCGCGGCTGCCGGCCCGGAGCGCCGCCGGATGAACGGGAGCACCGGCATGGCCACCAACAGCATGAGCAAGCCCGCGCCCAGATAGTTCAGTCCTTCGAAGTCGTTTATACCGGGCCCGTGCGGCGGTGATGGGAGGATTGCCGAATATCCCTCCTTGCCGACGCGCCAGAGCGCATCGAGGGACAGCCCGAACTGGCCGTAGCTCATGGTCGGCATCGTCGGCGCGAGCAGCCCGGCCCATGCGACGATTGCGACGGATACCCCCGCAACCAGGGCTGCTCCGGCCATGATGCGCAGCCGATCCTTCTCCAGCACCACCGATCGCAGAACGGCCGATCCCCAAAAGACGCCGGTGATGATGAACAGATAGGGATGGAGCAGCACGCTTACCCCCATGATCGCGAGCCAGTGCAGCGGCTGGCGGCTTCGCGCCTGGTCCAGATAGGTCCACAATGCCCAGAGGATGACCCAATGGGCGCACAGATTGACGTGCCCCGGCCGGTTGATCAGCGCCGGCATGAAGGCGAGCAGGGCCGCGCCCGCCCATGCGCTTACCGGACCCGGCGCATGGCGACGCACCAGCAGCCAGGCGAACAGAAGCTGCAGGAACACGCAGAGCAGCAGCCATATGCCGATGAACTGAACATCCGCCGGCAACCACGCGGCAAATGGTTGCAGCAGCAGCGCGGCCAGGGGGTTGCTGTCGGTGAATGCGACCGGAACGCCCTCCGGCGCCATCAGCAACGGATTGTGCAGCGATGGCCAGATCGGCTGTGAACGGAGATAGGCCGTCAGGCCGATCTGCGTGACGCCGCGATCATTGCCGTCGAGCAGCCAACCAACATTTCGCGGGGCGACGACGTCCCAATGCATCCATGCATTGAAGAATATCAGTCCCAGCAGGACGCCAAGGACGAGTTCCGCCGCGAGAGCTATTTGCGGGTTGAGCCTGCCGGTCGATGCGCGCCAGCGGTCGCGGACAGGTGAATCCACGACTAGTCGATCAGTTCCTCGATCGCCTCGGCCATCTCGATGTCGCGCGAACTCAGCCCGCCGGCATCGTGAGTGGTGAGGAGGATGGTCACGCGGTTGTACACGTTCGACCATTCGGGGTGGTGATCGGCCTTCTCCGCCATCAGCGCGACCTGGGTCATGAAGCCGAACGCCTGGTTGAAATCATCGAACATGAATTCGCGGACGATGGCGTCGCGGCCGTCGTCATAGTCCCAATCGGGCAGGCCATCGAGCGCATCGGCGCGTTCTGCTTCGCTCAAGGCCTCGACCACATCTTCCTCCATTGTCTGTTCCGGCCTATGTCGCAGCGATGATGAGCCAAGGTCAACAGATTGCGCCGAGCGCCGCCACATTCGAGACGCTGGCGCGCGCCGCGTTCGAACGATTGCCCGCGGCGTTCCGCGCCCAGCTGGGCGACGTCGTGATCCGCATCGAGGAATTCGCCGATGCCGAACAGCTGGCGGCGGTCGATCTGGATGACCCGTGGGAGCTGACCGGGCTCTACACCGGCGTGCCCATGGGCGACAAATCGGCGTTCGATACCCCCCGCCAGCCCGACATGATCCACCTGTTCCGCCAGCCGCTGCTGGCCGAATGGTGCGAAAGCGGCGTCGATCTGGCCGATCTGATCAACCATGTCGTGGTGCACGAGGTCGGCCATCATTTCGGCCTGTCCGACGACGACATGCACGCGCTGGAAGACGCTGCGGGGTGAACGCCGCGCTCGCGCTCGATGATGTGACATGCGTGCGCGGGGGTCGGGTGCTGTTCGATGCGCTGTCCTTCGCGCTGGGCCCCGGCGATGCGGCGCGGGTTACGGGGGCGAACGGGGCCGGGAAGTCCAGCTTGTTGCGGATTGCCGCCGGACTGCTGAAGCCCGTTTCGGGCGACATCGTGCGTGAGGGCGCGGCTGCACTGCTCGCCGAACAGGCGGCGCTGGATGGCGATGCGACCTTGGGCGAGGCGGTCGGCTTCTGGGCGCGGATCGATGGCCGGACGGATGCGACGGCCGGCGCGCTGGAGGCGGTCGGACTGAGCACCATCGCCGATGCGCCGGTGCGAATCCTTTCGACCGGGCAGCGGCGGCGCGGCGGGCTGGCGCGGGTGGTGGCGAGCGGCGCGCCGATCTGGCTGCTCGACGAACCGACCAGCGGGCTGGACGACACGGCGGTGGATCTGGTCGCCGGACTGATCGCGCGGCACCGGGCTGGCGGTGGGATAGCGCTGGTGGCGACGCACCAGCCGCTTGATCTGCCGCACGCGCAGGAGATCGCACTGTGATAGCCGCCCT